>Ga0209803_1001051_pt1 | contig 18374 bp, 17 predicted proteins | sample GraSoiAngelo_138_FD_185895 | JGI IMG/M metagenome (GOLD analysis project Ga0209803, IMG submission 185895) | Grasslands soil microbial communities from the Angelo Coastal Reserve, California, USA - 14_0929_09_40cm (SPAdes) (version 2) | ecosystem: Environmental > Terrestrial > Soil > Grasslands ...
AGGAACAGTTTGACATCGATGATGCCAACAACGTTGTCCGGCGTATCGGCATAAACCGGAACGCGGCGGTAGCGTTTCTCTTTTAACTGCGCGATTGCCTGTTCATTTGTGAGCTCGTCCGCCAGAGCAAACGTTTCGACTCGCGGCGTCATACAATCCTTCGCTGTTTTGTCGCCCAACTTAATGATCTCCTGGATCATCTCGCCCTCGGCTTCGTGCAGCGTCCCTTCTTCCTCTCCAATCTCGACCAGCGTCTCGAGTTCTTCGTCGCTCAAGCGCGCACGCGTGCGCAGACGCTGCGGTGTGAGTAGATCAACGATCGCCGTGCTAACGCTCTCGAGTATCCGCCCGACGCGATCGAGTAATCCGACGGACGCCTGGAGCACAAAAGCGCCGACGGTGGAAAGCCGGTAGGGCGCTGCGAGCGCGATCAGTTTTGGGACCAGATCGCAGAGCAAGATGACAATGGCGAAGATCAGAATCGCGGCGACCCATTGCGGCAGATGTCCGGCGAGCGGCCCGCGCCAAAGTAAGAAAAGGCAAAGCACGACCAGCGGCACTTTGACCAGCCCATCGCCGAGCAGGAGCACGTTCAGGACGCGCCGGGGCTTATCTCGAAAAAGTTGGACGAAACTGACGAGCGCAGGGTGATTTTGTTCCAACCGGCGTAATTGGTGCGGCCGGAGCGAAAAAAGCGCGGTCTCCAGGCCGGAAAAAAGCGCGGAGACAAAAATCAGCGCGGCGATCGCGACGAGAACGATTCCCAGCGCAACCGGTGTCATTCTTGGCTGCGGTCTCGAACGTCCGCCAACGGACGGACTCGCCGTGGCGAGCTTTCGTGACCCTCCGGAAAAGTCGGTTTGCCCATCATCTGAGGCATGATGAAATTAAGCCGTCCATGAGCAAAGGCGAGAGGATTTCGCAGTTTGTCCGCGAGCTTGAAGGCGACGAGGTCGATCCTTCCGGCGACGTAGCGACCCATCCATTTTATCGCGCGTTTTTTCGCTGCTGGAACGAGCAACGTTACTACGAAGCGCACGATGTGCTGGAACAGCTTTGGCTGAATAGCGACACGGAGGACGACAATTTCTTCAAAGGACTGATTCAGGCGGCGGGCGCTTTCGTCCATCTCCAAAAGAACTTCGAACACCCAACGCACGCAAAGCACAGCCGGCGATTGCGTCCGGCCGTTAAACTCTTCGAGTTGGCGGAAAAAAGCTTGTCGAAATTCGGTCCGCGACATCACGCGCTCGATGTTTTGGCGTTGGTCGATCTTTTACGGGCCACGCGAGAGAAAATCACCGACTCCGGTTTGAAAGTGAATCCATGGTCGCCCAAGAACGCCCCGAAGGTAGAATTGTCATCTCGTAAAAATTAGTTTGGTTCCAGCAATCGCGAGGACGATCGCGAGAAGAATTGAAATCGCGCGGACGGGAAAACGTCGGCTGCCTAAATGTGATCCGATCGTTCCACCAATGATAGCTGGGATGGCTAGATAAAGTCCGAGCACCGGGAGGGAGCGAACTGCCGTGAAATATCCGACCAGTCCGCCGATTGAATTCACCAAAATGAAGACGGCCGACATCGCCGCCGCCTGACGAATATGTGCCCACCGGCAAAATAAAAGGAGCGGCGTGAGAAAAATTCCGCCACCAGTCCCGGTCAGGCCGGACAGAAATCCCAAGCCTGCGCCAACGCCTACGGCCGTTGGTTTCGATGGAGCGACTGTCTCGGCGGGATCGCCACGGCGAAAGATCAATCGCGCAGCTGAGAAAAGCAGCACCAGTCCGATCAAGATTCTTAGAATTGAAGCCGAGGGTTGGATATAACCGCCGAGATATGCGGCCGGAACCGAGAGCAGCGCGAATGGCCAAAATAATTTCCAAGAGAAATGACCGGCCCGCCAAAATTGAAATGAACCGATCGTTGCCACGAGAATGTTCAGGACCAGCGCCGTCGGTCGAATGACGGTCGCGGCAAGTCCAAACAAGGTCATGGTCGCGATATACCCCGACGCGCCCGCGTGCCCGACGGATGAATAAAGGAAAGCGATCACGGCGATCGCGAGACAAAGGAAAGCGAGCTGGGTGTTATCCATCCTTTGTCATGTCGACCGAAGTGGAGACATCTCTAGATATTTCTGAAATAGTTAGCGATTGAACTCGTTCGTCCCCCGACTCTCTCGCCGCTACCCTAGCGACGCAACCGTCTATGTCGCTCGTCCCACTCGCCCATTCCTCGACTTTTGTTCGGAATGACAAGATGCTGATCAGTGACACCAACTCCCATGGCCGCGGAAATTCAACCGGCTAACCCGGCGCTTACGAACCGACTCGCGCGCGAGAAGTCGCCTTATCTTCTTCAGCACGCGCATAATCCGGTCGATTGGTATACGTGGGGCGAAGAAGCATTTGCCAAAGCCCGTCGCGAGAACAAACCGATCTTTCTCTCGATCGGTTATTCGACCTGTCACTGGTGCCACGTGATGGCACACGAGTCGTTCGAGAACGAAGAGACAGCCGCGATCATGAATCGCGAGTTTGTGAACATCAAAGTCGATCGTGAAGAACGGCCCGATGTCGATCGCGTTTACATGACCTTCGTCCAAGCGACAACCGGCGGCGGTGGTTGGCCGATGAGTGTCTGGCTCACACCCGATCTGAAACCGTTCGTCGGCGGAACTTATTTTCCGCCGGTAGATCGATACGGCCAGCCCGGTTTTACGAAGGTATTGGAACGAATCGCGGCGGCGTGGAAGCAAGGCCATGAAAAAATTGCCGGGCAGGGATCCAAAATTGTGGAAGCCCTTCGCGAATCGCAGAACGCGCAGCCGGAAGCGGCTGCCAAGATCGACAGTCAACTTTTTCAAACCGCCTACGAACAGCTTTCTCGGGGTTTCGACGACAAAGAAGGCGGGTTCGGCACTGCGCCGAAGTTCCCGCGTCCGGTCGCACTGAATTTTCTAACGCGATTTTACGCGCGCACTGTAGGGCAAGCGCATCGCTTGCCGGGGCAAAGCGACACGGCTTCAGCGGACCATGGCAAACATGCGCTGGAAATGGATTTGGTCACGCTGCGCAAAATGGCTGCCGGTGGAATGCATGATCATCTCGGCGGCGGATTTCACCGTTACTCAGTCGATCGCTACTGGCACGTGCCCCACTTCGAAAAAATGCTTTACGACCAGGCGCAGCTGGCGAGCGCGTACCTCGACGCGTTTCAAATCACTCGAGATCCACAATACGCCGACGTCGCACGCGATATTTTGGATTACGTCGCGCGCGACATGACCTCAAAGAACGGCGGATTCTTTTCCGCCGAAGATGCGGACAGCCTTTTCGAACACGGAAAGCCCGAGCACGGCGAAGGCGCATTCTATGTTTGGACCGAGAAACAAGTCGACGCCGCGCTCGGCGGCGATTCCTCCGCATTTAAATTTCACTACGGAGTTCAACCGCACGGGAACACGCCCGAAGGCAGCGATCCGCAGGACGAATTCCGCGGCAAAAACATTCTGATTGAGCGCCACACGATTGCCGAGACGGCGAAGCATTTCAAAAAGAGCGAAGACGAAGCGCGACAATCGCTCGCCCGCAGCCGCGAAAGGTTACTATCCATCCGAAACAAGCGGCCACGCCCGCATCTGGACGACAAAATCATCGCGGCATGGAACGGCTTGATGATTTCAGCTTACGCCCGGTCGGCGCAAATTTTGGATGAGCCGCGTTATCTTGAACGCGCGACGCGAGCAGCAAAATTCCTGCGCTCAAATCTTTACGACGAAAAAAGCAAACTGCTTTTTCGAAATTACCGCGAAAGTCGAAGCAATGTCGAAGGCTTTGCCGACGATTACGCCTTCGTTATCCAAGGAGCTCTAGATCTTTATGAAGCATCGTTCGAGATCGAATGGCTCAAGTTTGCGATCGAGCTGCAAGAAACGCAGGACCGATTGTTTTTCGATGAAAAGGCTGGGGGCTATTTCTCGACCAGTGGCAAAGACAAGAGTGTGGTCCTGCGAATGAAGGATGATAACGACAGCGCTGAACCGGCGGCGAGTTCGATCGCGGCGTTAAATCTCTTGCGACTCGCCCAATTTCGGGATGACAAGAAACTGGACGAACGCGCTCGGAAAACCATCGACGCATTTGCGCCAACTCTTTCGCATTTCGCCAGTGCCATGCCGCAAATGCTGGTTGCGGTCGATTACTCTTTAAGCAAGCCAAGCCAAATCATTATTGCCGGAAAGATCGATAATGATGCAACAAAAGCCCTGCTGGCGGAAGTGCGTCGACATTTTTTGCCAAAGAAAATTCTCATTCTGGCCGATGGTGGCGAAGGCCAGAAATTCTTTTCCGAAAAGAACGAGGCGATTCCTGCCATGTCGCCCATCGACGGCAAATCCGCGGCCTACGTCTGTGAAAATTTTACCTGCAAAGCGCCGGTGACCGATCCGAAAGCGTTAGGCAATCTCCTATCAGTTCCCTAGACGCCTTCGACGAGGATCATGTTTGTTTTGGCGGTTTTGTGGCGCATTTTGCGCGGTTCGCGGTATTCCTCGCAGTTCAGCCATTCTTTGGCGCGTTCCATCGATTCGAACTGAAGCACGACAATCCGTTTCGGATTCCAATCGCCTTCCAGCACTTCGGTTTTGCCGCCGCGGGCGATGTACTTGCCGCCGTGTTGATGGACGGTCGCCGCAGCTTGCTTCTTGTATTCTTCGTAGCCGACGGGATCGATAATCTCGATTTCAACGATGATGTAGGCGGCCATGATTTACCTACATTCCTTCGACGAGGACCATATTCGTCCTTGCGGTGCGGCGGCGGATTTCGTGGGGCTCGCGGTATTCTTCGCAATTGAACCACTCGTGAGCGCGCTCTAGCGATTCGAATTTCAAGACTACAATGCGTTTCGGTTTCCAGTCGCCCTCCAATGTTTCGACTCGATCACTGACGGCGATGTATTTCCCGCCGTACTTTTCGACAATTGGAACGACGCGCTTCTTGTATTCCTCGAAGCCGACGGGATCGATAATCTCGATTTCGACGATGATGTAAGCAGACATCGCAGAAAAGTTGGACAGGATTTACAGGATTATCAGAACTATCTCAGGAAAAAAGAATCGGAAATATCTAGAGATGTCTCGACTTCGCTCGACATCACAAAATGATCAAAACCGCGGGCCGCCATTACCGCTATCTTTAGCTGCAAGCTCTGGAATTTTTTTGCGGCGACGAAGACGCAACCAGTTGTTCCAGGTTTTGCGCAGGCTGTCGCGCGGTGTGAGATATCGCTGGTTGAGTTCGTTGCTCTTGAGGATTTGGGCGAGAATTCCTTTCACCGAAAAATCTTCCGTATTCAAAATGGTGTAAGCCGTGCCGACAGCGGCGGCGTGATGCGCGTCGCTGGCAGCGACCATGGGCAGATTCCGGACCTGTGCGTACTTGAACGCGTAACGGTTATAGCGACGCAGAGTAGTCGCAGCGTTGAAAACTTCGATCGCATCAACCGGCAGCGTTTCCAGGACCGAGAATCGGATTCCAGCGCGGAAGAGATCGTAGGGATGCGGCGGAATCGCGAGGCCGCCGCGTTGATGAATGATCTCGCAAACTTCGCGGGCCGGTTTTCCTTTCAAGTAGGGCAGCTCCGCGCCGATGCAAAGAAGGTGACCATCGGCCGTCGTGATTTCGACACCGGGCAGAACCAGAAAGCCGTCAACCGGTTGGCCGTCGAGACGCATCAGACCCTTTTCAAGCATGTAGGTCACCGCGTCGCACGTGTTGTGATCGGTCATGGCGATGCCGTGCAAGCCTTTCGCGCGCGCGCCCGCGATCAACTCCTCCGGAGTGGAAACGCCGTCGCCGGAAAAAAGCGAATGAGTGTGAAGATCGAAATTGAAGGGCATTGGTGGGGTTGGATGTCGATCTTACATTCTTGGCGGCGGCAAATTAAACGAGCTCCTCGGCGAGCACGTCCGGTTTGGATGCGGCTTCTGATCGCATTTCGGTCGGTTGATTAAACTGCAGGTCGTAGAGGCGACGATAGTAACCCGATTTTTCGAGCAGCTCAGCGTGGGTGCCGATTTCTTTAATGCTGCCGTGATCAAGCACGACAATTTTGTCGGCCGACAGAATCGTGGAAAGCCGATGCGCGATCGCGATGACCGTTCGTCCGGCTGCGAGTTTCTCCAGCGCTTTCTGGATTTGTTTTTCCGATTCGGTATCGAGTGATGAAGTCGCTTCGTCGAGTAAGAGAATAGGCGCGTTTTTCAAAAGAGCGCGCGCGATGGCCAGACGTTGTTGCTGGCCGCCGGAGATGAGGCAGCCTTTATCGCCAATAACGGTGTCGTAGCCGTGGGGCTGCCCCAGAATAAATTCGTGAGCGAACGCGGTCTGCGCGGCCGCGTAAACTTCTTCCGAGGTGGCATTGGGGCGACCGAACTGAATGTTTTTGAAAATCGTGTCGTGAAATAAAAATGTTTCCTGGGTGACGAGGCCGATTTGCTCGCGCAAGGATTTTTGGGTCAACGTGCGCAAATTGTGGCCATCAATTTTCACCGCGCCGGAGGTTGGATCGTAGAGCCGCAGAATGAGCGATAAAATAGTGCTCTTGCCCGCGCCGCTCGCGCCAACGAGCGCATAAGTTTTACCGGGCTCGATGTGCAGATTGATATCGCGCACCGCGTCCGTCACACCGGTCGAGTAGCGAAAGGTTACGTTTTCAAATTCGATTCGGCCCTTGGAAGAAACCAATTCGATGGCATCTGGCGCGTCTTGCACCGCCGGCTTTGAATCGAGGATCGAAAAGATTTGGGTCGTCGCACCGAGCGAGCGTTGCATCACGATGTGAAGCTTGCTCAGCGTTTTGATCGGCTCATAAATGATGAAAATACCGGAGATCAGCCCGAAGAATCGGCCGGCGCTGAGGTTCGTCGCGTAAACATAGAGAAGCGCGAGTCCGACACCGACCGAGGCAATAATTTCAACGAGCGGTCCGACCGCTTCGGTGGCTCTTACTGAGCGCATCGTCTGTGAAAATGATTGCTGGGCGCCGCGTCGGAATATTTTTTCCTGCTGTTCCTCGCGTGCGAACGATTTGATCACGCGAATTCCAGCGAAACTTTCCTGCATTGTCACCGACATTAGAACGCCGCCCCTTTGTTCTCGTTGCACCGCTTCGCGCGCGCGCCGGCCGAAAATGCGGATGGGAATGATGCAAATTGGGAAGAGGACAAGGCTCACCAGGGTAAATTTCCAATCCATCAGCAGAAGCACGATGACCGCGCCGATGATTGTGATCGGCTGTTTGAAAACATCACTGCTCACGCTCGCCAGCGCTTGTTGCATGTTGCGAGTGTCATTGGCGATGCGCGACATCAGAAACCCGCTTTGCATTCGATTGAAGAAATCCATTGAATGGCGCATCACTTTGGCGAAAAGCTGATTGCGAACATCGTTGACGACTTTGTTGCTCACCCAATTCATGTAGTAAGTGTTTCCGTAGGAGCAGAGACTCCGGATTGCCATCACGACTGGAATGGCAAGGCAAACCCAAACGATCGAATTGATTTTTGGGCCGACGTTTAACATTTCGTGATGCGCGATCAGCGCTTTAGGATTTGGCGCGGCGCCGTGGAAAACGAAACTGGAGACTTGAAAGACCGCAATTGGAAAGACTGAATTGACCAGCCCGTAGGCGACGCCGAATGCGAGTCCGAGAGCGAAACGCCATTTGTAGGGACCGGCATAACCGTAGAGACGCCGGTACGGTCTCCATGCCGTCCGCATGGTTTCCCAGAACGAGAGTTTTACTTTGGCGCCTTCTGCCTTGCTCATAACGGTGGCGACGTTGCCGGAGCCGACAACAGCGTCTCCATAGCACCGATCACCCCCTCCGTCGAGATTTGGTTCATCGGCAACCGGGGCTGCTTGGGCACGAATTCGGTAAAAGGCGATGTTGACGTCCCCTGTAAAATCAACGCCGGACTTTCCCGCGGCCGCCAGTGAAACGGATTGGTCGGGCCAAACAGGATCACTTGTGGTGTGCGCGATGCCGACGCCAGATGCATCGGCGCGGAATCCACCGTGATCAACAAGTGTGCCCTGGCGATCAACGCCGCGAGCGTGAGCAAGTCGGTTTTGCCGGAAAGATCTACAATTTCGTGGTGTACTTTCGACTTAATGTCGCTAATGTGCGCCTGCTCCAGCGGCAACGATCCGCCGGTCAACACCAGATCGACATCATGATTGGTGGCTGCGTGATTGATCACTTCCGCCCATCGTTGCGCGTTCCAAAATTTTTCAGCTCGTGCCGAGCCGGGATGAAAAATGATGAAGTCTCTTCTGATGTTGGGCGCGCTCAACAATTCGTCGGCGGCCTCGCGCATGCTTTTCGGGAGTTCCAACCGGACCGCGCGTGAAACATTGGAAATTCCAAGCGGCTCGAGCAGCGCGAGATGATAATCGATCGTGTGCATGTCCCGCATCCGGTGCTGGACGAACTCATTGTAAAATCGCGTCCGAAATTTTGAGCGGACCTTGATTCGAAACGAGACGATCCGTTTGCGTGCACGCGAGAGCAGAACGAGCAACGCCGAGCGGTCGTTCCGGGTGAAATCGACGCAGTAATCGAATTTGCCGCGCCCAATCGCGGCGATTGCTCTAAATCCGGAAAGCCCGCGAGGCATGACCAACAGCTTGTTAACACCAGCAATCGCTGGCGCGAGTGCCTTGCACTCCGGCGCAATCACCAGCGTTATCTTGGCGTCCGGAAATTTCTCGCGTACAGCCGCAATCGCTGGCGTGGTCAAAATCAGATCGCCGATGCGTTTGAGCTGAATGAGCAGAATCTTCATCTCCAACCCTCATCGTAGCCTCTCCCTTGCAAAGGGAGAGGCAGAACTCGTTGTCGGCGCTCTAAGTTGTAACGCGCATTCGTTTGGTCGCGTTCTTCGACAGTCTCCTCTCCCCTGACGAGGGGAGAGGACTAAGGTGAGAGGTGTAAGCGAGCCGCGCATGATCGGAAAGATTATCGCGCCATTTGGATCGCTCTTTCGTAGGCGCCTAACAAACGCGCCCGATAATGGTCCCACGTGAAATTTTCCACTGCGCGTTGTCGCGCTGCGCCCCCCATGCTCGCGACAATCTCTGGACGCCGATACAGATGCTCGATCGCGGCCGCGATTGCATCGACATCTCCCGGCTGAACGATAATTCCTTCTACGCCATCGCGCACCACGTCGCCCGCTTCGCGGGTCGTGATCATGGGCAAGCCGGAGGCGGCCGCTTCGTAAATCGTTTTGGCGCTGCCTTCCAGCCGCGATGGAAAAACGTAAACCGAACCCTGATTGAGATAATTCTCGAGATCGCGTTTGAAACCGAGAACGCGAACATTCTCGCGCCCGAATTGCTTCAGATATGGTTTCGCTTCGTCATGAATGCTGCCGAGCAACCAAAGTTCGGCGTCGCGCAGATTCAGCCGGTGCCACGCTTCGAGCAGATGATGAATCCCTTTGCGCTTGATCAGCGCGCCCGAGAAAATTGCGCGGAAAATTGGCGGCCGCATTCCCGGTTTGAATCGCTCCACGTCAACGCCGCGCGGCAGATAAAATAATTTTTCATCTGGAAAACCTGCGACGCGAAAAGATTCGGCTGCCTTTTCGGAAAGAACCACCACCAGTGTAGCGAGCTCATACTCTTCCAGAAATCTCTCCCGTTCGAGCAAGAAGCGCGACTTCCACGATCTTGATCTGACCTCTGACTTCTGACCGCTGATCTCTGCCCGCTGGCTTCCCCGATGCCACGTCGGGATTTCGATCAGCGACGGAATCTTCCTCTTTTTTGCGACTCGCAGAGTCTCTAGGCAATCGCCCGACCAACTGTGAAAGAAATCGTAGCGGCCACTGTCGAGATGACGCGACGCGATCCAATCGAGATATTTTTTCTTGGCTCCATAATAATAAGGGCTTTCGAGGAACGAAATCAGGCGGACTGGATGCCAGCGGAGTGATTGGATGAAACGCGAAGGGATCTCGCGTTGGCGGTTGTCGTAGGCGATAGCTTTGCCGAGAAAATTTCCGCGATCTGACGCGCGTAAAGCTTCAAATGAGTCGGTATCGAGCCCCGGCCCGCCGATTCGCGCGAAAATGGAGTAGAGCAAACTCTTGGGCAGAAGCTGCGGGGCTGCGCGGCCTGCTTGCGGCGTTAGTGCTTCTGTCATGTCGAGCGGAGCCGAGACATCTCTAAATATTTCTGAAACAATAAGAGATTCCTCGACTTCGCTCGGAATGACAAGATTGGTAAGACTCAAATGTCGAACGGCAAACTCACCATCACTTTCGCCCGTCGCGGCTATTCGCCGAGCGGCGGCGCCGAAGCCTATCTAAAAAGGCTGGCGCAGGGTGTGGTCGATCTCGGCCACGAGGCGCGACTCGTGGCGACCGACGATTGGCCGACTAACGAGTGGAGTTTCGGTTCGATTACGCGAGTGAAGGCAAACTCGGCGATCGGCTTTGCCGATGAGCTGAAGACAACGCGTCCGCAACTTGGCTGCGATGTCTTGATGAGTCTCGAACGCGTTTGGTGCTGCAATGTTTATCGCGCCGGTGACGGCGTGCATCAGGCATGGCTGAATCGCCGAAGACGATTCGAAATGCCGCTGCAGCGATTTGTTCGCAGCCTCAATCGGAACCATCGCGACATTTTGCAGCTCGAGGAATCGCTCTTCGCAAGAGGCGGCGCCGGCCGCGTCATCGCGAATTCTGAAATGGTGAAGGACGAGATTGTCGATCTTTATCGTTATCCCGCGGACAAGATCGACCTCGTTCGTAACGGTGTGCCACTGGATCGATTTCGATCCGATCCGGCGCTGCGAGAAAAATCGCGGGTCGACCTAAAATTGAAGCCGGACGAAGTCGCGTTGCTCTTCGCCGGCTCCGGCTGGGAACGCAAGGGTTTGCGGTTTGCAATTGAAGCGTTTGAACTCTGTCGCGATCGCAAACTGCGATTGCTCGTCGCCGGCCGCGGAGACGCGCGTGGTTACAAACCGAAGCGGTTTTTTACTGAAGAACCGATCCGTTTTCTCGGCGAAGTTGCCAATCTTCGGCCAATCTACGCCGCGGCCGACATTTTCATTTTGCCGAGCGTTTACGATCCATTCTCAAACGCTTGTCTGGAAGCGCTTGCGTCGGGATTGCCGGTCATCACAACGCGCGACAATGGCTTCAGCGAAATCATCGAGAACGACGTTCACGGCTCGATTGTCGACCGTTCCAGCGATAGCGCTGCGTTGCGCGACGCAATTCAGTTCTGGTCTGACGAATGGCGTCGCGCTTCTGCAAGATCGATCACTACTGAGCGCGCGTCGCAGTTCGATATCGCGATCAATGTCGCGGCGACGCTGAAAATCTTGTTTCAATCGGCCGCGAGCAGTTCATTGTCGCGAGGGTCAATTAGGAAGAACTGATCGAGCCGTGCTATTTCGAAGATTGATCGCACGTTATTATTGATTCCGGCGAGAGTGAGCTTTCCGCCGTATGCTTTGACGTCTTGCATTGCGTTGATCAAGACGGCCAGCCCTGAGCTGTCTATGAACGTGACTCCGGAAAGGTCGACCACGACGTGCTTGGGACGCTTTGCAATGATCGAGGCGAGCGAGCTCTCGACGTGTGAAGAAACATGAAGATCGATTTCTCCTTCAAGGGGGAGAACATTTACCGCATCTGACGACGTCATTTTTGGGCACAATTTGCAGCAGATCTTGTTCCGAAATGGCGACGGTTTGCTGACGTGCTTTTAGTTCACTTTACGGCGAGTGCGGAATCGACGTCGGGAAAAATTTGGAAGACCTGGTCGAGGCGGGCGATCTCGAAAATGTGTTGGACGCTTTCCTGAGCACCGGCGAGTGCGAATTTGCCGCCGTACTCCTGGACCTTTTGCATGCCTTCGATAAGCGCGGCCAAGCCGGAGCTGTCCATATAAGTGACCCTGGAAAGATCGACCACGAGGTGCTTCGGCTTTTTCGCGATCATGGTACGTAACGATGCCGCGACCTCCGGCGAAACGTGAAGGTCGATCTCGCCCTCAAGCGGCAAAATGTTTGGTTGTTCTTTTAGTGGCATAGGACAAGGAAGCGGAGGGGGTTTTATAATTTCTCCCAAGCATCGCTGGTCGATCACCAACCGAGCGTATTCATTAGACGGTCAACATCGGAAAGATCATCGATTAAAATGTCGGGATGATGCTCCGCCAGTTTTTCGCGGCTCCAAGTACCGGTCGCGACGGCGACGGTGCGTGCGCCGAGCGCTTTTCCGCAGGCGATATCGCGCGGCGTGTCGCCGATGACATCGATCTCGTCTGCGGAAAATTCGCGACCGTGCTTTTCTTTCGCGCGGGCGCGGGCAAACGCACCGAGTTCATTGCGATTGTGGTGGTCGTCGGCGAAGGCGCCGAATTCAAAGAAGTGCCAGACGCCATAATGGCCGAGTTTGAGTTGTGCGCCGCGTGAGACGTTGCCGGTAAGAAGTCCGAGGACGAGGTGTTTTCGCGTTTTCAGCTTTTCAAGCAGCTCGAGCACGCCGGGCAGTAGTTTGCCCCTGCGGCGCGGCAATTCGAGCGAGAGAAAATGGACGTAACTATCGAGAAATGCGGCAATGTTGTCGGCGGTTGTCGGGATTTGGTGCTTTTTCAGGATGCTGATCACGATTCCGGAATCGGTCATGCCGGCGATTTCGATATCGTGGAGGTCGTCCTTGATGCCAAAGCGTTCGGTCAGCGCGCGCTTGAGCGCTTCAACGCCGGCGCCGCCGGAATGAATCAGGGTGCCGTCGATGTCGAAAAGCAACAAACGTTTCTGCATTCACCCACAGATTACGCAGATTTTTGCAGATGGTAGGACAAATCACGGCGCGCGCATCACGAGCACGGCAATCATGCTGCCGAGAAATGTGAGAGCCGCCACGGCGGCGATTCCGAAGACGATTAGACGCGCCGAATCGCGAGACGTCGATCTTTGCCGGAAGGGTGAGGCATTGCCGAAACCGGACGGCGCCGCGCTCGATTCGGCTAGCTTGGCTTCGATTGTTTCCCGCTGCGGGAGCGGTTGCGATCCGCGGACGTCCGGCTCGAAACGGGCTTCGATTGCGCCGAAACGAATCCGGTCCTCGAAACGCAGCGCTGTCTCGGTGATGGGAACGCCGTTGACCTTGGTGCCGTTAGTCGAATCGAGATCCTTGAGGCGATAAGTCTCACCGCTCAGCTCCAAGTGCGCATGCCGGTTCGAAACCGACGGATCGTCAATCACGATCATGTTGTCGGGCGCGCGGCCGATGGTGATCGAGCGTTCGGCAAATTCGTAAGTGACTTTGCCTTGGGCTTCGGTGGTGAGAATCAGCTTTGGCATGATGTCGATGTTACGTTACCGACGAATTTCCTGTCATGTCGAGCGATATGCTAGTTGGGCTCGAAATGACAAAGGGGTACGATTGACCGAGCATCCGCCGCCCAGCATAGTGCGACTTTCATGGCAATCGAACTAACGCGCAATTTCTGCATCATCGCGCACATCGATCACGGCAAAACCACTTTGTCCGATCGATTGCTCGAGACGACGGGGACGATCCACGAGCGCGACAAGCAAGATCAACTTCTTGATTCGATGGATTTGGAGCGCGAGCGCGGGATCACGATCAAAGCGCATCCGGTGACGATGCATTATCGCGCAAAAGACGGGCAGAGGTATCTTTTGAACCTTCTCGACACGCCAGGGCACGTCGATTTTGCCTACGAGGTTTCACGAAGCCTCGCCGCGTGCGAAGGCGCGCTTTTGATTGTCGATGCTGCACAAGGCGTAGAAGCGCAAACAGTGGCGAACGTCCATCTCGCGCATAAACAAGGCCTGACGATTGTGCCGGTCATTAACAAAATCGATTTGCCGAATGCGGATGTGCCGTCGGTGAAGCGTCAATTGGAGGAAATTCTCGCGATTCCAGCCGAGGAGGCGATCGAAGCGAGCGCGAAGATGGGAATCGGGATCGACGAAATTCTGGAAGCGATCGTGCACCGGATTCCGGCGCCGGAAAAACCGAAGGACGAAACATTGCGTGCGCTGGTGTTCGATTCCGTCTTCGACGTTTATCGCGGCGTTATCGGACACGTCCGGGTGGTATCGGGAAAAATGGAGTCAGGTCAGGCGATCAGGATGATGAGCAACGACGGCCGCTACGAAATCAAAGAGGTGGGCATATTCACGCCGAAAATGTTTACCCAGCAGCGGCTGCAAGCGGGCGACGTTGGTTATTTTATCGCCAACATCAAAACGATCGCCGACATGAAAATCGGCGACACGATCACCGATCAGCGTAATCCCGCGCGCGAACCGCTGCCGGGATTTCAAGAAATTCACCCAATGGTGTTCAGCGGGATTTATCCGATCAACACCGGCGACTTTGAGCATTTGAAAACCGCGATTGGGAAACTGCGTTTGAACGATTCAGCGTTTATTTACACACCGGAGAGTTCGGTCGCGCTCGGATTTGGTTTTCGCTGCGGATTTCTCGGACTGCTCCACATGGAAATCATCCAGGAGCGATTGCGACGCGAATACAATATGGACATCATTGCGACGAGCCCGAGCGTGGTTTACGAAGTGGTGAGGACGCGTGGCGAAACTCTCTTAATCGACAATCCGGCGCATTTGCCGGATCCGAGCCAGATTAAGGAAATCCGGGAGCCGATCGTGAAAGCCTACGTGCTTTGCCCGAACGAAAATATTGGCGACCTGTTGCAATTGATTTTGGAAAAGCGTGGACAAATGGACCACACCGAGACGCTGGATTCGCGGCGGGTGATGTTGCATTGCGAATTGCCGTTGAACGAGATTCTGGTTGATTTTAACGACAAGATTAAGTCGATCACGCGGGGCTATGGTTCGATGGATTACGAACACGCCGGTTATCGCGCCGCGAAACTGGTGAAACTCGATCTGCTGGTAAATGGCGAGCCGGTGGACGCGTTTTCGACCATTGTTCACAAGGACCGGGCAGAGGGAAGGGGACGCCAGCTGGCGTCGAAGCTAAAGGAAGTGATTCCGAGGCAGCTTTATCAGGTGGCGATTCAGGCGGCGATTGGTGGGAAAATTATTGCGCGCGAGAGTGTTTCGGCCTTGCGAAAAAACGTGACCGCGAAATGCTACGGCGGCGACATCACCCGGAAGCGCAAACTGCTGGAGAAACAGAAAGAAGGAAAAAAACGAATGAAGAGCATCGGGAAGATCAACATTCCGCAGGAAGCATTTATTGAGGTGCTCAAAGCGCAGTAAGAGGAAGAGGAAGATTTTAAATGTTCACGTCGCGCTACGTTAAACACAGCAAACTGTTGCTCCGCCACGCCCAGAAATATTTGCGCTACAAGCGCGATGTTTTGGACACCGAGACCTATGATGCGGTCGGCGCGGACATTCGGCGACTTCACGCCGCGTTGCGCCAACGCGACCGAAAACAGATTGAAGGTCGCGCTGAAGAGCTGGATGCGAAACTCCACCAGCTCACGCCGGTGACGTGGGAGTCGCATTGGCGGGAGAATTGCGAAGTCATTCTGGTCGCAATCGTCGTGGCGATCGGTATTCGCTCCTACTATCTGCAGCCGTTCAAAATCCCGACCGGTTCGATGCAGCCGACGCTCAACGGCATCATCGGGCATCCGATGACGAAGGAACCGCCGAGTATTTTCCAGCAGGTCGCTGAGTTTGTTCTTCGCGGCCGCAATTATATCAACGTCGTTTCGCGCGAGAACGACGAGGTCTTGCAAGTTCAACGCCAGAAGTTTTTCTTTTTCTTCACCTGGTCGAGAATCATCTGTCAGCATCAAAAATTCCTGGTTTACTGTCCGCCGGAGCAATTGGGAGCAGATTTCAGGGTCTCACCGGGAGTTCGTTATCGTCGCGGCGAAGTCATCGCCCGTGGCGCGGTCGACACGGGCGACCAGGTATTTGTCGACAAATTTAGTTACAACTTTGTCAAACCGCATCGTGGCGATGTATTTGTGTTTCGGACGAAAAACATTCCCGACATTGGCGATCAAACTCAGTTCTACATTAAGCGGTTGGCCGGCTTACCCGGGGACAGTTTGCGAATCGAGCCGCCGAAGTTGTATATCAACGGAAAGGTCGCGGAAGGTTTTGGTTTCCAACGAGTGATGGAAGCGCGAGATGGATACCGGGGATATGGTCCGGGGCATCTGGCGCTGTCCGATCCGGTGAGAGTGTTTGAAGTGCCGAGGCACACCTATTTCGCGATGGGCGACAACAGCTACAACAGTTTTGATAGCCGCTGGTGGGGGCCGGTGCCGGAAAGAAACTTGGTCGGACGCGGATTGTTTGTCTACTGGCCATTCATTCCGCACTGGGGCTTAATTCGTTAGGCCAAAAGATGTCCACGGGTTTGTCCCGCGTCTACCCGCTGATCGGGTTGTTCAGCGGCTATGTCATCATGCTGCTCTTTAATCCCGTGCGCGTGCCGCTGCGTGACGGCTTTCGTTGTGTGCTTCGTTACAAGCGTGTCTGGCTCACGTTCGTGCTCCTCGGCTCCGCTTATTTTGTCTTTCAGTTTTCCACGTTCACTCCGATTCAAAGCACGGCCGATGTCGATCTCACCCAGATCACATCGATGGCAAACTGGCATTGGCCAACGTTCATGGAGATCTGGCGGGAAGCGCCGTTGCCGGCATTAGAAGGTGTTGCTGGAATTTTCGATGACGCAACAACCACTTATCCGTTGTCGGCGGTCGCGGCCGTGCTGATGCTGATCAACTGGCGGGGTTTGCACGGCGCGCTCGTGCGTGCGTTGCAGAAGCGATTCCATTTTTGGGGTTATCTGGTTTATCTAATCTTGTTGCTGAGCGCGGTCGCGGCGCTGCTCAAACCGGTTGTCTTCGCTTTGCCATTATGGGGCGGACTTCTTCCAGGCGCCGAGCTCTTGCAAATCTCCGCGAGTGTCGATGCCGTCGCATTTATCTTTGAATATCTCTTCGGCGTTTACATCCAGGTTTATTTAATAGCGGTTTGCTTCGCCTGGATCCGCGGTTTGAGTTTTGAGGAAGGCGAGCTTTTCCGCTTTGGCATGCGCCGGTTCAGTTACGTTTTGGAATGGGCCGGCATCGTCGTGCTGGTGAGCTTTTTGATTGTGCGGCTCCCGCTCTTGCTCGCTTACTTCATGAATATTCCCGACGTGCTTGATTATCTCCCGGTCGAGCGCGTGCTGATGTGCGGATTGATCATCGCTTTCAGTTCAGTCCAAATTTCGCTCGCGCTCCGTAATGAAACCTTGCGCGAAGCTATCCGGGCGCATCGCGAATTCATTCGGAATAACCTCAGCCGATTCGGCTGGTTCCTGCTCATTTGCGGGATCCACTTTTTCTTGCTCACAACCGCGGATGCCATCATGCGCGGCGCCATTGCCGATCGGCTGATCGCGATGGTCATTTGGAAATCGATTTTTGTTTTCCTGCGCGGGTTTATCACAGGCTGGCTGCTGGCGTCATGGGTTTGCTTGTTCCGGCGCGGCGAAACCGGCCATCTCTATCAACAGGCGTGGATTGAATATTAAAAAGCCCAAACTCTGGTCGTGAATGCGGCGAAAATTACCCGAACCAGCAAATCAAACCTCGCGCTCGCTTTTGTTTCGCTCGGACGGGAACGCCGGCGCGATATCACAACTTTCTATGCCTTTTGCCGCGTGATTGATGACATCGGGGACGATGTCGATCTTAGGACGGAGGAGAAAAGGCGCCGGTTGAACGGGTGGCGGGAATGGTTGCGGAAGGGTCGGCCTAACGAGTCCTCATTGGCGGCTGACGTGCGCCAGCTGATGGAGAAGTACGCGCTTACTCCGGAAATGCTCGAGGAGATCATCGCCGGCGTCGAAATGGACCTGAGCATCAAGCGTTACCAGACGTTCGATGAATTGCGGGTCTATTGTTATCGGGTGGCCAGCGCCGTCGGACTGGTCAGCATTGAAATTTTTGGTTACCGCAATCCAGCTTGTAAGGAATACGCCATCCAGCTCGGTTTGGCGTTGCAGATGACTAATATTATCCGCGACGTCGGCAAAGACCTGCGCGCTGACCGGATTTATTTGCCAGAGGAGGATTTGGCGCGTTTCAATTATTCGGAGAAGGAACTTCAAGATCGACAATATAACGACCGCTTTGTGCGACTGATGCAATTTGAAGCGGAGCGCGCGCGCCACTTTTTCGCGCGCGCGGCTGAAATCTTACCGCAAGAGGATCGACGATCGATGGTGGCGGCGGAGATCATGGCTTCGATTTACCGGGGGCTATTGCGACGAATGGAGCTGGACAAATTTCGTGTCTTCGAAAGAG
>Ga0209803_1001052_pt1 | contig 18367 bp, 13 predicted proteins | sample GraSoiAngelo_138_FD_185895 | JGI IMG/M metagenome (GOLD analysis project Ga0209803, IMG submission 185895) | Grasslands soil microbial communities from the Angelo Coastal Reserve, California, USA - 14_0929_09_40cm (SPAdes) (version 2) | ecosystem: Environmental > Terrestrial > Soil > Grasslands ...
CGTCAAGGCGTTGAAGCGCTTACAGGTCGTCGCTCTTGAAGAGGGAGGAGAATCGTATCCCGTTGCGGACGAGCGGCTCCTCGGCTTCGTCCACTGGATCGGCTGCGGAGACGACCAGCGGGTCTGGTTCCGGTTCAGGTTCGGACTCTTCAGGGAGCTCTTCGTAGGCCGGCACGGGCTCGTCCTCGAAGTTATCGCCTAGGGAAACGACGGGTTTATGCTCGACCTTCATCGAGAGCTCGGTTGCATCGAAGACGCGGATGCGCTCAAGTTCAGTGCCGGCCTCCAGCAGGTCCTCCGCCACTCGCGCGGCTTCCTGCGGGGTCGAGAGAATCGTGATCGACCCCCGGTTGGGGTCGTCCCGGTCCAGCACCATTACTACAGTTGTTCCAGACATTAGACGTTTGCCTCCTCAATCAGGATCGCCAAAGTTTTGATTGAAGCACTTAGTAGACGCTGGCACCGTAACGGTCGTTACCGGGGCTTGCGGGCGAAAAGTTGAGGATTAAGCGAGGCGTGGATGAGAACTGAAGAAGAGAACGCTCATGCGGCGGGACGCGGTGGATCGGGGGAAGCCTCTGAAGGGGCCGATTCGCGGATGATTGAGTAGCGGACCGCCAGGCCGGCGATAATGATGGCCCCGCCGATCACCGTCGCGACGGTCGGCTCCTCGCCGTAGAATAACGCGACCCAGACGGGATTGAGTACGGGCTCGATTAAGGCCAGGAGGCTCGCTTCCGCGCTTTCGACCTCGCGCAAGCCGCGAGTGAAGAGGAGGTAGGGGAGGGCGAACTGGACCGCCCCCATGACGAAAAGCAGTGCTAGGTCTTCGGCGTCGACGTCGCGCTTGAGCAGGGCGAAGGAGAAGAGGAGCGCGACCCCCATGCAGTTGGCGAAAGTGACCGCGATCGGATCTGCGTAGCGGACGCGGCGGAGCCACAGGAGGAAGAGGCCGTAAAAGAAGCCACTGCCTGCACCCAACAGCATGCCTGGAACATCACCGGAGCCGCTGTTGCCGATGAATAGGACTGCGATGCCGCCGAGGCAGATGGCGAACGGAAGGGCATCACGGGAGCGTAGCCGCTCGCCGAGAAGCGCCGGGGCGAAGGCGATGACATAGAGCGGGGCGGTGTACTGGAGGAAGATGGCGTTGGCGGCGGTGGTCTCCTTGGTCGCGCCCACGTAGAGGCCGAGAAGGAGCGCGAAGAGAACGATCGAGACGAGCACGTCCGGGGCGCTCGGAAAGCGGCGGCCGGCGACGGCGGGGGCGAGGAGAAGGCCAGCGAAGAGGCAGCGGAAGAAGGTGATAGAGGTCGCTCCGGCGTCTATCTCCTTGATGAAGAAGCCGCCGGTACTCCAGAGGACGGCGCCGCCGAGGAGGTAGAGGCGGGCGGTGGTGTGGGGGGAGAAGGTCATGGGGGTAGGGTAGGGGGTGGGGACGGTAAGAGGTAAGAGGGTAAGAGGTCCGATGTACGAAGTACGAGGTACGGGGTGCGAGATGCATTGCAGAAGTAGTCGCGTTGACTGCCTTTGGGTGTGGCCCTAGAATCGAACAGGCGAGGGCGGTTAGCTCAGCGGGAGAGCGCTTGCTTCACACGCAAGAGGTCGCAGGTTCAAACCCTGCACCGCCCACCATTTGAAGGGGCCGAAGTGGCGGAACGGCAGACGCGCTGCGTTCAGGGCGCAGTGCCCGAAACGGGCGTGGGGGTTCAAATCCCCCCTTCGGCACCAACGTACGCGCTCGTAGCTCAGTCTGGATAGAGCGCAGCCCTGCGGAGGCTGAGGTCGTGGGTTCGAGTCCCACCGAGCGCGCCATTTCTTCCCTCGCTGTGAAATCGGAGGCAGGGTACGCGCCGGAGGGCGGGAGAGGCGTCATAAGCCTTAGTATTGAGACGGCGGCAGGGTAGCTCAGCGGCAGAGCAGAGGCTTCATAAGCCTTGTGTCGCGGGTTCGAATCCCGCCCCTGCCACCAACCATCTGACAACGCACATAGCCTGCCTCCTCAGGAGCTTTCAAGAATGGACGCCCGAGGATGCCCCCTCCCGCCGAGTTACACGGTCGGGTAAACGGGCATGACGCCCCCGTGGGACTTAAACAAGGCCATGACCTGCTCGGTCAGCCTTGTCATGCCCAGGTCGCGGGCAGTGTCTACGGCCCGGCTGAGAAGCGAGTATGCCTTCTTTCGGTCGCCCGGCTGACGGCGCGCCAGGAGCATGCACGCGTAGTCGTGCTCTGTGTGCGCGACCCAAGGCCTGGCACCCATGTGTGTATTCATTCCCAGCGCGTCCTCGAAATGCCGCTCCGCGTCCTGCCAGCGTTGCATCGTGGCGGCGAGGAGGCCCAGGTAGCGCGACGCGGAGCCGTGGCAGGCGACCCCGACGCTAACAACGACGTTTCGCCGGCTGTAAGGAAGAAGGATCTGGTACAGGGGGTCGGCGCGGCGGGCATCGCCTAGGAAAGAGCAGACTTCGGATAGTAGTGTCACGCCGGTGAGCCAGACCTCGTCCTGAGGTAGGTCAGCGAAATCGTTGGCGGCCAAGTGCTCAAATTCGCGCCGCGCGTCCGTCTCCCGCCCGAGCTCGCGATAGAGATCGGCCAGCGTGCAGCGCGAAGCAGGCATTTTCGGATACTGCTGAACGAATGCCCTGAAAATGGGCTCCAATTCCTCGAGCCGCCCCTGTTCTCGCCGCACGGCAAACATCTGCGCCGCGAAGACCATCGCGGTGCCCGGAGCCTGCGCCCGTTGCCCAAAGTTGAGCGCCTCCCGGGCCAGCTGTTCGCCCTCCTCCAGCTGCCCTTCTAACAGCGCGCGCGAGGTTCGGGAGATGGCCGCGCGCCAGAGATAGTAAGGCTGTTGGAGCTCTTCTGCTTGGCGAGCCACTACCTCCATCTCCTCGTCGGCGCCGGGGATATCGCCGAGCTCCAACAGGTGGCTGTGGCGCAAGACGTGGGTCCATGACACCATCTCTCGGTCGCCCACCTCCTCAGCCAGGCGCAGGATCTCGGTCACGACGGCGAGGCGATCCTCGGCGCTGGCGGGGCCCCAGACATAGTGCTTGCTGAGGAGTGTGAATGCCAGCGCCGCCTTGTCCCCGACCCTTCGCGCCACCGCCTCGGCGTCCTGGCTCAGTGATAAGGCTCTCTCCCGCGACGCCGTTACGTTCAGCGCCGCCGCCAAGCGGCTCATCAGCCTGGCCCGGAGCGCGCTATCCTGATCGCCGAGGGCGCTCACGGCTTCCTGCTGGAGGCTGATCTCAACTTCGCTGATAGTTGTGAACGTGAACCAATGCCAAGCCAAACCCAAGGCGGCGCGGGCAAGGCCCTCGGCATGCCCCAACTCTCTGGCCAGGGCAGCCGCCTGCTGGAAGGTCTCGCTGGCCTTGGCGCGATCACCGGCCTTATCATGGGCCTCGCCCAGAGACAGTAACAGCTCGCAGCGCTGGGCTGCCTGGTTCCCTCGCGTCTCCGCGAGGTCGAGGGCGTCCAGCGCCATCTGATAAAGGCGGACCGCCTCTTCGTACGCCAGCTGCGACAGAGCGCTTTCCGCCGCCCGTGTAGCGTAGGAGGTTGCTTTAGCGACGTCACCCTCACCGGCTCCCGCGAAGAAGTGGTGCGCAAGCTCCGCCAGCCTTTGGAGATCAAGATCGGCACCCCAGAGAGCCTCGAGCGCTTTGCTAACTCGCCCGTGAAGCTGACGGCGCCTGGGAGCGGTCAGCCCCTGGTACAGCGTCTCCTGGATCAGGGGATGGGAGAAGGCGTAGCCCTCGACTCCTTCCCTGAGAACGTGAGCGGCTACCGCCTCATCGAGGAGGTCCAGGAGCGTGTCCTCGTCGCGTCCTGTGACTGCCGCCACCTTCGGCAGGGAGAGGTCGCGGCCGAGTACGGACGAGTAGGTGAGCACCCGATTCGCCTCTTCTCGCAGGCGGGCCAGCCGTCTGACTATCACCTGGCGCACGGTCTCCGGGATCGGCCATTCCCCCACTCCGGCCTTGGGGTTGGCGAGGTCGTGGCCCTGCTCCCGTAGATGCCGCACCAACTCCTCTGTGAAGAAGGGATTACCCTCAGCGGCGCTGAAGAGAGCATCGACGACATGGTCGGCAGCGGTTGAGCCGAGGACAGCCTCCATGAGCATGGCGGCTTCGTTGCGATCGAAGGGGCGCAGGGCCATGGTGTAGCTTAGTCCTTGGCGTGCCGTCTCTGTCATAAGGCCTCTGAGCGGATGCCGCGCGTCTACTTCAGTGTCACGGTAAGTACCCACGACCAGGAGAGGGGCCTCGCTCACGCGCCGAGACAGGTGCTGAAGGAGGAGCAACGTGGCCGCATCGGCCCAATGGAGGTCATCCAGGAAGAGCAGGAGTGGTTTTCGGCGAGCGGCTGTAAGCAAGAAGTCGCTAACAGCATCGAAGAGGCGATGGCGCTCAGCTTCGGGGCTCAGGGGCGGCGATTCGGAGATATCTGGAAGGAGCCGGCCGAGCTCGGGCAGCAGCTTGGACACGTAGGGGGCGCCTTCGCCCAGGTCCTCTCTGAGGTCTTCGATACCATGGCAGCGAAGATACTGGGTGAGCGCCTCGATAATGGGCAGGTAGGGTGGCATTCCTTCCGTCTCGTAGGCGTGGCCCGAGAGGACCGGCAGCCCGTGGTCCGTGGCGTCGATGGCCAGCTCGGAGACGAGGCGAGTCTTTCCGACACCGGGCTCGCCGGCCACCATCACCAGGCGCCCCTGGCCTCGGATCGCGGCTTCCAAGTGCCGTCGCAGTTGGGCGCTTTCCGGCTGGCGGCCCACGAAACGGGTTAGCCGTGGACTGACCGCTTCTTGCGGCCAGCGCACGTCGAATAGGGGCACGCGCTCTACGAAGCCCTTGATCGAGCGCTCGCCCAGTGCGGTGAACTGGAAACCAAGACTCCCGCGAACGAGAAGGCGTGTCACCTCCGAGACCAGCACGTGGCCGCCGGCGGCCTCCGATGCGATGCGCGCGGCCAGGTTGACATCGCTGCCGAAGAGGTCACCACCCTCAGCGACAGGCTCGCCCGTATGCACGCCGGCGCGCACTTCTAACTCCAGGTAACGCCCCTCGGCATGCTGGGCGGATATGGCCCGCTGGAGCTCTACGGCGCACTCGACACCCCGGCGCGCCGAGGCGAAGGCGGCCATAAAGCCATCGCCTGTGCCTTTGATTACTCTGCCGTCGAAGCGCGCAAACTGCTGCCGAAGAATCCGGTCGTGGGCGCGGCGCAGGGCCTGGGCGGCATCTTCGCCCAGGCGGTCACCCAGTGCGGTAGACCCCACCAGGTCGGTGAACATAATTGTAATGGTGCCTTCAGGAAGATCCTGTACCATCTTGGGCAAACCAGTAGAGTGTCGGGGGCAAGTGTGCTCCTCCTGCCAAATAGAGTCAACGGCCTTGGTTCCTAGTCACGGGCGGTACCGGAGCCGAGATCCGCACGAGCGCCGCCACTACAACCATTCGCGCCAGCCCTCGGGGAGGGTGGCCTCCAGTGCGTCGTCGACGGGGACTTCGAGGGGGACGAGGACGCGGGCGAGCATGCCCCAGTGGCCGACGCAGAAGCTGAGCTCGAGCAGCTCGCGGTCGGAGAGCCAGCGCTTGAGCCCGCGGGCGAGCTCACGGGCGTTCGGGGTGAGGTTCGCGGCGGCGTCGGTGTAGCGGACGACGGCGCGATCGAGGTCGGAGAAGTGATCGCTTTCGTCGTAGTTCTGGAGGGAGGCGATCTCGTCTTCGCTGAGGCCGGCCTGCTGGGCGATGCGGATGTGGTGCGCGAACTCGTACTCGCTGCCGCAGACCTGGGCGACGCGGAGGATGGCGATCTCGCGCAGTCGCGGCGAGAGCGTGAGGCCGCCGGCGAGGAGCGGTGTCGCCATGCGCAGCCAGCCGCGGAGGAGCTGCGGGTTGTGGGCCATTACCTTGAAGATGTTGAGGACGCCGATTTCGGGCATCGTCTGGGAGAGTCGTTCGTAGAGTTCGCGGAGCTCTTCGGAGTCGGGTTCGTCGACGAGGGGGATGACGGGCATTAGCGGGAAATGGGCAAGTGGAAAGGGAAAATGAGTGATGTAGATGCGACCCGCCGGGTCGCATGCATGCCGAGGCGTGGTTGCTCCGCTCGTTCCTTCGATACCTCAGGACGAGCGGGACGGATCGTTGTTGCGGTGGCAGAGACGCGCCTTTGGGGCGTCTCTACGCGGGGCTGGGTCAGGATGGCCGACGCTAGATCCCTCGCCTCCACCCCGCTACCGCGCCCCACGCCCCACTCGCTCGGGATGACGTGCGGGGCACTCATTCCGTGGGCTCGCGTTCGATGATGCGGTAGACGACGGTGCCCTGGGCGAGGAGCTTCCCTTCGCCGTTGGTGACACGGACGTCGGAGTAGATGATTTCCTTGCCGCGCTTGAGGACGCGGCCCTCGGCGAAGATCTCCTCGCCGATGGCGCCGGAGAGGTAGTTGACGTTGATGCCGACAGTCGAGCCGAAGTAGCGGGGGTTGCCGAGCTCCGCGGTGGTCCAGGCGGCCATCGCGCCGGTGGTGTCGATGAGGGAGGAGATGGCGCCGCCGTGGAGGGCATCGCCCATAGTGGAGTTTTCTTTCTTGTAGGGGAGGCGCAGCTTGGCGTAGCCCTGGGCGCCCTCGACGAACTCGATGCCGAGCTGGGCCTGGTACGGGACGAGGGATGTTCCTCGGGCGATGCGGCGGATGCTCTTTTCGGTGGAGGTTTCAGTTTCGGATTGGGTCATGGGGGCCTCCGTTTGGCGGTTAGTTTAGAACGGATTGGCTGTCTGCGGATACGCGAACGGATTAACGATGCGTGGGGCGAAAGTTGTTACGCCGCTCAATCCTTCGATACCTCAGGATGAGCGGGACGGTGCGGGTTCGAAAGCGGAAAGTGGGCGGGCGGTTATCGATGACGCCGGGTATACGACGGCGGGGCGTAGGGGCGAGGCAGCCACGCGAGCAGGTCTTGTCTCGGTTTGCGACGGCCTTCCCTAGCGGATGGCCGTTCCGTCTGCCTGGGTGCCTCGCCCCTACGGGCAGTCGGGCCGGGGTCGGACGGCCGGATGTGTCGAGGAGCGTCGGGTTACGGCACCAGCGCGATGTGGATCGCCTCTTCCCCGGGTTCCTGACGGGCGAGGAGGCGGATGGCGCGCTCGGCGTCCGTTAGGGGGAGGGTGTGGGTGTGGAGGCGTTCGAAGGGGTATTTGCGGGACTCGATCAGGCGGACGGCGCGCTCGTAGTTGGGGTAGTCGACGCCGAGGGCGCCGATGATGGTGAGCTCCTTGAAGACAACCTGGTCGCTGAGGAAGTCGGGGACGGGTTTCGGGCCTTTAGTGCCGGCGAGGACGGCCTTGCCGCCGCGGCGGGCGAGGTTGATCGCCTGCTTGACGGCTTCGACGCTATATGAGGTCACGTCGATGACGACGTCGGCCATGCGGCCGTCGGTGGCCTCACGGACGAGGTTCGTGATGTCGTCCTTCTCAATGTTGACGGCGTGGTGAGCGCCGAGCTCGCGGGCGAGCTCGAGCTTGCGTTCGTCGGCCGCGAGGCCCGTGACGATAATGCAACCGGCGCCCGCCTCTCGCGCGGCGATGACGCTGGCGAGGCCGCGCTGGCCGGGGCCGAGGATGACGATCGTGTCGCCGACGGAGAGGCCGGGCATCTCGACGGCCCAGCGGAAGCCCGCCCCGAGCGGGTTGAAGAACGTCGCGATTTCGGGCGGGATGCTGTCGTCGATCTTGTGGACGAGGGCGTGCGGGTCGAGGTAGAGGTAATCGGCGTAGCCGCCCCAGAGGCCAGGTGGAAGGTCGACGCTGAGGTAGCCGTAGGCGTTCATGCGGCGGTGGCCGAAGCAGAGGGTGTATGCGCCACGGACGCAGTTCGGGCAGAAGCCGCAGGGGATGAGCGTCTCGACGCAGACGCGGTCGCCTTTCTGGACGCGCCAGCGGCGGGCGGCCTCGTCGCCGATCTCCGCGATGCGACCGACGGGCTCGTGGCCGGGGATGACGGGGAAGCGGACGGGGAGGGCGCCTTCGTACTGCTCGTAGTCGGAGCCGCAGACGCCGCACGCCTCGACCTGGAGGAGGGCATCGTCGGGGCCGATCTCTGGGAGGGGGAGCTCGCGGAGCTCGAGGGTGCGGGGGGCTGTTTGGACGATGGCGCGGGAGGTCATGCCCTCACCCCCGCCCGCCTCGGCGGGCGACCCCTCTCCCGTGCCACCCCCCTCGGCACCTCCCGGGAGAGGGGTTCAACTGGGGTGCCAATCGTGACGGGGAAGCGGACGGGTGCTTCGACAGGCTCAGCACGAACGGAAGTAGGGTACTGCTCGTAGTCGGAGCCGCAAATGCCGCAGGCCTCGATCTGGAGGAGGGCGTCGTCGGGGCCGATCTCAGGGAGCGGGAGCTCGCGGAGCTCGAGGGTGCGGGGGGCGGTCTGGACGATGGCGCGGGAGGTGCGGGTCATGGATCAGTCGAACGAAAGGATCGTGTAGCCATCGGGCTTAGGGGCGATGAAGCGCCCTCCGGGGAGGCCGCGGAGACTCCGGCCCTTGCCCCTCGGATATTCACCGGCAATGGAGGTATGTGGTGACCCCACATCCCATTGAAGTATTTGGTCTCCGCGGCCTGTGGGATAACTGGGCGAATCATAAGGCGAGTAGAAGAAGATTCTGTCGCCTACTGACGTTATCGCGCGCGAACCGGCGACCTCTTGGGGAGTGGGCCAGACTTCTTGAGTCGGTACATCAATTCTTAATCGTACAAGAGGGAAGTTAACGTACGGAAGGAATATGACCCCGTCATTGTCTGTCCAGCAGGCGGCATAACAGTCATCGACGGGCACCGCGCCCACACCAATCGCGCTTCTGTAGCCGAACTGGAACCCGCCTCTTGTGTCGAAGAAGGCAACGCCTTCATGACCCGGTCCAATGTCGCTGTAGACTCCTTCGTCAAAGTAAGTAATCACAAGCCACTGGTCGTTTGCCAAGACGTCGTTGATACCGTCTCCGAGGCTGAACTCGGCCAGCAGACGGCCCAAGTCATCCCAGAGTTTAGCGTTGTTATCCCCTTCCGATTCCGTCCGTGCACAAGCGACGAGAACTTTGCCGTCCCCGACCCAGCGTGCGTAGTCCCAAAATTGCAAAGCGCCTGTAGGCGCGTACGCGGAGACTGATCCTTCGTGCAGCTGGATTGAAGTCTGCCCAACTCGAACGTATGCGGGCGCGTCCTCGTCCGTCTGATGTCCGATCACGGCGAGAGGCCGGCCGGACGGACTCACGTCCACATCGTAGACGCGATGGCTATTCGGAATTCCGTCCATAAGAAATCTTCGCGCTTCACGGTGATCAGTATAGACGCGCGTGGGGGCTCAGAATGGCAGGTGCGTTTAAGCCTTCTGCTTCTCCCGCGCTGGCTCGATGAAGCGGGACTCGATGACCTGACGGGCTTCTTCGATGATGTCGCGGACGATCTGGCCGGCGGGCTTGATTTCGTGGACGAGGCCGGCGGACTGGCCAGCGGGGAGGAACGTGCGGGTGGCGTCGAAGGTGTTGCCGACGCCCATGTAGTCCATTACGCGGTTCTGGATTGAGATTCCGGCCTGCATGGGGAAGGGCTGGATCTGGTCGGCCTTCGCTTCCCACTCGTCGGTGTACTGGTTGCGGATGGCGCGCGCGGGCTTGCCGGTATAGCAGCGAGTGCGGACCGTGTCGGCCTCGGTCGCTCCGACGATGGCGTCGCGATAGCCGGCGGCGGCCTGGGCCTCGGGCGAGGCGATGAAGCGGGTGCCGAAGATGGCGCCCTGCGCGCCGAGGGCGAGCGCGGCGACGAGGCCGCGGCCGTCGGCGAGGCCGCCGGCGGCGATGACGGGGATGCTGACGGCGTCGACGGTCTGCGGGATGAGGGCCATGCCGCCGACTTCGCCGGTGTGCCCGCCGGCCTCGGTGCCCTGCGCCGCGACGATGTCCGCGCCGGCCTCCTCGGACTTCTGGGCGTGGCGGACCTTGCCACACATCACCATGACGGTCATGTCGCGCTCGTGCATCTCGGCGATGAACTCTGCGGGGACGGCGAGGCCGGCGACGAAGATGCGGACGTCCTCCTCGAAGAGCACCTCCATCTGCGGGCGGATGCGGTCGGGGAGCGGGGCGAGGAGGTCGACGGCGAAGGGCTTGTCGGTGAGATCGCGAGTCTTCTGGATCTCTTCGCGCAGCTCCGCTGGGCCGAGGGTGGCGGCGCCCATGATGCCGAGCCCGCCCGCGTTGGAGACGGCCGCGACGAGCCGGGAGAGCGAGACACCGCCCATCCCGGCGAGGAAGACGGGATGGGCGATGCCGAGGCGATCGCAGATTGGGGTGTGGAGGGGGTTGTGCATGTCGGTCGCTCCCTTCGGGAGTTTGTTTGGTAATTTTGGTGGTTCAGATGATAGGGGGAAGTGGGCAGGAATTCAACCCTTACGTGAGGGTAAGGGGCTCGCGAGGCGTTTGCCAGTTCTCCCGCTAGTCCGACTGTCCCACTAGCGTTCCGCGAGCACCGCACTCATCTGATCGTTCATCTTGCGTGCCAGATCCTTCGCCGTGTCTTCAAGTTCTTTCGCCTCTTGATCAGTGAGGTTGTACGCAGCAACCGATACTTGTCCGATGAGTCTACCTCGACGGAAAAGTGGCGAACGCCGAGCAGAAAACATCCGAGTCCTCTTCCCCCGTCAGCTTTGTCTTCAATCGGAACCCCCTGCTTCGTCACCCAGATCAACATCAAAGCGATGGAATTGCTCTGCGAAGCGGGCTGCGTCGGGCGGACTCAGAGTTCTCAGCGGCGAACCGCTCGCGTCCGTAGGAGATGGTCCCTTGAGCTTGGCAGCCGCGCCAGCGCTGGTCTTATAAGCGTCAACCTTGCTGAGGACAATGGATGGCCCGCTAGGTTTCTCATCAGCCTTGGGCGCTTGATAGCTAGCTTGGTAGCCGGACTCCCACCCGTACTCCACAAGCTGAGCACGCAAACCTTCCGGGTCGTAGAATGACTCGACGGCCTTGTCTAAAGTCAGCACACCATTGTCTACCTCACGCACGACCGCAGCGTATTCGGGAGGGAGCTCCGCTATCGACAGCACCATCCGCGAAAGCTCTTCATTCGAAATCTGGCGCGCGGTATCGTCTGGAGCAGGTGACGCGCGGCCGCCTCCACCGCTCCCGCAAGCCAGTATTCCCGGCAGGCCGAGAGTCAGAACCAGTAGGGTCGGCAGGTGGAGACGGGCGGAGCCCATTACTCCCTCTCGTGCGCGCCGCGGCAGGCCGAGCCGAGCACTACCAATGCTGACACTACCACCTAAGCCAGTTGGCCACAGCGCACCAAATCCACGCCGCGATTATAGCTTGCGTGAGCAGTGGTAGAAGCCAAGGCGCTCAAACAAGAACCCTCGCGATGTGAATGCATGCGGGGGTCCGTCGGTAGTGGTCGAGGGACCGGTCGCGCTGCGGACGTATGGGGGGAGACGCCGGGCGAGCCGCCCAGACGAGCGAGCGGTAGAGGGCTCGCAAGGGACGCCTAGCGGGAAGTGGGCGGGGAGGCAAGCTTTATGTGAGGGTTAACTCACACCGCAATCGATTGGGTAATATACGCACTGTCCCTCGCCGGGGCTTAGGTGAGGGCAAACGGGGAATCGAGATGAGGCGAACCGCGATTGTTGTACTCTGCCTGTCGTCAGCGCTGCTGATACTCGGCAGCGCGTGCTCGAGTTCGGACGAGAAGAGCGCGACGTCGACGCCGGGAAGCCCATCAACCACAGCCGAAGGTTCGTCGGTTACAGTTGGGGCGCTGCTCCCGCTGACCGGCGATCTCGCGTCGTACGGCGAGACGAGCCAGCTCGCGCTCGATGAAGCGGTGGCCGCGCTTCAGGCCGACGGGAACCGCGTCGCACTCTCGGTAAAGGATACTGCGACCGATCCGGCTAAGGCGCTCGATGGCCTGAAGAGCCTTCAGGCGGAAGGCGTGAAGCTGGTGATAGGCCCGTATGCCAGTTCTGAAGTGCGAGCGGTCAAGGACTTCGCCGACAAGAACGGCATCATCTTGATTAGCCCTCTCAGCACCGCGACGTCTCTCGCCGTGCCGGATGACAACGTTTTGCGGTTCACGCCCGATGACGAGCAGGAAGGCATCGCGGTGGCGAACCTGGCCTACGCGGACGGCATTCGCACAATCGTGCCTATGACGCGTGACGACGAAGGCAACCGCGGCCTGCAATCGTCGATGAAGCCGGCTTTCGAGGCCCTAGGCGGGACCGTTGCGCCCCTGATTACGTACCCGGCCGGCACAGAAGACTTCACGGATACGGTGCGGGACCTCGTCGCGGGTGTGTCGGCGGCGTCAGCGCAAGGCGGGCCGGTGGGAGTCTACCTCACAGCGTTCGGGGAAGTTACGAAGCTGTTCAACGCAGCGGCCGGGATGCCAGAACTCGAGTCTCTGACGTGGTACGGCAGCGATAGCGTCGCGCTGAGTAAGGGACTGCTAGAGGACCAGACGGCGGCTGCGTTCGCCGTAAAGGCCGGATATCCGAACCCGATTCTCGGCCTGCGGCAAGAGGAGACCACGCTGTGGAAACCGGTCGTCGATCGCTTGACCCAGCGGCTGGGACGGACGCCGGACGCCTTTGCTCTGGCTGCGTACGACGCGTTGGTCGTCGGCGTAGATGCGCTGAAGGATACGAGCGAGGGCGCAGACGCGCCCGGGCTCCGGAAAGCGATCGTGGAAGCTGCTCAAGACCACACAGGATTGACGGGTCCTACGCAGCTGAACGCCGCCGGAGACCGCTCGATCGGCAACTACGATTTCTGGGCGGTGTGTGGGCGTGCGGCGGGCGATGAGTGGGTGAAGGTGGCGACATACACGGCAGGCGCGAACGGCAGCGCCGGGGAGGCGAAACGAGAGACGGGTTGTTGACTCGGGCCTCGATTCGTTAGGGACGGCCCGCAGTGGCTCAAGCCGTAAAGGCGCTCCAATTAGAGACGATCAGCCGGCACGCCCGATTCTTCGAATAACCGCTTTCTTATGTTCAGCACGTCGACTGCCATAGCGTGACCTGCATGGCCCAGCTTGGCGACTTCTTCCTTAACACGGTTGGCATACCAATCTTCGTCAATGCGCTCGTAAGTCCTGTCCGATGACGGCAGGCCATGTCCCCAAGCGATCGCTATCTGGCCGGCCAGTCGGCGGGATGCCGGACCCATGTACTTAGAGGCGCGTGCCAAGAACCGGTGCCCGCTGAGGTATTCGAAAATGGTCGCCCCAACGACGTTCCGCACTCGCTGATCCCCATGACCAGCTGTACCCTCCAAGAAATCGAAGATCCGCTGGAGGACCAAATCTGGGTCGCCGGATTCTAATTCGATGAGCATATATGGAAGCAGAACATCCTCAAATACAACGTATGGCTTCGTGGGCCCCTCGCTAGGCCGTAGTTCCTCGATTTGGCGCTTTAGCTCGGGTACTGCCCGAATAAGTCCAGCGGGTAGGGTCTCGTAGTTCATCCGGGGAGCGGCTACTCCAGATCAGCTGCGCCAACGCTTCATACGATCCAACAGCTCAGCGTGGGTAATCGTCCGTCCAGCAGCAATATCGGCGACGCCCCGCTCGACGCTGAGGATGAACGCGAGGTGATCGATGAAGTACTCGACAGTTGCGTCGTCGGGCAGCGTGTCGCAGGACGAGATCAGCTGCTCTTTAGTCAGCTTCTTCTGCTCGGTGGCCAACGGCATCACCTCGGTTAATGATACGCCACGGGAGCGTTAGCCCGCCTTGGCCATGCGCGCCTCGGCGAGCACCGCGGCGGCTTCTTCTTCTGAGAGCGGGACGCCGTCGCGGTAGAGGACGGAGCGGGTGTGGACGGCGGTGACCCGCGCGCCGGGGGTGATGTTGCCGGTGAGGTTGAGGGGGTCGACGGCGCTGACGCGGACGAGCTCGCCCTTCTTCTCCATGCGGCGGACTTTGCGGAGGGATTCCACGGCCTCTGGGCGCGCGTATTGCTCGCCGTAGAAGCCGGCCACGAAGCGGCCGCCTCGGACGGAACCTCGCGCCTCCATGCGACGGAGCGAGCGGAGGATGTCGCGCCAGGGGACGGTGATGTTCTCGCGCTGGACGAGGTCGCGGAAGACGACGCCGTAGCGGAAGAGGAGTTGTTCGGCCCAGGTTTCGGCGAGGTCTTCTGTCACTAAGCGGTCCGACACCCCGCCCCCGTGTCCCTCAGGACCTCTTGTTCCTCCGTCTTGTTCAGCGAGACGCCCTTCGTCCCACCCACCCGCCCGCGAGGATAGAGTGGGGGACACCCCCAAACCCCCGGCCTGGCGGCGCTTACGCTCTTCGGAGTGTGGTGGCTCCGCTCCTTCTTTCGATCCCTCAGGATGAGCGGCGACGGATGGTGCATTTAGTGCAGCGTTATGTGCGTCCCACCGAGACGCATCTACACGGGGATTGTCGCCACTTGGGTAGTCGCCGGTGGGCAGGAGGGACCAGCGGCCGGATGGGAGGCCGACGGCGAGGGAGCGGAAGAGGCGGGCGCGCTGGGGGCGCTGGAAGTTGCGGCGTTTGGTGGAGGCCATGAGCGAGCGGAGAGCCTGGAAGCCATCAGCGGTTACAAGCCCGCGGGCGACGAGGTCCCAGAGGCCGCGCTCGACGTCGGTGGGGAGGCGGCCGCTGGCGCGGGCGATGTCGTCGTAGAAGAGGGCGCCGCGGGCGGCGAGGAGGTCGAGGATATCGCGGCCGGCGCCTGCCTGCGGGCCTTGGGTGCCGTTTCCGTTTCGGATGCCGGCGAGAAGCCAAGGGAGGTCTGTGCGGCGGACGAGGGAGATGGGGGTGGCGGAGGAGGTGGTGGCGCTGCGGCCGTTGTCGCTGCCCTTGCGGGTGGCCAGGCGGCCCCAGGCGACGTCGCCGGACATGCAGAGCTCGTCGAGCCAGGAGCCGCGGTAAGAGGCGACTCGGGCGGGCAGGATGTGGCGCTCCCAGGCGACGGCGGGGATGTCGAAGCCTTGGAGCTGCGTAACGGCTTCGAGCAGCCCGCGCTTGCCCTCGAGCTGGGTGCCGGGGGCGACGTGCTGCCATCGCAAGAGGAAGCGCATGAGGTCCTGCGAGGTGACGGGCTCGATCTCTTGGCGGAGCCGGTCGAGGGTGTAGCGGTGGATGCGGGCGAGGAGGCGACGGTCGCAGAATTCTTCGGTGTCAGCCTTGGGGCGGAAGCGGCCGCGCATGACAGAGCCTTCGCCTTCGAGCTGGGCGAGGACGGAGTTGGCGGCGGCGAGCGGCATGGAGGTGCGGCCGGCGAGCTCGGCGATCGTGACGGGGCCGGCGATCTCCATGTGGCCGCGGAAGAGGGCCAGGCGAGCGTCGTCTTCGTTCACCGCGCGCGATGCAAGGTCAGGCGGCAAGCGGAGTTCGGGTCGGATGGTGGCGCTGGGGTAGAGGGCTTGGATCGCGGGGGGGTTCTCGGCGGCGAACCACATCGGGCCGCCGCCCGTATCGGCGATGGCTGCACGGCCAGAGGAGACGAGTTCGTCGAACCAAGTCTCCCAGTCGCGGGAGTCCTCGGGGCGAACGGCGATGAGGCTGAGGAGCGCTTCGTGGAGCTCTTCAGGATCGCGAGGGTCGGGGCGGGCTTCGTCGATGACGCGCTCGATGGCGTCGGGGTCGAGGGCGCCCAGGTCGCGGGAGTTCTCCGGGAGAGAGCGGCGCAGGGTAACAGCGCGGGCGCGTCGTTCCTCGAGCGGGGCGTCGTCGAGGTAAGTGTAGGGCTTGGAATTGAGCATCTCGTGGGCGAAGGGGGAGGGCTCCGTGGTGTCCTTGGCGTGGAGGCGGATCTCGCCGGCTTCGATGCGATCGAGAACGTCCTTCAGGCCGTCGATGTCCATCGCTTCGTGCATGCAGTCGTACACGGTCTGGCGGACGATCGGATGGTCCGGGATTTCGATCGGGCCGGTCTGATTCTCCTGGCAACCGACGAGCTTCGGGAAGACCGCCGCCATTAAGTCATCTGCGCGCATGCGCTGGATCTGAGGCGGGACCTTCTTTCCCTGCCGCTGTCGGAGAATGGCGAGCGCGCGGGTGGCGTTCCAGCGCCAGCGCGCCCCGAACATCGGCGAAACGAGCAGCGATTGTTCGACGGCCTCCTCGACCCACTGCGGCTTCACGAGGTCGAACATATCGGTGAGCGGGAAGCTGTTGTTGGCGCCGATCGAGAGGAGCATCGCGTCGTCGCTGGCGGCCGCCTGGAGCTCGAAGTCGAAGCCCACGCAGAAGCGCTTGCGGAGGGCGAGGCCCCAGGCGCGGTTGATGCGGCCGCCGAAGGGCGCGTGGACGACGAGCTGCATGCCGCCGCTTTCATCGAAGAAGCGCTCGAAGACGACATCCTGCTGAGTCGGGACGAGGCCGATGCCGTCGCGTTCGGCGCGGATGTAGCGGACGAGCTGTTCGGCGGCTTCAGCGGGGAGGTTGCATTCGCCAGCGACCCAGCGGATGGCATCGGACCCGGCCACAGCGTCGACCCCCCCCTCGTGTCCCTCGCGGCGTTCTGTTCCTCTGTTCTGTTTGGCGGAAGGTCCTTCTTCCCACCCACCCACCCGGGAAGGAAAACTGGGGGACACCCCCAGGCCCCCAGCCGGGCGGGGCTGATCTAACCGTGCCGCCACGTCCTGTCTCAATCGTGACACTTCTTCGGAGAGCTCGATAGTGCGGGACGGGGCTTCGCCGAGCCAGAAGGGCACGCTGGGAGGCTGGCCGTGGGCGTCTTCGACGCGGACGACGCCGGCTTCGATGCGGCGAATGCGCCAGGAGGTGGTGCCAAGGAGGATGATGTCGCCGGCCATGCTTTCGATCGAGAAGTCTTCATCGAGGGTGCCGACGAAGGTGCCTTCGGGTTCGGCCAGGACGCGGTAGTCGGCGACTTCGGGGATCGCGCCGCCGCACTGGATGGCGGTCATTCGCGCGCCGCGGCGGCCGCGGATAACGCCGTTGATGCCGTCGCGGTGGAGGTAGGCGGCCGCCTTGCCGGTGCCGACAGGGATGCCCTCGCTGAGCATTTCGATGATCTCGTCGAAGTTGTGCCGGTCGAGTTCGGAGTACGGCGCCGCCTTGCGGAAGAGCGCGAACAGGTCGTCCTCGCGCCAAGGCTCGCAGGCGGCTTCGGCGACGATCTGCTGGGCGAGGATGTCTAGCGGGGCGATGGGCGGGTACAGGCGATCTAGGCGCCCGGCCTTGACGGCGCGGACGAGGGCGGCGCACTCGATGAGCTCGTCGCGGGTCGTCGGGAATAGTCGGCCCTTTGGCGTGAGGCCGAGGGCGTGGCCGGAGCGTCCGACGCGCTGGAGGAACGTAGTCATGCTGCGCGGGGATTCGAGCTGACAGACTAGATCGATGGTGCCGATGTCGATACCCAGTTCGAGGGAGGCGGTCGCAACGAGCGCCTTCATGTCGCCGGCCTTGAGGCGCTGCTCAAAGTTGAGGCGGCGCTCCTTCGAGAGGCTGCCGTGATGGGCACCGACATGCTCCTCGCCGATGCGTTCGGCGAGGGCGAAGGCGGCGCGCTCCGCCAAGCGGCGGGTGTTTACGAAGATGAGGGTCGTGCGGTGCTGCTTGATGAGCTCGGCGAGGCGGTCGTACATGTCGCGCCATTGCTCGCCGGAGGCGACGGCCTCGAGGTCTGTGGGTGGGATTTCGATTTCGATCTCGAGGTCGCGCTGGTGGCCAGTGTTGACGATGGTGCAGTCGGGAGTGACGAGTGCTGAGTGCTGAGTGCCGAGCGCCGAGTCAGCGGGAACTGGCGTGGCCTTACGTGTGGCGCCGTTTGAGACGCGCCTTCGGGGCGTCTCTACACGGGCGTTGTCGGCGTTGATGACGCGGTCAGCGCCGACGAGGAAGAGGGCGGCTTCTTCGATCGGTTTGACGGTGGCGGAGAGGCCGATGCGGGCCGGGCGCTTCTCGCATATGTGGTCGAGGCGGGCGAGGGTTAGGGCGAGGAGGCTGCCGCGCTTATCTCGCAGGAGGGCGTGGACCTCGTCGACGATGACGGTCTTGACGGTGCGAAGGATTTCGCGGCTGCGCTCCGCGGTTAGCATGAGGTAGAGGGACTCCGGCGTCGTGATCAGGATGTGCGGCGGCCTCTTCACGATCTCCTGCCGCTCGGCCTGGGTTGTATCGCCCGTGCGTAAGGCAGTGCGGATACTGTGCGAGGGGGAGCCGAGCTCGAGTGAGACCTGTTCGATCTCGGCGAGGGGGTCCTCGAGGTTACGCTTGATGTCGTTGCTGAGGGCCTTCAGCGGCGAGATGTAAAGGACGTGGACTTCGTCGGTCAGAGGCCCCTTCTCGGCCTGGCGGATGAGGCGGTCGAT
>Ga0209803_1001063_pt1 | contig 18258 bp, 18 predicted proteins | sample GraSoiAngelo_138_FD_185895 | JGI IMG/M metagenome (GOLD analysis project Ga0209803, IMG submission 185895) | Grasslands soil microbial communities from the Angelo Coastal Reserve, California, USA - 14_0929_09_40cm (SPAdes) (version 2) | ecosystem: Environmental > Terrestrial > Soil > Grasslands ...
CTCGCCGCTGCTCCACCCAGCCGTCCAGCTTCGCGAGCTGCGCGAGGCCGATCGCCGCCGCGATCTCCGTCATCCGGTAGTTGAAACCGACGAGGACGTGCTCGTATTTCACGGGCTGTCCGTGATGCCGGAGGAGGCGGGCCCTCTCCGCGATCCGGTCGTCATCCGTGACGATCATGCCTCCTTCGCCCGTCGTCATGTTCTTCGTCGCGTAGAACGAGAAACAAGCGGTGTCGCCCAGGTTGCCCGCCTTCTTGCCGTGGTACTCCGCGCCGGCCGCCTGGGCTGCATCCTCGATGACCGCGATGCCGCGGTCCCGTGCGCCGGCGAGGATCGGGTCCATCTCCGCGGTCTGGCCATACAGGTGGACGGGCAAGATGGCAGCTGTCTTGCGCGTGATGGCGGAAGCGACCTTCGCAGGGTCCATGTTGTAGGACGAACGATCGATGTCGACGAAGACGGGCTTCGCGCCGCACAGGAGGACCGTCGACGCGGTCGCGAAGAACGTGAGGGGCGGAATCACGACTTCCTGGCCTGGACCAATGCCGTGCGCGAGCAGGGCGACATGGAGGGCCGCCGTGCCGCTCGTGACGGCGATCGCATGCTTCCGACCGAGGTCTTTGGCGAAGGCCCTCTCGAACGCCTCCACCTTCGCGCCCTGGGCGAGCATCCCGGACGCCAGGACCTCCCGCACCGCCGCGAGTTCCTCTTCGCCGAGGAGCGGGCGGGCGATCGGGATCATCGATGCGCGGAATCGGCTCCGGAGTATGAAGGTTCGCCGCTCACTTGCGGCGCCGGGAACGAGGTCTGCTCGCCTTTCGCTTCAGCTCCGGGAATGACTTACCATCATGGGCGCATTCCATGTTTCGGTCGAGCGGGCGACCGCATTCGCACACCCAACCGATGAGTTTCGCCGGCACACCTGCGACCAATGCATGCGGCAGCACGTCCTTCGTGACGACGGCGCCGGCCGCAATCATCGCGTTCCGACCGATCGTGATACCGCAGAGGATTGTCGCATTTGCGCCCAACGAAGCCCCGTCCTGAACCTTCGTGTCCACCCGGCGCCAGTCTGGGCTGACAGCTCGCGGGTACGGGTCATTCGTGAAGCAAACGTGAGGTCCGACGAAAACACGGTTGCCGAGGGTGACTCCCTTGTAGATTGTCGCGAAATTCTCCACTTTGCAATCGTTCCCGATTAGGACGTCGGAGTCGATGTAGACATCCTTGCCGATGATGCAATTTTCGCCGACCCGCGCTCCTTCTCGAACCTGCGCCCAATGCCAGATACGGCTTCCTTCGCCGATGGTGGCCTTCACGGATACCTCTGCAGTGGGATGAATCTGAGGGGCCACGGCGAACCCCAACCCAGCTGCCGGTTCAAGTACGTTTCCGGTGTGCGGCGCGAGACGAGCTTGATTCATCCACTCTGAGATTCGGACCTCAGACGGCAAGGCCGACGATGAAACCGATGACGTACGCGGCAATCCCGATCAGGGAAACGACGATGACTGCGTCGCGTGGCTCGAGGCGGAAACTAGGGAGATCCACCGTCCGAATCTTCTCCGCGTGCATCGCCCGGAAGGTTGCCTGAGGCCCTTAAGAAGATTTCCCGCCACTTATCGCGGATGATAGGTCTACCTCCAATTGCCTGTTCTCACCTTCCAGAATGTCGAGAGAACGCCCATATATCGGATTCGACCGTGAGCGAGAAACGGACGAGTCGTTCCAATGGATTTGCCGATCCTAGTAGCGTCAGCCATAGTTTCGTTCATTGCGGCGTATCTCTTCCTCCCCTGGTTGATTCGATCTCTTCGGGGCACCACTCTCGTCGGGAAAGATTTGAACAAGCTCCATGGCCCCCTCGTTCCCGAGATGGGGGGGATCGGGGTCATCCTCGGCTTCTACGTCGGGGTCGGGATATTGGCGGCACTGGTAGTGCCGGCAGATTCATCGGCTCTCTTCTTCGCAGCGCTTAGCGCCTGCCTTGGCGCAGGTGTCGTGGGGCTGATGGACGACATGTTCCGTCTGCGTAAACGATCCAAGGCGATCCTCCCGTTCGTACTCGCCCTCCCCCTCGGTGCCGTCGTATACTCAGCCAAGAACACGGTACTCCTGGGGTTGGACATCGGGGTTCTGATAGCGCTGGCGATTCCACTCGGGGTGACAAGTGCCTGTAACGCCGCGAACATGCTGGAGGGGTTCAACGGACTCGGAGCCGGTCTCGGCGTCATCATGACCGCGTCGCTCATCGTGCTATCCCTCCTCACCGGAGCGCAGGGAGGCCTGTTCCTTTTGTTCCCGCTGCTGGGCGCTCTCTCCGCCTTCCTTTGCTTCAACCGTTATCCGGCTCGGGTGTTCCCGGGCGACTCGATGACGCTCTTTACGGGGGCCACGATCGCGTGTGCTGCGATCATCTCCTCGCCGTCCCTCAAGGCGGTTGGCGCAATCCTCTTCACCCCGATGATTATCGAGTTCGCATTGAAATTTCGCGGACACTTTCAAGCGGAGAACTACGGCGAGATTGGCCCGGATGGCCGTTTAGGGTGGGATGGTCCGATTGAGTCCCTGGCACATGCCGTCATGCGCTGGAAACGGCTTCGTGAGTGGGAGATCGTACTCGTCTTATGGGCGATTGAATTAGCGGTTTGCGCAGCCGTCATTTTTGCCGCAGTGGTGGCCAGATGAGGGTTTGCCACGTCGTATATTCCTATGTGCCTTTTGATCCACGAGTGCAGAGAGAAGTTTCATCGTTGCGATTGCGGGGGCATGAAGTGGACATCGTGTGCCTCCGTGACCTTGGCCAGCCAAGCGTGGAAGACTTGGAGCACGTTCGGATTCATAGGGTGCCGCTTCGAGCAATCCGCGGCGGCATGTTCCGCTACGCCTACCAATATGCTACGTTCTTTCTTCTGGCGTCGTTGCTGCTCTTACGGCTCCAGTTGCAGCGCCGTTTCAATGTGGTTCATGTTCACTCACTCCCTGATTTCCAGATATTCTGCGCCCTGCCTTCTAAGGCCTTCGGCGCATCGCTCATACTCGACATGCACGAGGCAATGCCGGAAATTCTCGCCGCACGATTTGAGTTATCAATGAATCACCCGCTTGCAAAAGTGGCTTGCGCCCTCGAGGCTTTGAGTGGCCTCATTGCCGATCGAGTTCTCACAGTTAATAGCACAATCGCAAGGCTGCTCGAAGCCAGGGGGATTGACGGTCGAAAACTCCTCGTCGTAATGAACAGCACCGATCGTCCCCCTTCCGTTTCGGCTTCGCCAGACGACCTGCTTGATCGGATGGCTCTCGCGGGTCGAACCGTGATAGTCTATGCTGGTGGAGTTGATCCAGAGCGAGATCTCGAGACCGTTGTTCGTGCCGCGGCAATTCTCAGCAAGTCACGCCCCGTCTCGCTTCTGATCTTCGGCAAGGGCCCGGAATCGTACCGCGAAGAGCTTCGGGGAATGGTCCGGAACGCGCCTCCGATGCTGGATGCGCGAATTGGGGATTGGATTCCTCCGGCCAAGGCTGTTGAACTCGTCAGCCTAACTGATGTGGGGCTTGTACCCTACCGGCGAAATCCGCTAACGGAAATCGCAATGCCGAACAAAGTCTTTGAGTACGCGGCAGCGGGAAAACCGATGGTGGTTGCAAATCTTTCGACTCTCCGCGGCCTATGGGAGAGCTCGGCGCTTTTCTACGAGCCGGGTGACGAGCTCGACCTCGCTCGCAAAATGGAACGGATAGTAAGCGAAAGGGACTTGGCGATGCGTCTGGTGAGATCGGCCACAGCTGTGTACGAGCGCCATACGTGGGCGCACTACGAGGCCGAACTTATCCACCTCTACGAAAGTTTGATCCAAGAGAGGAGGATGGGATCTTCCACGTTTACCTCGTAGCGGGGATCCATCCCACCATAGAGGCCGCTGGAGGCACTCGCTCCTACGTACTCGGTTTGGCCAAAGCCCTCTCGCTCCGCGGCATTCATGTCGCAATCGTCGGAGCAGGCCCTCCGACTTCCGTAGAGTTCGCAGAGTTTCTTTCGGTGACGCCGGAATATCCCATCTCAAACTATGTCTTCATCCGTCGTCTTTGGAAGTGGGTTCGACGCAATCCACCGCTGACAGGGTCCATTGTAAATACGATGCGGCCCGATGACATGTACCCATATCTTGCGTTCGCCGAACGTTGCCGATTGGTATGTACGCTCCATGGAACGCCCGCACGCGCGATCGCTCAGAGGCGGTCTCTGGGGCGTCTCCTATATTGGTATGCTGAACGTCGTTCTTTGCACACCGCGCACTGGATTGTTTCTGTAAGTGCTGCCACGCTCGAATTCTACCTTCACCGCTTTCCACAACTGAGCCGGAAGTCCGCGGTCATTCCAATTGGTGTGGACCTGTTTGCTTTTCGGCCCGTGGAACGCCGAGTCGCCAGAAGCGAGCTTGGGCTTCCGAACGTTCCCATCATGTTGTTTGCAGGTCGAATCGCTCCGGAGAAGAGGATCGCTGTTCCGATTGAGGCATTGCGGGGATTGGAAGGAAGTCCCCTTTTGCTGATCGCCGGCGGCGAACCGCGCAAGGGAGACGGACTTTCAATCCCTGAAAACGCGCCCGTTCGTTTTCTAGGCACTGTGCCACATCATCAAATGCCGACCCTTCTTTCGGCCGCAGATGTACTCGTCCTATCGTCTTCTTTCGAAGGACTTCCGACCGTTGTATTGGAGTCATTCGCATGCGGCACTCCGGTCTTTGCAACCGCCGTCGGAGACCTTCCTCGTGTCCTGATAGAAGGTCGGACCGGCTTTTTCTTTGATGGAACATCTGAGGGGCTCCGGAATCTCATCCTGCGTCGATGGGATTCTCTTCATTCCATGCGCCAATCGTGTGTCGAAGCGGCGCAGGCGTTCGGATGGGACGCTATCGCAGATCGTATCGCGGGGGTTTACCGACATGCTGCCTAAGCGAGTGCCGTTGATGCTGCTTGCTGCGCTCGCATGCCTGAATTTTCTATTGCGGTATCCGAGCACATCACATGAACTCGGTGTCGACAGCTTCGTTTGGCACGGGATGGCCACCTCGCTGAAGCAACACGGCGTTGCCCTGTGGGTCCTCAACCCTCTTTCTTACTTCGGGCTGTACCCTTTGAGCCACCCGAGCGGCAGCCCCTTCCTCCTAGCCGCATTCTCCCTGCTTTCGAATGGGTCTATCGAAGGGGCCGTTGTGTATTTGGACATGGTAGTGGCCCTGATCTCGATGCTTGCAGGTTTCATCCTCGGTCGGGAGTTCACCCATTCCGACTCCTTTGCTTTGACGACGTCTTTGGTCTTGTCCCTGACTCCAGAACTCATTACGGCCTTGACGTGGCAGGTACCGACTCGAGTCCTTTTCACGGTCCTTCTACCACTCTTGCTCTGGGGTCTAATCCGTTTGGCACATCGTCCGAGTAAGAATATTGCAATCGTCCTCGGAGCCACGTTTTTTGTGATGATGTCCTTCCACCGACTGACAATCTTCGTTTCCTTGATTGGATTTGCTTACGTGGTTACAGGCATTCTATTGACCGCTCTCCGGACTCTCAGGGTCCGCAGCCCCCAGATTTTTCTGCGACGTCGATTCATCCGTTGGGCGCCGCTCGTGTCTGTTATCGCAGTTGTCGGGGTTTCATTCGGGACTCTGGCGTCGACCGATGTGTTAGGCGAATACTCATCCGGCGCCCTGATCTCTGGGAACTCTCTCGCAATCCAGTTCGCGAACCTCGGGATAAGTCTCGCGAGGAATTCCGGGATTCTCCTGCCTCTTGCCGTTTTAGGAATCGCAGGGGTCGTCCTCAGGCGGAACAAAAGCTATGCAGACCCGTTCGTAGTCGTGGCCCTGCTCGCGTTCTTACCCATGCTGTTCCTCCGACAGTACACCGGCTATTACACAATCCCCTTCACATCGTTGTTCATTGTTTTCGGCCTTTTTGTTCTTCTGAAACGAATTCGGTCATCAAAGCGCCGGGCCTTTGCGATTGCTGCTACGGCTGCTTTCGTCCTCGTGAGTTCCGTCTCCATTTCGAGCTATGACTTGGCTCTAGTCTCCCATATGGCGAACGGATCCTACAACGTGGCCCAGTACCTGCGTTACGACACAGCCGGCACGGTTATTACGAATGAAGGTCTGACAGGCAGTCGCGTTCATGCGATTTCGGGCATTCCCTACCTCCCCGTTGGAGGTGCCACAACAGCGTTCCAAAGCCCTGAACTTCTAATGTTCGGTTTCGTGGATAGATCGCGCGTAGCCGGCCAGATTGTGTCCATCCCGTTGAACCATCTGAGCGTAGATGCCGACTCGCCGTTCGAACTTCTTGATGTTCAGGCCGAGGCAGATTGGGTGGGTCTTTTGCAGGCCCCGGTTGGTGCCATTCCCGCCAGCTATGCAAACTACCAGGTAAGGTATCTCCTCGAGGTCAGAGCGTACCCAGGAGAATTCACAGCTTACGGCAACCTGTATCCAGCCATTCTCCTCCAAACTGCGAGCGTAGAACGGTATGCCGTTTATCAGGACTCCCTATCCACGATTTACTTTCTCGGGTGACTCTTGCGTCCACTGTCGGTCGTCATGATTACGCCATATGTCGCGCCGATTCGAGGGGGCATCACGAGCTTCGTCGCGGGGCTAGGAAGGGGACTACGTCGGCTCGGTCTAGATGTTCACATAGTTGCCCGCGAAGGCTCTACGTCAGAGGAGGTCGAGGTCTTAGGAGGCAGTCCTCGGCACTTTGTTGGAGCTGCAGCAGCTGTAGTGGCGAAAATTCGTCCGGATTTCATCCACGCTCACGCGCACTGGTATGCTCTCAGAGCAGCGTTGAAGTCGAGGACCCGGTCGACCCGACGGGTCGTGTTCACGTTTCACACATCTTGGCAGACGTCGAATCGGGTCGCTAGACGTTCCCTGCGGCGAATGCTCCTTCAATGCGATCGGGTTACGTTCCCGAGTCGATTTTTGAAGGACGAGATGAAGATGGGGCTTCCAAGAGATCTGGTCGATGTGGTCCCCCCGGGAACTGAAGAGCAGGTCGTCTCTCCGGAAGCGGTGAATACCTTGCGAGAAATCTCAATCGAAGCCGGGTGGTCCAGGACTATTGGCGTCGTATCTAAGTTTGAGTGGCCCGAGAAGGTCAGGGGATTCCGTCTCCTCCTCCAGGCCCTCAGAGATCCGCGGTTGAGCGAAGTCGGCGTGGTTGTTGCAGGCGGTGGTTCGCTTCTGCCAGCCGTACAGGAGGAGGTGCTTCGCCTCGGTCTTGAAAGGCGGATTCGATTCCTTGGAGACGTAGCGGATCCTCGCGCGTTGTATACGGCGTGCCATGTTTACTGTCACTCTTCGTTTCAGGAGGGATTAAGTCTTGCCCTCCTCGAGGCGATGCGGGCCGGCGCTCCAATCGTTTCGCTCAAATTGCCCTTTGTTCAGGAGGCACTTCAGGACCGAACGCACGCGCTGCTTGTGGAACCAACGCCGGCCGCCCTCGCAGATGGAATCAATCTTCTTCTCTCTGATCAGACTCTGGCAAGCACGCTTGCAAAGCATGCTCGGGATCGAGCGTGCACCGAGTTCGACTGGAACGGCGTCGCAGGTCGTTTCCTTTCCTCCTATGGGGTGGAACGCTGAGGCGGAGGCTCCTAATCAGCATCGACGCCGAACGAGATATTGTCCGCCACCTCACGAACAGTTTCCGTGGGGTCGAGGCAGCTCTTCCGGTCCTTCTAGAAGTAATTGGCAACGCAGGCTTCAGGACAGATCTCTTCGTCGAGGCTCCCGTCGCTAGACAGTACGCTGACATGATTCGAAAAGCTCGCAACATCGGATCCTTCGTTTGTTGTCACGGTACACATACCGATCCCGCATTTGCAACTGAACTCGAAGCGGGAGAATTCGAGGACAGACTTCGGACCTCAAGGCGAGAAGTCGGTGAAATCATTGGTAGTCCCCCTGTGGTCTTCAGGGAAGCTAACTTCGCGGTGAACAGTTCCCTTCTCGTTTCTATGGAGCGCCAAGGATTTGAAGTGGACTGCTCTGTCTTGCCGAACCGTCTGATCAAGAAGAAGCAACTCAGGGTCGTGGTCGACCATCGCGGTGCACCCTCCATGCCGTACCATCCTGGGCTCCAGGATCACCGTGTCCCTGGGATGTGTCGGCTCCTGGAGATCCCGGTCACATCGAACCCGTTCAATCCGGGAGGTCCCATTGGAACCGGCTTCCTAAACTGGAGAGGTATCAGTCAGACAATAGCGGCCTTGAAACAATCGCGTGGAGATCCAGTGACGTTCCTAATTCATCCTTGGGAGTGCGTTGATTTCTCCGACATCAGCCCTCCCCTACCTAATTGGGTTCTGAATATCTCCAGGCAGAATTCCGGCGAGTTCAGGGGGCTCTTGGAAGAAGCCTCCGGCCTGTTTGAGGCTTCAAGTGTTGCTGACGTCGCCGAGGAGTACGGGGTGAAGGTTCGTTGAATCGTCGACTTCTGTTGGTGTTCGTCGCAGAGTTCTTTTCCCCTGACACAGAATACGCTGCTTTTGGCGAGAGGACTCGCGCCACTGCAGAGGGTCTTGGTAGGGCAGGTTTCGATATACGCGTCCTCGTGCTCCGCCGATCGCCGAACGACGGCCCTCCATTCTCTTCATCATCGTATGTATTCGAACCGATGCCGAAGACCGCTTCGTTCTTCCTGAGAAGGAACTTGGCTGCGAATGCCATACAACGCATTTTGATTTTTTTCGAGGTCCTTATCACGGTGTTGAAGCATAGACCCGAGCTACTTGTAGTTTCTGCGCATGACCCAATATTCTGTATGGAAACATCAATCATAGCCACAATTTTCGCGACACCATTCGTCATCGACGCTCACGACTCGAGGTTGGTCCTTGCCGCAGAGCAGTCGAAGGAGATGGGTAAAGGTTTCAAACGGGCTCTCGAGAGCAGCGCAATGCAGCGAGCTAGCCGAATCTGGGTTCCGACTCAAAGAATGGCTTCGATGCTCACCGAAGAATATGACATTCCGAATCGAAAATTCACCGTCGTCGCTAATGGAGTTGACTCCAGCCGATTCGCACGCGTTCAAAATCAGACGCGCGGACCGCATACCATTTTACATTTGGGAGGACCTCGTGCATACTACGACTCCGCGACTCTTGTCAAAGCGTTCCGGATTGTGCTGGCCCAAGTTCCGGACGCGACACTCGTATTCCTGGGCATTCGAGATGATTCCTACACCAGAAACGTAATGCGACTTTGCGAGGAGCTAAAGGTTCAGGAAGCAATCCAATTCCTCCCCCCCGCTCCTCCGGATCTCGTTCCGGTCTTCATGAGCCGAGCCGCGCTTGGAGTCCATACCTACGCCCTGAACCCGGTCTATGCGACCACCGTTGGACTGAAAGTTGCTGAATACATGGCGGCGGGTCTTCCAATCCTTCATCGAGGGCCTTCTGGCGGCGAAACGTGGAAGTTGATCGAACGTTGCGGTGCAGGAAGATGCGCAGAATCGGTGGAAGGCCTGGCTCATCACGCGATCGAACTACTGTCCGATCCTGGATTGAGGCAATCAATTGGTGACCAAGGTCGCCGAATGGCGTCGACTCTCGATTGGAAAACGACTTTGGAAGTTGCGATTCAAGACGCCTATTTTCTGACCCGTCATGAGTAGACCGCCTTTCGTTTCAGAAGTCTCATGAGTTGTCCCACGAATAGGCCCGATGCTGACGCCATCATGACAGCATAGTCCACCAGATTGTAGAGCCACACTCTCTTGGCGGAACGGGTCCGGATGGGATATTTTGACAAGACGAGCACCAACATCGGCAGGGTGAGGAGTCCCGCCACGGGCTCTTGCAAGGTTGCCAAGATCCAGAGATCGAAAAGAACAACACGTCGAAGCAGTCGTAGTGTGATTCGGATTGCTCGATTTCGTTCGAAGGGCATCCGGACACCGTTCATGATGTCTGATTTTACCCATGAGTAACTGTTCCTGAATACCTCTTTCAGATTCGCCCTTGGTTTCCAGGAGACGACGGCGTCTCGTGCGGTTCGGAATCGCATACCACGTTCCTCAGCGCGTTGGTTGAACCAGCTGTCCTCCGACCGATACAGATACTCTGGAAATGGACCCAATTCTTCCCAGACTCGCTTCCTCAGGAGGACGGATCGGTGAGAGGGCTCCTTCCATTCGTCTGGTAGCGACTCTGGAGGAGGGTAGAAGAATTCTTCGATAACTGAATCCCAGTCCGTTCGAGCATCGGCGACGTACACGCCGGCGACGATGTCAATGTCGTTGCCAAGGGTCCTGAGCAAACGTTCCAGCCAATCTGGTCTTGCAACGCAACCCCCATCAATCGACGCGATGACATCACCGCGGGCGTTTCGAAATGCAATGTTGCGAGCCTGAGCAATGTTGCTTCCCGGAGCCTGGATGACGCGGATGATGTCGTGTCTCGATTCATATTGGGACAGCCTTTCAAGTGTACCGTCTTTGGAACCGCCGTCGACAAACAAAATCTCATCAGGTAGGCGAGTCTGACGAAGGAGAGACTGCACGAGTTCGTCAATAGAGGCACGCTCATTCAGCAATGCACAGTAGACCGTGACTTCTCCATCTAGCATGCAGAACCAGCTCGTGCGTTGTCGCCGTACTGAATTGCCTGGTTGGCCCCATCGAGAAACCCGGTGAGACGGCCGCTAACAAGCTCTGCCAAAGCGGTCCAGGTCCCGACCATTCCCGCGTACTCTTTATGTCCGGCACGGAACGCCTGGTAGTCCTGTCTCAGAAGGCGGAATTGCTCTAGGATTAGCCGGGACTTTCCGACGCTTTTCATGTAATTCTTGGTCGAAAAGTAGGTTCTCATGCGGCAGGAGGAGTAGATGAATCGCTCTCGGGTTGGCCCGTCGGCAAAGTCGTGGTCTACTGTCGCCGCACCAGTGAATTCGATTCGATATCCCGCCCGAGCGAGCCTGACGCACATGTCTGTTTCATCGTAGTAGTAACTATAGTACGGATCGAATCCACCGACCGAGCGGAGCGCAGGACGCGAAAAAGCCATGTTACATCCGTTGACTGTCGGAACAAGTGTCTTCGGCCGGTCCGCGTTCGAGAGAAGATGTGTTACTCCAAATGGGTCCACTCCCCAGGGGTGTACGACTTGTTCACCCGTTCGGGTGTCAAATACTCGGCCTCCCACAGCCCCGATTTGCGGGTCTTCAAGAACAGTTGCAAGAGCTACGGCCCACCCTTGTCGTGCTCGTGCATCGTCGTCCAGAAACGCGATAAGTGGTGCTTCTGTATGGTCAATCCCAAGATTTCTCGCCGCAGCGACTCCGTTGGGTTGATCCTGGAGGATCACGTCGATCCCAAGGTCTGATGCGGTCTGGACAGTTTGGGTGTCGCCTCGAACTCCGACAACGAGGATACCTAAGTCTGAAAGAGACTGTTCTGTTAGGGACTGAAGGCAGCCCGCCAGGTTGCGGGGTCGCCGGTAGCTGCACACGATCGCCGTTAGCGCAGAAGCCATGTACTAACTTTTCAGTGGATTATTCCCGTAAAGGCTTTTCTGCGCGAGTCTCCAGCGTGAGAATGCGAGCGACTCTGTGACTGGGCGTCCGGTGTGGCTGAATAGAAAATTGGTTCCGGCTCTTCTGGCTGTTCAGGAGAAAGTTTACGCAATGAATACCACGCCCACAAGCTTATTCAGCCATCCAAGTCTTTGCAATCCAGAATCATGCGCGTGCTTCACATTGTGCACAGCTATTTTCCACGGATCGGAGGTGTAGAACACCATGTCCAGTCCATCTTAGGTAAGCTCGTACGACAGGGTGTGGACCCGCTCGTCTTGACTCCTCGTTGGAGCCCAGATGAATTGCAATACGATGTGGTTGATGGCGTACGCGTAACCCGCGAGGGGCTCTTCGGCCTCATGCAAAATAAACCAGTTTCCGTAAGGGATGTCTATCGGTTGGGCCGCTGGTTCAAAGTCATCCGAGCATATGAGCCTGACCTCATACACGTTCACGGACCATTCTCACCAATTCTTGGACTGCCCGTCCGGTTTGCCTCTTGGATGCCAGTTCAGATCCTGCAAGCGCTGGGTCTGTTGGGATGTCCGGTGATCGTAACCTTCCATGGACTCTGGGCGCACTACCGAAACGACGAATACGACAGGGATCGGAAGCATGTCAAGGTCGGCTCTCTTTTCATCGGCGTGGACAAAGCAATCTGTCGAGACCTAACGGAGCGTTTCGGTGTTGCCACCTCCAAAGTAGATTACATTCCAAACGGGGTAGACAACAATACGTTTCATCCTGCGAACAAGGATCTGTCCTTGCTGAGAGAATTGGGCCTCTCGGCATCGGACCGCGTCATTCTCGTCCCCAGGCGGGTCGATCCGAAGAATGGCATCGAATTCGCCGTAAGAGCATTTGCAAGGGTCTCTCAACAAGTCCCCGACGCGAAGATGATTCTCCTTGGGGTCGGCATGGGAACTTCGGATGCAGGATACACAGGACGCATCGTCTCCCTGATCCGAGGCATGGGGTTGGATTCTCGCGTCATTTGTCACCCAGGGCTCCCGTACGGCGAGATGCCGCGGATCTATCGCTTGGCCGAAGTAACCGTGATTCCGTCGCTGTGGGAAGCGACTTCCCTAGCCGCCCTCGAATCTCTCGCTTCGGGAATTCCGGTGATAGCCAGCCGAGTCGGAGGTTTGGAAGATTTGATTGACGAGTCCTGTGGGATCCTTGTCCCACCGGCGGATGCTGAGAGTCTCGCGGATGCGTTGTGCGACTTGTTGACCAGCCACGATGCGAGAGACCACCTCGCTCGGGGTGGGTCCGAGCGAGCGGGGAGCTATGATTGGTCTACAGTCGCAGATCGAACGCTCTCTGTTTATAAGCGTGCTATCGGCCGAAAGACGCCATGATGTGTGGAAAAACACTCCGGGCAGCGCTTCCGACCATCCTTGTCGGATGCTGAGTCGGGCTTACCTCGAATCGGCGTTCACATCGGCTCTGTGTTTCTCCGTGGAGAACGGGAGAGGACGCGCAGGGACGCCGGCGACCCTGCCGCGGTCAGGCACATCTGATGTAACCACCGACCCTGCCGCAACGATTGCGCTGCGTCCTATTCGAATCCCCGGGAGCACCACGCAATGAACACCAATGAAAGCCCCTTCACAAACGCGAGTTACGGCCACTCGTTCAGGGCCTGCGAACGTGTATGACAGGGCTTCATCGTGTGCCAAGATCGTTGAGCGTGCGGCCACGGTCGCGCCCTTTTCGATGATGACTTTTTCCGGATAGAGGTTGTCCAAGATCACGAGATAGCCGATTTCGACATTGTCACCGATAACAGCCCCTCTCGCACGGTGAAATGCCACCCGAAGGGAGGAAGTGGGTGCGAACCAGGCCGGGAGGAGAAACATGGTAGACCGAGCCCGACTTCGGCGGAAGACCTTTCGTCGCGGAGTCAGAGAAATACCGGCCATTGACTGCAAACGACATGTGATGATAAGCACTTCTCCCGCAGGTGGCAAGATACGATAACAAATCCAAGTCGCAAAACCTCCTCCGCGTCTCGGTCGGACCCGGCCACGCAGCATCCGACTCCAGATAAGACCAAAGTCGTCCCTATTTCGGGTCCGACCTTTCGTGGTCCGAGTGAGGTCGCCACACCTTGCTTCGAATTGACTTCATCGCGGCCAGTAGAATCGCCTTCTCCTGACGCGAGAGCCACTTCCAGCCAACTAAGGTTAGGATGCCGGCCCCAGTCAATCCGACAGCGATCCTTAGCCTGTCATCCACGTAGGCTTGCATGACAATTCCAGCTCCAAGTATGGCCAAGCCGAGCGCGACGGGTGGAACAACCTCTTGTCCGCGTATTCGAAGGTGTCTGCGGGCATACCAGAGCGCTCCACCCAAGAGGCACCCGTACGCTAGAATGAAGGCCACCGTGAGTCCAAGCGAACCATAGCCGCCAACAAGGAACGCGGCGAAACCGACGTACGACGCCCCCCAAACCGCGTTCAAGCCGATTCCAGACCACACGTCCCCGACACCAAGAATTGCGAAACCTACCACGCTGGCGAGTGAGATCATGTAGGCGCCGGCGGCCATCCAGACTACGAGCCCTGTCGCCGAAGCGTACTCAGAGCCGTACAAAATGCCCACGACCGGAACTGCGAGAAACTGGAGGAGAAATGCGGGTGGCAGGACGCCCAAAGCCACGAGTCTAAGCGTCTTGGTCACAAACGGCGCAAGCTTGTCTTCCGTGCCTGCATAGGCCTCCGAGACCGCAGGAACCATCGGAACACCGATTGCCGTTGGGATGAAAGTTAGATATCCCGCGAGCGCGAGCGCAATAGAGAAGTAGCCAAGGTCTTGGAACGAACGCGTAGTCACGAGTATGGTGCTGCCCGCGAATGTCGCTGCCATCACTGCGACGTTGCTCGCTACGAACCCACTCCCCAGCCTTCCGACCGAACGAAATGTCGTTCGTTGAGATGGCCACCGAAGCGAGAGCTTGGCTTTCGTCCAAATAGACCTGAGCAATTGAAGGTTGATCAAGACATTCGCGAAAGCAATGACTACCCCGGCGATTGCAGCTCCGAAGAGGTTCAACCGCCAAACAAATGCGATCATCAGGACAACGGATATGATTGAATAGAGCATTCCCCGGAGGTTCAACTCTCGGATTTTTTGGAATCCCTGAAACAGCGCGAAAGCGGGAGCCGGAACCGATGAGACGACAAGAGCGACAACACCAATAGGAATCAGCCACGCCAAGCTTGGTTCCTGATAGAGAGTCGAAGCGATCAAGGGAGAAAAGAGAATCACAATCACCCCCGTCGCCGTTGCCGAGACCGCAGTAATCAGAAGGGACGCGCTTACGATCTCGCTTGCAGCAAATGGGTCAGAAAGTCCTCTCTCCGCGGTTAGCTTCACCACCGCGGCTGGCATACCGCAAGTCGCGAAAATTCCAGCGAGCGCCAATACATTCCACAGGATGACGAGGACTCCTAGGTTTTCGCTTCCAAGCATTCGCGAAACGACAACTGAGTTCAATGCATACGCGAGCTTCGAAACGACAATCGCCGTCAGGCTGTAGGCGGTACCGCGGATCATGCGTCCGCGCAGCGACACCCAAGACACCAGCCTAATGCCTAAGCAGGCTCCCCGAGGCTGATTGCGGTAGTAATCAAGTCGACGACAGCATTATCGGAACTAATAACAACGGGCGGACCCCACAGCCTCGGCGACAAAGCTCAACTAGACCTCGATAATGGTCCGTTTCAATCTCTCTCGATCAGTCGCGCTTCTCCAGTTGAAAACCGGCCAGTGCAAGCGGTTCGAAAGGGGGAGATCGTCCACGAACCGTACGAACGATCCGGCGGATCAGACGATCGTCTCGGAGTGAGTCGACCCATGGAAGTCGCCGAGCGTCATGGCGTCGAAAATAGCTGGTGGTGAGTAGCGAGGGTGTAGGGACTAGGCGAGGAGGTAAATGGTCTACGAATTCCTCCAAAAGGCAGCGATGCATTTCTGAGAGATCGTCCGGATCAATCCCCTCGTGGCCTCCCCAATTTACGTCCACCGTGAGGACTAGCACGCCGCCCACGTGTAGGATTCGAGCGAGCTCCGGAAGACATGCCATCCACGAAGCGGTGTGTTCCAGGACACTTATGCAAGTCACGGCGTCGAACGTTGCATCCGGAAGCGGAATCGCCTCCAGAGGGCCTTCAACAAACGCCACCGAGCCCCCTAGGGTGCGGTTGGTCTCCTCGTAGGCTGCCCGGTAACGAGGTTCGGCATCCAGACACGTTACACGAAGCCCTTTCGCCTCGCAATAATAAGGGAAAAATGTGAGCCCTGATCCGGCATCGAGCAGGCGAGCCCCCGGTTTGAGGGCCGAGAGCCCCGCGAAGGCATAAGGGTATTCCCATTGCCTGCTCCACTGACGCAGCGGGTCCGGTGGCCAGGAGAACCAGGATCTCCATTGCGACTGGGCAGTTTTCCGGAGGAAACGATCCTGCCACGGCTCCATCTCGGCATACAAAAGCTGTCGCTCCGGAGACTCGAGGTCTGACAGTATTACGTAACCATTGGCCTTCATATCTGATCGTCTGCGCCTCTGGTCGCGAGCTAATAACTTTCTGGGATAAGCAATGTGCGAGATGGTCGGTTACGGCTGACTCGGATCTCGGTCTTTGTTACGGATGCGTGAGCGTGAATCGCACCCGGCAATCATTGGATTAAGGGGCCCTGTCCTATTTCAGTGCCAGATCTTACAGGATAACTGTATTCTTTTCAGGACCAAGTTCGATTGCCTTGCCGCACTGAAGGCATCGAAGCTCTTTCGCAATGCAGGTGACGTGGTAGTACGCTCCGCACGAGCAGCGAACTGCGGCGATTGTTGGGCTTAGTGCACGTGTACACGCGACGCACTGTGACTCTCGATGCGAAACTGGGGTTGGGCTCCCGATGATTCTGCCTTTAGGCAGGAACTTGAAGAGGATCCCCCAAAACAGGCCAATCCATCCGAGGAAAATGATCCAGCCGGCGTAGCTGTGGGCGAGTAGCATGTCCTGCAACTCGGTTTGCGGGCTAGCCGAATAGTATCCAACAAGAACGATTACGGCCATGATTCCGAACGAATAGATGCCCGAGCACGCCGTTGTAATGACTACAGTCACTTGGACCTGGAGTTGCTGTGGGGTGAACGTGAGTCCCGGCGCCGTCGAACCTGCAACCGCGTGCACGGAATTCTCGACGCCGAGGAGGGACAACACTGCACTGGTCTCGGGGGCGAGAGCAACCCAGGAGTAGACGTCAACGGAGTGCTCAGCGTCGGCGAAGTATGTCCGCGCTGCCAGGAGAGGTACGACGAGGATTGCGTTGAGGCAAAGGAAGAACAGGAGCCCAAAGTCCCGTTCCCGCGCGAATCGGGCGGGGACAAACTTGTATCCAAGGAGAGTGAAGGCGCCGAGCAGGACGATTGTGTCTTCGGTCTGGAGGGCTGGTGTCCGGCTCAACGTCACGTTGTACAAGAGGTCGGCCACGATGATTGCGACGCCCACGAAGGGAAAGAGTGGCACGAGTCGGCCGTCCCAGGTGAGGCGCCGCAGGAGGTGACAGGCCACGGATGTCGAAGAATCGAGGTTTGGCCGCCTCGGTGGCCACACGATCAAAACAAGCAACACGCCGCCGAACGCCACAAGGGGGACCCCGAGCCATTCAAGCGCCACCCCTTTCGGTCGGTCGATGAGAAGCGCGAGTCCCGTGAAGGTCGTCAAAAGGGCGGCGAGGACAATTGTCCGCCGATACTCTTTCGCGCTTGCCGTCCACGTCTCGAGCCACATCGGTTCCATGCTTCACGGGCCGTTAGGTTAAGAAAGCATCCCGCCCGTTATCGCGCTTGCGAGAGGTCGGACGATTCAAATAGCCCCGGCCCATTCGATGCATCCGTTCGGCCATGAAGGTCGTCGGCGGCTCCGCGTCGGTCCTCCTGGCTCGCGGGATCGCCCACGAGCTCTCTGTCGGTTTCGTCGACGTCGCTTTCGAAAAGCACCCCGGTGGATTCCCCGACGGTGAGCGGTACGTCCGCCTGTTGGGCCCCGTGTCGGGCGAGCATGTGGTCCTCGTCCAGACGACCCATCCAGACCCGATGATTGTCGAACTGTTCCTTCTGGCCGACGCGATCCGGGACGCAGGTGCTCGGCGTCTCACCGCCGTCGTCCCGTACTTTGGGTATGGCCGCCAGGACAAGCGATTCCTTGATGGGGAAGCTGTCTCCGCGAAGACAATCGCGAGGCACATCGCGGTCGACTGCGACGAACTCCTGACGATGGCGATCCCGGCGAACCCGGAGATCCTCAAGACCTTCCCGCTCCCGACTCGCGAGGTGAGCGGTATGCCGGCGATCGGCCGCTACCTGAAGTCCGCGAAGGTCGACGTGCTCCTCGCCCCCGACCAGGGCGCGCTTCGGCTCGCGAAGGAGGCGTCCTCGGTCGCCGGTGTCCCGTTCGACTTCCTCGTGAAGAAGCGCATCGATTCGTACACGGTGAAGATCGAGCCGAAGGCGCTCGATGTCCGAGGCAAGTCCGTCGGCATCGTGGACGACGTGATCTCGACGGGCGGCACGATTGCGACGGCGGCGAAGGAGCTGAAGGCCCAAGGCGCGCGCCGCGTGATCGCGGCCTGCGTCCACGGCCTCTTCGTCGGCCCGGCCGAGGCGAACCTGAAGGTC
>Ga0209803_1001064_pt1 | contig 18253 bp, 15 predicted proteins | sample GraSoiAngelo_138_FD_185895 | JGI IMG/M metagenome (GOLD analysis project Ga0209803, IMG submission 185895) | Grasslands soil microbial communities from the Angelo Coastal Reserve, California, USA - 14_0929_09_40cm (SPAdes) (version 2) | ecosystem: Environmental > Terrestrial > Soil > Grasslands ...
TCATCGATTTGGATGAGCATGAAACCGCATCTCTCGAAGAAAGATTGCGCGCCGCGCATCGCTGCCAAGAGTCCGGTTATCGGTTGGGCTTTCATTTTGACCCGATAGTCGAGTACCCGGGATGGGAAAAGGATTACGAAGCGATGATCGAGCAAACTTTCGCGACCATCGAGTGGCGCAGAATTGCCTGGTTGAGCATGGGGGTCCTGCGTAATACTCCCGGCTTGAAGCGGATCATGAGAGCTAGATTCCCGCAAACCCACCTCTTAACCGGAGAACAAGTGCTCTGCCCGGATGGGAAGCTGCGATATTTTCAACCTCTGCGCGTTGAGATATACGGAAAGATGCTCCGCTGGATTCGCCGCGCGGCTCCCACCGTCAAAGTTTATCTCTGCATGGAATCCAAAGAAGTGTGGGAGCAAGTCTTCGGCTACGCCCCGAGCTGTGAGAAAGAGCTGGGCAATCAAATGGCTAATTTCGGATTTTAGACTTCGTCGTGAGCTCAGTCGAACGATTTTGGATTTTCGATTGAAGGAAAGGATATCGTGCCCTTTGCTCTATTTCTTACTGATCCAGAATCGCCAATCGAAAATCAGAGATGAACAAAGACAGCGCCATCGGTGTGTTTGACTCCGGCATCGGAGGCCTCACCGTACTGCAGAAGATTATCGAGCTCCTTCCGAAGGAGAATACGATTTATCTAGGCGATACCGCCCGGGCGCCCTACGGGACAAAATCAGTTGAAACCGTACTTCGATATTCCTTTGAAAATAGTGAATTTCTCGTCGAAAAGGGCGTCAAACTGCTCGTTGTCGCGTGCAACACGTCGACCGCGATCGCCCTAGACCGGCTGCGCAGCAGCTTAGAAGTTCCGGTAATCGGCGTGATCGAGCCCGGAGCGACCAAGGCGCTGGACGTAACCAAGAACAAGAAGATAGGGGTGATCGGCACGGAGGCGACCATTCAGAGCGGGGCTTATACAAAAGCGCTCCGGGCAAAAGACCTGAAGGTCGAGGTTTACAGCCGCGCCTGTCCACTTTTCGTTCCTTTGGTGGAAGAAGGATGGACGGACAACGCCGTCGTTGAGATGACGGTCAAAGTCTATCTTGGCAGCCTCAAGCAAAGCGGTATCGACACTCTGATTCTGGGGTGTACTCACTATCCATTGCTGAAGAAGGCGGTCCGAAAATTTTTGGGGGATACGGTTTGTCTTGTGGACTCCGCCGAAGAGATTGCGAAGGAAGTGGGCTCGGTTCTGAAGAAGGATTCTCTGGTGCGGAAAAATGGCGGTGGATCTCACAGTTTTTTTGTGACGGATGCTCCTGATCGTTTCGTAAAAGTGGGCCAGCGGTTTCTCGGGGAAAAGGTTGAGTCGGCGGTGCGCATCGAGCGGTGATGACTTCTCATATTGTTCTTGAACGATGTCTTGTAAGATGCTCGCTCAATCATGTATTTTACAAGGGGAACGTGCGACGGTTGAGGTCGATCTGGCGACGCGGCAGAGGTGGGCAGTGGAAGTAGAATGTTGAATATTATTAAAAAAGTTGTCGGCACTAAAAACGACCGCGAGATCAGGCGGATGCGCCCCTACGTGGACCAGATTAATAGTCTGGGGCCCGAGTACGAAAAGCTCAGCGACGGCGAGCTGCGGGCGAAGACGGAGCAGTTTAAAAAACGCTTTCAGGAGGCGACGGCCCAGCTTCGTGATGCTCTTGAAGCGGCTCGGGCGGAGGCGTCGACAGCCGACATCGAGCGCCGGGAGGAACTCAAGACACAAATTGAGGAAACCGATAAGGAGCTGCGCGAAGCAGAGGCCCGGGTGCTGGAAGAACTTATACCCGAAGCTTTCGCGGCGGTCCGTGAGGCCTCGAAGCGTACGATTGGGCTCCGCCACTTCGACGTTCAACTCATCGGCGGCGTTGTTCTCCACGAAGGCAAGATCGCCGAGATGAAAACCGGCGAGGGAAAGACCTTGGTGGCGACGTTGCCCTTGTATTTGAACTCACTTACCGGGCGCGGCACGCATTTGATCACCGTCAACGACTACCTGGCCCGCCGCGACGTTCAGTGGATGGGACCGATTTACCATAAACTGGGAGTTTCCGTAGCCTCCATCGTTCACGAGACGAGTTATCTCTTCGATCCCACCTATTTGACGAAGGACTATCGATACCTCAATCTGCGTCCGATCACGCGGCAGGAAGCCTACCTGGCGGACGTCACCTACGGTACTAACAACGAGTTCGGGTTCGATTATCTGCGGGACAACATGAAGTTTTCACTGGAGGAATATGTCCAGCGAGAACTAAACTTCGCCGTCGTCGATGAAGTCGACAATATTCTTATCGATGAAGCCAGAACGCCGCTGATCATCTCCGGCCCGGCGGAAGAGTCCACGGACAAGTACTACATCATCGATCGAATTATCCCGAAACTTCAGCGCGGAGCGGTCATTCAGGGTGATCCTTCACAGGATGACCGCGCGGCCATCGAAAAACAGGGTGATTACACAGTCGACGAGAAAAGTCGCTCGGTAACTTTGACGGAAAGCGGGGTGGCGAAGGTTGAACGGCTGCTGGGTGTCCACAATCTCTATGATCCGCGACAAATCGACACCTTGCACCATGTGCAACAGGCGCTGAAGGCCCACGCGATTTTCAAGCGCGACGTGGACTACGTCGTGAAAGACGGCGAGGTGATCATCGTCGATGAATTCACCGGTCGACTGATGCCCGGCCGGCGCTGGTCCGACGGATTGCACCAGGCGGTGGAAGCCAAGGAGCGCGTGCATATCCGCGAGGAAAACCAAACCCTGGCCACGATCACGATTCAAAATTACTTCCGCATGTACAAGAAGCTCGCGGGAATGACCGGAACCGCGGACACCGAAGCGCCGGAATTCAAGAAGATCTACAAGCTCGACGTTGTCGTGATCCCGACGCATCGCAACATGATTCGTACGGATCTCCCGGACGTGGTCTATCGAAGCGAAAACGAGAAATTCGACGCGGTCGTCCAGGAAATCGAAGAGCGCAACCAAAAAGGTCAGCCCATCTTGGTCGGCACCACTTCCGTGGCCAAATCAGAGCGACTTTCCCGCATGCTCAAGAAAAAGAGCGTCAAGCACAACGTGCTTAACGCGGTAAACCATGAAGCCGAAGCGACGATCATCGCTCAGGCCGGTCGCTTTGCCGCCGTTACCATCGCCACGAACATGGCCGGTCGTGGTACCGATATTCTCTTGGGGGGGAACCCCGACTTCTTGGCCCGCTCGGACATGGAAAACGAATGGATCAGCCGAGCCGCGAAATTGCCGGCCCAGGGGGCGGCGCGTTACGAAGACGCTTTGCGAGAATTGCGGGAGAAGTACGAGGAAGAGGTCCAAAGGGCGGAAAAGCTGTACGTGAAGGAAGGGGAGCTCTCTCAGCAGCAGCGCAGCGATGCTCTCAAGCGTACCACCGAGCTTCAGCGACAAATTAGAGAAGCGTCGCCGTTCCGGGAGGCGCGCCAGCGCTACGAAGATTTGTCCGCTACTGCCCTGATCGAAGCGTTGCACGGCATGCGGCCGATACCGGGAGGTTATCTAAAGGCCAAGGAGGAATTCGAAAATTCCCTTTTAGCTTCCAGCAACGGAACCGAAACGGATTTGGACGAAGCCTTCGACGAAGCGCGTCGCGACTTCAGCGACACCTTGGATCGATGGCAGCAAAAGAATGGAGACCGAGAGGCGTTAGTCGAAGCGCTGGATGAAAAGCGGCGTAATTATGAGCAACGGGTCCTGGATCTGGAGTTTGAAAAGTCCCTCGCGGCTTTAGCCCAGAGCGAACATGCCGCGCTCGTGCAGGAATACAAAACCGTTCACCAGGCTTTCGAGGAAGCGGAAGTGCAGTGTGAACAGATTCGCCGTCCCTACGAAGAGGCGATTCAAGCGGCGCAGCGCAATTACGAAACGAAACGCCAGGAATACCTGCGGATGGTCGAGGAAGTTCGCGAGCAGTTGGACAAAGCGCCCGATGAAAATCGCCAGCGCTTTGATGAGACCCTAAGCAAGTACAACCGGGTTTGCGCTGAGGAGCGGGAACGAGTCATCGCCGCTGGCGGGCTTCACATTCTTGGCACGGAACGCCACGAGAGCCGGCGCATCGACAACCAGCTACGCGGGCGCTCGGGCCGGCAAGGCGACCCGGGATCTTCCCGTTTTTATCTTTCCCTCGAAGATGATTTGATGCGCATCTTCGGCGCTGATCGTATCCAGGGAATCATGAGTCGATTGGGAATGGAAGAAGGGGTTCCCATTGAGCACGGCTTGGTGACGCGAGCCATTGAGAACGCTCAGAAGAAGGTCGAGGGGCATAACTTCGATATCCGCAAGCACCTATTGGAATATGATGACGTTTTGAATAAGCAGCGGGAGGTGATCTACAGCCAGAGAAGAGAGGTGCTAAAGGGTGAGACGTTGAAAGAGGATGTGCTCGAAATGGCTCAAGGACTCGCCGAAGAGATCGTGTCTCGGTATGCCGATAAGGAGCTGCACCCGTCGGAATGGGATTTGGCTGGCTTGAGGGAAGGATTTAACCACCAGTTCAATCTGCGATTTGAGCTCAAGCGGGAAGATGAGGAAAACCTAACACTAGAAACGGTTACAGACTTGGCGATTCAAAGAGTGAGCCAAGCTTATGAAGACAAAGAAAAACGCTTCGGCGCGCCCATGCTCCGGCAGTTGGAAAAAATCATCAGGTTGCAAACCATCGACAGCCTTTGGAAAGACCATCTACTCAACATGGATCACTTAAAAGAGGGGATTGGGCTCCGTGGTTACGGGCAGAAGAACCCTCTCCAGGAATACCAAAAAGAAGGATTCGAAATGTTCGAGGAGATGATTCATCGCGTCGAAGAGGACGTTGTGCAAAAGCTCTTCACCGTGGAGTTGGCGCGAGAGAGTGTAGTGCAGGAAATGGAAGTGCAGCAGCCGCGGCCCCAGCGGATGGTTTTGAGTCACGGGGAAAACGTGGAGGCAAGCCGTTCGGCTCCCGCGAAACGGGAAGGAGATAAGGTCGGTCGCAACGATCCTTGTCCCTGCGGTAGCGGCAAGAAATATAAGCGGTGTCACGGTAAGTAAACATCTTTTCCTGGTCTTGGTAAGCTCTCACCACTTCAATCCAACATGGGCGCCATAAAAGCGGTTTTCGACGTTATGAAAAAGTTGGCGCTTAAACTGGTGGAAGATGGCGAAGGGGCAAGGAAGGTCGTCGAGATCCGAGTGGAGGGTGCGCGCTCTTTGGCCGCTGCCAAAAAAGTGACTTCTTCGATAGCTAGTTCACAGCTCGTTAAGAGCGCATTCTTCGGTGAAGATCCAAACTTTGGCCGAATCATGGCCGTCATAGGCTACGCCGGCGTTCCGATTGACTGTGCAACGGTGGATGTTTCGTTTAACGGCGTGACGGTGGTGAAACGGGGCGTCGGAATGCCTTTGAAAGAGCGAGAGGCCGCCCGTGTTCTGCGCCGCCCGTCTTTTCAAGTGAAGGTGCGATTGGGCCAAGGTAAACAAGCGACTTCGATCTCGACGGCGGATCTATCTCACGAATACGTGCGCATCAATTCAGCTTATCGCACGTGAGATGGCGTGGCCAAAATTGTATGCTTGTCAGTGAATTGCCGGGTTTACTTCGTCGTCTGCGTGTTCCCCGTCATCGTGGGCTCCGGACCTAACCTTGTTTCCGGCTCCCAATTTAATGATCTTGTCTTTGAATTCCGCTAAATCTTTGGTCGCGTTTCTTGTGTCAATGACCAACTTGGCCGCTCCAACAATTTTGCGGAAGTCGTAAATGCCGTGATCCGTCAGAATCACGACGCAATCTTGAGATTCGACGCTTGCGGCCGTCACATCGACTGATTTCATCACCTCGCCGTTGAGTCTAAGCGAAGGAACCAGGGGATCGTTATAAGACAGGATCGCGCCCTTATCGCTCAACAAACGCATGATATCGAGCGCGGGAGATTCGCGGCAGTCGCTGACATTTTTCTTGTAGGCGACGCCAAGAATAAAAACCTTCGAGTCGCGAATACTCTTGGAAAAACGATTGAGCCCCTCGCCGACCAGGGTCGTCACCACGGAAGGCATCATCCCGTTGATTTCCGACGCCAAGCCGATAAATCGCGCCTGAAAATTCAACGCCTTGAGTTTCCACGCTAAGTAATGGGGATCGATGGGAATGCAATGCCCCCCCAACCCTGGGCCCGGATAAAAAGGAATGAAGCCAAAGGGCTTGGTCGCGGCCGCGTCAATGACCTCATAGATATCCACTCCAAGTAAATCACACATCAGGGCCATTTCGTTGACCATGCCGATGTTAACGCTACGGAAGGTGTTCTCCAGGAGCTTGACCATCTCGGCGCACTTGGTGCTGGAGACGGGAATGACCCGTTCAATGAACTGAGAGTAGAATAAGCGCGCCATCTCGGTGCATCGGTCGGTGATCCCGCCGACAATCTTTGGCGTGTTGTGGGTATTGAAAGACGCATTGCCCGGATCGATCCGCTCGGGCGAAAAGGCCAGGAAAAAGTCTTCCCCGACCCGAAGACCCGCACTTTCGAGCTCCGGTAAGATCAATTCGTTTGTCGTGCCCGGATAAGTCGTGCTTTCGAGGACGATGAGCTGGCCTGGGCGGAGGTGCTTCCGAATCTCCGCAGTCGCGGCCAAAATAAATGAGATATCGGGGTCGCGGCTTTTGCTCAACGGCGTGGGTACGCAAATGCTAACCGTATCGGCATCAGCGAGCACGGTAAAATCGGATGTCGGTGTGAAACTACCGCTTTCCATGGCCCTGGTGATGGTTTTTTCAGGGACATCCAAGATGTAGGATTTCCTTTGCTTGAGCGTGGCGATCTTATCGCCGTCTAGATCGATGCCAATCACATGGAACCCGGCTCCGGCAATTTCCATGGCGAGAGGCAGGCCCACATATCCCAGGCCGATCACCGCGGCCGTAGCTTTTCGGTTCTCAAGTTTATCTATCAGCTGCTGCAGATTACGATACCTCCCGTGTCTTCATTTGAGATTTGCTCGCCCCGCTCATTTTGAATTCTTGAATGTGGATATTGTATTTTTGAATCAGCTCGTAGAGATTCACTCGACTTATGCCGAGCTCTCGCGCGGCACGACTTACGATGCCTTTGTTTTGGGAAAGGGCCTTCCTAACAAAATCCATTTCCAGCGCTTTCTTAGCGAATTTTAGATTCACGTCCGTTGGAATATGATCGAGAGGGAAGCCGAGATCACGCGGCTTGATAACGGCATGCGGACTGAGCACGACAGCACGGCTAATGAGATTCTCGAGTTCTCGAACATTCCCCGACCAACGATGCATCAATAGAGTTCCCTCGGCTTCCGGCGAAACCATCATCGGTGGTCTGCGGTGCTCCTGGCAGAGTTTGTTCAAAAAGTATTGTACGAGCGGAATGATGTCTTCTTTTCTCTCTCGAAGGGGTGGAATATCCAGGGGCACCACTTTCAAACGATAGTAAAGGTCTTTTCGAAAGTTATTAGTTTCCATGTCTCTCTTTAGGTCGCGGTTGGTCGCGGCAATGATGCGAACATCGAGCTCTATGGATTGAGATCCTCCGACTCTTTCGATCCTTCGGTCTTGCAGAAAGCGAAGGAGCTTCACCTGGAGGCTCGGAGCCAATTCCCCAATCTCATCGAGGAACAGGGTTCCGGTATGGGCAAGCTCGAACTTACCTCGCTTCTGCGCGTGAGCCCCAGTAAAGGCCCCTTTTTCATGGCCAAATAGCTCGCTTTCCAGCAGGTTTTCTGGAATCGCGCCGCAATTGACCACAACAAACGGGTTCCCTTTGCGTTCACTTTGCTGATGTATGGCGTGGGCGACTAGTTCTTTTCCCGTGCCACTTTCGCCGCAGATCAGAACGGAGATATCGGATAGGGCGACCAGTTCTATGAATCGAAAAATCTCCTGCATGCTTTTGGATTTGGCGATGATTCCGTGGAATCCTTGTTCGGACTTGCGATAGTTCGCGTGAAGGCGCTGCTGAAGGTGATAACTGTGCAACGCGCGCTGAATCATTACTTTGATTTCCTCCAAACCAATTGGCTTCGAGTAATAATCGAAGGCTCCCAAACGGAGGGCTCGCAAGACATTATTTTCATCGTTATTCCCCGTGACTACAATCACCCGAGTGAGGGGTTCTTGGGATAAAATTCCTTCGAGTAGGCGCATACCGCCGAGATCAGATGGGTCCTGCGGATTCAACGAAATATCCAACGTGACCACAGGCGGTTTTTCTTTCTCGAACAAATTCAGGGCTTCGGCCTCGTTCGAGGCTGTGAAAACCTCATACTGAGGCTCCAATACCCAAGATATCTGCTTAAGAATTCTCTCATCATCTACTATGAGAATTTTGGGCTTCACGGGATTATATTCCTTTCTTCACCCTTTAATAAAGTATCGGAGTAGCAAGGGATAAATTCCAAAGAAGTTACGCAAGCCTAGTGCCATTATGATGAGCTATTTCCCTGCCAATACGCCGGATCGAGGTCAGTGGAAGGGTATCGTTATCGGCTGTAATGCCCGATACTCGAAGCGATTTGGCTTTACAGGGAAAAGTCGACCGATTGCGCTCTTACCAAGAAAACCTGGATTCTTATGAATAGCATGGCTGCCGATAACAGCTATTTCCGCAGCCCAGCCAAGGAATGGCACGGCTCCGGACACCGACGATGGACATTCCTGCCCGCGAAAGATGAAGATTTTTGTATTGCGGGCATTGCCGAAGCAAAATTCATCGCTGTGATTCTAGTCCTGCGTGCGGTTTTTATCCTTGGCTAATTTTGAAAATTTCGGCCAGCGCATTGTTCCCTGATCTGATCCGCGGTGCTCATTACGCTTAGTGATTCGTTCAAAGGCATGATGTCGCTTTCAATTCGTCCTGCGCGTAGGCACCTTATCACCTCGGAAACCTGATAATGAAGGCCTTCTCCAACGGGAGGCGCGTAGATTGTCTTGGAATAAATCCCATAGAGGAGCCGGTCACTCGACCTCGGATAGCGCTCACGTAGTTGCCGGGCAAGACGGCTTTGCTTCAAATATCGAACGAGCGCTAGCCTAGTTTGAACGTAACGCGTCTCTCGCATAGGTTCGTGCTGCCGATCCTGATCTGGATAGCGGCATAAGGTAAGACTTCCCGGGCAAATAATCGGCTCATGAATTCTGATCTGCCCGGCGGTTCCCACGATGGTGGCTCCTCTCTCAGTGTGGACACACACGGAGCAACTCAGTGAAGCCAATTGACGTCCCGGATATCCGAGCAGAATACCAGCCTGCTCATCTACCCCGGTCTCACCCATAATTGTCAAGCTCCTCACTGTACTTGGACTACCCAGAATCATGGAAGCCAGCGCCAACAGGTAAATTCCTTTCTGGAGCAAAGCTCCTCCCCCCAAGCCAGCATTAAATACTCGCCCTTCAGGATCGAAGGGCACCCGGGTTCCCAGGTCGGCAATGAAGTGAGTTATCTTCCCGATTGCTCCAGTAGCCAAAAGCTCACGGACTTTGATCATTGATGGCACAAAGCGAGTCCACATGGCCTCCATCAGAAATACCTTTCTTTGGCGAGCCAAAGTGATGACCTCCTCAGCTTCTCGAGCATTGATGGTGAAGGGTTTCTCGCATAAGACCGCCTTTCCAGAATTTAGGCATAGCAGTATATTCTCTTTATGAGCCGAGGCCGGGGTGGCAATGTAAACGGCCTGAACTCGTGGATCGCTTGCCAACTCCCTATAGTTGCCATGCTGATTTGGAATACTAAACTTCTCGCCAAAGACGCGGGCTCGCTCCTTGCTGCGTGATCCTATCGCAAGGAGCCTAGCGTCGGGCACCTGGGCCAGGTCTGACGCGAAAAGCTGCGCAACGTTACCAGTGCCGAGGATTCCCCAACCGATTGGCTGCCCACGAGCTAGTCGATCGAGCGATGGGTTCATACCCATAGCGTGGAAAGTTTCAAAAAACCAGGCTTGAAGAATTAGCTAGAGAGACGCAAAAATTGTGCACGAGGAACTTTGGCTAAGATGCCCAGACCTAAAGCAATCCAGGCAATCTGCCGTACGCGTCGAAGTAAGGCAAACGCCATTGCACTGTCCGCGGTAAGTCCCAGTAAGGAAAAGATCATGACCGTGCCAGCCTCATGCGTTCCCAAATTTGCCGGCACAAAGGCTGTGAGTCGGGTAACAAGGACTAACCAGGCCTGAACAAGAAGTGCGGACATTGGGTCATTTGATAGACCGAGAATGCTCAGGAATAGCCAAGCTTCTAGTGCTCCGGCGACCCAGCCCAGGAAATATCCAAGCCACGACAAGCAGAAACGTTTTCGTTCGTCTAGATACTCCCTTAGCATCCGGTCGGTAGATGACAGGGACTGTTCGTGCCGATCTAGGAATGTCGTCAATAGACTAAGGCGCCTACTTAGCCAGACAAGAGGACGGAAGAGACCAATTCGCTGCCACACCAATAGGCCAGCAGCAGCGAGGCACATCACGAGAATTCCGATGCTCAGTGACATCACCAGGAGCGGTTCAATAGTGACGTAGGTAAGGACCCCCACCAGTCCTATACCTATGAATAGAAGTTCGGCCAGGGTAATAGTGGTTTTAGCGGCGACAACGGATGCCATGCTGGCATCCGCGCTCATACCAGCAAGGCGAAGAAGCTGAATCTTTAGCAACTCTCCCGCTTGCGAGATTGACGGAGTCACATGCTGAATTGCCTTGGCCGCAACACTGAACCGCAGGATTTCGATTAATTTAATCGGACACCCATTCTGAGGAAAGGCGAACCACCATCCAGACGCTTCGAAGGTGGTCACCAGGGCATGCGGTAAGAAGACTAAGGGTAGGGCCCATCCTACCTTCAAGAGAAGACCTCCGATCAAGTCCGGGCTGCTTTTCCAAACGAGGATGGCGAAAAGTGCGAGGCCGCCAACTAAGAGCACATGTCTAAGAGTAGACCGAGGCTCTAGCTTAGGTTCTAGTGCCCTAGACCCTTCGTCGACCGCGTGGACTTCTTGGATACAGACCGGTCCTTCAGGCATCTGTCTAATTCAAGAGACCGTGTCTCGTATTTTTTTGTGCGTCACGAGACGTCACATAGTGGATGATTCTTCTGTAAACGTACCGTTTATCACAATTCCCTACTGAGTCTTCAGTTTGTTTTGGAACTCTGCACAAGGTACTAACATCTTTCCATTTATTGGATTGCGGCACCCCGCTCAAGCAAAGGTTGACCAGTCAGGCGGTCAGTATCAACTCCGAGGACGGAACAAATAGTGGGGGCAATGTCCAAGATGTGTGGCGGCTTTGTTGGCGTCTTCAGCTTTGAGGAACCGGGTACAATAAGAGCCCATGCACCGTCGCAATGTTCACCGGTTCGCCCACTGCCCCACCCAGGGGACAAAACCTCTCCGAATCGCGGTGAACTTACCCCTGCTAAGTCCATCGGCGAGCGCTCGCTCCAATGCACGATAAGGTCCGGAAATGGGTGAAGAAGCGTTTCGCAACCGAGAGAGTTTGAGACAAACTCAATGTTTTTGACGGTCGGCTCGCCATCAGGATCGCGGAACGTTCGAAGGCCCGACACAATTTGCTCGAATAACATACCAGCCTTTTCAGGACTCACGATCCCGTCTCGCTCCCGACCCATTAAATTAAGGCGAATGTATCCACAAATACCGCTTGGAATCATGAACGCGCAAGTCTCTGTCCAATCGACGCCCCACGTTTCTAGGCGAGAGGTAATCTCAAGTGTTATGCGATCAGGCAGCGCACGAGCGACCCAGGCCCGAAAATCCGCTGGAAGCGCGGCCCGTAGACGCCACAGAGAATTACCGGCCGCCCTTGTCGCGTTCTTTGCGACACTTTTCTCGGACAATACCGCCTGCAGCATCCCAGGCAACAGATGAGTGCGAGTCGCATTAGGCCCCATGCCGCTGGGCGAAAGCATAATGATGTCAGTCCCCAGTGGAAGCACATCGACAATCCGGGAAAGAGCCTCATCCACGGCAGCGTAGGCATCGCATAGTGTGGCATCCAAGTCGGTTTTCATTCCTGCGTCCAACTGATCTTGCGGAAGCCTCGACGGATCCAGAAACCAGTGTCCTGCTATGTGACTCGAGCTCAATGTGATCCAAACCAAGTCGAAGCTCTCCTCCGAGAGAAGTGTCGCTGCAACTTCGGCGGCACGCTTCGGTGCGCCAAGCAGCCTATTGCGCATTTTGAAGAGGTGCTGAGTGGAAGGGCGGCCATAGACTTCTTCCACCAACGAAGGTCGACCAAACCGGCGCTCGAGTTGACGATCAAGACTTCGAGGGACAGCCCACCTATGAAGAGTAACTTTGTGTTCAAACTGCCACCCACCGAGAGCCTTTCCCTTGATGGACTTCGGTTCCCTGCCCTCATACGGATCTATGACGAGCGAACGACGCCCAACATTTCCGATTCTGTCCCAAATCGGCTCAGGAGCCGGGTAGTAGTCTTGTGGTCGGACACGTTGCTCTGCTGCCGACCACATAAATGGGAAGTAGATGCCATGTTCTTCGACTCCCCTTCCGCTGTACAACGTAAAATAGGTTGCTCCCTCCCAACTCGCGACAGGAGTTTGGAGCGAGTACCAATGGCCGCGTCCTCGAAGCCGGGCAAAGCCAGGGAGACGGCCTTGCTCCAGAAATTGATGAAGATGAGGAAGACTCACGCCATCGAACTGCAAGATAGCGATCATGAATGTCTCCTCAGTTGGTTTGGTGAAGGATCTGCAAGGAACATTCTGCGCCGCCTTGAACGGCTGAACGCCGCACCGCATGGATGGCCGACATGACTGCCAGCCCGTCGGCTGTCTTCGCCAGGGGTGATCCGCCTGGCATCCCACGTACCGCACGTCCAAAGGCCTCAAGCTGGGCAACCAGCGAGCTCACGAGGGGATTTTCTCGGTTCGCTTGGAGTCTGGCCACTATTCCGGAAAGAAGTCCCCCACGTCTATACGAGCCGCTCACATGTCCCAGGACGTCTTTCACCTCAACGCGCTCATAGTGGGGCCTGTTGTTCGAGCACGAAATGGTGGCATGTCCTCGCTCTAGCCTAAGCTCAAATTCAGCGCGACGCTCGTTTAAGGAGAGAGCCCGCGCCCATAGGATTTCACTATCAGTGAGCCAGCGCGCGAGATCGATGAGGTGTGGCCCTAAGTCCAGGAGCACATCATCCTGCATATCAAAAGATTTCCAGGAATCTCTCCGGTAATGTAACTCCAGTTGCAAATGAAGCCTGGCATCGCGCGGCAATGCCTCCTTAAGTGCAGCGATGCCTGGCTCAAACCGGCGATTGAACGCAATCCAGGGCGAGGGATTCAGAGCCTGAAGCGCACTGGCTTCTCCCACATTAAGGCCTGGAGGTTTCTCCACCAGGGCTGGTAGGCCTGCTTCGGCGGCACACCGCGCATCGGCCAGATGAAATCGGGTGGGAGTTGAAATCACGAGCGCATCGAGCCCACCAGCGCTGATTAGGTCGCGAATGCTTTCATGGGCCGGCACTCCGGCCGCGATCCCCTTGCAGCGCGATTGATTAACGTCTGCAACGCCCGCGAGCTTTACTGCCGTCGCTTGCCCAAATGCCGGTAAATACCCAAACTCCGCCACGCGACCGCAACCTACGAGTCCAATTCGGAGGGGATTCCTCTGGTCGGACTTCTTTGGTTGATCTGTCTGCATGATTCCCGATCCCGAATCCTAACAAGCCAGCGAACTGCCTAAAGAGGCTGGCTAATATGGCTACATGCTGCTCCAACTGTCTTTATACACAGGCGCTACAAAATCTTCTCCGCCAAGCTTTTCTTCTCTTCGACTGACAATTTGCTCAACAAGTTCTAAATAGCGCTGAACATGAAGGTCTGCGCGCCATTTTTGTTGGAGCGCTTCATAGCCACGCCGTCCTATCTCCTCCCGCAAATTCGGATCGCCCACTAATTGCTCCATGGCATCGAGGAGTTCTTCATCTGTGTTGAATACAAACCCGCCACCACTTTCTTTGATGATCTCGGGCATCCCTCCTCTATTTCTCACAATCACAGGAGTCCCTTGTGAAAATGCTTCAAGAATGACAAGCCCGAAGACTTCATACCATAAGGAGGGAACGATGGTTGCCAGGGCTTGCCTGTATAGGATGCGAAGATTCTCACCGGACTGATATCCCAGAAACTTGATATTTGGAGATCCCTGAGCCATTCGGCGAAGAACCGGTTCGTAATGACCTACACCGACAATCCATAGCTGGGCTCTTTCATAATGGCGAAACAATGGGACAAGCTCCTGAAGGCCTTTAATTTTCTCCAGCCGCCCAACAAAAAGAAAATGCGGGGTCTCGCCCATAGAAGACCGCCGAGGTGTGGTCTCCTGCCATTCCCAGCGGGAGGTGAAGTAAGGTAGTTCGACAACCGGAATCTTCAGACCCATTTCAAGGTGTTTATTCATGGTGAATTCACTAGGGGCAATAAAGAGATCAACGTGTTTCACAGCCTGCTCTATCATGTCGGTATACCGCCAGAGCTGTGGCGGACGCCTATAAGCGAGCGTGCAAGATAAACACTCCTTATGGGTGCAAGCTTCGTGGTTAAACTTGAACAGCATGTGGGTTGGGCAGATCAGCCAATACTCATGGAGAGTGTAGAGCTTGACAGCCTGCCCATAGTGGAGAATCTTGGGCCCTCCAACCAAGGAGATGTTGTGGTAGTGGATGACATCAAAAGGTCTCTCAAGAATCTCCTTGATCCTTGAAGACTTTAACATCGGCCGCCCGGTCTGATGAGTCGCAAAGGGAGACAAAAAACCCCACGGACTTTTCAACGAATGGACAGTTACATTGGGATGATCGTGGTCGGTCGTTGATGACGTTCGGCCAGCCAAAAGGTTATAGGCATCCCTGCAATGGACCACCTCTACTTGGTGCCCGCGCTTCGCTAACTCATTGGACAGTTGCTGCACATACACACCATCTCCCCCAAACGAATATGGTGGGTAGAAGGTGGTGACCATGCAGAAGCGCATCGATCACTTCCCTAAGAAACGCACAGGACTTCAACTCCTAACGTAGGATTCGCCTTGGGTCTTGAGTGAACGTGGAGGGTCGGGACGTTCATAGGATAGGCGGTCCGCGCTGCCTTTGCTCCCTCACAGTCCCGTCACGCTCGCAGCCTGATGGGAGAGTCACTGCAATTGAGTTTGTACAGCAGTCTTTAGATGGCTTTGAAGAATATGGTTCGCTAGAAGAGCGCGCCATGGACCAGGATTTAGTTACCAGGACTCGTCAGGCTGGATACTATCCCAACAATCAGTCGCACGACTGAAGTGGTTCTTTGTACCCTTAACCTGTCCTCTTCAACAGCATAGGGTCAAATGAGTCCCTGCGTTGGAAGCGTTCTGAAGCCACTAGGCCTGAGATCAACGCATGGAAGATTCCCAGGCATCTCATCATAGCGCAACTTTAAATCAATGGCCCCTTTTGTATCCGCGGCCCAAACCAAACGCCGATACTCGTCGCCTAGTTTCAGCACAGCGAGAATCGCCATTATGGCGATCGTGGCCCGGAAGATGGCCCAGCTCTGAGATTGGTATGTTCGGCATAAAGTGCTTACGCCATGTTTTTCAGGTCAGCAATGTGCAGAATTGGGAACGGGTTTGCAAACGAACGCTCAAGGAAGAATTCCGTCATCACCTTTAGCTCTGGATTGAAGGCGTATAAATAAGCAGAGACGAAGCTTAACTTTTCGATGGGCAAAGACATTATTTGACATCATCATGTCAGGTGGCGCCCTCTCCAAAGTGTCATCTTGAGCATCCACGACATCGGAGCGAGAAGATAACCTGCCATTTGAACTGCAGACCGCTTTCCAAGCTGCCCCGTCTTCATTGACGATATGAGCCGATCGAGCCGATACAACAGATAGGTCGGTTGCCGAACACCCCCATACCTTCTACTGATCTCGGCTATTTCGGCGCGCCGGGCCCATCCTCCTGATACCGTTTTGATGCCCGAGCGAAAACGCCAACGGGCGAGATCTAGCCGGAGGTAATGCGGCTGAGTCAATGCTGTTGCCCGAAGCAGCCACTCCCAGTCCATCGCCCAATGGAGGTCCGAATCCAACCCTCCGGTCCTCTCCCAGATTTCCCGGCGCCAAAATGCAGCCGGCTGAAGGACAAAATTCGTTGTGGAAAAAAGCCGGCGATTGTACGGCTTGATCCAGTGGCAAGGCCGGGTCTTCTTGCCTTGCTCGTCCACGTACCAGCCATTTCCATACACCAAACTGCGCCCGCCATCCTGGGTGAAGTATTTGGCTATAATGGCAATAGCGCATCGTTCGTAGACGTCATCCGAGTTCAGCCAACCAAAGAGATCTCCACTAGCTTTGGCAAATCCCTTATTGATAGCCTCCGATTGACCCTTATCTGCTTCACTGACCCAATAGGCAATCCACTTTTCGTACTTGCGCAGGATTGCTACAGTCTCGTCTGTGCTACCTCCATCGATCACGATGTATTCGAGATTCGGATATCCCTGCAGCAAAACCGAACGGATCGTTTCCTCGATAAACGGCCCTTGTTGGTACGAGGGAGTGACAATGCTGACCCTAGGCCACTCTTGACCATCAGGCATTGGGTCCGGCAGTTCTAGACTTGCCTCGGTCCACGGCCATCCCCGTTTTCCCGGCGGTGGTGGGGGAAGATCATATAGGGTTGGACAGCGCATAAACCGATTTCCTCGAGTTGCCTGCTTTTGTATCCCTAATTATTTCCTCATACCAGTTGAGATAACCATCAACTTGTTGGTCAAAGTTAAAGCGGTATCGGGCGCTTTTTGCCGCTTGCATCCCCATACTCCTTTTTAGAGCTTCATCTAAAAGTAGCTGCGTAATCCTGCTCGCTAGCGCCTCTGCGTTGCCCAGCGGCACTAGAAATCCTGTACGCGCGTCCTCAACCTGCTCCGGTATACCACCGACTGCCGTCGCCACGACGGGTGTGCCACAGCCCATCGCCTCCGAAATACTAATGGGCGCTGTATCGGCGCGGGCCGCATGCACATAGACGTCGGCGGCCTGATAATATCGAGCCACAGTTGTTGGATCTTCCTGATAAGGGACGAAACGTATCTCTAGCTTATCCACTCGTTCCACAGGAGCATCTTCGCCCAACACAATCAGTAATAGATTTTCACCACTCAGCCGCTTCGCGGCCAAAGCAACAGAGGCACGCAAGGTCGAGTAATCTTTCCAGATGTTCTGTCTCATCATAACGCCGGTGGAAAGAAGCACCCTTGCCTGTTGAGGAATCCCTAGAGCAGCTCGAGCTTCCTGCTTATTGCTTGGGCGAAAAATGTCGAGATCCACCCCGTTTGGAATGACGCGGGTGTTCACTATTGCAGGACTCAGCATAGATTGCTCGATTTTGTTCATCAGCCATCGCGACGGCGTTGCGATATATAGTCGGCTACGGGCATAAATTTCTTTCTTCCGCCGCCAGTTGTAGTCACTGGCGTCTCTCCGAATGGCCGGGTAAATGCTTAGGTCAGGACACTGCCCGCAACCCGTCTTCCACTTTTCACATAGAAATGAATGGGCGCAATGGCCGGTCAGCAGCCATTCGTCATGAAGCGTGAGAATCACTGGCACCTTTTGGCTGATCCACGAAAGCATCCGCAGGTCGAAATAACCTCCGTGCAAGTTATGGCAATGTACAATGTGAGGTAGTTCTGAAGTAAGCGTAAGAAGGCGTCCCGTGCCCGGGAAACGAAAATCTTCACGTCCGCGCAGAATGTCCAGTGCCCTGCCTGGTTCAGCTAACGACATTCCCAGATCTCTCAACGATTTCGCTGTGCGGCGCCTCCATCCGGTCGGCGATGGGGAATTCGGAAATATCTTCCACCAAAAACGAATCCAAGAACCACGTAACTCCAGGTTGGGAATGAGCAACACATCCGGATCATTGCCGAGCTTCTCACCGACGGCCAGCCAGGAGCCATAGCCACGATCACGGTAAGCGGTGAACAAATCCCAGGCAACTTTCTCAGCGCCACCGCGCATATCGACTGTGCTGACCTGTAGAACGCGTAGACTTGGCTCAGCCATCTTTCCACCAACGCAACCAACGCTTGAATGGTTTGTAACTCCAATCTCGCACCACAACCCGAGGCAAATAAAAACAGTCCGCG
>Ga0209803_1001065_pt1 | contig 18219 bp, 23 predicted proteins | sample GraSoiAngelo_138_FD_185895 | JGI IMG/M metagenome (GOLD analysis project Ga0209803, IMG submission 185895) | Grasslands soil microbial communities from the Angelo Coastal Reserve, California, USA - 14_0929_09_40cm (SPAdes) (version 2) | ecosystem: Environmental > Terrestrial > Soil > Grasslands ...
TATCAGTCGTACCTCGTTTTGAATCTGTGCCGCATCTTGCACACAGTCATTCATGGCGATCCGGGTTCCAAAAAGGTTGCTGCTCAGTGGGCCAAAGCAAAGTATCCACAGTGGAAAAACTTGATCGCGCAAGCGGAGAAATGGGCGCATGGCGACGAGATGAAGCGGCAAGCTGATGCAGTGGCGTTTTTACGATTTGCAGTCGACCGGGTGAGTGAAACGAAATTGCTGTCGGCCGAACCCTCAACCACTCAAAGATTGTAGCCGTGCGGAATCGTCAGGGTCGCTCTGGCCATTCCTTATCTGGCATGGCAGGAAGCGGCTGGTCCGGACCAAGATTCGCAGGGCTTATATCGGCGAAAACAAAGTTCTCCGGTGGAACGGGGGCTACCAGCGCGCCTCTGCAGCATGGCTAATTGTCATCGCATCAGAAAAACGAGGTCCAGACCGGTTCCAGTGGCTTTCGTGTAGTCGCTACCCGTTCCGGACCAAACGTTAGCAACACGTGAGCGCCTTTCTCGCTCTTCGACAGCGTACCAACGCTCCATAAACTCTGTGTTTGCCTCAACTACGTAATGGCATCCCCCGCCCCACCAGAGTCAGCTTGAGCAACCGGGACCATCACTTTTTGCCCTACCGTCCATCCCTGCTGGTTTGGCAATCGCCCACCCTGCGCGGAGCGGCTCGGCACCCTCGAAGGACACTGTTACCCGTTCTCGGTGGCTACGTGAAGGTGCAGAGCTAGGAAGCTACATTTCTGCACTCGAGTTGCGGAAACCGGGTAAGAATAAAAGGCCGGTGCCAGACCGGCCCTGGAAGGCGCAACAACGGGTTGTTCCTGAATCCTACTTGCTTGCCCTGCTGCCACTTCCAATCTCAAGCTTTTGCTCCAGCCTCTCGAGTTTCCCCCGGGTCTGTCCGTACTGGACGAAAGACGAGATCACATCTGCCAGCTCACGAGCAGTCTCGGAGTTTTGTTCGAGATACTCCCTGTATGAGCCCGAGATGGGACGCGTAGGCTGCTCTTTGAGGTGGTTGATTGCCGCAGTCGTATTAGATGCCAACTCTCTCATGAGAGGCATCATGCGGTCTATCGCCTGCCGTTGCCACGAAGAGGCCGAATCGCGCGCTGCATTGAGCTTCTCCACGGAGCGAGCCAGCTCGTTCACGTCCTCTTTCATTGTCTCCAGCATGGCTGCATGACTTTGCCAACTCACATCAGAGCGTGTCAACGCCTCCATCTCGTCGGCATCTCGACTCAACACCGCTGCTTTTTCTTTGGCGTCTACGAGAAGGCGTGAAACCTCGGCGTTCTCCTCGTTCTGCGCCAGTGCCGGCGCTGAAAGGAGGAGCAATATTGATGTAAGCAGGACCCCCGTTACCAAACGATACTTTCCTTTATTCAAGATTCGCATACTGTTCTCCTTTCTGAAAACTAGGGCTTCTGTTCTCCTCCCGCCCCGGCCCCCCGACAGCAACCAAGAAGACCTGCGCTGCTTCGGGCGAGCGCACTTTCCACTGAGGCGGCCGCAGCAGCCTCCGGACCTCGTTAGACCTCGATCGTAATCAGGTTTTCCACCGAAGTGATCCCAGGCGCGAACCATGCTGCTCGTTCCGCCTCTTCTCGCTCCGCCCAGGACCGAACGGTTCCCTTCAGAATTACCTCTAGTTTCTTAGGTTGTTAAATTTCCGCTTTCCGGGGCACAGCCTTCGACTTTTGGGACAAATTTGGGACAAGCGTTTCGGCAGGCTTGGAACCTTGCTGGATTCAGCAGCTTAGGGAGGTTTGGTAGCGCTACCGGGAATCGAACCCGGGTTTGAAGATTGAGAATCTTCCGTCCTTATCCTACCGTTGAAAACAAAAGATTTACTTGCCATACTGTCCGCCATTGTAGTAGAAGTAGACAGTAAGCATCGCGGAGCGTCTGCCAGTGTTCAACGTAAATCTGATTCTTTATTCTAGGGGCGATGACGGCTGGAGGTTCCAGCCCGTCCGCAAAACTCCACAAGGCAAGTTCGTCTGGGATCGGGCCGAGAACGGCGTTTACTACCTGGAATGGTACGAAGACGGCAAACGCCGCCGTGCGAGCGCCGGTACCCGGCCCGCCGAAGTCCTGGAAGCTCGCCGCCGCAAGATTCTGGAGCTGAAGGGCCGGGCAATCGAACAAGGCCGGACGGTCAGCGCTTCCTTGACCGACGAAGAGACGGCGGTACCGCTCGCGTCTACCATCGACGCGTACCTGAACCACGTCAAAGTCAACCAGAAGTTGAGTACTTACCGCCGCTACCGCTCGGTGCTGGCGAACTTCCGCGAGTACTTCGCGTCCAAGAAATACCTCAATGAAATTTCTCGCGCGGGTATCCTGGAATACCGTGACTTCCGCGCCACCAAAGTGGACTCGCCCGTGACGCTCAACACCGAAATCACCATGATCCGCGCGTTTCTCTACTGGTGCGTGGAGTTCAGGAACCTGAAGGAAAATCCGGCGGCCAAGATAAAGCCGCGCCAAGTGCTCCAAAAACCTCCGAGCGTCTACACCGATGAAGAAGTAACCCAAATGCTCCAAAAAGCGGACAGCGTGGAGCAGGCGCTCATTCTCACCTGCTGCTACACGGGCATGCGCGAGCAGGAAATCTGTTTCCTCACCTGGGAGGACGTGAATCTGAAGAAAAAGGTATTGCACATCTCCGCCAAGCCGGAATATGGGTTCACGCCCAAGACCTGGGAAGAGCGGGAAATCGAAATGTCAGACCGCCTGGTGGATGCATTCAAAAGACTCCCGCGGAATCACCGCTGGGTCTTCCCTACCGTGCGCGGCAAGCGCCACGCTCATATCTATAAGATCATCGAGCGCGTCGCCAAAGAAGCTGGCGTTGCCGGCGCCCATCCCCACAAGTTCCGCGCCACGTTCCTAACGCGCCTGTTGCAGTCCGGCTGCGATATTGCCAACGTCCAGTCGCTCGCCGGCCACAAGAGCATCAAGACGACGCAGCGATATCTCGGCACCTCCACGCAACTGCGCCGCGAAGCCGTGAACCGATTGCAATTCCCGGAGGCGAAGGCCGAGACCGGCTCGACCGCCTAGAGATGCCGTTTTAGGTGGTTTTGGGGTTGCTATGGTCCCATGTCTTACGAAGGAGACTCAGAATATGATCCACCTTCTGGCTGCGTTGATATGCGGGCTGATTTCCCTGCTGTATTTTAGTTTGTCCATAGAATGTCTTTGTAAATTGAGTCCCAGGTTCAAAAAGTGGTGGGAGAAGTAACTCCGCACGTCCACCGAGAACACCATGTTCCATGGACGACAAGCTTCGCCCACCGGATCGCAGGTGGGCTCTTATAGACTGGAGCTCGCCCTCCTCCATTCTTCATCCGGAACGTTCAAGAGCACGTCGACAATCCTAGGATCGAAGAACCGGCCCGACCAGCGTTGGATCTCTGCGCCCGCGGCCGTGAACGCGCGCGCTCCGCGGTGGGGCCGATCGCGGACAAGCATTTCAAACGTATCGGCGACCCCAACGATGCGCGCTCCCAAGGGGATCGCCTCGCCTTTCAAACCCTGGGGATACCCTGTCCCGTCGAATCGCTCACGGTGGGAGCGCACGAACTCCGCGACTTCCTGGAGAGACGCCTCTTTCCGCACGATGTCGTATCCGCGCAGGCAGTAGCCGCGCATGACGAGCTGCTCTTCCGCAGTCAAAACTGCGGGCTTTCGCAGGATCGCCTCCGGAATCTCGAGCTTGCCGATTTCATGGAACAGAGCACCACAGGCAATGGCTCGTACCTCAACTTCTTCCAGTTTCAGTGCGTGCGCGAGCACCGTCGCAAACGCCGCCACCCGTTTGCAGTGAGTCCAAGTTCCAGGGTCATTCTGTTCGAGCGCCTCGCCCCACCCCTCGATCAACGCATCCGAAATTAAGTGCTGCTCGTCGTCACCCAAAGTGGTTCTCCCGCGACTCCATACTAAAGCCAGGGAATCAGAATATGGTCCACCTTCTGGCTGCGTTGATATGCGGGCTGATTTCCCTGCTTTGTTTCAGCCTGGCGATAGAACAAGTTTGTAAATTGAGTCCCAGGTTCAAAAAGTGGTGGAGAAGTAACTCCGCACGTCACCGAGAACACCGTGATGCGTGGAAAGGATATCCTTCTGCCCCCAAACGGCACCTCAACCCAACTGCGCCGCGAAGCCGTAAATCGGTTGAATTTCCCGGAAGCCGAACAAGCGGAGGGATAAACGAGACTGACTAAACACCATCATCCATGGACGGGATGGCCTGTCGGACGCGGCCCAACGGCACTTTTTACAACTTCTTAACATCCGGAATATATCGTTGGCGTTACACTCTGGCTAGTCGCGAAGGTAGCGCCACATGTTCTCAGCAGAGAGTAAGTCCAATCGGGTCTTGGCAACAGATCGCTGCAGAAGCAAGCCAAGAGGGACCAGCCTGAATAGAATCACTCTTCGACTTTCTCACTAGAGCCCTGGCAATACTGATTGCGGAATCTGACATGCACGTAGGAACGCAGGAATGTCACATGTTCGGAAGCCAGGCGTCCTTGGCAAGGATACCAGTCACTCCAACAGTAGGGCGCTTGCCATCCCCGCCCTGGGTTTCTTGGTGACCGATGACACGTTGAGCAGTCTTTCTGCGAATCATGAGGCGATAAGGATTCTGACGTACCCGGCGCAGGGGCCGGTGCAAAACCCCTCCCAGGCTTTTGAAGAGAAAATCCGGCGCGCATTCCTCCATGGTCGGATCCGCTTAAGACCTAATACGGCGCCTCCTGTCATCCAGTTCAAGTCGGGACGACGACTCTATTTCTGCCGCGCATTTCGGCTGGACGCCAATGGAAATGCCAGGATGTTGATTGTGCTGGAACGGGGGATCCCCGAATCTCTTGCCCTGTCCCAAGTCTCTCAACAGTTCCATCTCACGCCACGGGAACAGGTAGCGGTGACATTCCTCCTGCGCGGATTCAGCAACAAAGAGATGGCCAAGCGCATGGCGGTCAGCCCGCACACGGTCAAATCTTTCCTGCGTATGGTAATGGTCAAGATGGGAGTTTCCACTCGCGCCGGAATCGTGGCCAAGGTCATCGGATTGATGTTGTCCCCCTCCGGCGGTTCGGACCCGCGCGCATCCGGTGCAGCTTGACCTGGGGGCCAAGCTGTTCTTAGAGGTTCTGACAACGAACAGTGACCGTCGTCAGATTGAAGAGTCCACGTGTTGAGATCGGACCTTGGGCTTTTCAATGCCAGCCGCCTGAATCACATAGATTGGCAGTTGTGAAGCCGTCGATTCCTGCGACATCCTGCATCTGTCCGGCAGCGGACAAAGGCCACTTTTTACAATGTCCTAACATCCAGCATATATCGTTGGCGTTACACTCTGGCTATTCGCGAAGGTGGCGCCATATGTTCTCAGCAGAGAGCAAGTCCAATCGCTCTTGGCAAGAGATCGCTGCCGCAGCAAGCCAAGAGCAGGATTCCAAAAAGCTGGTCGAGCTGGTCGAAGAACTGGAGCATGCCTTAGAGGCGCGCGATGCCGAGATGCGCGCCGGCTCCAAGCCTGCGCACCGAGCCGCAAAATAGGACTCGGCGGGCCTGCAGGTTGCTGGTGCGCGCGGGAGTGTGTCTGCCGGTGGGTGGGGACCTTTCTGATCCACGAACCCAACTCCGCCGCGAAGCCGTAAACCGCCTGAATTTCCCGGAGGCGAAGGCCGAGAGTAGCTCGGCAGATTGAAATCCCGGAAAGGCGGTTCAACCCCGAACTTTAGCTGGTCGCGGCGCTTTTTCGGCTATGAGCCGCATGAGAAGTCCGGTCAGGTAAATGAATGCCTCGGTTTCAGCGTGACTGAACTCCTCGCCTGCATGTCTGCTGCTGTATTTATGGGCAAAGCTAGTCGTTCAGTCCAAACATTACGCCGGTTCCGGGTTTGCGGCGTTACTCAGCGTCTTGCGTCGCAAGGAACGGCAGAAGATTGAAACCCTTGCGCCGACCAGATACATCCTGTTGACCTCCGTTTCCCTTACCCCCAAGCGAAAAGAGCAGATCAAGATAATCCTCACACCATACTGTGCAGACCCATCCGACATTCTTGGCCGCGAAGATCTCAACAACTTGCTCGGTCAACATGACGAAATTGAACGTAAGCACTTCAAGTTGTGGCTGACTAGCGAAACGGTGCTTCGACGGGCCTTAGACGCGGGCATCTTTGCCGATTCAGAGGCGCATCTTGAGCGGGTCCGAGTCCGCCTTTGCCGGTATGTACAAAATCCTAGTTTTGATCGTGCGCGTGTTCTGTTGGAGAAATCGCATTACTGCATCATCGCGGGTATCCCTGGAATTGGAAAGACGACGCTGGCGGAAGTTCTTCTCGCAGACTTGGTAGATCGCCACGGCTTTGAAGCGTTCAGGGTTGCCCACGACTTGTCAGAGCTTCGCTCAGTTAAGAATTCGAAGCGTAAGCAGGTCTTTTATTTCGACGATTTTCTCGGGAAAACGGCCCTTGCAAAGCTCGAGAAGAATGAGGAGCAGCGTCTTGTTGAACTCATGGAGGAAGTAGCGTCAAATCCAAACTGGCGTTTCATCCTAACGACGCGTGAGTACATCCTCAACAGTGCGAAGCTACTTTATGAGGAATTTGCGCACCCCCCAATCGAGTTCATGACCTGCATTGTTAATCTGGCGGACTACACAAGGCCTATCCGCGCTAAAATTCTTTACAACCACATTTATTTCTCCAGTCTGCCGACTGCACACAAGTTGGCCCTGCTACAGGGCAAAGCCTACGAGAGTATTTTGCATCACCGGAACTATAGTCCCCGAGTGATAGAGTACATGACCCAAACATCGCACGCAGGTTCAATCCCCGCGTCTTTGTATTTACGGGAATTCGTCGACAGTCTGGATCATCCAACGCGGATCTGGGATCACGCATTCAGACACCAAATCTCCGAAGCTGCGCGACACGTTTTGCTCGTACTAAGTACGCTCCCTGACGACCCTCTTCTTGATGATGTAGAAACAGCATTCTGGGCTTTTTACAGGTTTCGCCAGAGTCGCTTTGGGTTTGCCACCCGGAGCAGTGATTGGAATGATGCCCTGAGACAACTCGACGGCAACTCCATCAACACGAGGAAAATTGGCAAGCACCTGGTAGTCTCATTTCACAATCCGTCGATTCGCGATTTTGTCGAGGACTTTCTTTCCAGCTCCGAAGGTGACGTAGGGGACCTGGTCAGCAGTGCACACTTTTATGAGCAGTATGCCATCCTTTGGAAGGGTCGTGGAGACCAGCGGTACGGGGGTATTGATCGCAATCAAGAGAAGTTCCTTGGCACTCTTCAGCGGAACATCTTTGGGCCTAGCGCAAGCACGATTCGAGTTGTGAATACCCAGGGTGATCCGATTGGGGTTAACCACCGGCCACCATCTTACGAAAGTCGAGCCGAATTCGCACAGCTCCCTTCCGCTAAACGCTCGCCCTCCCCAGCTCCCCAACCGACCGGCATCAACTTCGTGGAGACTCCTGCGACAGAAAAAAGACGAGCCCGGGGAGGAGCAGGAGTAGGAGAAGGACAAAGAATAAGGAGTAATGACCTATGTGGGAGACGTTCTTCGGCTTTACGAAAACCCCGTTCAGTGATTGCCCGGATACCAAGCAGTTGTTCGCCTCGCAGGCTTGGAATCAGGTGAAGGCACGGCTGCAGTTCTTGGTCGAGCACCATGCCGCCGGCCTGCTGACCGGCGAAGTCGGAGCCGGCAAATCCACGGCCGCCCGCACCTTCACCGCCACCCTCAACCCCAACCTGTACAAGATCGTCTACCTGCACTGGAGTTCCGGATCTTGCGTTGACCTGTTGCGACAACTGGCACGCGAACTCGACCTGGAACCAGCCGGCCGTCGGGGCGATCTGGTGCGGCAGATCTCCGAGGCCATCGTGCGCTTGAACCAGAGCAAGAAACAACATCCCATCCTGATCTGCGACGAAGCTCATCTGCTCTGCCATCCCGCTCTGGAACAGTTCCCCTTGCTGCTCAACTTCGATATGGATTCTTCCCACTACTTAACCTTGCTGTTGGTCGGACAACCGCTGTTGCGCCGCACCTTGTCTTTGCAGTTGCATGAAGCTTTACGCCAGCGCATCGCCGTGCACTATCACCTGGAAGGACTCGCGCGCGAGGAACTCGATGCCTACCTCGCCCATCAACTGAAAGCCGCCGGCATGACTCAGCCCCTGTTTGATGACACCGCCACCCAAGCTCTCTATCAAGCCACCAAGGGCATCCTGCGCAAAGTGAACAAACTGGCCTTGACCGCCTTACGCTTGGCGGCTCTGCGCAAGACTTCCCTGGTCAACGAAGCCATCCTGCTCGACGCCACCGCGGAGGCGCTCTTGTGAAAGATAGCGATCGGCAGAAAGCCTCGGCTTCAACCGTGTTGTCCCTGGCGCAGCTGCTGGAAAAACATTTCCCCGCAGAATTCAAGTCGAAGTCCGGCACCACCGACCGCCATCCAGCGTCATCGAAGCCCATCCACCCAGACCGCTAACCCGCGGTCTTTTTTTCTCACGGACTCTGCGATAAAAACTGGTTCGAACACCGACCACCGCTCTTTGCGAGAGCTCACCTGCTCACGACCGCTAACGTTTCGTCCTAACGGGTGCCGACGTTCTGCATCGAACAGTGCAGTGCCAGAAACCATGATAGACTTTACTCGTCTGCTACACACCCTTCCGCCGCGCCGGTTGGTGACGGTCTCTTGTGCAAACGGATGAAAGCTGATTGTGCAGGCGGCTATCATGACAGACCCGGGTGCTCCATCTCCCGAAATCCTCTATCCAGAATGGCAGCATGAGTACAAAGCTGCGCTTTTAGAGCTTAACCGTGAAAAGCTCCTGGAGCGGGTGACGGCGGCAGAAACCGCCATCTTCAATCGCGCTCAGGCGATGTCGCAAAGCGCAGACGGCAATGCTGAACGGCAGGCCATTGAAGATGCTCTGGCGAACTTGCGCGTTCTCAAGAGGGACAATCTTGGGTTTCCTGACTGGGAAAAGAAGTGAGAATCACGCGGCAATGTGGTAGAGCAAAGCGCGGGCTTTGCCGATCAGCACAGATGTGTGCTCAGACTTTGAAACTAGTGCGGAAATACCGGCGGAATGAGCTTCCCTCTCAGAGAACACATCGCTGTACTCGCTGAATATAATCAGCGGCACCGTAGGCATCAAACTTTTCAGAACATGAGCGGCGTCTATTCCGTTCATCACCGGCATCGACAGGTCCATCACAATCAAGTCCGGGTGCAACTCCTTAGCCTTTTCAATCGCCTCTCGTCCGTTCTCTGCCTCGCCGCATACGTCAAAGTCCGCTTCCGAAGCGAATAATTGACAGAGCACCTGACGGATAGCCGCGTTGTCGTCCACGAGCAACACCGATTTGGGCATCGGTGGACCTCACAACATAAGGCCAAAGCCGGACGCGTGGATAGTGGGCAATCGGATGCGGGGACTGGGGACAGGGTTTCCTAAGAACTAACAAAAATGAACCTAAATTCTCCGGTCGAGACCTAGCACACACGTCCCCACCGTCACCCCCATACGCTGACCGCCGTTCGGCCTAGCACTGGTTCCAGGCGGTAGCTGAAAACAAAGGAGATACTTACGCCCTGTTCATCGTGAGCTGCCGTAAGATAGGATTGAACATGCGACTTGAAGAGTGGTGCCGTTCAAGGACGGCCCGCGGGCCCGCGCTTGTAGAGCAGCCCTCCCCCGGATCGAGAGCTCCAACGCGGGCCTTCTACTCCAAATGCCTTGTCCGGCGGCCTATTCAGGGGTATCATCCCGCACTGTAAACGATTCGTTAGGAACAGAGACGACTTAAGCGCCACTGTCTCTTAACGCTGAGGCCGCCGTCAGGGGCCTTCTTTGGGGAAACGGCTGTGATGGCGGCCTCACGGCTAGCCTTACTCTGTCCATCACTGTCGCCGAAAAGCCGCGCTCCGCGCGGCTTTTCCATACAAAATTCAAGCAAAATCCGCGACCCGAACCTCGTGAAAAACCCGCGACCTGACCCGGCAGAATTCGCGACCCGCGTTTGACACACTGGCGCGGCTTACGGCTTATCGAGGACCGCCTCCATGACGGGGTAGGTAGACGTAAAACATCCACGTGGCTAGGCCATAAAGAAAGAGAAACAGAGCACTCCAACAGATGGAAAGCACCGAGAATAGGGTGCGCATCCCGTGGCCTCGGGAGAACGACCTGCCCAAAAGGATAATCGCTGCCACCGGGATTATGAACGCGATGATGAGGGCGAATGTCGTATACATTTCGGCAATACCGCCGGCCACCGCTGCCAGGCCCGTTGCCTTCTGCTCTGAAACTCCCGAGAATGCGTGGAAAAGTCCCAAGTTGAACGGAATAAACGGAGTCCAGGCAAGGACCATGCCCCAAATGAACCATGTTCTCTTGCGTTCCTGACTGCGGTCCTCGTTCATGGGGCCGAGAGATTCTCACAGGGCCAGGCGAAAATCAAGAGTTAATGCCACCAGAGTTAATGCCACCACTATGCCACCACTACACCCGTGCTCCGGCACATAGCCGCTCCTCATTTGTGGTACCCGGGCTTTCATCTTTCCACCCCTCACCCGATCCAAAAGCCCAGCAACCGTTCCACCGCGCTCAAACGCACAAATTTTCAAACTCCCCCCGATCGTTCGCCGGTGAGCCGACGCATCCGGAAGGCTCGATTACCTGCTAACGGAGGTCGCAGGCAAGACCCGGTAGTTGCGTCTAAGGCCCTGAAAGCGCTGATGTTCGGTACCAAAGTATTGCCCTTCAAATTCCGCGGGAACAAAACCGCCTTACTCGGCATCTACAGTATTAAAAGCAGCATACGCCTTGTACGTGCCTGCGGCGTTGCCTGTTCCCGGTCAGCCAGTGTACGGACCTGGCCCGGGAGGAGGTGCGGGCAATGGGAGGCGCACGGCCCTCGGAGTTCCGTCACTATTGGGTGCGTTACATTCTCGCCTTCTGGGCAGTAGAAAAATTGCAGTGGGCGCGGGACAAAGTCTTAATCGCTTTCGTGTGTTCTCTCGCTCCTGGCCTGATTACCGCCGGAATTAGTGCCGCTCTAAGCGACCACAAATGGCGTGTCGCGGCTTACGCAACTCTGCTCACTTACGCCGGATTGTTTGCGTTGTTCCTGACCTGGAGGCTGGCTTCTACTCCATTCGAACTTGACCAGGAACGCCAAGAGTTCATCACTGGATTAAGCAAGAGTCTTATGTATACCAGGTCCAAGCTGGCTGCTTTGCAGGCCCAACCTCCGGCCATCGACGCCGAAATACTGGAGCTCCATGTTCAGGCGGAGACCAGCCCCGTTGCACGTGTTCCCTACGCGCCCGTCGACTGCGACATTTTCCTAAGGGTGAAATTGAGGCTCCGCGAATCGCGGCCCATTGAAGTGCTGGCGTACGAATTAAGCAGCGTTTTGTACGGCAATACTACATGCGCCGATTATGTGGGCGACATTCGGGACTGGGGGCTCGTCACCACAAAAAGACCGATAGGAATCGGAACTACCTTTCAATACACCGTGACCAAGCTCACCAGGCTTACGGAGAGGCTCGAACGAATAGGAGTGCCGGTGGAGGGATGGCTGCATTTCCGTCTCGACAGAGTGCGTGAGGACAAGATCGAGGAGACTGTGTACAGGCTTAATGTCTTAACTGCGACCGGCGCCGTTAGCGCGGACTTAGGAGGCGATAAGAATTTATCAGGAGTCGAAGGTACAGAGTTTCAGAAAATTCCTTCTGTCTCTTCTGCCACTGGCTCTATCGCTTGTTAGGACAAAATGGCAAGAGCCTAGCAAGCAAATCCGCAATCACCCCCAGTCGATGTTCCCGGATGATTCTTCTTGCCTAGCGCAGTCTCCTGAAGTCACCGGAAACTCGCCGGCTGCCTAACCCGGGAGCGCTTTCCGGCTGCACCACATTTGAGCAATTGACCCGGCGCACCTTCGGGCGTAGCTTTGCGCCGAAGGAGGGTCACGCCATGACCAACGCTACGAAGAAACCGCCAGCGACGGTGGCGAGCGACCCACAAGGGCTCGAACACCAAATCCGCCAGCGTGCGCATGAACTCTACGAGGAACGCGGTCGGGAAGACGGCCATGAACTAGACGACTGGCTCCGCGCCGAAGAGGAAGTTACGGGTAGGAGAGTTCGTGCGGTGACTGGCAATTAGGCGCAGCTAAACCATGCCCCTCCTGATGGCAGGGGGATTTTTTGCGCGCGGAGAAACTTCCCTGCGGGCTGAACATGGGTCCAACGTCCTATCCGACAAGCGCAGCGCTCGATACATTGGTGCTACAGATGTATCGGGCAGGCATTCCCTACTCCGATGCCGTCCGGGAATTCAAAAAGCAATTCAATCTCACGGCTTTGCGGGAAGCCAATTGGAACGAGAGCAAGGCGGCCCCTGTGCTGCGGATGCATCGCAACACCCTCCGCCGCACTCTCCGGGAGTTGAATATAGATATCCGCACCCTGCGCAAGAGCCAACGCCGCCCCGCGCACGGCATAGGTGCTCAAAGCCAGAAAAAACTCGCCGGCTGAACACCGCAGAACGGCGCCGTGGTGCTTGACCGGAAGCGTTGCAAGGGAGCACACTTGTTGCAACTCAAAGCCACAAACTTCGCGCCACTCATGGCCGGAGCGAAACGTAATGAAAGACCAGACCAACAACGTTTCGCGAGAGTACTCTGTGCGAAAGGAGTCGTGTATGAAAAAACTGGTGTCAATTTCTTTCCTGCTCGCGCTAGTGACGTCCTTACTCGCGCTTGCCCAGGAAACCACCAAACCCAGCGAGATGAAGCAGGAAACCTCGAAAGCCGAGAAGATGTCCACCAAAGCGGTCAACCTCCCCGGCAAGATCAGCGACGATGGAAAGACGTTTGTCGACAAGGACAATAAGAGCTGGACCGTAACCAACCCGGAGGCGCTGAAGGGCCACCAAGGGCATGTGGTCACGCTCAAAGCGCATGAGAATGCCGCCAAGACCGAAATTCACGTGGTATCGGTCAAGATGGGGAAAAGCGAAATGAAAGAGACCAAGAAAAAGGATGAGATGAAGTAACTAATTCCCGCCAGAGCACGTTCCTGACAGCCAGCAACACTGCTGGCTTTTTTATTGGCGCGGCCGCCCCAAAAAAGAGCCCTCTTTCATTTCGCCAAAGGCAGGTAAAAAATCGCGCAACGCAGGTAATAAATAAGGAGAGGAAATTCCGAGCGCCAAAGCCAGGTACCCATCCCATCGCCAAAGGCAGGTGACGAGCAAAAGTTCAACGGCGAGTCCCCGCATCCGCCAAAAGACAGGTACACGCCAGGGTGCTCAATGCACCAGCGAGCGGTCGCTTCACATTTTCAGCAAGTGGCTATCTTTGGCGGATGCCCTCGATATACCCGCTGATTTCGTTATCCACCAATTGCGGATACTCGTAGCCGAGCAATTTGCAAGTTTCGCCAGATATTTTTCTCCAGAAATCCATCGATGACATCATGCTTTGCCATGAATCCTCAATGCTGAATCCGGAGTATGTTTTAGCTAACATTTGCAGAGTTACATCATCAACCCACAATTGCATTTTCTTCCCACCGGTATGGGTGCCGGCTTCCCAATTATTTTTTGCTTGCACATTCCATATGATCATTCGCAACAATAAGTCTTTGACGATGCCGTTATCAATTTTTTTGGCGAAGAAGATATCTTTTCGCGCAAGATACTTGGCAACACCGGCCATCTCGAACCAGAAATCGTAAATGGTCGTAAGAAGTTCATCTTTTGTCGGTTTGGGTATCTTGAAAAACTTGATTGTTGGCGGCGGCAAGTTCTCGTAAGACCATCCTTATCCATTAGCACCTGATAGCCGCGGTTCAAATCATCGGTGCCTGAAAAACCATTTTTTAACAAACTTTTTCAAAATGTCGAGTTTCCAAAAAAGAGAAGTCAACCTTTGCCCCTCCTTCAAAAATAACCAATCGAGTGGAAATAACGTCTGGCCCATGAGTAAATTGTTCTTTTTGGTAAACCCATACGGGCTTAATACTCTCGATCCACTTATCCGAAGCAAGATATTGTTCGGCCTGGTCGGTGAGCACCATGACATCATAATCTGAAAATTCGTCAGTCTGGCTTGCCCCAGCACGGGAACTCGTGAGGACCAAACCCCGAATGGCCTCCTGTGATTCAGCCCACTTCACAACTTTTTGCAGAATTTCATCCATGATGCGTAACGAAGCTTAAGCTGCAAATGGTAATCTATTTAATCCTATCCAACTGTCAGGAATGAGCAAGGTATTGCAACGGTGCAATTAAGGCGCGCTGCCAAAAGGCAGGTGACGAGCAAAAGTTCAACGGCGAGTCCCCGGATGCGCCAAAAGGCAGGGGGACGCGGTTGAAAAAGCGAGGAGCAGAACTCCTCGCCTTTACTATTTTCATCGCCAAAAGGCAGGCATCCAGCCGGTCATCAGAGTATGATCGGGGCCTATGGCAACACCGATTGCTGTCGCCGCTGCGAAACGCAAACGCGGAAATCCCAACTGGGGCCGTCCCATTCCGCCCGCGCGATTTCTCCCAACCGAGTTTGAAATACAGGTCAGGCAATTGCGACTCACCGTACAGACGTATGCCTCCTCGGCGGAACTGCGCAGCTGGTGCGAGCGAAACAAGAATCGGGTCTACATCCCAGAATGGCTCCTGGAAGCGTGGGACATCCCCGTCGACCCCACCTTCAGCGACGCAGCTTGACCACTCACTTACTGTACCGGATCAGCATGTCGCCATCATGCCGACAAGACCGAAGTTCCTCTCTTCGATAATTTCCGCATCCCCAAGCCAAAACACACATCCACCATCACGCAAAATCCGAGACCCCCACCTCACGAAAAACCCGCGACCGGCCCCGGCAGAATCCGCGACCCGCGCTTGACCCGCCGCCGAATATCTTGTTCACTGAAAACACCCCAACCCCACCATCCCCTTGACCTCTCTTCTCAATCTTCTCCCAAATATGTCAACCACCCCCGCCGGCCAGGAAAACCCAGTATGCCCCGCCTGTGGCTGCAAGTTCACCGCTAAGAAAGGAAAGCGCCGCAATCGCCTCCAACTCTTGCAGGTGTATCGCTGCACCGAATGCCTACATCGCTTCACCACCAACGCAGGCAACAACGTCCTGGTCATCTTCTCCGACATGCGCCAGGACACGCTGACCCTCAACCTTGAACACCCCAGGATGGTGTCCACATCCCTCGCCATGAGTAAAGCCGAAAGAGAGCACCTCCTGCCCGACCTGCATGGCGTCGCGGTTTACGCCCTGGGCGTGGATGGGGCAGGCAAAGACATCGCCTACTGGCAGACGTTGCGCGACTTTTGGACCGCCTACTTCAAGAAAACGGGCGCGGACCTGGAGAGCTATTCCGTTCTTCGCGACATTTCCACTTTCGCACGTTGAGAATGGAGTACCATACTGCCCAGAAAGCTGGCTTCATCCTAGCCGATAAGGCAACCGGGAACCGCTGCCGACTCGCACCCGCACCGGGGTCCCGCCAGAAAGGAGGAGCCATGCTGCCTGGGTTACGCCTCCCAAGTATTTTTCGCAGGGTTCTCTTCCTGGTAATGTTTGTCGCTGTCCTTTGCGTTGACTCCGCTAGCGCGCAGAAAAATCAGCCAAATACAGCAAGCCCTCCCAAATACGATCTCAAAACCGAAGCCAAGATGAACGGCACGGTGGAAGAGCTAAAGCTGCCCGCCAAAGGGAGCGAAAAGGAACCTGCCCACTTGCTGTTGAAGAACGGGACGGAAACCGTTGACGTGTATCTCTGCCCGAAGTCTCTTTCTCGATGACATGGGCATTAGTTTCAAGAAGGGGGACGATATCGCCCTCACGGGGTCGAAAGTCAAGCAGGATGCAGCAGATATTATCCTCGCGCGCGAAATTGTAAAGGGTGACGGCTACGCTCGTTCTTCGCGATAACAAAGGCACGCCAATCTGGAACTGGCGACACTGACCCCCCACGCAATGAACGCCGACGCATGTCAAATTGGGCTTTATCTCGTCTTTAACTTTTCTTTAGAATTTTTTTAACCCCGGCGGGGACAATCTAAGCATGGACGAAGCGGGACTCAAATTTCACATCGAGGCGAACAGACTACTTCGGGACTCTCGCGACCGTTCTCGATCTCCTTAGCCAAGACCTGCGAAAGCGCGGACATATGCGCCATTGGGCGACCCTTCTTCGCCTGCGGGATGGACCTTGTTTACCTGCAGCACAGCTACCGGATCGAGGAAGTAGACCTAACCGCCAAGAGTGAGAATGTATCCTCCTAACCCGGCTTACTGTCCACTTACTGTCCATTCCTAAAGGGCACCAGGGCGACATTCGGGAACCCGCGAGACCATAAAGACGCCGGACAAATATCGCCGAACGCCGCGCCAATACTGGGTGTTTGAGCTAAGTGGAAGGTTTGGTAGCGCTACCGGGAATCGAACCCGGGTTTGAAGATTGAGAATCTTCCGTCCTAACCCCTAGACGATAGCGCCTCCGGGAGATTTTGATTATAGCAAAGCTGCTAGGCGTGCTGGATTTCGCGGATTTCTCTGAAAACTGCAAGTAGCTTCCCACCATTAGCTTACAAATATTCTGCACCAGCCCCTTGACAACTCCCCGCCCCAACAGCACAATTCTTATAGCGAACAAAAAGCGAAAGTGATTGGGGACGGAGCGTTGACTCCCCTGCTTCTGCCTCGAACGCTTCCTGAATTGAGGTTGGCATGTCTTCCCTGCTCGTTTGCGCCCAGCCGGCGACGGGCCGTCCGGAGGCTTTTCTCGCAAGAGAAGGGCCTGCCCTGCTGTTGAAACATCTCTCAGCGGTACCTCGCCTCAGCCGAGTCACTCCTGCTTCGCGGCTCGAAGTGCGGCCTGCGCCGGAAACTGTCTCTAGCGGCATCGCAGAAATTGACACGCTCACCGGCGGATTGCCACGCGGATGTCTAACCGAAATCTACGGAACAGCCTCTTCCGGCCGCACTAGTTTGTTGCTGTCGACGATCGCAGCCGCGACCCGGCGAGAGGAAGCGTGCGCGCTGGTAGATGTCAGCGACGCCTTCGATCCTCAATCTGCAGCCGCCGCAAAAGTGGACTTCAAAAGTCTGCTGTGGGTGCGCTGCGGTCCCGATTCCAAGAAAAATTCGCCACCGAGGCACGGAGGCACGGAGAAATATTCTTCAAGTCAACCGGACCGTTCGCCTCGTGCCTGGGAACCCTGCCTGGAACAGGCACTGAAAACCACCGATCTGCTTCTGCAAAGCGGTGGATTTGGCTTGATCGCTATCGATCTCGGCGATATTCCACCATCAGCGGCGCGGCGCATTCCGCTCACTTCCTGGTTTCGTTTTCGCCGCGCGGTGGAAAACACGCCCACGGTGCTGCTGGTTCTCGGCCATGCGCCCTGCGCGCGCACTTGCGCTTCCTTATTACTACGGCTGGAAGGGCAGTTGTCAGCTATCAGACCTCAGCTATCAGCAAGAAAAATTCCCGAGCACGCGCAATTGTTGCAGGGACTCAGCCTCCAAGTTGAACTTGTGCGCTCCCGTCTGGAGCGCAAGCCTGCGCAATCGGACCATACGGTATTACAAACGAGGACTGCCTGGACCGGATGAAAACATTTATGGATTGACGGATTTTCGAATTGTCGAATTTCCGCCAATCCTTCAATTCGTAAATTCGGCAATTCGTAAATCGCATGTCTTTTGCCGCCATCTTCGTCCCCAATTTTCCAGTCGAAGCAGTTTTGCGCCTGGAACCGGAGCTGCGCTCGCGGACTGTAGCCGTGCTGGAGGGCAAACCTCCCCTGCAAAAAGTTGTTGGACTGAACGAGAACTCACGGTGCGCTGGACTGGAGATCGGCATGACCAGGCTGCAGGCAGAAGCCTGGACGGACGTGGTATTGCGCTGCCGTTCTGCCTTGCAGGAATCAGCCGTGCATGCTGCTTTGCTCGACTGCGCTCAATCTTTTTCGCCGCGCGTGGAAGACACAGCTTGTGACACGGTCGTGCTGGACATCTCCGGCATGGAGTCGCTGTTCGGACCGCCGGCCAAGCTCGCCCGCGATCTGGCGCGACGCGCTTCTGATCTTGGAGTGGAAGCGAATGTTG
>Ga0209803_1001071_pt1 | contig 18179 bp, 18 predicted proteins | sample GraSoiAngelo_138_FD_185895 | JGI IMG/M metagenome (GOLD analysis project Ga0209803, IMG submission 185895) | Grasslands soil microbial communities from the Angelo Coastal Reserve, California, USA - 14_0929_09_40cm (SPAdes) (version 2) | ecosystem: Environmental > Terrestrial > Soil > Grasslands ...
GTCCGGGTCCCTATCATCGACAAGCGGAAGGCGCAGATCCTCTCGACGCACGGCAACGTCGCGCAGCTGATGGACCTCGCGACGTACGCGACGTTCGAGCTCCCCGTGCCCGAGGACTTACAGGGTAAGCTCGCTTCGGGTCAGGAGATCCTGTACATGGAAGCGCTCGGCCGCCGCAAGTTCTCGTCCAATTGAACGGGGTCGTCCTCAAATAAGCGGGCGCGATTTCTGTTCGCCCATGACCGCGCCTCGCTTCGCGGACGCCGGCGCGAAGTATGACGAGGCACGGATTGCCCTCTTCGGGGTGCCGTACGACCGCACGTGCTCGTTCCGGGGCGGCTCCCGCTTCGCACCGAGCGCAATCCGCGAGGCGTCGTACAACTTCGAAACGTACATGATGGACCACCAACGGGACCTCCGGGACGTGCCGGTGGCGGATCTGGGGAACACACCGACCTTCGGGGCCTCGACCGAGATGGTCGACGGCGTGACCCGGATGGCGGCGGACGTCGTCGGCGCCGGAAAGATTCCGATCGTCATCGGCGGCGAACACAGCCTCGCGCCGGCGGTCGTGCGTGCATTCCCGAAGGACGTCGGCGTGATCGGAATCGACGCCCACCTAGACTTCCGCGACTCGTACCTCTCGGACAAGTGGTCCCACGCATGCTCGGCGCGTCGGATCGCGGACCACGTCGGCGTCGAGCACGTCGTATACATCGGCGTGCGGTCGTATAGCCGAGAAGAGCGGGAGGACCTCGAACGGCTCGGGTTGACGTATGTGAGCGTCTTCGACGTCCATGAGAGGGGCATCGGTTCCGGGGTGGACCGCGCGCTCAAGGCCGTGAACCGCGACCGCATCTATCTCACGATCGACATCGACGGCGTGGATCCCGCGTTCGCTCCCGCGGTCGGCAACCCCGAACCGTTCGGGCTCGCACCCCTTCAAGTCAAGAAGGTGATCGGCATGCTCGCGCCGGACCTCGTCGGGATGGATGTCAATGAGGTCAGCCCAGCATGGGATTTCGGGCAAACGTCGTTACTCGCTGCGCGCCTCATTCGGGAGGCGATTGTGGCCATCGGCGAGGCGCGCGGGCACCTCGGATGACGGCGAGCGGACCGCCTGTGACGAGGACCTGGAAGACACGAGGGCGCGGGGGAAAAGGGAGCGACGAGCTCTGGCCACCCGCGGGACCGCGGCCTTCCCCGATTCCCTCCCCCCTGTCCTCAGGGAACCCGGGCCCCACGAATCCCGGCCGCGCATGCCCACCGAAGGCGACGCAGGAAGAGCGATCCGGAGCTCGTCCCAACCCGTGATAGGAGATAACACGCTGCATGCATGAAGTTTGCGACGGACCCGCGGCGGGCGCGAACGTTTATGAGCACTCGACATGTAGGCGCCCTTCTCGGTGCCCATGGGCGACGGATGGAACGGCCCGCTGAACAAGGTCGACGCGTTCCGGTACGAAATCCCGCGGTCGTACAAGCCCGCGATGCGCACGAACGGCTTGGTGTTCATCGGCGAATCGATGTTGCCGCAGCTCCGACAGGATCAGGCGCCGGAGCAGGTCGCGAACGTCGCGACGATGCCCGGGATCCTCGGGGCGGCCATGGCCATGCCCGATATTCACTGGGGGTATGGATTCCCAATCGGCGGCGTCGCGGCATTCGACTACGACGACGGTGTGATTTCGCCCGGCGGGATTGGGTACGACATCAATTGCGGGGTCCGTCTCATCCGGACGAACCTCGCCGCGGAAGATGTTCGTTCGAACCTCCGTGCGTTGACGGATGCGTGCTTCGAGAACGTCCCGAGCGGCGTGGGCGAAGGCGGCATCACCAAAGTCACGCGGCAAGACCTCGCGAAGCTCACGACTGAGGGCGTCGGCTGGTCGGTCGACAAGGGGTACGCGTGGCCCGACGACCCCGACCACATCGAGGCGCGCGGCCGACTCGAAGACGCCGACTTCTCGAAGGTCGGCGAGCGGGCGACCGCACGCGGCAAGGACCAAGTCGGGAGCCTCGGGGCCGGAAACCACTTCGTTGAAATCCAAAAGGTCGACCGGGTCTACGACGAGCGCGCCGCAAAGGCCCTCGGGATCGCGCAGCCGGGTCAGGTGTGCGTGATGGTCCATACGGGATCCCGCGGGTTCGGCCACCAAATCGCGACGGACTCCATCGAGGCGTGTGAACGGGTTGTGAAGCGGGAGAGGATCGACCTGCCGGACCTCCAGCTCGCCTGCGCGCCGATCTCGTCGAAGGAAGGGATGGACTACTGGCGGGCGATGTGCTGCGGCGCGAACTTCGCGTGGAACAACCGCCAACTCATCACGTATGGCGTCCGGAACGCGTTCTCGAAGATCCTCGGGCAATCTCCCGAGGGACTGGGCATGGACATCGTGTACGACGTGTGCCATAACATCGGGAAGGTCGAGGAGCACGTCATCGACGGCGCGCGACACAAGGTCGTCGTCCACCGGAAAGGGGCGACGCGGGCCTTCCCCGCGGGACATCCGGAGACTCCGGCCAAGTACAAGGCCGTCGGCCAACCCGTCCTGATCCCGGGGGACATGGGCACGTGCTCGTTCGTCCTCGTGGGCTTGCCGACCGCGATGGAGCGATCCTTCGGCTCGAGCTGCCACGGCGCCGGCCGTCAGATGTCCCGAAAGGCCGCGAGCCGGACGTACGATGCGCGCGAGGTTGTGAAGTCGCTCGACAAGCGCGGGATCTACCTCCGGGCGGCCTCGAGGGCGGGAATCGTCGAGGAAGCCCCCGGGGCTTACAAGAACGTCGAGGACGTCGTCCGGGTGGCGGAGGGGGCGGGACTCACGAAGATCGTCGCCCGATTGGTTCCGCTCGGAGTCGTCAAAGGATGATCCTCACGCTCCAACCGGTCGGCCGCGTCGAGCCGTCCGTCCTCGAACGGATCGGATCCGAGCTTGCGCCGTTTGGGCAAGTGCGCATTGCGAGTGTGAAGCCATTACCGAGACGGCCCTTCAGCCTCGTGCCGAAACGGTACCGAGCGGCGACGTTCGATCGGGCCTGCCAATCCTCGGACGGCGATCGCGTCATCGCGATCACGGATGTGGAGCTCTGTGACCCGGAGCTCGGACTGGCGTTGGTCTTCGGCCATGCGGATATTCGAGGTCGATGGGCGGTCGTCTCCCTTTCCCAGTTCGGAGGCGATGGCGAAGACAAACTCGTGGAACGTGCCGTGAAGACCGCGGTTCACGAACTCGGGCATACCTTGGGCCTCGGCCATCACGACGCGAATCCCCAATGCGTGATGTTCTTCTCCGAGAGACTCGCGGATACGGATCGGAAGGGTCGGGATTTCTGCCCCGAATGCGCGGATTCGGTGAATCTCACCTTGTCGCACCTACGAACGTGAAGCGGGCCGTGATTTCGAAGCGGTCTCCGTAGCGCCGTGGCATCTCGTCCTCCAAGAACCGGAGGCCTCGCTCAAACTCACCCAGAGGAAGGAGGTCGAATGTCGAGAGGTATCGATGTCGCACGCGGTCGAGTTGATCTCCCGTCGCGAGCCTTCGAACGTACGCGCGCTCCTCGACGAGGGGGTCTCGAAAGCCCGCCGCTCGAAGCGCATCAACGATCGCCGGAATCGGCGGGAAGCGTTTCCGATCGATTGCCAAGAGACTCGGAAAGGCCTCCTCCAAAATGCCGAGGCGACGCGTTGCCATATCGGACGTTGCGACGACGACCCGATGCGCCACTCGGGCGATGTCCCGCAAGGCCGCCCCATAGTCGCCGAGATGCTGGAGCACCATGACGACCATCGCGAGGTCAAAGGTGTCCGCTCGGAACGGGAGGCGGTGGCCGTCGCCCTCCACACACTCGAACGGACCTTTCGCGCGGGCCACCCGGAGCATAGCCTCCGAGGAATCGAGGGCCACGACGCGATTCGTCATGGAGAGGAGCTTTGCGAATCGGCCGGTCCCCGCTCCGACGTCCAATACGCGCTCTCCCTCCCGAAGGCGTCCGACTTCGACGAGTCCTCGGAGCCAGAACTCGCGGTCCGTAGTCTCATCGGCCCGCCCGCGATCGTATTCTGCGGCACGTCGCGAATAGTCAACGGCCACACAAGTTGCAAGAGACGACCGGCTTATCAGGCTAGCGAGGTCAGGCGATGACGATCGCAGAATTCAGCATTACGCCGATCGGAAAAGGCGTTGGCGTCGGAGAGTACGTTGTACGCGCAGTGAACATCGTGGACCGCAGTGGTCTTCCATATCGCCTGAATCCCATGGGCACCGTGATCGAGGGCTCCTTGAATGAGATTCTCGCCCTCATCGCCCGCTGCCACAAGGCCGTCGCGAAAGACTGCGAACGCGTCTCAACGCTCATCAAGATCGATGACCGCAAGGGGACGTCGGGACAGCTCGATGCGAAGGTCGCAGCGGTCGAACGGCGAATCGGCCGGAAGCTCAGGACTTAGCGCCCGGACTCCACAGGGAAAGAGCAACCGCCGCGAAGGTCGCGGTCACCGCGCCGAAGGCGAACGTCGCCGTGGGCGCGACGGCGACCCAGAGGAACCCCGCCACGAGACCTGATGCGAGCTTGACAGTACCGACGCTCGTGTGGTATGCGCCCAGGACCGTCGCCTTGATATCCGACGGGGCGAAATCCGCGACGAGAGCGCGCTGGGTCCCCTCCGCCATCCCGTATTCCAAGCCGTACAGGATGAACGCGACGACAAGGACTGCGAGCGCATCCGAGAATACGAGGAGGGTCGTCATCGCGATGAACGCGACGTATCCCACCAACACGACCGGTTTCCGACCGACTCGGTCGGAGAGGATCCCCGCGGGGAAAGCGTGGACGGCGTAGACGATGTTGTACAGAACGTAGAGGAGAATCACGATCACGGTGCCGTTCGATTGGCCCGCGCGCAGCAGGAGGAACGCGTATGAAAAGTCCGCGAACGAGAACAGGCTGGCGATCGCGATGAACGTCAAGAGCGGTCGCGGGATGCCGCGAAACGTCACCCGGAGAGGATGTCTCGGTGCAGGCGCCCGCGTCGGTTCGTGGACGAATAGGACGATCAGGACGGAGAGGGCCGCGGGGATCGCTGCCAACAAGAGGACGCTGCGATACTGGTCCGCGACGTTCAGGGAGGCCAAGACCGTTCCGAGGAGGACGAGGGTAACAATCGGGCCCGCGATTGCGCCGGCGGTGTCCATGCTCCGATGGAGGCCGAAGGCCTTCCCGCGGGTCTCGGGAAACGTCGATTCCGTGAGGAGCGCGTCCCGGGGAGCATCTCGCACGCCTTTCCCCGTCCGCTCGACAATCCGCAAACCGATGAACTCGGGCCAGCTCCGCGCGAATGGAAAGAGGGTTTTCATCACCGTCGACAGCGCGTAGCCGGCGCCGACGAACCGCTTTCGCTTCCCCGCGATGTCGGAGAACCGCCCGGAAAGGATCTTCATGAACGAGACGACGCTGTCCGAAAAGCCTTCCTCGACCCCCACGATGAGGGCGTTCGCTCCGAGGACCTGAATCAGGAAGAACGGTAGGATCGGCAAGATCATTTCGCTGCTGATGTCCGTGAAAAGGGACACGACCCCGAGGATGACGACGTTCGCGGTGAGTCCGTAGGCCAGGGACCGGCGAGGGGTAGCCATGGGCTCACGGCGGAGGCGGATGGAATAAGAACGCCACAGCAATCACGGCGTACACCATGACGAGCAATGCGCCCTCGTACCAGTTGCTTCGACCGTCGGAGATGACGGCGGCGACGACGGCTGTCGCCAGGGCCAACGACGCGAGCTCGAAGATTTCAAAGTCGAGCGTCATGACCTTGGCGGTCAGCAGGGACACGAAGACGAGGATCGGCGCCACGAACAACGCGACCTGGGTCGTCGAGGTCGTCGCGACGGCGACGCTCAGTTCCATCTTGTTTCTCCAGGCCATGAGGACCGCGCTGCCGTGTTCCGCGGCGTTCCCGACGATCGCCACGATGATGACTCCGACAAAGAGTTCGGTCAGTCCAAGGCTCTGCCGCGCCGTTTCCAGGGAGCCGACCAGGATCTCGCTCTCGACTGCGACGAGGACCGTCGAGACCACGAGGACGCTCAGGGCGAATCGTTTCTCCCAACGCGGCTTCTCAACGACCTCGCTTACCGGATTGAAGATATCCCGATGCGTGCGGAGGGAGAAGAACAAACCGAACACGTACGCCAGGAGCAGGATCCCGGCGATGCCCAGGCTCATCTCTTCGAGCGTCACGCCGGACCGGATGCCCGTCGAGAGCACATACAGGGCGGGCATGACAAGCCCGATGACCGCGACGACGAGCATCGTGATCTGGATTCCGGACGCCTCGCGGGAGAAGTGCTGCACCTTGTACTTCACGCCGCCCGCGAGCATGCTCAGGCCGAGGACCAACAGAAGGTTCCCGACAATCGAGCCGGTGAGGGATGCCTTCACCACCTCCGTGAGGCCGCGCGACAGCGCAAAGATGGCGATGATGAGCTCCGTCGCGTTCCCGAACGTCGCGTTGAGCAGACCGCCGACGCCGGGGCCCGCCTGTTTGCCGAGTTCCTCCGTGGCGAGCCCGAGGAACCACGCGAGCGGGACGATGGCGAGACCCGCGGCCGCGAAGACGATGACGCCGGGCCCGAGGATCAAGTCGAGGATCCAGCTCACCGGGACGAAGAGGCCCAGCAGGAGGGCCCAGGTGTAGGCCCGCAATGGCGCGACGTCCATCGCGCCCCGAAATGTCCGATTGTTCTTAACCCCGCGGGCAACGTTTAACTAGCGTCGGCCGGATGCGCGCGCGATGATTTCTCCGGCGGAGATGCGCGTCCTCGATCGGAACGCCCAATACTTCGGCGTCTCGATCCTGGAGCTGATGGAGAACGCCGGGAAAGCCGTCGCCGACGCAGCGCGCTCCGAGTTCGGCGGGGCCGGAAAGAATGTCCTCGTGCTCTGCGGCACCGGGAACAACGGCGGAGATGGCCTCGTGGCCGCCCGCCACCTCGCGAAAGAGGCTCGGGTCACGGCCCTCCTCGCGCGATCGCCGGACCAGTTTGCCACCCCGGAGGCCGCGACGAACTTCGAGCGACTGAGGGACGTGCAGATCCTGGCGGGACTCGACAAGAGCGAGGAAGCGATCGCGGCCGCAGACCTGTTGATCGACGCCCTCCTCGGGATCGGGGTGGATGGCCCTCTCCGCGAACCGTACGCGGCGCTCATCCGCCAGATGAACGCCTCCGGGAAACCGATCCTCAGCGTGGACGTCCCGAGCGGTTTCGGGACGGACCTGGCGGTTCGACCGACCGTCACGGTCACACTCCATGATGTGAAGGAGGGGATGACGGCCGAGAACTCGGGACGAATCCGCGTGGCGGACATCGGGATCCCCGCGAAGATCGCCGCGATGATCGGGCCCGGCGAGTTCACCCTCTACCCCGTGCCGAAGGCGACGAGCCACAAGGGTCAGAACGGACGCGTCCTCGTGATCGCGGGCGGACCGTACACGGGCGCTCCCGCGCTCGTCGGATATGGCGCCCTGGGCGTCGGCGCAGATCTCATCCACGTCGCGACGCCGGCCTCGGCGGCTTCGGTCGTCGCATCGTATTCGCCCATGTTCATCGTGCATCCGCTCGTCGGCCACCGTCTCCTTCGGGAGGATATGCGACAGATCGTCGACTTGGCTTCGCGCGTCGATGCGGTCGCGATCGGTCCCGGACTCGGCGATGCCCAGGGAACCCTCGACGCCGTGAAGGAAATCGTGCGGAGCGTCTCGCTGCCGCTCGTCGTGGACGCGGACGCGATCCGCGCGGTCGCTGCGGATCCGAAGTGTCTCGCCGGGAAACGCGCGGTCATCACGCCGCACTCCCGGGAATTCCAGACGTTGACGGGCAAGGCCCTTCCGGATGTCCCCGAGGAACGGGCCGAGTTCGTCCGCGAGGCGGCGAAGGCGTTCGGCGCCACGATCCTGCTCAAGGGCCACGTGGACATCGTGACCGACGGCGTGCGGGTCAAGTTCAACTACACCGGGAATCCAGGGATGACCGTCGGCGGGACCGGCGACGTCCTGTGCGGCGTCGTGGCGGGGTTCATGTCGAAGGGGATGTCCGCGTTCGATGCCGCCCGCCTGGCCGCCTTCACGAACGGGTACGCCGGCGATCTCGCCTTCAAGGTCAAGAGCTACGGATTGACGTCGGTCGAGGTCGCCGATAACCTGGGCCGGGTCCTCTCGGAGTTTCTCTGAGCCCGTCGGCCGAGCGGAATTTCCGACTCGGCACAACCATTAAGCAGACCCGCCCTTGGAGCCGCCGTGGATCTGGAGCCCGTCCCCGACGAGCCCGCGCTCATGGCGGACGACATCCTCGTCGTGGCGGACCTGCACATCGGAATCGAGGAAGAACTGCACGAGAAAGGGATCCGGGTCCCGAGCCGTGCCGAGGTGATGGGGCGAAAGCTCATCGACCTGGCCGATCGCCGAGGCGCGAGCCGACTCGTCATCCTCGGCGACGTGAAGCATCTCGTGCCGAAGATGGCCTCTCGGGAGCGGCGCGACGTCTACGTGTTCTTTCGCGATCTTGCACCGACGTTCCGGGAAATGTACATCGCCCAGGGGAACCACGACGGCATGCTGAAGAACATCGTCCCTCGCACCGTGCGCTTCAAGCCCGCGTACGGTTTCCGAATCGGGGACGTCGGGTTCTGTCACGGCCACGCCTGGCCCTACAAGAAGGTCATGGAAGGATCCGTCCTCGTCATGGGGCACAACCATCCTGCGGCGGCGTTTCGCGATGCGATGGGGTCTCGACAGATTGTCCCGTGCTGGATGCGGGTGCCATTCCTCCGAAAGCACAAACGATACCCTCGGCTCCCGAAAGAGGCGATCGTCGTGCCCTCGTTCAACGAACTCTGCGGTGGCATGCCCGTGAACGATGTCCGGGCGCGATTCATCGGGCCCCTCTTCGACGAGGACCTCGTTCGGGTCGAAGACGCATCCGTGCACCTCCTCGATGGGACGAACCTTGGACGATTGCGAGACATCAAGGTCGACCTGGGCTTTCGGCCGGAGGACTATCGGCAGTGAGGTGGGAGGCGCGATGCGGTGGAAGTGGCGGGTGGGTTTCCTTCTAATCGCGGCGCTCGAGATTCCCTTCCTGCTATGGATTTCGACCGCGATGGCAGCGCCACCAGAAATCCTCCTGTACGCGGGCGGCATCCTCGCTCTGGTCCTGATGGCGATGCTCCTCGTCCGGCCTCTCTTGTTCATGCTTCTGATCGTATGGCTCGGAGGCCTCATGGGCTCGGCATGGTACTTCGTCCGATTTCTGCCGCCGACCGCCGCGCTCGGACTGGGAGCGACTCTGTCCACAATCGTCTCGGCGGTAGGTGCACCACTCGGGTTTCGCACACTCAAGTTCGTCGTAAGACAGCGGCTGTGGATCAGGCACTGACGGGAAACCGATGGGCCCGGCCGGAATTGAACCGACGACCTCGACTTTGTAAGAGTCGCATCATAACCACTAGACCACGGGCCCGCGGGCGCGAAGGACCGCGGCACTCATTAAGGCTTCCCGGATCGCTCAGTCCACGTCCTTCGCAGCCGCCTGCGCGAATCTCGAAATCGCCGAATCGAGATCGGAGACCACGCGCTCGGGCGGTACGACGAGCACCACCATCGCGCGGCGTCCGATTTCCTGGATGACGACGGTCACGTCGTTGGACTCGAGGAGGACGCGGTGTGGCGCGGCGTGGCCCAGCTCCGTGGCGGCCGTCATGCCGGCCCCGAGGATCGCCGCGCACATGATCGAGAACGTCTCCTGCGAAACGGTCCGTGGAAGATCGGCGGCCACGATGCCACCATCCCGATTGACGACGGCAACGGCCTCCGCCTTCGTCACGTCGCGGAGGGCGCGAACCATTTCGATCAACGCCGTCATGCGCCGCCCTCCCGTTCGAAGACGCATTCGCGACCACCGGTGCTCACGCACTCCACTTCCGCCAAGCGCACACGATGCCTCGTCTTCGCCTCAAGGAGCTTCGAGAGAATCCCGCGAAGGCGGTGGCACGTCTCGATGTCGCCTCCGGGCATCGCCTCGACCGAGCCACGCACCCTCGCCCCCGAGTCGGTGAAGGAAACCTCCTCCGCCCAGCCTCGCTCGAGGATCACTTTCTTGCCGAACTCGAGCGGGTCTTCGCCGAGGGCCAGGTTCTTCGTGACCTCTTCCGCCAGGACCATTCCTTCCCGGAAGAAGAGGCCGTGACAGGCATACGACATGACGCTTTCGTACAGCTTGCGGACGGAATCGAGTTCCTGTTGAGAAACCTTGACGAAACGGGCCAATGGCCGGCCGAACCTGGGAACGGCCTATAAAGGTTCCGCGGCGGTTATCCGTGAATCCCGCCGATCGGCAAGCCTTAGCCGCCACGACACTCCGGGCAGACGAGCAGGTTGCGATCCCACATGAGGTTCGTGGAATACACTCCGCACGCCTCGCAATGGCCCTCGATGCCTCCCGCGAACTGGGATTCGAGTCCGGTCCGCGCGTACTCCCGCGTGACCTCGATCAGCTGTGGCCAGATTCGGATGATGTCGTTCTCCGTGATCATCCCGACGAGCTTCCCTTCCTGAACGACGGGGAGCCTCCGGATCTTGCGCTGCGACATGAGCTTCGCGGCTTCTGCGACCTCTTCGTGCGGATGGACCACGACGACCGGCGACGTCATGATGTCCCGCACGAGGACGCGGCTTGGTTGTTTGTCCGAGGCGGCCACTTTCGTCACGATGTCCCGTTCGGTGACGATGCCCATTGGCTTGCCGGTCTCGACCACGACCAAGCTCCCGATGTCCTTGGTTCGCATGAGGCCCGCGGCGTCTTTCGCGGTCGCGCCGGCCTGGATCGTCACCGGAGATTGGGTCATGATTTCGACGACCGGGACACGCGCGCGCATGATCTGCGGCGGTTAATGAGAGGTCGGGGCCGATAAAGCTTGCGAGTCCAATCGCACATCGCATAATCGAATCGGATGCGAAGAGCCGACGCTCCTTGGAGCAATCGGAGAACCGGGGCGACAATGTTAAGGCACGCGCCTTGTTGTCGAGGCGGATGTCGTACGCGGACCGGGAGGGCGAACTCGCCGTCCGCATTGCGCGCGAGGCCCTCGAGGCCTACGTGGTAAAACGCGCCAAACGCACCCTCGAGATCCCCAAGACGTTCGAGGAGAAGTCCGGCGCCTTCGTCACGCTCAACCAGCATCCGAACGGCTTGTTGCGAGGTTGCATCGGCTACCCGCAGCCGTTCTTCCCCCTCGTCAAGTCGATCGAGAAAGGGGCCGAGGGCGCCGCAGAAGACCCGCGATTCCCGCGATTGGCCGCGGAGGAGCTCGACCGCGTCACGGTGGAGGTCAGCATCTTGACCCCGCCCCAGCTCATCGAGGTGAAGAAGTCGAAGGACCTCGCGAAGCACGTCACCCCCGGGGTGGACGGATTGAGCGTCGCGCAGGGACCGTACCGCGGCCTCCTGCTCCCCCAGGTCGCGGTCGAGCACGGTTGGGATGCGGCCGAATTCTTGTCCGAGGCTTGCATGAAAGCGGGCCTGTTGGCCGACGCGTGGCTCGACCCGGCGACACGGGTCTACAAGTTCCAAGCCGAGGTCTTCGCGGAGATCCAGCCCCGCGGTCCCGTCGTGCGCCGGACCTTGGAGGCGGCGCGTGCGGGTCATTAGCGGCCGCGTGTTCTTCCGCGGTCGGCTCGAGCCCTTGAGCATCGGGATTGACGAGACCGGCCAGATCGCCGCGATCAAGAAAGTCCTCCGAAGCGACGACGAGATCGACCATGGCGACTCGCTGATCCTCCCGGGGTGCGTCGACCTCCATGTCCACATGAGGGATCCTGGGCTCCGACACAAAGAAGACTTCCCGAGCGGGACCCGTTCCGCGGCCATCGGCGGGGTGACGACGGTCGCGGACATGCCAAACACGGTCCCGGCGGTGACGACGGCCATGGCCCTTGATGAGAAGGCCGCCGCCCTCCGGGGACGGGCATCGGTGGACTATGTGCTGTACGCGGCACCCCAATCGGGGGCCGCGGTCCCTCGACTCGCGAATGCAGTCGCGTTCAAAGTCTTCATGGCGGAGTCCACGGGGAATCTCGAGGTGACCGTGGGGCACATGGAGGAGATTCTTCGAGCTTCAGAAACGCAGCGGAAACTCGTCGTTGTCCACGCAGAGGATCCGGGAAAATTCACAAAAGTAGAAGGGAGGGACCTCAAAGGCCATGCCGAGGCGCGACCGAAGGTCGCCGAAGAAACCGCGGTCGGGACCGTTGCGCGCATCCGTGGTAGGGCCAAGGTGCACGTGGCCCATGTCACGTGTGTCGGGGCCCTCGACGCGGTGCCGGCGGGCGCGACGTGTGAGGTGACGCCCCACCACCTGTTCCTCGACTGGTTGAGACCGATCGGTGCCCAGGGGAAAGTGAATCCCCCGCTCCGATCGCCAAGGGATCGCGACGAGCTCTGGGACGCCTTCCGCAGCGGTCGTATTGACGCGGTCGCGAGCGACCATGCCCCCCACACCGTTGAAGAAAAGAGCTTGCCTTTCGAGGAAGCACCCGCGGGTCTACCCGGGGTCGGGACCGCGTTCCCCCTTCTCATGCGCCGGATTCGGGCGGGTGAGCTGGACCTCCCCCGACTCGTCTCGGCGGTGGCGACGCGACCCGCCGAAATCCTGGGGATTGCGAAGGGGACAATCGAAGTGGGCCGAGATGGGGACCTCGTCGTCGTGGATCCGCGGAACATCGAGGCCGTCACCGCGAAACGGGTGCGGTACAAATGCGGGTGGACACCTTTCGAGGGAATGGAGGGCTGCTTCCCCGGGACCGTCTACCTCCGGGGAGAGACGATTGTCGACGACGGGGAGGCCATCTCCGACGGACAAGGCCGATTGATCGGGGGTTCGTCGTAGAAGGCATCACGACGCGTGCACAGCGTCCTCGATCGCGTAGTAATATTCGCCGGCGGACTTCTGTTCTCGATCCAGGCGGGAGTCGAGCTTGTTAATCCGCGGGCGATTCGTGTCCGCATCCCGGCGGAATGTGATGCCGACCATCTTCAGGAACCGGTTCATCCCGTCTCGCATCGGGAATGGACCTTCGCCGACGCCGGTGCGGCCCGGATCCCCGGAGAAGACCATGAGGCTGTCCGAGACCATGTCGAGGAAGTACACATCGTGGTCCACGATGAGGCCGGTGCGGGCCTCCTTCTCCATGACGCGTCGGATCGTCCGCGCCGCCTCCATCCGCTGGTTCGAATCGAGATACGCGGACGGCTCGTCGATCAGGTAGATGTCGGCATCGCGGCCGAGGCAGAGGGCGATCGCGACACGCTGCAACTCGCCGCCCGACAACGTCGAGACATCCCGCTCGAGCAGGCCCTTCACCTTGAGCGGCTCGAGGATTTCCGTCTCGAAGTAACCGGTGTCGGCTTTCTTTCCGACCGTGTTGCGGAGCAAGTCGCCGACCGTGCCTTCGTACACGGCCTCGAGGTACTGCGGCTTGTACGAGACCTGCCATCGCCCTTCCACGGCACCCGACGTTGGCGTCTCCTGGCCCGCGAGCATCTTCACGAACGTCGTCTTGCCGGTGGCGTTCGGTCCGACGACGCCAACGACTTCGCCTTTCCGGAGTCGCCCCGGATGGACCGTGAGCTCGAAGTCGTCGAACCGCTTCGTGAGTTCGCCGAACGTGACGAGTGTCTCCCCTTTCCAGTCCGCCCGTGGCGGGCGGGTGTCGAAGCGAATCTCGCGATCCCGGAAGCGGATGTTCTCTTCCTTCAGATAGCCGCCGAGGTACACGTTAATCGCGGTGCGAACCGGCCGGGGCTGCGCGATGATCCCGTACGCGCCTTCCTCGCCGTACATCAGGAAGACGGTGTCCGCGAGGAAATCCAGGACGGCCAGGTCGTGCTCCACGACGACAACGTACTTCTCCCGCGAGAGCGACTGGATGACTTTCGCGACCTGAAGCCGTTGGTAGATATCGAGGTAAGATGATGGCTCGTCGAAGAAGTAGATGTCGGCGTCCTTGAGCATCGTCGCGGCGATTGCCATGCGCTGAAGCTCGCCGCCCGACAGCTGCGCGATGTCTCGATCGAGAAACGATGCGAGGTCGAGGGACACCGTCAGCTCGGCAAGACGACCTCGCTTGTCGGCCTTCATCAGGAGATCCCGGACGCGGCCCGTGTAGATCTTGCTCAATTTGTCGACGTACTGCGGCTTGATCGCGGTGGTGAGTTTCTTGTTCGCAATCTTCGCCAGGTAGTCGTGGAGCTCAGTTCCCGCGAAGTAGTCGAGCACTTCTTCCCAATACGCTTTCTTTCGGCGATAGTGGCCGAGATTCGGCGCGACCTCTCCGCTCAGGAGGCCGACACAGGTAGTCTTGCCGATGCCGTTCGGCCCGAGAAGGCCGATGACCTCTCCCTGCTTCGGAACCGGGAGACGGAAAAGACGGAACGCGTTCTTTCCATACTGGTGCACGAGATCTTCCTTCAAGGCTTCTGGAAGACCGATAATACGAATCGCGTCGAACGGACATTTGCGGACGCAGATTCCGCAAGAGATGCACGTCTCCTCGCTGATCGCGGCCTTCGTGGTCTCGGGATCAATCCAAATGACTTCCGTGCCGGTCCGCTGCGGGGGGCAGAAGGCGATGCATTCGAGATGGCAGCGCTTGGGCTGACACCGATCCTTGAAGACGACGGCGACGCGCACTACGAATTTGATGAACCCTGAGCTATTTAAACATATGACGGAGAGGTCGGACGCGCAGAACCTTTATCCGAGTCCCGACCATCCATTCCGATGTGATGCGATGATCCCGGGCGGACGTGTGAACCCGCGGCAGATGCGCCAGGCCATGAAGCGGATGGGCATCGAGCAGGAAGAACTCGAAGGCGTCGAGGAAGTGGTCATCCGCACCGCGAACAAGGAGTATGTGATCCGGGACCCGAACGTCACCGCAATGACCGCGCAGGGTCAGAAAATCTGGACCGTCGTCGGGGAGCCGATCGTCCGGGATCGAGCGGACGCAAAGAAACCAGAGGCGGGTCAGGGGCCAGCGATCCCGGAAGAGGACGTCCAGCTCGTCGCGGAGAAAGCCGGCGTCTCCGAAGCGGAGGCGCGCAAGGCCCTCGAAGAGTGTGGCGGCGAGCCCGCGGAAGCGATCATCCGCTTGATGAGCCGATGAACATCAATCGGGTCCGGTCGATCCTCGGCGTGTGGGCACCGATGGCAATCGGGCTGTTCATCATCGTCACGTCGGTCAACTTCTATTTCACCGCGAATCTCACGAACGGACTCTTCCTGGGGAACCTGGAATCGTGGCGGCTCGTGTGTTCCGCGGGCGCCTTTTTCCTTGGAGGCGTCCTCATGCTATCCACGTACGGGCGGTATCGAAAGACCACGGAAGCCCGGCGGGAGCGATGAGTGCTGCACCTCAAGGCCTTCGTACACGGCGCTGCCGCAGGAAGATGACAACGGCGAGGGCGGCCGCGACGACCAGGCCGAGGAGGCCCCAGCCGGGGGCGGAGAGTCCGCCGAGCAACGCGGTCGATGACCACGTAGCCCGAACCGTCGTCGGCCCATTCATCGTAATCGTGATCGAGCTGTCGGACGAAGTCCGATCCCCGGTCCAGCCGGCGAACTGATAGGTCCCGCCCTCGCTCGTCATCTGAGCCGGCGCCCGGATCGTCACGGTCGCCTGGGAGAGGTACCAGCCGGTGCCTTGAATCACGCCGATATCCGAGTCGACCCGGAGAAAGTACTCGGTCCTCCACTCCGCCGTCGCCGTCCTCGGACCGGCCATCAAGATGGGATCCGAACCCGATGCGGCCGCGCCCGTGGCATCCCCCGTCCATCCAGCGAACGCAACGCGCGTTCCCGGACTCACCCCGACAATGCTGGCATTCAATGTAGCCACCGCGAACGATCCGGACACATACCATCCCGCCCCGATCGCGGTGCCATGACCTTGCGTATCGATCGTCAGCTCGTGCTCGATGCGCCACGATGCGCCCACGGACCGGGGACCGTTCATCGGGATCGGTGATGATGTAAGCGGGTCGGTCCCGGTCGCGTCTCCTGTCCAGGAAACGAAGGCCGCGCGCGTCCCGCCGGTGAGAGGGACGACGCCGAGCGCGAGGCGAGCGACGGCCGTCGAACCGGCGTCATACCAGCCCTGACCCGACACTTCTCCGTAGGCCGTCACAACCTGGAGCTCGTACTGGGTCGTCCATATCGCCGTGGCGACTTTGGCAGCGTCCATCACGATGGGGTTCGAGGTCGGGGCCGTCCCGCTCGCATCGTCTGACCATCCGACGAAAAGGAATCGGGCACCGGGACCGGACGATTCCATGGTCGTCGAGAGGATCGCCGTCGCGGGCGATCCGGCATCGTACCACCCGCTCCCGGAGGAGATTCCGTGCGCGCTCGAGACCTCGAGATAGTACTGAGTCCCATACATCGCGATCGCGATCTTCGGTCCATCCATCACAATGGGCGCCGAGGTGAGACCGTCGCCTCCCGCGTCGCCGGACCATCCTCGAAATGCGAGGCGTTCCCCGGGGGCCACGGCGAACGTCTCGTCGGCGACACTAGCCGTGGCCGTGGCTCCGGCCGCGTACCATCCGCTTCCACTCGCGCCCGAAACTGAAGAGTTGACGGCCAAATAGTACTCCGCTGAGAAATTCGCCTCTATCGATGTTGACGCCGTGAACGCGACGACGTGACTCGCCGCGCCGCCGTCGCTCCATGAAGTGAACCGGTATCGGACTCCCGGGGTTCCGGATTGGAGAGTGGATACCGCGACCGTGTGATACGACCCCGGCGTGAGCCAAAACGTGGTTGCGCTCGAGTACGTCGTGCCGTCCGCCATAAACGCAAGGCCGACAGGTGACGTGGAAATTCGCATCGCGTCTTCCTCGACGAACGTCGCCACGAGCGTGAGAGCCGTGTTCGCGGTGACCAGGTGCGTGGCCCCGCCGCCATCGCTCCAAGAGGACCACATGTATCGCACATCGGCCGACACGTTTTGCGGCGAAGGGGCCTGGACCTGGTGAGAAGACCCATCGTCCCACCAGAACGAGGCCGGCGTTGTGTAGACAACGCCGTCGACGAGGACCCGGAGTCCGGCCGGATCGGGCATCACGCTGCCCTGGTACTGTTTTTTGAACGAAGCGGTGATCGTTTGACCGACATCGGCGACAATGAGGTGGGAAATCGCTCCTCCGTCGGACCATCCGGTCCAGATGTGTCGGGCCGTCGCGTTGATCGGAATCGGCGACGTCGTGCCGATGTCATGCGCGGACCCGGTCAGCCAGGTTTCTTGGACCGGCGACGGCATCGTGATGCCGTCCACCGTGACGGGCAATCCGACCGGACTCGTCGTGACCGTAATCGTCGCCGTCGGGAAGCCGGGGTTCCGAGCAAAGAAGATATCGAAGTCGTCGCCTCGGCCGTCCGTCCACACGATGTTGACCGAATCGTCGAAGCCGACCTCGATCGCGAAGTAGTCTCCGGGTCGATTGTAGGATCCGGGCGTGTCCTCCGACGACACTCGGAGATTCGCGGCCCACGTGGCCCCCCCGTTCGTCGAGTTCGAGTAGAATATGTTCCAATTGCCAGCCCGTCCGTCTTCCCAGGCGGCGTGGACCGTACCACGACTGTCGACCGCCAAGTCCACCATCCACTGGGACGTGACGCCGGAGTCGTCGTTGACCCGGTGGTTAGTCCCGAACGTCTTGCCGCCGTCCGTTGAGTTCGCGAAGTAGATGTCTTGATTCCCATTTCGGTGGTCGGGCCACGCGAGGTAGATCGCACCGGAGTTCCGATCCACGTTCATCGCAGGAATCGGAATCTGCCATGCGCCCACCGGAGCCGCCGATCCGATCCGGTCGTTGACCTGCACCTGCGGGGACCACGTCTGACCACGATTCGACGAGGCTTCAAACATGATGTTGTTTGTATCGATGTCCCACCATGTCAGATACACGGTGCTGTTTTCGAACGTGGCGACGACGGCGCCGAGTACGGAATGACCGACGTTTCCCGGATTCCGGATGGGGGCCCAGTGGTTCCCGTCGTCGTCCGACCATGAGAGGGCGAGAATGTTGCCTTCGTCCCACGCGGCATAAAGCCGTCCAGCAGAA
>Ga0209803_1001077_pt1 | contig 18130 bp, 16 predicted proteins | sample GraSoiAngelo_138_FD_185895 | JGI IMG/M metagenome (GOLD analysis project Ga0209803, IMG submission 185895) | Grasslands soil microbial communities from the Angelo Coastal Reserve, California, USA - 14_0929_09_40cm (SPAdes) (version 2) | ecosystem: Environmental > Terrestrial > Soil > Grasslands ...
CGAAAACCCTGTTTCCAGAAGTAATGGTAAAGGAAGCGCAAGCTCGGGCGGAACGGAGCCCGCATCGTGAGCTTCCTTAGCCAACGCTTGCGCTCTATTGCTGTTCCAAAAGGTGTGGCTCGCAACGTCCTTGCGCCAGCGGGCTGATGGAATTCCTCGGAGGCCGCTTCCCAGGTGGAATAGCGATCATGTTTCTCAACAAAAGTCGCTATGTCTGGAAAAGCGTAATGCTCCATCGGCGCGGCTAGATATCCGGCACGGCCATTGAGTAATACATGCTCGTGCACCTCGTTATCTCCGGAAAGGACAGTGTCGCCGATTTCGATCTGTTCATATCGGCCGAGCCGATGCCGAAACAGACGCAAGTTCCAACTTGGAAAGTAACCGCAATGATTTATCCACCCGTCCAGAAACCAGAATCGGCGGTTCACATAAAATCCATCGACGTCGGGGCGACGAATTGCCTCGCAGATTTCGCGTTGTAGCTCAGGCGTAATGCGTTCGTCGGCATCGACGATTAGCACCCATTCATGTTGCCAGTGAATATTTTCCAAAGCCCAGTTTTTTTTGCGCGGGAATTTGCGATTCCAAATGAATTGCACGATCTGCGCGCCAGCCGCCTCGGCAATTGCTTGCGTGCCATCTGTGCTCACCGAATCGACTACCACGATCTCCTGCGCGAACGAAATGCTGGCAAGACAATCGCGCAGGTTCGCGGCTTCGTTCTTAACAGGGACAAGGACCGACAACGGCACCCGCGTGCCGGACTGCTCGCTCATTGAGTAATCTCGCGTCGTTTGGTTTCGCGTGCTGGGTTGCCGATGACAATGCTCCAGGGCCTTATGTCCTTCATCGCTACCGCTCTCGCGCCAACAATCGCCCCTTCACCGATAATAACGCCCGGCCCCACGAACGCGTCCGCACAAACCCACGCTTCGGGGCCGATGGTAATCGGTGGACGCAGCAACGGAAAATCCGGCTTCCTGTGATCGTGTGTTCCTGCGCAAACATGAGCCCGGTGTGAGATTGTTGCGCGCGCTCCGACTGTGACGCGGCCCAAGTTGTAAATAAACGCATGCTCCCCGATGGCGCTTTCATCTCCAGCCTCGAGGTTCCATGGAAAATAAATCGTTGCCGAAGGATACACATGAACCCTGCGACCGATTTTCGCCCCGAAGCAGCGGAGCAAAAATCGCCTCCAACCGAAACAAGGCCTGGGACTAAACCGAAAAAGGGGCTGCGCGAGAGTCCACAAGATCCGGCGGATGATCTCGCCCGAGGAGTACTTCCTGGCGCGCCGATTTTGTTCAATGTCCAGCATAGGAAAAATCACTGACTACGGACTACACGAGTACGGGACTGCGGGCTTGTAGTCCAGTTGTCTGTTGTCGCCGCCTTATTCCCCCGCTGCTGGCTCCCACAACAGGGCCTGCAAAAAAGATTGAACACCATACATCCACGGGTTGTCACAAATTCGAATATTTAACCTTGTTAAATACTTTCCCGGATGCTACAACGCGTGATCGACAAAGCATCGACGAATAGAATTTACGGGATGTTGTCGACCCATACCCCCCAGGAATTTGATGAAAAAGAGTTATATGGCTGCTGAAGACAGCGATACCGGAATCAAGATTTACCTGCGGGAGATCGGGCAAATCCCGCTTTTGACTCCCGACCAGGAGATCGACTTGGCTGCGAAAATCAAAAAGGGTGACCGCGAGGCGCGAGCCTTGATGATCCGGTCCAATTTGCGTTTGGTGGTGAAGATCGCGCACGACTACGCGAATCTCGGTCTGCCGCTTCTGGACCTGATTTCCGAAGGCAACATCGGCTTGATGAAGGCCGTCGAGCGTTTTGACCCCGCCAAAGGCGGAAAGCTCAGCACGTATGCGGCGTGGTGGATCAAGCAATCGATCAAGCGCGCTCTGGCCAATCAGAGCAAGACGATCCGTCTGCCCGTGCATCTGGTGGACAAGATCAGCAAAATGCGCCGCGTTTCGCTGCAAATGAGTGAGGAACTCGGCCGTGAGCCAACGGACGATGAACTCGGTGATGAGATCGGGATCGCGAGCGGAAAGGTTTCGCAACTCAAAACAGTGTCGATCCGTCCCGCGTCACTGGATGCGCCGATCAGCGACGATGATTCCACCGAATTCGGTGAAATTGTCGGTGATGAGGATGCTCAAACCCCGTTCGAACTGTTGCGGGACAAAAATCTGCGCAATGAAGTCGGCGGTTTGCTCGACGTGTTGGATGATCGTGAGAAGAAAATCATTTTCCAACGGTTCGGCTTGGATGGCGGCAAACCAAAGACGCTCGAGGAAGTCGGCAAGAAATTCGGCGTTACACGGGAGCGCATTCGGCAGTTACAGAACATCGCGCTCTCTAAGCTTCGCCGCGCTCTGAGCAAAAAGGAGCGGCCGGTCGACGTCGAATTACCAGTCGAGGCATAAGCTGCAGCGCTGTAGCCACGGCCCTGTGGGCCGTCAGAGCGATGATCGAGAGACCGGTCAGGCCGGTGGCTACAGCTACTTGACGACGCGTAGTTGGATAGAATCGATCATTGCGCGTCCCATGTGCACGTCGCTGACGATCACCATTCGATTGCCAGGGGCAGCTAGTTTTTTCGCACGTAAAAATCTCTCCGCTGACGCAATCGTCTGGTCCGGGTCCCCGGTAAAATCGATGCAGATGGAGTAGACACCCCAGTAAAGTGCCAGCTGCCGATATACTTGTTCGCTCGGGGTGAACGCAAAGATGGGTGCATGCTGCGGGCGCAAATTGGATGCGTAACGCGCCATTCGTCCGTACCGAGTAAAAACGATCAGTTTTGAATCTTGCAACGAGTTAGCTAACGCGACGGCTGAAGCCACTGTTTTCTGCCGTACACTTTCCAACATCGCATCATTGGCATATCCTGCGCCCCCGCTGCGCTCGATGCGTATCGCCACTCGGTTGAGGACCTCCACACATTCAATCGGATAACGGCCAAGCGTTGTTTCAGCGCTCAACATGAGAGCGTCGGCTTGTTCGAAAACGGCGTTCGCCACATCGGTGACCTCTGCGCGCGTGGGAAGCCGATTTGTAATCATCGATTCCAGCAGCTGCGTTGCGATTACCACCGGTTTGCCCAGATGAATGCATTTTTTGACAATTCGGCGTTGAATAATTGGCAGTTCCTCCATCGGACATTCGATTCCCAAATCGCCGCGCGCGACCATGATCACGTCAGCGCTTTCGATCATCTTCTCGATTGATCGTACTGCCAGCTGGTCCTCAATTTTTGCAACGATCTGTGCGTTACTCTTCTTTCTGGAGAGAAGTTGACGGAGCTGTTCGATGTCGCTTTTCTCCCGGACAAAGCTCAGTGCCACAAAATCAACATCTAACTGCGCGCCGAGTGCCACATCGGCGATGTCCTTCTTGGTAAGTGGCGGAAGATTCACATGAACGCGCGGCAGATTAATGTGACGGCGCGAGCCAAGGACGGCGGGCGTCAGTACCTTGGTGCGCACGCGGTCTTTGCCCTTTCCCAGCACGACGACTTTCAGCAAACCGTTGTCGACCAAGACCGTGTCGCCAGTGGAAACGTCCTTTACAAATCCGGGGTAATTAACGTCCACGGAATATTGTTCCTTCTTTTTTGCGCCCCGCACCGTGAACTCCAGAATGTCGCCCGGTTTCAGATGCAGATCGGTTTCCAATTCACCGGTGCGAATAGCTGGGCCTTGCGTATCGAAGAGAATCGCAACCGGGCGGCCCGCTGTCTGCGCCAGCCTGCGAATCCGCGGCACAATGTTGCGCACCCATTCATGAGTGGCGTGGCTCATGTTGAGCCGGAAAACATCCGTTCCTTTCTGGATTAACTGCCGGAGTGCCTCTGTCTCTTCTGTGGCCGGGCCGAGCGTGCAAATAATCTTCGTCTTGCGCACAATCAAAGAATTGGCTTGGGCATTGCAAAAGCCAAGACGCTTTTGCACGGCATGCGCCTCTCGTGGCACACCCGTTGCATAACGATAATAAAATTGCGGCACGCGTTGCGAAGCGTGCCGCCTCGCGCGGCGGGCGTTCTCTTTATTTCAGCTTGCTTTGAATCTGCTTGGCAAGGTCAAGATGCTCCTGAACCATCTTCGCTGTGTCGTCCGCAAACTTCTTAATGTCGGGGTCGGTGCCGTTTTGTGCTTCACCCTGGAATTCGGCCAAATCCTTTTCGTGGTCTTTGACCATCGCATCGATGTAGGCCTTATCCGAGCTCCAGCTTACCTTTGGCTCTTTCGCCGGCAACGTTACGTTCTTTTGCGATGCAATCTGTTTTAGCTCGTCGTTGGCCTTGCCATGATCGGCCACCATACGTTTACCGAACGATTTAACGTCATCGCTCTGGCCATTCTGTTCAGCCAATTTTCCCATCGCGACTTCCATCGTTCCGCCCTTGGCAGCCTTTTTCATGAAAGTCTTGTCCTTTTCGCTCAACGAGGAGCTCTTAGCTGCTGGACTCTCTTGTGCTACGGCCACCCCGGCAACGGAGAGCGTCATAATCGCCTGAGCGACAATACAAACCTGCGATATAAATGTGCTTTTCATTTTCATTGATTTTGTCCCAGTTTGAAATGTGCCGGGGCATCCCGGCAATAAGAAATCGAAAACTGACGGTCGCTTGGACGCGGGTTAGTTGTGGATCGCCGTCGCCGAGGACGATCAGGCTTTGGAAATGTACGAGCTTTCCACGCGCGTCGCCACGTCCTTGTAACCGTGTTCGACTTCGTAAATCTGCTTCATACAGGCTAGGGATTTCTCCCGTTCCCCCATCCTCTCGTAAACGAGGCCGAGATTATACACGATCTCCTTCTTCATCGCGTCCATTGACAGAATTTCACTCGAGGCCTCTTCGAGTTGTTTAACTGCAAGATCCAGCATCTCAAGGTCGCCATAGCAACAACCGAGCAAATTCATTGCTTTCAAGCGCGCATATGGATTTTGCCGTGCGCGCTGTAGCTCCGGCACCGCCTCACGAAAACGTCCGGCGTGGAAAAGGTTTTCGCCGACTTCGAATCGAAGCTGGAGATCGGTCGGATTGCGCGCGACGCGCTCCTGCGCATCCACAATGAGAATTTCGGCACGCCTGACCTTCGCGGCTTTCAGTAGCTCGGACGTTTTCGCATACAATTCGTTTGTCGCGTCGTGCGTTGAAAGGAACTCTTCATGCGCGGCAATCTCGTGCTCGAGGGATTTGATCTTTAGGTCGGACGCTTTCCGAACCAATCCAAGGTCTGCACCCTTGGTCAGCTCGGCTGCATACTGATACCAGCGGATCGCTGCATCGAAATTGTTCTTTTGTTCATTCAACGCACCCAGGCGTCGCGCGAGATCGACGTTTGCCGGTTCCGCCCGGTGTAGCGTGTACGTCTCCGCGATTTGCTGATCGAGTGATTCGCCGGTCAATCGCATCCGGCTCTGTTGCTCAAGCGAAATCGCTTCCTCTTTGTCCTTGATCAGGTCCCGGTAACTTTCAGCCTGGGTCCATCCCCCCCTTTTCATCGATCCTTGCGCCGATGCGTCTTTGCCCAGACGAAGCGCTTCGGCTTCGAGCGGATTTATCGCCGTGATTTGATTATAGATTTTCTCCTCCTGGTCGCTGTCTCCGAGTTGATGATACAAACGCCCAAGCTCGTGCAGCACCTTGACGTCGCGGGGATTTTCTTCGAGCAGCGTCCGGAGCGCGAAAACCCCGATCTCCGGCCAGCCCGCGGCTACGGCCGCGTCTTTCAAAACCAGATTTGCCTGCCGATTGTAAGGCTCCTTTTCCAAAATTTTTTCCAGCACTTCAACCGCGCGCTTCGGATCTTTTTTAATTTTTCGCTGCGCATTCATAACCGTGAACGATGCAGTTGAGATGTTAAAAAAGCTTTTCTTTGCCGACTGAGTTTTTGTTACCTCGGCACGTCGCAGCAACTGACGGCCTGTCAGAAATTCGGGTTCCTGCTTTAGAATTTCCTGCAAGAGGGAAATTGCGTAACCGAAGTTCCGCAACTCAATCGCGGCGACTGCTTTCAGCCACAAAGCGTGTAGCGACGCGCTCAGCTCTTTCTCGGTCTTGACCGCCATCGCGGGTAGCTTATCACAAAAACGCAACTCATGCGTGAGCACGCAATGGCACTTCGCGCTGAGATGAACTAAAGTTATTTAACCGATGCGCATTTTCGATGGCAACGCGCATTCCAGTACTACGCCTTTCGAACTAAACGGCGGCGGTCGATTCGTTTTGTCGCGCAAAGATTTCGTCCCGGCTTATGTGCGGACGTTTGAGAACGGCATTCTTCAAGAACGCGCGGAGGAAGCCATTAAATCACTGCGGTCATGTCGTGTTTGCCCGCGCGATTGTGAGATTGACCGGTTTAACAATAAGATCGGCGTTTGCAAGAGTGGCAGGCTGGCGCGTGTAGCCAGCGCGTTTCCGCATTTTGGCGAAGAAGACTGTCTGCGCGGCTGGAACGGATCGGGCACGATTTTTTTCAGCTGGTGCAATCTGCGCTGTGTCTTTTGTCAAAATTTCGAGACGAGCCAGTTCGGCGAAGGCGCCGAGGTCAGTGCCAGTGAGCTCGCGCAAATCATGCTCGATTTGCAGGACACCGGCTGCCACAACATCAACTTCGTCACGCCCGAGCACGTCGTGCCGCAAATCTTGGAAGCGCTCGTGATCGCGGTGGAGCGTGGCTTGCGTTTACCGCTCGTGTATAACACCTCGGCTTACGACAGCATCGAAAGCATCCAATGGATGGACGGCGTCGTGGACGTCTACATGCCCGATTTCAAACTGTGGGACGCCGAGCACTGCCGAAAATACCTGGTAGCCAGTAATTACGCCGAAGCCGCGCGGAAGGTCATAGCGGCGATGCACGCACAAGTCGGCGAATTAATTGTGGACGGGAACGGCCTGGCATTGCGCGGTGTTCTCGTGCGCCATCTGGTCATGCCCGGTCTCTTGGGTGACACGCGCCAAATCATGCACTGGATCGCCCAGAACATTTCACCCGATACTTACGTTAACATGATGGATCAATATTATCCTGCGCACAAAGCCGAGACCGAACCGCGCTTCACCGAAATCAATCGTGGCATCACGGCCGACGAATTCTGCGGCGCACTCCAACTAGCGCGAAACGCCGGTCTTTGGCGTTTCGATACCCGTTGGCGTCCCGTAATTCCACACGGCGCTCCCGTCTGGCTACCGCGGATGCGTGCGCACAGAGCGGCGTGCGTCAAGGCTAGTTGATCGTTTGCCATGCCGAGCAAATCGAGGGTCTCTGATCTTTACAACAAATCCATTTGCGGCTTCTGGGATTCCGGCATCGCTTTGGCTGATTTTTTTTCTCGCGGCTTTGGCTCTGCAGTTGTGCGGCTTGAATCTTCCAAGTGCGCGAGAATGTCCTTAGCCCGCTCGAGAATCTCTTTTGGCAGGCCGGCCAGTCGCGCGACGTGGATACCGTAACTTTTGTCTGCGCCGCCTGGAATGATTTTGCGGAGGAAAATGATTTGTTCGTTCCATTCGCGCACCGCGACGTTGAAATTGCAGACGCCGGGACGGTCTTCGGCGAGTTTGGTCAGCTCGTGATAATGCGTCGCGAACAACGTGCGCGCTTTGATTTTGTCGTGCAGAAATTCGGCGACGCTCCAGGCGATGGAAAGCCCGTCGAAGGTCGAGGTGCCGCGTCCGATCTCGTCGAGGATCACCAGGCTGCGTTCGGTGGCGTTATTGACGATGTTTGAAGTCTCGTTCATCTCGACCATGAACGTTGACTGTCCCCGTGCGAGATCGTCGTTTGCGCCGACGCGCGTGAAGATGCGATCGACCAGACCAATCTCTGCGCTCTCTGCCGGGACAAAGCTGCCGATCTGGGCCATCAACACAATCAACGCAGCCTGGCGGATGTAGGTGGATTTGCCGGCCATGTTCGGGCCCGTGATAATCGCGAGCCGCAAGTCTTCGCCATCGAGCGACGTATCATTCGGCACGAACTTCTCTTCTACCAGCGTTTGATCGAGGACGGGATGTCGTCCGTCTTTGATTACCAGCCGCAGCGTTTCGTTCAACGTCGGACGGCAGTAACGGAAGAGGCGCGCGGTTTCCGCAAGCGCGCAGATCACGTCGAGGACCGCGATTGCCTCGGCGGTTTGCTGGATCGGACCGAGCTCACGCAAAGTTTCGTCGCGCAATTTTTGAAAGAGCTGGTACTCGATCTGCCGAGCGCGTTCGTCTGCGCCTAGGATTTTCGCCTCCATTTCCTTGAGCTCGGGAGTGACGAAGCGTTCGCCGCCGACGGTGGTTTGCTTGCGCTCGTAATGCACCGGCACATTCGCGAGGTTCGATTTTGTCACCTCAATGAAATAGCCGAACACAGAGTTGTAACGCACCTTCAGCGACTTGATGCCGGTGGCCGCGATCTCGCGCTCCTGCAATTGGCTGATCCAATTTTTTCCTTCGCGAGATGCTTGCCGCAGCGCGTCCAGATCGGGATCAAAACCCTCGCGGAAAATTCCGCCCTCTTTCAACGTCAGCGGCGGATCATCGACGAGCGCTCTTGCCAGCTTCTCCGCCAAGTCTGGCGTTTCGTAAATATTCTTTTGCAACTGCTGCGCCAATGATTCGGCTTCGTCCTGTTCGTTTACGCGGCTCGCGCCAAACGCCAGCCGATCAAGCAGCTTTTGCAGATCGGCTTTCAACGCCGGAATCTCTTGAAGCGAAGTTTTCAGCGCGACCAGGTCGCGCGCGTTTCCTGAGGCCTGGCTCAAGCGCCCGGTGGCGCGTTCGATGTCCCGAATCGATTTCAACTTGCCGCCAATCGCCACCAGCATGTCGGGCTCCTGCAATAAATCGGCGATCATCTGGTGCCGACGTTGCAGCTCGGTCAAATTGCGCAGCGGCTGCAAAATCCATGCGCGCAATTTGCGTCCGCCCATTGGTGTGGCCGTGCGATCAAGTGCTGCCAGCAGCGTTGTATCACGCACACTCCGGGATTCCACCAGCTCGAGATTTGTCTGCGTGGCGACGTCGAGCAGCACGTAATCGGCGGGCGCATCACTTCGCAATGAAGTGAGATGATCGATCTTCCGCCGAAGCTGATGCTTCAGGTAATGAACGATCGCGCCAGCAGCCGCCACTGCCTGCGGCATCTGCGTGCAGCCGAATCCATCCAGCGATTTGACCTTGAAATGTTCGCACAACGTAAAGACTGCTTGTTCCGGCAGAAACGCGTAGCTGTCATACTCAAGTGCGTGATCGAATTCGCCGATCTGCTCTTTCTGTTCCGAGCTGATCAATAATTCGGCTGGCGAAACGCGCGCAAGCTGGTCGAGCAACGATTGTCGATTCTCCAACTGAGTGATTCGGAACTCGCCTGTGCTGAGGTCCGCGTAAGCAAAGCCAAAAATGCCTGAATCTACATAGATGGCGCCGACATAATTTGCACGCTTCGCCTCGAGCAGATCCAGATCGCTTACCGTGCCTGAGCTGACGATCTGAGTGATATCTCGCGAAACAATCTTTCCGGGTTGCGGCTCGCTTGTTTGATCGCAGATGGCCACGCGCCGCCCAGCCTTGATCAGCTTCGCGATGTAAGTTTGCGCTGCATGATACGGCACGCCGCACATCGGCACGCCATTGCGCTTGGTCAGCGCCACGTTCAGCAGGCCTGAAGCCTCCTTCGCGTCTTCGAAAAACAGCTCGTAAAAATCACCCAGGCGAAAAAGCAGAAGCGTGTCCGGCGGGATGCTGCCTCGGAGCCGCCGGTATTGCTGCATCATTGGGGTGAGTGCGTCGCGCATCAACTCAGAATTAAATCAGGCTATGCGAATTGCGAGTTTGGAATATAAGTCAGCAAGAAATTTCTTGCCCGGCTTACAGTGTTTACGTCAAATCAGGTGCAAGTATTATGACTGCTTTTGTTCGTCCGCGCAGCAGGCGCTTAACGGTATTCAGTTTAATCTTGATTCCAGCAGCTCTTCTGGGAGCGACACTTGTGCAGAAGGATCCGCCAGTTCGCCCTGCCGATGCCGATTCGGCAGTCGGAATCTGGGACATTGACCTCAAGCTAGCGAACGCCCTGCCACGAAACTTCCGCACAACCGACGAGCCGCTCGAAGCGAACAAAAGTGAAGCGCCTGTGACAACAGGCTTGAGGAATCTGCGCGCGTCGGGCAGCGGCGAGTTTACTCCTAAAGGTCTGAAACTTTTGCTGGCGCGAACTCGCGGTCCGGTGACGGTCTTCGATTTGCGACAGGAAACGCACATATTCGTGAACGACCTTCCGGTTAGCTGGTATGCGTCACGCGACTGGGCGAATGTAGGTCGAAGTCAGAGCGATGTTGAGGCCGATGAAACTGCGCGAGTAGCATCGCTTAAGCCTGGGAGCAAACTTGATGTTCGGCCGGGCCACCCGGTGAAACACGGCAACGGCAATTCCGTTCCACCGCAACAGGTGACAGTCGAGCGTGCGAGCATTGAGCGCGATGTTGTCCAACGCGCTGGCGCGAGTTATGTCCGCATCACCGTCACCGACCACACGCGACCGCTCGATGATGAAGTGGACCGATTTGTTCTCGCGGTTCGCGCGCTTTCAGAAAATGCCTGGGCGCATTTCCATTGCGAAGCGGGTCTCGGTCGCACGACGACGTTCATGGTGCTTTTTGACATCCTGCGAAACGCCAATCGCGTGTCGCTCGACGACCTTGTAGGGCGTCAAAAAATTCTGAGTAACGGCTATGATGTGCTCCAGCCGAATGAACCCGGAAACTGGAAGGCGCCTTACGCAGCAGAGCGTGCCGCGTTTGTGCGCGCGTTTTACGAGTATGCGCGTGCAAATCCTAACGGCCGACCGCAGCTTTGGAGTGAATGGCTGAAATCCGCTGGGCAGTGAGACGGCTAGGTGCCCGTCCGCCTTCGCCAAGACTACGGCGGACACTTTCGCTCGAAGAGCGAAAGTGGAGGCGAGGGGAGTTGAACCCCTGTCCTCGTCGCTATCGACGCAAACATCTACATGTTTATCCGGCGATAAATTCTGAGGAGCCAAGCCATGCACCGGCACACTGCCGGCTCCCGAGCGTCCACGAATTTCCTTCACCATCCGGCGCGGTCGCTCCGCCGTTTGATTAGCCTGCTGTCCACGTTTGGCGCCGTAGCAGGCGTCCAACTCCAAACGTCACGGTCAATTAAGCCGCGAGAGCGAGATCTTGGTGATCTGCGTTTATTTGTTTTGGTCCGGTTTTTAACGAGGCCAACGAACCGTCCTCGACATGCCGCCTGCGCTTCCAACGATGAGTCGAAGCCAGTGCGCCCCCTGCAAAATTGTGCTTGAATAAGTAGCTCGTTTTGCGGTTTCATGCAACTGCCTGAGTGTTCCGCGAGCGACCCGAATGGCAATCGAAATCACATCTGAATCTTTGGCCGGAGCCCAGCCGGAGGGAGTGTCGGCTCACAAGGAGAATCGCCGCCCACCGGCGTCATCGGATAAGGCTGCGTGGCTCTTTCAATGGTGGCGACCATCGCCGCGATGGACTCGTCGCAATTTCAGCAGTCGTGCGTCCGAATTGTCGGGTGGGGATGCAATTATCGTTTCGGTCCCAAAAAGTGGACGCACCTGGCTCCGCGCGTTCGTTTGCGCTTACTTCTGCAAGCGCTTCGGCCTTGAATTCACTCTACGGCCGGAACGTTATCGCGACCCGCGTGTTCCCCGCCTGATATTTTCTCACGATCTGTTCGAACACCGGACCAAAGGCGGTCTCTGGGATAGACTGAGAGGCAAATATCTCGTGCCGCGAACGGAGCTTAGCCGGGCAAAGATCATTTTGCTGGTGCGGGACCCGCGCGATTGTTTCGTTTCTCTGTATTTGCAGATAACGAGGCGCGATCCCAATGCTCCAGTTGACCTTAAGCAAAAAGGTGTCAGCGACCTGCTGCGCGATGAAAGATTCGGGGTGCGTGCAATCGTCAATGCGATGAACGATTGGCTCAATGAATTCTCGCGCCGCGACAATTTCACCCTGATCCGATACGAAGCCGTTCGCGCTTCGCCGGCAGAACATTTCCGAGACTTGCTCGCCCTGCTCGGCGAATCGACGCCTGATATCACGATCTTTGAGGAGGCGCTCAAGTTTGCCGGTTTCGAAAACATGCAAAAACTCGAGGCGGCGGGTGCTTTTGATTCAAAGATCCTGCGTCCGGGCGACGTGCGCGATCCTGAGTCGTTCAAGGTGCGCCGCGGAAAGGTCGGCGGATACCGTGAATATCTTTCCTGCGAAGATCAGAAATACGCCGCGGACGCGTTGGCGGAACTTGATGTTCGGTTTGGCTACTAACCTGCGCGCCGGCTGTGCAGGCTGATTGAAACGCAAGCGTTGCCTGCCGCAGAAGCGTGCTCCCAGGCGAATGCTTATGTTCTGCCGGTGCCCCAACGCCGATGCAAGAAGCGTTCCCAGGGCGAGAATAAGATTTTGTCCGCCAGCAAACCAATGACCACGATCACCAGCATAATGCCGATGACCTGGTCCATCGCGTTTAATTCGCGACCATAATGAAGCAAATGGCCGAGGCCAAAGCCGGTCAGGATCGTGACGTAAATTTCCGCGGCCATCAGTGAGCGCCAGGCAAATGCCCAGCCCTGTTTCATTCCGCTGATCAAATGCGGCAGTGATGCCGGTAAAATCACGTGGATCCACCGATGCAATGGCCCCGAGCCCATCGTTCGCGCTGCGCGCGCAAAGATCGGTGAAATCGTGCGTACTCCGGTATCAGTGGCGATCACTACTGACCAGACCGTTCCCATGATAACGACGAAGAGCATCGCGCCCTCGGTTTGTCCGAACCACAGCAACGCCAGGGGGACCCAGCAAACGCTCGGCAATGTTTGCAGGCCGAGGGCGAGCACGCCCACCGTGTCTTCGGCAAATGTCAAAGATGCAGTCAGCAGCCCAAGCGGGAGCCCGATTGCGAGCCCGATGAAATATCCGACGAGCAAACGCCGCAATGTGACGCCCGATGCGCTGAAGAGCGTGCCATCACGTGCGGAGCTAGTGAGGTAATCCATAACGCTGCGCGGGGAAGGCAGCAAAACTGGCGACCAAATCTTTGCGTGCACCAAGGCCGCCCAAATCGCGACTAGCGCGACGAAAAATAAAACTGCGAGCAAGGTTCTTCTCATTCCACGCCTAATGCCGGTTCCGGCGCAAGGTAACCTTTCAGCGCTGCCGTCAATTGCGACGCGTGCCGGGCAATTTCGATGCTGTTGAAATCGCGCGGTCGCGGCAGATTCACTTCAAAGATTTCCCGAATGCGTCCCGGCGTGGGCGACATGATCACGACCCGATCCGCCAAGCATGCGGCCTCACGGACGTTGTGAGTGACGAAGATGATCGTCTTACGCCGTTTTTGCCAAATCTGTTGGATGTCGCCGTAAAGTTGTTCGCGTGTCATGGCATCGAGCGCGGCAAACGGTTCGTCCATCAGCAGCACGCGCGGGTTTGGCGCGAGTGCTCGCGCGAGGGCGACCCGCTGTTTCATGCCGCCGGAGAGCTGGTGCACGTTAGCTTCCATGAACTTCTCAAGGCCCACCAGATGAAGAAAAAATTTCGCGACCTCGCGCCGTTCCCGGTTCCGTAAACCGGGTTTCAACTTCAAACCGAACATGACGTTGCCGAACGTATTCAGCCACGGAAATAGCGCGGATTCCTGAAACATGACCAGTCGGTGCCGCCCTGGTCCGATCACCGGTTGATTGTCTGCCAGCACTCGTCCTTTGTCCGGTCTTTCCAAACCGGCGATGATATCGAGCAGCGTCGATTTTCCGCAGCCGCTCGGCCCGACGATAACGATGAATTCGCCTTCCTCGACTTCCAGCGAGACATCATCCAGCGCGTGCACAGTCTGTCGTTTTTGGCGAAACCATTTCGAAATATGATCGACAATGAGTTTCGCCGGCGGCGGACCCTGCAGCTCTTCTTGGAGGGACATCAGGGAGTTTCAAATAGCTTGGAAAGATCAGGCGCTGTTTTGATGAAACCGGCTCTGACCGAGTTCTGCATAAATTTTTCCACCGAGGCACGTGGTGTTTCCGCCGTAAGCACAATGCGCTTCCATGCCGCGGCGATCAGTTGTGGGCTCATGTCGCTCTTCGTCTCTTCGAGCAGTTCGGCCTTAATCAATCGTTGCGCTTCTTCCGGATTTTTTGAAATCCAGTCCGTCAATTCCGCATGTGCTTGCGCGAATTTTTTCGCCAGGTCGCGCTTTTCCTTCAGAAATTTCACACTTGAAACCAGGATTGTCGTTGCCACATCCTTTTCTTCGACGATCACTTTGCCGGATGCCTCCTGCTCAAGGCGACCTAGCCAAGGTTCCACGGTCCAAACTCCGTCGATTCTTTTCGCTTTAAAAAGCCCCAACTGATCCGGATTTTGTGTTGGAATCACCTGTGCATCCCCGCCGAGTTGAGTAATTTTTAGTCCGCCGTCTGTCAGCCATGCCCGGCAGGAAATGTCCTGCGTATTCCCTAATTGCGGCGTGGCGATTTTCTTGCCTCGAAAATCGGCGGCTGCCTTCAAATTTGCATCCGGCTGAACAACCAAGCCCGCTCCGCCGTTGGCCGCGCCGGCGATTAGCCGAATCTCTTCCCCGTTGGATTTCGTATAAGCATTGAGCGCCGGTCCGGGACCGACATATGTTAGATCAATCGAACTCGCAAAGATCGCCTCCATCGCGCTCGGGCCGGCGTTGTAGATAAACCATTCGATCTTGGTTCCCGGTCCAAGCCGTTGCTCGAACCAACCCTTGCCCTGGCGGGATAGCGCATGTGCAACCACGCCTTGCGCGTGCGTGATGTTTGGAAAATGGCCAACGCGAATCTTCGTTTCGGCAAAAGCAAAGGCAGCTCCTGCAAACCACAGCGAGATCGATAACAAGAGCTTGCAGATTCTCATTGTGCGAGTGTTGATCTTGCCGGTGGCTCGGCGCAACAATCAAGCCTCGAAGCAAAAAACAAATTGAGACTATCGCTGTGGTCGCCCGACCAATATCCCGCTATCGGAGCGGTAGCGATACAGATACTTCGAGAGCTCGTCGTCGATGACGACGCGGCCGTAATTGCTGGGGGAGGAAGCGTGCATGAAATGCAGCACGCCGTCACTCGTGCGCAATGCCAGGCCGACATGCGCGGTCGAATAAAGTCCATTTCGCTCCCGCGAAATGACGCCGATGATATCGCCGCTTCGGAGTTTCGGCTCAATGGCTGCGACCTGGCTTTTTGGAATTTGATAGAGCGGCAGCGATGAAACATTCGCTTCCATTCGTCCAAGCGGACCGAGCAACGACCGGTTCGCGGCCAGATAACGGTAATGCCGCCAGCCAGTGCTCATCTCGCGCGCCGAATGTGGGACGCTGCGCCCGCCGAGGTCGCGAGTCAGATCCTCTACCAGACCGCGGCGATTGTTGTCGCGCAGCCAGTCTTCCAAGTAATGCAGGCGCGAGAGATATTCGCCTGTGCATTGACCGCCGCGATATCGGTCCAACTCGATGTAATAAAGCAGGCGCTCCGGCGTCCAGTTCGATTCGGGCTCGTTGAGCATTCGGGCGAAGCCAACTGCAATCTCGAAAAAGGTCCAGCAATCCATCCCCTGAAAATTCACAGATGGCGACTCGATTCGGTTATCAATTTCCAGAGTAAAATGTTTGTACCGCGTTCCAACCAATGCTTGCCCAACTGCAGCGGTTCGTTCCCCAATCGGCAAACCTTTCCAATTGCCCGCTTTGGCTTTTGCAACCAGACGATTGAATTGCTCCTGACCCTTAAAAACCGTGTTAAATGGCAATCGCGATTCGGATCCAAATGCCATTGAACAGATTAAATAGAGCGGAACAAGAGCTCTCCACATTCGCATGATACAGGTAACTCAACGCGAGATGGAGAAGGTTACAAGGTTAAAAAGGTTACAAAGCTAGAACGTTAAAAAGGTCGCACGCGAATAGATTTTTGAACTTTTTTAACGCTTTTAACCGTTCTAACTGTCTCATATTCTTTTAAGACTGTGCCAATTCGATTTCCGAAAAAGAGCCGGCGAAACATTGTTCGGCAGACGTCACGAGACGGCGCACCTGTAAAACGTTCCACGCGCGTCCGGCTGCGTCCGCGAGCGGACTGGCACAAACGCAATTTTCTCACGAGCGTGTTGATCCCGTCGCTTTTCGTGAAGCGCTCTGGAGGTCCCGCGGCTCCGCAATTCCCAAAGATTCGAGACGGCGAGATCTGCATTACGTGGATCGGCCACGCGTCGTTTCTCATCCAAACCCACGAGGTCAACATTTTGATCGACCCGATTTGGTCGAAATGGCTCAAGGTCATCAAGCGGTTGAAACAACCAGGTTTCGAAATTCATCATTTGCCTTCGATTGATTTTGTCCTCGTCACCCATGCCCACTTCGATCACCTCGACCGGCGCACACTGCGACGCGTTGCGGCGGATCAACCGATTGTTGTACCGATGGGCGTAGGAAACCTCGTCCATGATCTGGGCTTTCATATTGTGCACGAGCTCGATTACTGGCAGACGGTCGAACTCGGGCCGCTTAAGATTTCTCTCACCCCCTGTCACCACTGGGGCGCCCGTTTCCTGGCGGATTTGCATCGCGATTTCGGCGGGTTCGTGATCGCTTCAAACGGTCGCACGATTTTTCATTGCGGCGACAGCGCTTACTTTCCCGGGTTCAAGGAAATCGGCGACCGCCACAAGATCGATGTCGCGCTGCTCCCCATTGGCGCTTACGAAGCGCCCACAGGCCGCGAAGTTCACATGAACCCTGAGGAAGCGGTTAAGGCATTCCTAGAGCTTCGTGCCGACACTTTGATCCCGATGCATTACGGGACATTTCGCCTCGGCTTCGAACCGCTTCACGAGCCGCCGCAACGTCTCCTTGCCGCCGCTCGCGAACATGGCGTCGAGGAAAAGGTTCTTGTGATGACTGAGGGAAAGCCGGTCGTCCTTTAGACAAAACCTTTCTAGCCACAGATGAACACAGATAAAACACAGATTTGCAGAATTCTTTTCCTGCATCTGTGAAGATCCGTGTTAATCAGTGGCCGGATTATCTTGGCGCGTTCTCAGCCGGTTTTATCGTCGTCGCGTTCTGCCTGCTTCTTCTTTGGAACAATCCGCTCGTTTTTTGGAATGACGATTATGAATTGTCCGTGCTGCCAGTATTTGCCGACGTGGCGCGCAGTTGGTCGGAGGGCCATTGGCCGATCCTGAGCCCGTACTCGTGGGTGTGCGGCAATCTCGCCGGTTAATTTCAATACGGAACGTTCTCGCTTTTTGTAAACGCGGCCGTCGTTTTCATTTGGAAATTTCCGCTCACGTTTCCACAACAGGCCGCCGCTCTTTCGATCGCCCATCTTTTCGTTTTGGCGATGGGCGCATTTTTGCTCGCGCGCGACCGGCAACTTTCAATTCCATTGTCGATCTTTGTCGCGCTCGTTGCTGCCCTGAACGGCTGGATCATTTGCTGGGGCGCGACCGATTGGTTCGGCGCGCTGGGCGCGTTCACGTGGCTCCCATGGGCTTGGTGGGGCGCGGAACGGGCGCTGAGTTCGCGACTGACGAAATGGCGATTCCTGTGGCCTGCGCCGTTCGTTTATCTGCTCGTTACTGGCGGTTTTCCTTACACTGTTTTGATGTTGCTGCTCTTGATCGCATGGCTCGTGATCAAGACCTTGGTTCAAACCCGAAGCGTCTTCTCCGTGCTGCCGATGCTTTTAGGTGTGGCGCTCGGCTTCGGATTGTCTGCGCCGGCCTGGCTCGCGCTCCTCGATCACGTTCAGGGTTCAGCACGCGAACTGCAGTCGCCTGCGGCACACTGGCAATGGCTTTTTCCGCCCGCGGCGTTACCCGGTTTCATCTTGCCATGTTGGACTCTCAAATGGGCTGATTTTTCTAGCCGTTATCTACCGCACACAGCAACCGAACTAGCGTGTGGACTCGTCGCGCCTGCAGCGCTGATTGGTGGATTCATCTGGCGTGGGCGTATGCTCGTTAGGCAAATAAAGTGGGAGCTGGTTTTGCTCTTGCTAGTGCTGGTGCTCTGCATGATTCC
>Ga0209803_1001085_pt1 | contig 18013 bp, 23 predicted proteins | sample GraSoiAngelo_138_FD_185895 | JGI IMG/M metagenome (GOLD analysis project Ga0209803, IMG submission 185895) | Grasslands soil microbial communities from the Angelo Coastal Reserve, California, USA - 14_0929_09_40cm (SPAdes) (version 2) | ecosystem: Environmental > Terrestrial > Soil > Grasslands ...
TACCGGGAACAACATCCCGGCGGCGCTGATCCTCCTCGAGGAGGGCGATGTCTTCGCCGCCGCGAACAAGTTTCGCGAGACCAGCAACCTGCCCGACATGTGCGGCCGACTCTGCCCGCAGGAAACGCTCTGCGAAGGCGCATGCGTGGTCGGCTTCGCGATCCGTCCGGCGCCGTACGGCAAGCAACCGCCCGTCGCGATCGGCAAGCTGGAGGCGTTCATCGCCGACTACGAGCGCCGAAACGGCGGCGTCGCGATCCCGCCGATGGCCCCTTCGACGGGACGCCGGGTGGCAATCATCGGGTCCGGGCCTGCGGGGCTCGCCGTGGCGGAGGAGCTGACCAAACAAGGGCATTCCTGCACGGTATTCGAGTCCTGGCCGGTGCCGGGGGGAATCCTGCTGTACGGCATTCCGAACTTCAAGATGCGCAAGGAGATCCTGCAGGACAAGCTCGAGTATCTCGAGCGCATGGGCATCGAGTTCGTCTGCAACACCGTGATCGGCAAGGACGTGACGATCGACGAGCTGCTGCGCGAACGCGGCTACGACGCCGTGTTCCTCGGAACAGGCGCGCCGGTTGGCGGGCAGATGCGGATTGAGGGCGAGGAGCTCGCGAACATCTATCAGGCGACGGAGTTTCTCGTACGCGGCAATCTGGAGCCGGAGCAGCTTCCGGAGAACATGCGCGAGCCAATGAACTGCGAGGACAAGGACGTCCTCGTCGTCGGCGGCGGCGATACGTCGATGGACTGTGTGCGCACTGCCATCCGCCTGGGTGCCAAGAGCGTCACCTGCATGTACCGCCGGACGGAGGCGGAGCAGAAGGGCCGCGAGGAAGAGCGCAAGCACGCCCGCGAGGAGGGCGTCGAGTTCATGTACCTGACGATCCCGACGCGCTTCACCGGGGAGAACGACCGCGTGACGTCAGCGGATTGCGAGCGCATGCGGCTTGGCGAGCCGGACGAATCCGGCCGGCGCCGGCCTGAGCCGATTCCCGGCTCCGACTTCACGCTGCCGGTCGATATCGTCGTGCTTGCTATCGGCTACAGCCCAGATGAGCTGATGGAGAAGACGACACCCGGTCTGCGCACAACACAGGCGAAAACAGTGCGCGTGGACGAAGACTACCAGACGACGCGTCCGGGAGTCTTTGCCGGAGGCGACAACGTCAACGGCGCGGACCTGGTCGTGACGGCTATGGCTGACGGCCGCCGGGCATCGGAAGCGATCCACCGATACCTCGAAGGGCTCAACTAACCCAGATTGGGATGGCAACGAACCGGCTGGAGCTGCGGTGGAGACGCCGTATTGGTGGCGCTGACAGCCCAAACCGATCAATCAGCATAACCACCTCCGCAGCTCAAAACGTCAGTAGTCGCGGAGAGGTTGAGGCACTCTTATCCAAAGCGTCCGGTAAACCTGAGGTCGACTGGCTCGATTTTGTCATCGACGGGCAGTCTCTTGGCAACATCTTCTCAGCTATTGGGCAAGGCTCCACGGCGGGGGATCTCATAGGTTGTTTGGGCTGGGCTGCGAATAGGCCATACGAGGATGATCTTATTCGTCGACTCCTGCTAAAAGAAGCATCGGAGCTTGAGACAGGACGTTTTTTACTCTACGTTTGTCCGGAGTGTGGAGACGTGGGATGTGGGGCTGTAACGGCCACAATCGACGAGACGCCTGAAGCTATTGTCTGGAAGGACTTCGGCCACGAAGTAAACTACGCATTCGAAGATGAGCCTTATTTCAGATTGGAAGGCTACGAACACATAGGTCCGTTTCGCTTCAACAAGGGCCAATATCGGGAAACGCTCGTCCGAAGCGCCTGGCCAAACAAGGAGCCCGCCCTATGACCACCGCCATCATTAACGCCACAATCTTTGACGGGACCGGACGCGATCCCATCCCGAACGGCACCCTCATTCTCGAGGGCGACATGATCGACCGCGTAGGCGCGGGTATTGAGCTGCCGCGGGGCGCGAGCGTCATCGACGCGGCTGGTGCGACCGTGATGCCCGGGATGATCGACTGCCACGTGCACCTGTTCGGCAAGGTCTCGCCGGTGCACGAGCGGCCGCGGTTCCCGGTCAGCCTGCAACTGTTCCATGCGGCGAAGAACGCGCTGCGTACGCTCGACTCCGGCTTCACGGCCGTGCGCGACGCGGGCGGGTCACCACAAGGCGTCAAGATGGCGATCGCGGACAGACTGATCCCGGGCCCGCGCATGAAGATCTCCGTCGGCGCACTCTCGCAGACGGGCGGCCACGGCGACGAGACGATGCCGTCCGGTGTCCGGCTGCGTTCGACGAGCGGTGCGGGCGCCGAGTGGCCGGAGACGCTGGTTGACGGGCCGGACGAAGTGAGGAAAGCGACGCGAGAACTGCTGCGCGCGGGCGCGGACTTCATCAAGCTCCACGCGACCGGCGGCGTCCTGTCGCCGACCGATGAGCCGACTGACACCGGCTTCACCCCCGAAGAAATCGCGATAATGGTGTGCGAGGCGCGGGCGCGCGGAAAGACCTGCATGGCACACGCGGGACGCAGGGCATCAAGAACGCTGTTAAGGCCGGGGTGGAATCGATCGAGCACGGCACCTTTATGGACGAAGAGGTGATCGACGAGATGGTGCGGCGCGGCACGTTTGTTGTTCCGACATTCGTCGCCGGGACCTGGGTCCGCCGCTACGGAGAGCGCGCGCCCGATAGCCTGCACCCGCAGTCCATGCGCAAATCGCAGGAAGCTGAAGGACTGAAGGAGCAGGCATTCCGCGTGGCGCTTGAAGCGGGCGTTCGCGTCGCCTTCGGCACGGATATGGGAGTAGGTCCGCACGGGCGCAATGCCGAAGAGCTGGAGCTGATGGTGGCGGCAGTCATGACGCCAATGCAGGCGATCGTCGCGGCCACGAAGAGGGCGAGCGAGTGCGTTCACATGGCCGACCAGATCGGCACGTTGGAGCCGGGCAAGCTGGCAGACCTGCTGATCGTGGACGGTGACCCGCTGGCGGACATCAGTATCCTCAAAGACCGAGAGAAGTTGTTGTTGATCATGCAGGGTGGGCGGGCGCACAAGAACGCTCTGGAGACCCGGGCGACAGCGGCGGTATAGGGCATGGCGCATCTGAACCGCCTGTTGAGTTTGTTCGGCAAAAGGAGCGTTCGGTGAAAGAGCCTCGCCTCGAGCATCTGTATGACATGCACGCGGACCTCGAGGCGCCGCAAGTCATCGGGGCGACGCCGATGGGCACTCGGCAGATCTTCATCGTGAAGGGCGGGACGGTCGAAGGGCCACGCATCAAGGGCAAGCTGCTGCCGGGTGGCGGCGACTGGGCGCTGGTTCGCACGGACGGCGCGGTGCAGCTCGACGTGCGCGCGACGCTTCAGACGGACGACGGCGCGCTCATCTACGGCACGTACGGCGGCCTCATCGTCGCTGAGCCGGCGGTCTTCGGCCGCCTGTTACAGGCAGAGGATGTGCCGCTAGACGAGTACTACTTCTACATCAATCCGATGTTCCAGACAGGCGCGCCGCAGTACGACTGGCTGAACAGACTCATCGCCATCGGCCGGGGCAAAGCCGTTCCGGGCGGCGTGGAGTACCGCGTCTGGGCGATCGAGAACGCCGGCTAGCGCCAGACTGTTAGACCGCCCGTCGCGGTCGCGAAGGCAACTCGTTCGGTAAGCGTAGAATACTGGCGTGAGCAAGATTGCCACCCCGGCCGAACCAGCGCTGACAGAGCAGCTCGCGGTTGCTATCGCGCGGATTGTGGGTCCTGCGAATGTCCTCTCCGGCGCAGCCGTCGAAGAGTTCCGCTGGGATGCTCTTGGGCCGTGGCGGGGCTATCCGCAATACGATTCGCTTTCTCCGCAGCCGCTGCTAGTCGCCCGCCCGCGGACGACAGAGGAAGTGTCGGCCATCGTAGATTTGGCTGCGCAGGCGCGCGTGACGGTCGTTCCGTACGGGGGAGGCTCCGGCTTGATGGGCGGCGCTATTGCGCTTCGGCCCTCCGTCGTCGTCGACCTCAAGCGGATGAATTCCATTCTGGAGATCGACCGGGAGAACCGGAATGTTCAGGTCGAGGCTGGGATCGTTTTGGAGACGCTCGAACTGGCCCTCAACCATGAGGGCCTGATCCTGGGCCACGATCCGTGGTCGCTTCCACTTGCGACAGTCGGCGGTGCGATCTCAACCGACTCGCTCGGGTACCGTGGGGCGAAGTACGGTTCGATGGGCGATCAGGTGCTTGGCCTGACGGCTGTCCTTCCAGACGGCCGAGTATTCGAGAGGAGTGCGCCCGCGAAGACCTCGGTCGGGCCTGACCTCCGCCGCCTTTTCATCGGCAGTGAAGGCTGCTTCGGCATCGTGACGGAGGCGACGTTGCGGGTGTTTCCGCAGCCTGAACGGCGCATTTTGCGCGCTTACCGCTTCAAACGCTTCAAGGACGGATTCGCAGCGATCGTCGAGATGCACGGCATTGGGCTCGCGCCGGCGTTACTCGACTATGGCGAAAGCCCCACTGCCGTGGGCGCCGGGACTGCGACTCTCTATCTCGCGTTCGAGGGCTTTCGGGAGCAGGGGGCGGCTGAGGAGCGCCGGGCCCGCCGCATCTGTGATGCCTCTGGCGGTCAGTCCATCGGACAACACGAAGCTCGGGGGTTTTGGGAGCGCCGACACGACATCGCGAGGGGCTTTGCCCAGAGGAGGCGGCAGGGCGGTGCACGGCCAAGCCCGGCAGGAGGCACTTTCGACTTCGTCCACGTCACCCTGCCACGCTCTCGAGTGCTGGATTATCGGGCCGCATGCGGGCCGATCCTCGAACGTCACGACGTGCGGGTGGTCGAGTACGGGATCTGGTGCTGGCCCGAGCTGTTCTCCGTCACCATGACGGCCGAAGGCGGAGACGCCCGAGACCGCTTGTCTCGCGCCGTCGACGAAATGCTTATGCTCACGCGCGACATGGGGGGCTCGATCGAGTACTGCCACGGCGTCGGCGTCCGTCTCGCTCACCTGATGGAGCGCGAGCACGGCGGCGGCCTCGAAGTCATGCGCGCGCTTAAGAGCGCTCTCGACCCGCACGGTATCCTGAACCCCGGCAAGCTCGGCCTCTAGAGCAGGCCGGGGCAGACATCCAACGTCTGCACCGGCCGCTGGTCCTTGTCGTACAATCCGCGCGGAGGTGGCACCATGACTGAACGCCCCAACCGCCAGATCCTGCTCGCCGAGCGCCCGACCGGGAAACTCGAGGAATCGCATTTCAAGGCTATCGATTCAACGATCGGCGATCCCGGGCCGGGCGAGCTGCTCGTTCGGACTGTCCTGCTTTCGATCGATCCCGCCAACCGGGCATGGATGCAGGGGCGGACCTATCGCGAGCAGCTCGGCGCAGGCGAAGTGATGGCAGGCGGCGCTCTGTGTGAAGTAGTCGCTGCCAATGGTGCTCCCATCCCGCCAGGCTCTATCGTGTGGGCCGAACCCGGGTGGCAGGAATATGCTATCGTTCCGGCCAACCGCGTCCTGCCGGTCACTGTGCGAGGTCCGCTCAGCCACCACATGAGCGTCCTCGGCATCACCGGCCTTACCGCGTACTTCGGGATGCTGAACGTCGGACAGCCGCGGTCGGGCGAAACGGTCGTCGTGTCTGCGGCGGCTGGCGCCACGGGAAGCGTCGCCGGTCAGATTGCCCGGATCCAGGGCGCCAGGGTAGTCGGCGTTACCGGCTCCGATGATAAGAACCGCCTGGTCGAGCGCGATCTCGGCTTCGACGCGACTGTCAACCACCGCAGCGAGAAGCTGCGCGAAGAGCTCGCCGCCGCCTGTCCGAACGGGATCGACGTCTACTTCGACAACGTCGGCGGCCGCGTGCTCGAGGCGGTCCTGCCGCTGATGCGGACCCACGGGCGCATCGTCTGCTGCGGCGCCGTCTCGCAATATGACAGCGCGGCGCCAGCCCCTGGGCCAGCGGGTGTGCCCGGGCAGCTAATCGTCAAGCGGCTGCGCATGGAAGGGTTCCTGGTCTCTGACTTTATCGGCGAGTGGGCGAAGGCGCAGGAGCAACTCGCCGGCTGGGTCGCCTCGGGCGACCTCAAGGTGCTCGAAGACATCGTCGAGGGACTCGAGTCTGCCCCGCGAGCGTTGATCGGCATCTTGGCCGGCGATAACGTCGGCAAGCGGATGGTGCGTGTCGCACCGGACCCGGTTGAGGGGTAGGGCGCGCTGCGTAATGCTGCGCCTCTACCGGCGCTTCGGCTTCTTCGCAGGTAATGTCCTAACGAACTCGAGCGTTTGCTCCACCCACCCTCTTAGCTGCTGGTCCGTCGCGTAGCCCTCTGGTGCAACGCCGATCATGCCCTTCATTGGGCGGCCAGCCATATCCATCTGGCGCGCGCCGGGACGCGAGAGAGTCTCCTCGAAGTGCTCGGGACCCACGCGCGCCATAAAGTCATCCCGACTGATGCCGCAGAACATATTGCCGTTAAGCATGAACGCGATCCCGCCAAACATCTTCTGCTCGGTGAGGCCGGTCAGGTTGCCGACGATCCCGCGGATGCGATCAGCGAGCTGCTCGTTGTAAGGCACCGCGCCTACATCTGGAAGAGCTGGATGAGGTTTCCTTCCGGGTCCTTCAACGTCGCGATCGTAACCTGGTCGTAATTGGTGGGAGGCTCGATGAACTCCACGCCCTTAGACCGCAAGCGTTCGTATTCGGCGCGGACGTCGTCGGTCATGAAACCGACCATGTGGCGCGCCGGGTCATTGTTCTTCCCTTTGACCTCGCTGTGCGAGCCCAGCCCTAAACTCGGCGCGTTGGGATCGCCGAATAGAACGAAGCGCTCGGACTCGAGGGTCGGCTTGAGGCCGAGAGTGTCGCGGTAAAACGGGAGCAGATTGTTCAGGTCCTGGCTCCAGATGCTGGCGCCGCCGAAACCTTTGATCATGACTGACCTCCTTCTTCAACTGGGGCGCTTCTATCACTATGTTAGACGAACGGCGAGCCGCCTGTTCGACGTCAGATTCGGTCGGCCGTCTCCGGCACCCGACGACTCTACGAGTCCATTTACTTTTGCGTGGCACATATCTACGTGCTCTCGGTGAGGCTAAAGACCTTCCGCTACGCCTCGGCCGACTAGTCGAGCGCGAAGGAGCCGTATTTGACTTCGCCCGCGCGTTCGTATTTAGCGATCACCACTCCAGTGCTGGACGTCTGGCTCTCGACGAGCATCAGGCCGGCCGGGATCGTGCCGTCGGCAAAAAGGCGCTTGCCAGTCCCGAGCAGGACGGGAAATATCATCACCTGAAACTCGTCGATGAGATCGTGCTTCATCAGCGTCTGGATGAGGTTGCCGCTGCCGTGAACCTGGATCTCCGGCCCAGCTTGGTCCTTGAGGGCGGACACCTGTTCCCCGACGTCACCTTTGATGAGGCTTGAGTTCTGCCACTCAACGCTGTTCAGCGTGCGAGAGGCCACGTACTTCTTCGCATTGTTTAGGCTATTTGCGGCCGAGTCGTCTTTGACGTTGGGCCAATGGGCGGCGAAGATTTCATACGTCTTACGGCCGAGCAGCAGGTCGTAGGGCTTGCCCATGAACTCGCCCATCATCTGACCCATACGGTCGTCCCAGTAATTGACTGACCAGCCGCCATGTTTGAACCCTCCGCTCGTATCCTCCTCTGGCCCGCCGGGAGCCTGCATCACTCCATCGAGGGTCAGGAACGTGTTGACTCTTATCTTTCTCATCGTGGCTCCTTTCTTGAACCTCGGCGCAAGTGGTCATCGAGGCGATCAAGCGTCTGGTTGAGGCCGTCCAGCGCTCCGACCTCCTCGATCATTCGGTCGCGTTCCCCCGGCGTCACGAAGACCATTCGAGTAGTCAGGCGAGTCTTCTCGCCTTCCTCCTCGAAGGTCACGGTAACGCGAAACTGCTGCAAGTCGCTCTCATCGCCGCCGCCATGGTCGTACACCAAGCGGTCAGGCTCCGAGACTTCGACGAACACCACTTTGTTGGGGTAGTCGGTGCCGTCTGGGCCGTGCATGACGAAGCGCCAGACGCCGCCCGGCCTCACGTCCATCTCGTGGATCGTGGTTGTGAAGCCATGCGGGCCCCACCACTGGACCACTCGCGTCGGGTCGGTCCACGCCTCGAATACAAGCTCGCGCGGCGCGTCGAATACGCGCGTGACGACGATCTCGCGATCCGCCGTGGCCGTTGCTTCGCTCTCAGCCATTCGTCGGCTTTACGACTTGACGACGCGGTACTTGAGGTGGGTGACTTCCGGGGTCTCGACCACACGGACGGGCTCCACCCTCACATCCGAGCCAGCAAGATTATCGAAGAGGCGTTCGCCGCCGCCAAGGAGAATCGGAACGACGTGCAGCTCCATCTCGTCCATCAGACCCGCCGCGACGTACTGCTGCGCGACGCTGGCGCCGCCGCCAAGCGCTACATCCTTGCCTCCGGCCGCATCCCTCGCCTGCTTTAGCGCCGACTCGATTCCGTCGGTAACAAAGAAGAACGTCGTGCCTCCCTGCATCACCAGCGGCTCACGGGGGTGATGGGTGAGCACAAAGACAGGTGTGTGAAACGGCGGGTTGTCGCCCCACCAGCCCTTCCACTCCCAGTTACCCCACGGCCCGGGACCGCCGCCGAACATATTGCGGCCCATGATCGTCGCGCCCAGGTTTTCGAAATTTTCCCGGAGCACGTCATCATTCGTGCCGGTCTCGCCGCCACCCCTGTCGCCGTGCATCTCGCGAAAGAACTTGAGCTTGATGACCCAGTCATGCAGATTTTCGCCGCCTTCGCCGAGCGGGTTCTCGAGACTCTGGTTCGGCCCGGCGATGTATCCGTCGAGCGACATCGAGACGTTGAATCTGAGCTTGCCCATGGCGTCGATCTCCTTCCGTGTGGTTAGCACTAGCGATGTTCGCCTCCAAACCTAACCCTTGTAGGCTGCCTCTAGGGCCTCAATATCGAGCTTCTTCATCGGCAGGAAGGCTTGGGTGAGGCGCGCGATCTGGTCCTCGGTGCCGCGCCGCATCATTTCGTCCATTCGTGCAGGAACGATCTGCCAGGAGAGGCCGTACTTGTCCTTCAGCCAGCCGCACTGCTCGGATTCGGGGACCGCGGAGAGTTTCTCCCAGTAGCCATCGATCTCGTCCTGTGTCTCGCAGTACACAATGAACGAGATTGACTCGTTGAACTTGAACAACGGGCCGGCGCTAATCGCCATGAAGGGCTGCCCGGCGAGCTCGAAGTCGACAACATCGCAATCGCCCGACGGCGTGTCGTGGAGGGTCGTGATATTCGTGATTTTCGAGTCGGGGAAGATGGACGTGTAGAACTCTGCAGCGTCCTTAGCTTCCTTGTCGTACCAAAGGTGCGGGACGATTCTTTGCTTGATTGCGACCATGATTCTCCTCCTTAATCCTCGCTAACTTGAGGGATGTCTTTTGACATGGGCATTAGTGGAACGGTTATCGCTTCAGCGTTTGCACGAACTCGGCGAGGCGATCGTACGTCTCGCCTGCGCCCTCCTCCATGCCGGACTGAAGCATCCCGTCGCGGTCCTCCTTTGAGTCGAAGCGGGAGTGCGAGACGAGTTTCGTCCTGCCGCCGCCGAGATCTTCCAGCGTCAGGGTGTCCAGCGATATGTGGCCCGGCATGCCTTCCCACTCGAACGTCCACGCGATCTTCTCGGGCGGCACTATTTCCCGATACTCACCCCTGAAGCCGTGCTCCTCGAGGCCATCGGGGCCACGATGCAGAAAGCGGTACTTCCCACCGGGCCGAAAGTCCATCTCGCAGACCTCCAGCGAGTACTTGCGCGGCCCCCACCACTTCTCGAGGTGCTCGCACTTGCTGTGCGCCTCGAAGACGAGTTCACGCGGCGCGTCGAATTCGCGCGTCATCACGATCTCGGTGTCGGATGGAGTTTTGACCGTCAGCTTCTTCTGTTCGACCATGGTTCTCCTCCTTTTCAGGTGCTAGGGACGCTCTCAGTCTTGTTTCTGCACCTATACGCTCAGCTCTTCGCACGGCTCTCGCCATTAAGGAATGGCAATACGGTCTGGGGCAGTTCCGGCGCGAGGGACATTTCGTAATGCGTGAGATCCGGGAGAATGGCGAGCCGGTTCGGCGACATGTTCTCGCGCATCCAACCGGCATCCCGTAGTCCCCCGCCGAGCAACTGGTAGAACTTGACGATGTGCTCGGGCCGGAACATGTCGCTGTCCCCGTAGACCAGCATCACCGGCATCGTCAGCTTCTTCACGTCGTTCTCCCAGTCATAAGGTTTCCGCATCCATTCACCCATTCGGTCGAGCAGTTTGGGGAACTCTCCGGGATTCGGAGCGATCGCTGCGTACGACTGGTACATAGGCGTTTCTTTCATGGACTCGGCCATGGCCGCACCAACTGCGGCTTGCATCGGTAGCATCTCGGGGTAGAAGCCGTCCTGAGCATATCCGGCTGAGACGATAACCAGCCGGCGCACCCGTGACGGGTGCTGGACGGCTAACCTGAAGGCGACACCGCCACCCAGCGAATAGCCGAGCACGTCGACCTGACCGAAGCCGAGCTTCTCGAGCAGCACCGCCATGTCATCACCCATATCCGGCAGGTCGATCTTCCGATCTCGCAGGGGCGTGCGTCCGTGGCCGTGGAGATCCACGCCGATGACCTGGCGGCTCTCCGCCAGGATGGGCAGCCCTGGCTCGAACATCTCGATTGAACCCAACCCACCATGGAGCATTAGCAGAGGCTCGCCTGAGCCGTGGATCTCGTAGTAGTACTGGATGCCGTTGGCCTCGACGCGGCCGCTTTTAGGTGACGATTGGCTGGTTGTCATCGTGTCGTTGCGGATGTCACTTGTTGGCTCGGGCAATTTTGGCCTCCTTCTTATGGTTTAGGTGCTGATACCGAGGAACGGGCTACAGGCGCCAGCGCGTCGCGCCGTACGGCTCGGCCGTGGCCTGGCCAAAGACGGTATGGGCGTGAACTCGTAGACGTACCAGGGCGGGGGCCCTGCGCTCGGCGCGCTGAACTCGTGGTGGAAGGCGCCATCGCGCACGGTCGGCGCCCAGCCGCCCGAAGCGAACACCTCAGCGAGACGACGGAGCTTAGCTTCATCGTTCACTTTCGTCGCCTTACCTTCGAGGACAAGGTCGAGGCCCTTCGCGGCCAGCGTGATCGCGCAGTTCGGATTTTGCGCGAGGTTCCTGGACTTGCGGGTGCCGTCGCCTGAACTGAAGTAGAAACGATTGTCGTGCCAGACGGCCCCGATTGGTACGACATGCGGCCTGCCGTCCGGGCGCGTGGTGGCCAGCCAATGGGTATGCGGCTCCGGCACGCCGTCCATCTCCGGCGGCGCCTGCTGCCTCCATTCCTCCCGCAGACGCTCGACTGCGCGTTCCCAAGCGATGGGAGGCAACCCGTAGGCGGCTATGTTCTTCTCGGAAACAGGCTTGAGCTCCGTTGTGGTGTCCTTGCCCGTCACCGTCACTCGCTCCCCTCTGCTCGGCGGAACGTAACAGTCCCGGCCGTACTCTCGGCGCCCTTTTCCGCCAAACCCAAGTTCCCCATGAACACGACCCGCTCCGGCTCGACGATCTCCAGGGACATGTCCTCCACCCAATAATCCCGTCCCTCGGGTGAGCGCACGTGGAGACGAGAAGCGCCACCGCGGCGGAAGTCCACTTCCCAGGAAAGGAGCGCGTAGCCATTCGGCCCGCGCCATCCGGCCGTCTCGCCAGGGGCTTGATGGACCTCGGCGGAAGCGCGCGGCTCATCGTACACGCAAGTCATCGAATTCCCCCTATCCATTCGTCGTCGCTAAACCAGGCTTTCCGCCAGCTTGTCGAACGATTCGTTCCAGCCGACACCCGCACCTTGCTTGTCGCTGGCCGGCAGGCCCTCATGTCGCAAGGTCATCTTTGTCTTGCCATCGATATCCTCGAACTCAACCGTGACGAGCATCTCCAGTGGAAAGTCTTCGGTCATTCCGTAGTGCGTCGCGGGGACGACGTTGCCCGTTTCGTCGGCGAAGCAGTCGGTGCAGACGATGCGCTCGTACGGGACGATTTCCCGGTAGACTCCCGTGCTCCAGATCGGCTCGCCGTTGTTGAATTCGGGTGATTGCATCGCGAACAGGTATTTGCCGCCCACCCGGAAGTCGATTTCGGCAGCAGGGGCGGTAAACGTGCGCGGTCCCCACCAGCGCTTCGCCTGCTCAGGGTCCGACCACGCCTTCCATACCAGCTCGCGTGGTGCGTCGAATATTCGCTCAATGACGAGCGTTCCCTCCTTGGCGTTCGCAGGGGCGTCAGTCCTCTCGGCCATTCTCGTACTCCTCTCTCTTTTGCTCCGAATTAGATGCTCGCCAGGTATTCCGCAAGCTTGTCGAACGATTCGCTCCAGCCTTCGCGGTGCCCGTCGCGGTCCTCGGCCGACTCGAAGACGCCCTGACTGAACGTCATCTCTGTCTTGCCGTCACGTTCGTCGAAGGTGATCGTGATCTCCATCTCCCGCCCGGGCGTGCCGTCCTCTTCGTCCCAGGCGAACGTGAACACGAGCCTCTCCGGCTCATCCACTTCGCGGACCGTACCGCCGTTTGAGTACTCGGCGCCATCGGGACCGCGCATGCGAGAGTGCCAGGCGCCACCCGGCCGTGGGTCGAGCTCGAAGTCGAGGGCCGTGAACCGCTTGGGCCCAAGCCACTTCAGGACATGATCACGCTCCGTCCAGGCCTTCCACAGAAGATCGCACGGCGCATTGAAGATGCGCTTAATGACAAGCTCCCGCTCGTCCGTTTTGGTTGGGGCGTCAGCTCTTTCGGCCATGTTATCCTCCTTTGATCTTAGGCTGCTGGCAGGGAGTCGGCCAGCTTGTCGAACGCCCCATTCCAGCCCGCCTCAGCACCCTCGAGCATGTCGCCAATGCCCTCTTGCCGCAGAACGAGCCTCGTCCTGCCGTCGATCTCCTCAAACGTGACAGTAACGACCGTCTCCAGCGGGAGGTCTCCGCTCATTCCATAATGGGCCCCGGGGACGACATTTCCTTTCTCGTCCGCGAGGCTCTGCGTGCAAACGATGCGCTCGTACAGAACTATCTCTCGGTAAACGCCCGTGTTCCAGAAGTCCTGGCCTTGCGGCGTCCGCATGCACCAGAGGTACTTCCCGCCGACCCGCAGATCGATTTCGCATGCCGGTGACGTGAAGCCTTTCGGCCCCCACCAGCGCATGACCTGCTCGGGGTCCGTCCAGCCTTGCCAGACCAGTTCGCGAGGGGCGTCGAAGACGCGCTCGACAATGAGCACACGCTCTTCAGCGGTCATGGGAGCATCAGTTCTCTCGGCCATTTTTGTCCTCCTTCTTGGTGATCTTGCGGCTGTATTTCTTCTCCTTCTGTTGCAGCTCTTGTAGGTAGCTGTCCAGACGGTCGAAGCTCTCTTCCCAGTGGCGGCGATAGCGCTCGATCCACTCGTCGGCGTCCTTGAGCGGCCCTGCCTGGAGCCGGCAAGGGCGCCACTGCGCTTCTCGGCCGCGCGCGATGAGTCCGGCGCGCTCAAGCACCTTAAGGTGCTTGGAGACGGCCGGGAGTGTCATCTCGAACGGCTCGGCGAGCTCGGTGACCGAGGCCTCACCCGAGGCGAGGCGAGCGAGGATCGCGCGGCGGGTGGGGTCGGCGAGTGCCGCGAAAGTGTTGCTGATTGGGTCGGATGCGGTTGCGGTAACCATTGGGCTTATTTAACCAATTGGTAAAATACACCCCATCCAGCCGGCTGTCAAGCGGCTTAAGACAGAAGGGCGCAAATCGCAACGTTGCTGTAATCTTGGGCCATGACCGCTACGCCGGTGACTCACGCGGAACCCGAGTTAACCGCCCCGGTCATGCTCTGCGGGCCTGATGGGCTTCTCAACCGGCAAGCGATTGGCTGGTCGCGTCATCCGCTGCATACGTGTAACCTTCCGGATTCGCTCCAGCGCAAGAAGAAGTGGAACTACTGGGCCGTCACGAGCAATGACCTCCTCTTTTCGGCAACGATCGCAGACATCGAGCGACTGCAGCTGGCGGGCGCATATATCTTCGACCGGCAAACACAGCGACACATCGAGAAAACCGTACTCCAGTCACCGAACACCATCACGATCCCCGAGACCATAGCGGGCGATATGGTGATCGAGCACCCAGATATGCGGGTCGCGCTCACCGACGACGGCTCGGGAACGCGGATCCGCGTCGCGGCCGCGGACTTCGGAGGCATGCGGCTTCAGGCAGACATCGCCGTCGAGCGGCCGGAAGGCCACGAGACGCTGAATGTGGTCATCCCCTGGACCGATGCGCAGTTCCAGTACACTTCCAAGCAGAACACCCTCCCGGCGTCCGGCTACGTGCAGCTCGATGATGAGCGGCTTGATTTCGCCGCGCCCGCGTTTGGTTGTCTCGATTACGGCCGAGGGGTGTGGCCCGAGTACACCGTCTGGAACTGGGGCTCAGCGTCGGGCGCGCAAGATGGACACACGGTCGGGCTGAATCTGGGAGGGCAGTGGACCGACGGCACGGGCATGACCGAGAACGGACTGTGCGTCGACGGCCGCCTCACGAAGATCAGCGAGGACCTCGCCTTCGAGTACGACCGCGCGGCCATGATGGAGCCCTGGCATGTAAGCACTGCCGCGACCGATCGCGTCGACCTGCTGTTCGAGCCGGAGTTCGAGCGGGTTTCGGAGAGCGGCCGTCGCGATGGCTTCTTTTCGAGCGCGCACCAGATTTTCGGCTGTTACTCCGGCCGGATTACTCCGGACGGCGACAGGCCAATCGACGTCCGCGAACTCTTCGGGTGGATCGAAGAGCACGAAGCGCGCTGGTGACCATGCGCCTACCCTTCAATCCGCCGCTCGCCCCAATGCTGTCCGGGGCCGCAGACGAACTGCCCGCCAGCGAGGGCTGGCAGTTCGAGCCCAAGTGGGACGGCTTCCGCACGCTGGTCTTCCGGGACGGCGACGAAGTCATGCTCCAGAGCCGGGACAGCAGGCCAATGAACCGCTATTTCCCTGAGCTCGTCGAGCCGCTCCTCGCCGCCCTGCCGGAGCGCTGCGTCGTCGACGGCGAGGTTGTGATCGTCGGTCCGAACGGGCTCGACTTCGAGGCGTTGCTGCTGCGCATCCACCCGGCCGAGTCGCGAGTGAAGCTTCTGGCCGAGCAGTCCCCGGCCTCGTACGTCGCCTGGGACCTGCTCGCACTCGGCGACGAGGACCTGCGCGAGGCGCCGTTGGCGGCTCGGCGGGAACGTCTCGAGCGGGCCCTCGATGGAGCCGTGCCTCCGGTGCACCTTTCGCCGGCCACGCAGGATCGCGCGCTCGCTGAAGACTGGTTCCGCCGCTTCGAGGGCGCCGGGCTCGACGGCGTCATGGCCAAGCAGCTCGACGCGCCGTACCGTCCGGGCGAGCGGACCATGATCAAGGTCAAGCATGCGCGCACCGCCGACTGCGTGGTCGCCGGCTTCCGCTGGCACAAAAACGGCAAGAATACGATGGTCGGCTCGCTTCTTCTCGGCCTATACGACGACGCGGGGACGCTCCACCACGTCGGCGTATCGGCGGCGTTCAAGGAATCCGTTCGCAGGCAGCTCGTCGAGGAGCTGGCGCCGCTGCGCGACAACGCCCTCGAGGGCCACCCGTGGCGCGACTGGGCGTCGGCGCAGCAGGAGGCCAACGAGAAGATGCAGCGCCTCCCGGGCGCCACCAGCCGCTGGAACCGCGGCAAGGACCTGAGCTGGGAGCCGCTCCGGCCCGAGCGCGTCGTCGAGGTTGCCTACGACCACATGCAGGGAGACCGCTTCCGCCACGGCGCGCAGTTCATGCGCTGGCGTCCGGACAAGCGGCCGGAAGACTGCCGCTACGATCAGCTGGAGGTTACGCCGGCGTACGAGCTGGCGCGAGTCTTCGGCGAACGAGTCAAACGGTCGGATAACAACTAGCTACTTATCTTTCGGTCGGGAATCCGAAGCAGATACACCCGGCCGCTCAGCTTCCCGATCATCCGATAGACATGCCAGAGGCAGTCGCCGAGCATGATGTCGTAGGCGGTCTGGCCGAACTCCGCGATGTAGCGCTCGCGGGCGCGGAGCAGCCGGGCCGCGTGGCGCAGACGGCGGCCGGCCGCTCCCGTCGTTTCTTCGATGTACTCACCGATCTCGCTGCCCAAATCCGTGAACTGCTCAGTTTCGAAGCCGGCCGCAGCGAAGGCTGCTTCCATCCGCCGTGAGTCGAACCTTCCCGTCTCTCCAAGCAACTCGGCTTCACGCGGCTCAAGCCGGTCGGTGCGGCAATTCTGATAGATGAGCATGCGCCCTTGCGGGCGTAAAACGCGGCGGCACTCGCCGAACGCCGCGCCAAGGTCTTCGATGAGGACGAGCACTTCCCGGCACCAGATCAGATCGATACTCGCATCAGGTAGGGGCAGCCCTTCGGCAGCGCCCTGCCGGAAGTTCACCAGGTCGCGGAGTTCCGGGTTCGATCGTGCCGCCTCCTCTAGCCGCTGCTTCGACAGTTGGACATGCCGAGGCACGGGATCGATGCCCTCTACTCGGAAGCCGAAGCGTGCCGCCAACTCGACGGAATGTCGCCCTTCCCCGCAGCCTAGGTCGAGGACGCTCGCGCCGCGGGGAAGACCGAGGTTGCTCACCATTCCGTATAAGAAGTCCGGTCCGCGCGGGCCCAGGCTCTCGTCGAGGGCAGACTGGAACGCCGCCTCGATTCGAGGATAGTGTTCGTAGCCTTCGATAAGAGAAGGTTTGGGTGGCACGGCAGAGATGGTAACAAATGCGATCGCTCACCGCCCGGCGAAGCGATCAGTCGCCTGCACCAGCTCTCGGGTGATGCCGGCATTGTCGGCGGCGTGGCCGGCGTCGTCGACGATGACCAGCTCCGCTTGCGGCCAAGCGCGCTTGAGCTCCCAGGCGTTCCCGATAGGCGACTGGAAGTCGAAGCGGCCGTTAACCATGACGCCCGGAACGCCTGCTAGCCGCCCGGCGTCACGCAGGAGGGCGCCGTCCTCGATCCAGGCATCGTGCTTGACGTAGTGAGTCACGAGGCGCGCGAAAGCCATAGCGAACCGCGAGTCCTTAAACCGCGCGGCGAGCGCATCGGCCGGCGGCCAGGCCGGCGTTGCGGACTCCCAGAGGCACCATTCGAGCGCCGCACGTTGCCGGACCTCCGGATCGGGATCAGCCAGCAGCCGATAGTAAGCCTCCACGATGTCTCCGTCTCGCTCGGCGTCGGGTAGGTTACCAAGCAGACGCTCCCACTGATTTGGGAAGAAGACGGCCACGCCACCGCGGAACAGCCAGTCGAACTCGGCGCGCCGGCCCGTTGTAACGCCGAACAAGACGAGCTCGCCGACCCGATTCGCGTACTGCTCGGCGTAGGCGAGCGCCAGCGTGCAGCCCCACGAGCCGCCGAGCACGAGCCATCGGTCTATGTCGAGGTGCTCACGAAGCAGCTCGATGTCGGCATCGAGGTTCGCGGTGTTGTTGCGTGTGAGGCCGATGTCGGGATCTCCAGCGTGCGGCCTGCTGCGCCCGCAGTTCCGCTGATCGAAGAGGACGACGCGATACGCGGTGGGATCGAACAGCCTGCGGTGCCATTCCGTGCATCCAGAACCGGGGCCGCCGTGGAGAACCACGGCCGGCTTGCCACGCGGATTGCCGCACGTCTCCCAGTAGACGAGGTTGCCGTCGCCGGCCTCCAGCATGCCGTGTTCGTACGGCTCGATGGGCGAGTACAGGTCCTTCTCAGGCGCGGGAAGCGGGGTCATCTCGATGTGATGTCTATACTGCTGCGCCTGCTCGCGCCATCAATTCTTCGACCGTGTACGACCCTGGCGGGCGCTGCTGCCGCGCCGCTTCTGCCGTCAGCCGTTGCAGGAGGCGGTTGTACGGTGTGGGCACGCCGTGAAGCGCCCCGAGCAGAGCAATCTCGCCGTTGAGGTAGTCCGTCTCGACGCTGCCCGCACGGCG
>Ga0209803_1001090_pt1 | contig 17942 bp, 20 predicted proteins | sample GraSoiAngelo_138_FD_185895 | JGI IMG/M metagenome (GOLD analysis project Ga0209803, IMG submission 185895) | Grasslands soil microbial communities from the Angelo Coastal Reserve, California, USA - 14_0929_09_40cm (SPAdes) (version 2) | ecosystem: Environmental > Terrestrial > Soil > Grasslands ...
AATGCACGCGCGGGACCTGAAGCTTCCATATCGAGCGTGAAATGGCGCTTTACGTAAAGTGGGCCGCTGTTACCATGAATCGGACTGTCGGGAAAATCCTGATCGGACTCTATCCGTTTCATCGCCGGCAAGCATTTCTCATAGCTCCAGTCGGGATTGCCGAGCTTCACCCAGTTGTCGAGATCGGCTTTCATCGGGCGCAGCACCGACATCACGTTAACGGAAGACCCGCCGCCCATGATCTTGCCGGAAAGAGCGTAATAGGTGCTGCCATCCAGATGTCTTTCACTGGGATACATTCGAACAAAATCGGATTCGAGCAATAGGCGCGTCTGTTTCGCGGCATCGGCCACGAGGTCAGGCAACGGCCAAGGGTCGGGCCCGGCTTCGAGCAGCAAAACTTTGCGGTTCGGATCTTCAGAAAGCCGCGTAGCGGCTACACAGCCTGCCGATCCACCACCTACGATGATTACGTCGTATCTAACCGCCATTAGATTCTCCTCGTTACCGGTTCCGATCAAGAAAGATTCCTCGCTATGCTCGGAATGACATCATTGAATGTCATCTCGAACAAAGTGAGAGATCTTTCAGTCCGATTGAATGTAAACCATCCCCCTCTAAACTCCCTTCTCATCGCCGAGTCCTTTGTGCAGCCGGCGGGCGAACTCTTGCAGAATCAGGGTTGCCGTCGCGCGGAGGATCATGTCGCCAAGAATCGCCAATCGGCCTTTGATTTTCACGTCCGCCTTGTAGTCCATCTGCGTCGTATCTTCTGAGGTTTTGAGCAGATCGACCGTCATATCGGCGGCCACGGCGCTCTTGGTGACCGAATCGGTCCCTTCGGTTCTGACCACCATCTGTTCCGGTGGCCGGCTCTCGACAATCGTCGATCGAAAAACGAATTTGCCTGAGATGGGGCCGACGGTAGCCGCGAGCACGCCTTCGAAAGATTTGTCGTCGATCTGCTTGACCTCTTCGATCCCGGGCAGGCAAGCGGAAAATTTATTGATGTCGATCAAAAAATCCCAAGCCTTTTCCGCCGGGACGTTGAGATCGATCTTGCCGTCGAAAATCATCGCCATCGAATCTCCTCAATAAAATTCACGGGCGATCTTATGTGAGAAAAAACGCGCTGACAAGGGCAGTGAAGGTCACGGACAGGAGATCAAAAATAATCCGGTTCCCTAACCGCAGCGGGGTTATACGAGATCGGGTGAATCTCGTCCACCCTGCGTGAAGGGTGAAGCCATTCAAGTTCCTTTGTTTTTGATCGAAACTTAGGAAACTCCTCTTTTCCCTTTTGAACTGACCGTCTCCGCAGGAATATAGCTAACTTTCAAAAACTCCTTGGGGATTGCCTTTATAAAAGGAGACTGTTTCAAAGCAAAAGAGTTGGGTAAATGAGTGATAGCTGCACTACGAAGTCTTGCGTGGCAAAGATGCAATTCAACCTTCGCTCTCGTCATGGAGACAAACAGGAGCCTACTTGCTTCTTCCAGTTCTTCAGGTTTGGCCGTACTTCTTGGAAAGACTCCCTCGTCAAGTCCAGTCACAAAGACATAGTCGGTTTCGAGTCCTTTCGCCATGCGCATGGTCATTATTCGGACGCTAGTTTGCCCAGAACCATGACGCCCTCTCACCTCGTCGATCCATGTTGAAATTTCTTGGAACATCTCCGATGGTTTGTTCCAGGGTTGCACGATCCGGCCAATAACGTCCAGAAATTTATCGGGAGGGCCTCCGTACGCGACCATCAGTTCATCGAGCGATGGAACCAATTTGGAAAGAAGAGAAGGTGTTTTCGCGTTGGCCTTAACAGCCTCGTGTAGGGAACATTCTTTCTCGATAACGTGCTTCCATAAAGAGCTTACCTGGGAGAGCAATCTTTCTCTCTCTTCTTTTTTGTCCGCCTTCTTCACCCGGCTCGAAGGGACACCAAATTGAGGTCCTTCGAGGAGAAAGTCTATAGATTGCCGCAAAGCAAAATTATCACCTGGTTCTTTCAGCCAATCCCCAAGAGTGTCTAAAGCAAAAAACCCGTCTTCTTGTATGATCGCTCTACAATCATAGCTCACTCGTTGGCGGCGCAGCGCGCTAAGGATAGACTTGGCAAAATTTAGGTGTGGAACCAGAATGAGAACATCATGCGATGGGGTAACCTTGGAGCATATGGCGGCAACAATCTCTGCCTCTTTTTCCTCACTTGGCAAGTCGTGAATGTAAATTGGGGTCTCATCTGAGTTTTCGAAAGTGGGGGCAAGTTTAACAGGCGATCTGTCAGCATTGTGCGCCGCTACGATAGCAAGAGCACCTTTGAGAACCCGAGGAGGACAACGCCGGCAGTGCGGCATTGAGCACACTGTTGCTTTATCCCCAAAGTGCTCTCGGAAACCCCTTACGTATTCAGGTGATCCGCCTCTGAATGAGTAGATGCTTTGGTCATCATCGCCAACCGCAAACAAACCTTCCGCAGACGTTCCGGTAAGAAGCCGGATAAACTGAAATTGGTGTAGATTTATGTCCTGATACTCGTCGATGAGTAGATGGCGAGCCCGCTTTTGATGTTCCGATAGAAGGCTGGCATTATTGGTGAGCAGTTGACAAGCTAAGATGATCTGGTCGTCGAAGTCTATGGAATTGCACGCGCGTAAAATTGCGTCATAACTTCGAGCAATCGAATAAAGTTCATGCTTTTCGTCAAGCTGAGTTGACTTCTGCTTTAGATCTGAGACTTGACGACCTCGTTCTCGGTTAACCCCGACCAACTGTGCCGCATCCTCAAACAGAAGTCGTCTGAGTCCGTCGGAATCAATTACCCTAAATGTGCTGGAGAGACCTAGCCCGTTCAGGTTGTTCGTAATAATTTGCAGGCCCAAGCTATGCATCGTTGAAATTTGGCTGGGCTGTTTATCGCGAGGCATGAAGACGTCAGGTTTTTCCTCATCGTTGAGACGGCGCCTCAGATTAAGGGCCGCCTCTGCAGTGAAAGTGATCACTGTAATCTCATCGGGGGAAACACTTTGTTCCTCAACAAGCCACTTAATCCTTAAAGCTAGACTGTGAGTTTTTCCAGTTCCGGGTCCGGCCAATATCAGAACCGGGCCAGGATAGATCGTGTGAAGTGCTTCTTGTTCCGGGGAGGAGTTTTGACTGTTCATCAATTGCTGAGGCGGTAGGTAAAGACTCAACCGCAAATCACGCCTTGGCCTTAGAACCAAGCTAATTAGCCGCTTATTCTACTCGCGAAAATGGGGGCGTCAAACGGAAAAAAGCCGGTAGCGGCGACGCGGCAATCGCGACCCACCTACATCTTGCCCGGATAATCGTTCGGAGGCGCCTCGCCGCGGGCTACGGCGACGGCGGATTTTGCGAGCGCCACGGGACTGGGGCGATCCGCCGCGCTGGCGCTGACATAAGCCCAGCGAATTTCGCCGCTGCGGTTCACGATGTAAGTTACTGGCGAAGCGATAAGTCCGGCCCAATGACCTTCGTTTTCGGCGCCGATCGCGCGGATGAGTTTCGCATCGGGATCGATCAGCAAGCGTAAAGGATAGGGATCGAGGGAGATGTGCGGGCGATCTTCTTGGCAGTCGCGGGTGACGCGCTCACGAAGTTTTCTGCCTTCTTCGGCGGGTTCGACGCTGACGCCGAGAACCTGGATTTTCTCGGGAACGTATCTCTCGGATTCATAAACGAAGGCCGTCACCTGGGCCCGGCACCACGGTCACCAACGGCCGCGGTAAAAGAACACGACGGTTGCTGGCGCTTTCGCGAACACAGCGGGAAATTCCACGGTCTCGCCGTCAATGTCTTGGAGCTTGGCCGCGGGAAACGAATCTCCGATTCTCATCTTGGGCATTTCTTGTCCCCGTAATCTGGGTTGTAAATATCTTCGCCCCAACGGACGGGATTGTCGGCAATGTATTCCCGAACCCGGTTCCATTCCGATTCATTGCGAATAATGTGCTCCTAATAATTCCGCTGCCATAGGACGCCCGTTGTCTTTTCCATTTCATTAATCCGCCTCGTGCACGCGGATTTGAATGCTCCGATAATCGTCGGTAAGGAACAGGGAATCGGATGACCAAATCGTCCGGACGTAGGGGCACGGCGCGCCGTGCCCCTACCACCCTCGAGAATACAAATAATTCCGTGAATATGGTTTGGCATGACAATGAATGAATCCAATTCGACATATGGCCGCAAAACCGCCGTTCGGACCCATTCCTTCCGAACTATTTTACCACGATCGTTAAGTCTCAATTCCCCTTCCGTGATCTCCCCGAATAAGCATTCTCTGTTACGCGCGCATATAGTGACGAAATAATCCTCCGCTTCGCGGTAATCATATCCCTTTAACCTGATAGATCGGCGCTGGTCTCGTTCCGGGTTGAACTTCATCGACGTAGGGCACGGCGCGCCGTGCCCCTAGCGTGTTCCGTGAAGCGCGTCGTACACTTTTTCTGCGGTGATCGGCAGGCTCTTGATCCTCACGCCGCAAGCGTCTTCAACAGCATTGGCGATGGCCGCCGCTGTGGGAATATTGGCGGTTTCGCCGATGGGCATGCTGTTATACGGCCCGGCGCCCTCGGGCTGCTCGGTTACTGAGCTTTTGAACGGCGGAACGTCTCTGATCGTTGGAATCTTATATTCACCAAAATTTGTCGTCGCAACTTTCCCGTCGTTGATGATGAGCTGCTCCATGAGCGCATAACCGATGCCGGTCATAGTCCCGCCTTCGATTTGTCCCTGGTGCATCAGCGGATTGAGCACTGTACCGGTATTGTGGGTGGAGGTAAATTTCTTGAGCTGTACTTGCCCGGTCTCGGGATCCACTTCGACTTCCGCGACCTGAACGCACATCGAGGCGGCGTGAACCCTCGTGCTATCGCTGTAGCTCGCCTCGACAACGATCGGAGAGCCCTTCGCTTTGACAATCTCGGCATAACTCAGACGTCTTTCCATCCGCGGGTGCAAGACTGCGCCCTTCGCCAGGGTGATTTGATTCGGCGTCACGCCCATTTGTTCGGCCGCCGCCTGCTTGATCGCTTCCACGGCCTTGAGTGCCGCTTCGTATCCCGCGTTGCCGTAGACCCGCGTTGTCCGGCTGCCACCGACGCCGGTGTCTTTTTTGCCCTGGCTGGTGTTCAAAGATTGAACTCTGATCTGACTCAGGGGAATTTTTAGTTCTTCTGCGACAATTTCCGCGAGCACCGTGTAGGTCCCGCCCCCTTGATCAAGCACGGCGGAGGCAAGGGTCACGATACCATTCTCATCGAGCGTGATGCCGACTGTCCCTGTCCCTCCGGCTGCCGTCCACTGCACCAAAGCAACGCCGCGCCCGAGATTCTTTGGCTTCGGTCTATGATAACCGGAATCGTCCAGCGCCCTTTTGAAGGTCTCGGCGGTTTTGATGTAGTGGATTTCTTCCCCCGTCGCATCGATGTCGCCATCGCGCATGAAATTTTTTTGCCGGAACTTGATCGGATCCATCTTGAGTTTCTTCGCGACCAGATCCATCTGGCTCTCATTGGCGAAAAATCCCTGAGGATCGCCGGGCGAGCGCATATGGCCGCAAGGAATCTTGTTTGTGTAGACCATGTGCTCTTCAATGAACGCGTGGGGAATATTATACGGCCCGGCCGACATGTGAGGGCCGTTTAGAAACGCATTCGGCTTGAATGCCCCGTACGCGCCGCTGTCGAAGATGAAATTCATGTGGTGCGCCACGATGGTCCCATCTTTCTTCACTCCGGTCTTCACATGAACGATGGACGCATGTCTGGGATTACCCGCGGCGAACTCTTCGTCGTAATCCATCACCAACTTGACCGGCCGTCCCGCCCTTTTGGACAATAGATAAACCACGGCGAGATCCATGAAATCGCCCTTGCCGCCGAAATCGCCGCCGATGTAGACCGGATTGAATACCAGTTTCTCCGGCGGTATCCGCAAGGCGTTGGCTACCTGTTCGCGCACGCCGTAAGGAACTTTGCTGCAGGACCAAAACGCCGCCGAGCCATCGGCAGCCGCCTTGACGAGACAGGAATGAGGCTCGATATAGCTATGATGCACCACCGGCGTCGTGAAAGTGTTCTCGACGATGATATCCGCCTGGCGAAAGCCGGTCTCGATCTCGCCCTTGCCCCAGGTCATATAGATAAAATCGTTGCTCGGCTCCTTCAGCGGGTTGGGAAGGCCTTTGTAATTCATCACGTCGGTGTGAATCAGCCTTGCGCCCGGCTTCATGGCTTCGACGGGGTCGAGAATCGGCTCCGTCTCTTCGTACTCGACTTCGATGAGACCGACCGCTTCCTCGGCGATCAACTCGTCGTCCGCCGCCACTGCGGCCACTTTCTCACCTATGAAGCGGACCTCGCCGTCCGCAAGGATCGGCATGTCGTAAAGCCGGCGTCCGATTTTCAGACCCGTGCAATCCGCGCCGGTCACGATGGCATGCACACCGGAGAGAGCCAAAGCTTTGCTCGTGTCGATTCGCTGGATCTTTCCCGACGCGATCGGGCTGCGCAGCAGTTTTCCCCAGAGCATCCCAGGAAGCGTAACGTCAACCGCATAAACGGCTTTACCGTTAGCCTTCAGCTCCCCTTCGACTCTCGGTGTTGGGTTGCCGACCACTTGCTTTGTTGATGCCATGGGTATTCCTCCCATCCCTGTTTTAGCTGTTTTCGGTTGGAAAATATTGTTTGGACTTTGAGGTTAGGTACCTTAGGTGCTCGACAGAAAAATCAGCGCCTCCCCAGTCGGTTTCTTACCTATTATTCAATAAGCAATCAACGCATTGAGTCCGCACGATGTCTTCGCCATTTAATATTCCTTCGACGGAAAATGGTCGGGTTTGATAGAAGGCTGGCCCAACGGTGGTCGCTCGAGGGCCCAGCTCGCCTTCTTTTCCTAGACTTATATACTCATAGCAGTTAGATTCCTCAACGAAAACCGTAATTATCCAATCACAGACCGGACCCGTTTATTGACAAAGCCCCTGGAATGGCTGGAGAATCACGGCGGTACAATAAAACTCTGCGGCTACGCGATGACGTGAATGAAGCAAGGGAGAATGAAAGTGGAATACACGATGATTTCAGCCGACGATCACATTGACCTGGGGTATTTGCCCAAGAACTTGTGGACGGACCGCTTGCCCAATTCTTTGAAGGATCGTGCGCCGCACGTCGAAGACAGAGGCGAGAAGGGCGAGTACTGGGTGTGCGATGGCGAGACCTGGGCGGACTATCGTGGCGAGCGCTGGTTTGCCAGGCCCAATCGAAACAAGCTGGCTCTCGACAGGGGCGGAGTTGGCGAACCCCACCGGCCGACGACGCCGGAAAAACGGCTCGCTGATATGGATCGCGACGGAGTCGAGGCGTCGCTCATGTTTCCGCCGATTATCGCCATGCAAGTGGGCGAGGCCGAGCTGAGGAATGCCTGCGTTCAGGCTTACAACGACTGGGCGGTAGAGTTCGGTAAGAGCGCGCCGAAGCGCTTCTATCCCGTTGCCATGCTCTCTTCTGTCGACCCGCAAGCCGCCAGGGATGAAGTCATCCGCGTAGCAAAGCTGGGCTTCCGCGAGGCGAACTTTCTGGTCAACGATGTAACTCTCGCTATGAATCAGAAGCCATGGGACGTGTTTTGGGACGCGGCGGAGGACGCCGGCATCGTCGTGTCGTACCACGTCGGTGGCAGCACACAATCGGGAACGGTCAGGGCCACGATTGACGCGATGAAACCCGGTCAGCGCCAAGGGGTCTTCGATATGGGGCTCAGCAATGGCGCTACTTCGTTTTTCAACCCGTTCGTAAATATGTTCACCTTCGGAACCTTGGAGCGCCATCCCAAATTGAAGTTCTGCCTCGCCGAATCCGCGATCGGCTGGATCCCATTCGTCGTTCAAGAGATGGACTACCGCTACCGCAGACAATTCGAGAGAAAGAAGGCCGGGGACATCCCACTGAAAGCGCTGCCGAGCGAGGTGTTCAAGCGCCAAGTTTGGGCGACTTATCAAACCGACTTGGTGGGACTTCACCTGATCGAGTTCTTCGGCGACGGTCACATCATGTGGGGATCGGATTACCCGCACCCCGACAGCACGTGGCCGTTCTCAAGGGAGATCATCGATAAGGACTCGGCGCACCTATCCCCGGAGATGAAGCAGAAGGTCATTCACGACAACGCCGCGGCCCTATACGGACTTTAGCTCTGAGAATCATGAGGAGGGCGCAATGATTAGGACGAAACGTTTTGCGACTCTTTTGATGACTGCAATCGGTCTGGTGCTATGCAGAACGGAAGGCGCTTTTGCTGCTGAGGGGTTAGGTAACCTGACCCGCGTCCGCATGGGCTTAGCGGCCCGGAGCACGACTTCCATGCCCTTTTTTGTTGCCAAGGAACGGGGGTTTTTCCGAGAGGAAGGCTTGGAGGTCGAGCTGATTGTGATGCAGGCTATCCAAACCATTCAGGCGACGTTGGGGAAAAGCACGCAATTCGCTTCTGCAACTGGAAGCGCAGTCAGTTCAGCCGTTCGGGGTGCCGACATCAAAGTGATATTGGCCGTCACTGACCGGCCGTCATTTGATCTTATAGTCCAGCCCAACATTACCAGTGTTCAACAGTTGCGAGGAAAGAAAATTGGCACCGGCGGCGTTGGCTCTTTGGCGGAAATTCTGGCGCGCCAGATTCTGATCGCGCACGGAGTTCGGCCCGAAGAGGTCACTATTCTTGCCACGGGCCCGAGCCATGTAACCTATTTGTCCTTAAAAGCCAAAGTCATTGATGCCGCACCTCTGCAGATGCCATTGACCTTCACCGCTCAAGATGAGGGCTATCGCAAACTCGTCGACGCCGGCAGCGTTTATCGATCCGTGCAGGGTGGCCTTGCGACGACGAAATCATTACTTTCCGAGCAGCCGGAGTTGGTCACGAAGGTTGTACGCGCGATGTTGCGAGCGATCCGCCTGATAAAAACAGACAGGAAATATGGCATTGACTTCATCAAGGGACCTTGGGTGGATATCGGCAAGGATCCGGAAAAGATCGCCGCGCGCGTGTATGACGTTGCAGCGCCCGCGCTATTGGAAAATGGATTAGTCGACGAAGACATTCAGCGGCAAATGATCGCGGACGCGTCTGTGCGGGTCAAGCCTGCATATCCTGTGCTTCCCGAGCAGGTGTTCGACTTTAGCATTGTTCGCAAGGTCAGTGCGGCGTTGAGATAATTTCCAGCCAAGCATCGATAAACTTCCATCCCAATCGAAAAGCAAAAAACGCTTGAACTTTTGAACCAGCGAACGCCCCGATCGTGGGAAGGCTTGACACCCTTTTCCCAGTTTAGTACCGCTCGTGACGACAGCTGAGCTTCCTTAGTCGAGCAGGTTGCTTGACCAGGGCGACCGGAGGTTGCTTTGAATTATTGATCAATTTCCGTTCGTGCTGAGACTGTCGAAGCATGGAATTCACTTTTTCAGCAACGTACTAGCTCAAGGGAGGGTTATTTATGGCAAATGATGAACCTCGTGGGGCAGTTCATTGGATCGATCACTATGTGGTCGGAACGAACGACATGGTTGCCTGGGCCGACTGGGCATTGAATGCCACCGGCATTACTCGAAGACCGATCGTCGGAATCACGACTGCAGCACGAAAAAAGAACGTTCCGATAATGTGCTTTCTGTGGTGGGAGGGCGGATCGTGCCGCGTCGGCGCGTTCCTTCAGTCCGAGGTCTACCCGCCAAGCAAAGGGCTGGGCAAGGATACCCCTCGATGCGGATTCTACGTCCGGTCCGACGATATCGACCTACACCTGCGCCGGCTCGACCACCACAAGATCCCGCACACGGACCCGATAAGGACAGCCGCCGAAGGCGACGAGGGTACAGCCATCTATTTCGAAGATCCGGACGGCAACCAATATGAGTTTTGGGCGCCCGTGCACATGCCGGAGGGCGCCATGGAGATCTGCACCTCAGAGAAAGTAGGCCGTATCAGTCACGCAGTGTACGGCTCCCGGGACCTGGCAAGAACCGCAGTCTTTTTTGACAAATATTGTGGCCTCCAACCGGTGAATAACCCGACGATCGCCGAGGGGATGCTCGTATTACGTCTAAGGGCGGGCGGCCGGATCGTCTACAAGTTGGTTGACCGGGTCGATGAGCGTGTCGCGGGACACGGACCTTGGTGGGACATGCACACGGCTTTGACGGTGCGTGAGAATGAGTTCTTACCCAACTACCGGCGCATGTGGGAAGGACTTCCCGAAGAAGAAAACGCGAAGGAAAAGTTGAGTGAATCCGTGGAGCAGCAAGACGCGCTTCCAGCTCGGACCGGTTTGCACCGAAGTCCTGTTGGCTACAAGTGGAAGGAGATCTATCAACGTGGCGATGAGTTCTACGACTGGGATGGTCACGCCTTCCACTTTTACGGAGGTATCCCACTGAAAGAGGACGGATCGCTCGCGTTATACACGCCTAAGGAACAGGAAGAATATTTGCGCGAGCTCGCTGAGTCTCTGAAAAACCGAGCCCGGACGTAGATACCGAAAGGCTAGTGTCACGTCTCAGAAGTTCGTTGAGTAATTGAAACGCCATTCCGTGCAACCCCGGCGAAAGCCGGGGCGAGCCGGACCCGTTTCCGCGGGAATGACCAAACGGGGCCGCCGATTATCATCGGAGTTCTGACACTTCTTAAAAACCATATTTCTCTACGGCTGCCATGGCCGTATCGAAGGCCGGTTTGAGCTTCGCCCGGTTGCTGACCTCCCGGTACGCCTCGCGCACAGCATCGTCTCTGAATACTTCTTCGACAGGAAGCGCGCGTTCCAGCCTGCCCCTCTTGACCATCTCTTGAATGATTCTATCGAGCGCCTGACGCTCTATGCCGCCGTCCATCGGCAGCGCCCAACTGTCAACCCGATCGGGTGCTGAAGCAATAAAGAGGCGCTGTTCGTCTTCGTTATGTGTGAGCTTTCTTAGGCGCGCTTCGAGGTCGTGGAGATATTCGAAGTTCTTTACATCGCGCATGAACCAGAAGGTCCGAATGATGGCTCGGAAGTAAGCCTTCAGCTCCTCCCCCCGCTCTTCGAGGGTTCTCCGGGGAGCAACGGTGACCTTGCCGGGACGCCTAGGAAAAACTTTGTTGGGGTCGAGGATCACTGGATAACCTTCCTTCTCGAGTTGATCGGAGAAGGGCGGCGATGACGTGATCGCATTGACTCTTCCAGAGCGGAGCATTTCGATGTGCGCCGGGTTGTTCCGGTAGCCAAACACCGGGTCTTGGACCCGTTCCACCTCCGTCTCCGGGTTGACGCCGGCCTGTTTCAAGGCCTCCTCAATGAAGAATTCGACGAGGCCGCCGCCGTCGGCTGAACTCTCGCGGACGCCGATCTTGCCGCCGCGGAGTTTGCTGATATGGGTGATATGCTTGGAACCATACCATTTGAGGAACGGCGTGTAGCGCCAGCCGCCGACGATGTAGAGGTCGGCGCCTTGAACCCTCTGAGTAATCGCCGATTCTGTGTCCACCGCTGTGGCGATGTCCACGCCATGCTCCTTTATTGCCAGGCCAAGGCCTTCACGTTCCCATGGGCCGGGCAGGAGCCCCGCGCGCTCGTACTCGTAACGCGTAAGACCTTCCTCCTTGAAAAAGCCCTGTTCTTCAGCGACGTAAATGGCGACCCAATGGCCGACATGGTAGTTGACATTGGCGATGAGAAGAGGTTGATCGAGAACACTCATGATGATTCTCCTTTCCCTAACTCTTTGTTTGCAGCGCGGACAAAACTGAAGTCATAGACGTTCTCGGGAGTGATCTCTTTCTCTATCTGGAGGACTTTTCTCTGCATAGAGATCATTCTCTCTTGGAGGCTTCGAGGTATGGTGCCGTCCTGCGAAAAAAGCTTGACACCGGTCCTGTAGAGCTCGAGGCCGTCACTCTCGGAAGACTTTGTGGCTTTGGCCAGCCTGGCGGCAACTTCTTTCTCGTTGGCCTTGATCCAGTAGAACGTCTTGAGGGCGCCACGGATGAAGCGGCGGACGAAATCGGGCTTCTGAGAAATATTTTTCTCGGTCGCCACCACCCCTGCGGAGACAAACTCGATGTGGTCACCAAAGAAAAGCAACTCGTTGAAGCCCTGTCTCCTCGCGATGATTGTTTCGGGGTGAGTCAAGACCGCCGCGTCAATCGCCCCGCTCAATAAAGCAGCCAGTCTATTGGGCGGGGGCTCGATGGCCCGCAGGACGACGTCGCGCATGGGTTCCATGCCAAATCTGGGGAGTAGCTCACGGGTCATCTGGTCCAGAGCAGCACCAAAACTGGAAACTGCCAACTGTTTCCCTTTTAGATCTTGGAGGCTTTTCATGTTTTTGCCGCCGAGAAGAAACCACGAAGGACGCGTGTCAAAGGCCATAACGATCTTGAGCGGAGCGCCTCTTAGGATGGCGCCTCCGCCTTGACCGAGCATCTGGCTGTAGTCGAAGCTTCCACCGATCAGCCCCTGAATCCCTTGCAGCATCCCAGCCATGATGGGTTGCAGCTCGATCCCCTCTTCTCTGTAGAACCCTTTTTCTTTGCCGACCTGGTAGACGAAGCTCGTGATGTTCGGCGTTCCGGCTACATGAATCTTCGCTTCATCTAAGGCAAAGGAGACTCGGCTGGGACCCAAACATGAAGCCAAACACAAAACAAAGATCAATGTCGGGGAGTGCGATCTTTTTGCGTCTGGCCAAAGCTTCATGAAATCCTCCCGGTGTTTGCAGATCATCTCGGTTCTGTGGCGATCTTTTTGGTGACATCGGCCGGTATAGTCATCAACGTCTCCTTTACTGCTTGGCCCGGCTGCGGTCAAACTGATCTCAGAGCACTGCCCTGATGTTCCGCAAAGTGGAAGAGAAAACTGACAACGGGTCATTTAAAATCTCTGCTTACTTTTGACATCAAGAAAGATTCCTCGCTACACTCGGAATGACTTAAAAATAACCTCTCCTCTTTTCTTCCGTCATTGCATCCGCTGCTTCGACCGTCGTATAAACTTCTGAGGAAGACCAGTTTTTCCGGGGGATTCGACAATGGCTAAATGGATTTTGGAGCCGGGGCACACTGCGGCGGAGTTTTGTGCGCGTCACATGATGGTGACGTACGTCCGCGGGCATTTCAAAAATATTCGCGGCACGTTATTTTTCGATCCAACGAACCCGCGCGCTGCTTCGGTCGAAGTCACGATCGACGCGAACGGGATCTGGATGGGGGAACCGGACCGGGACGCTCATCTCCGAAGTCCGGACTTTCTGGACGCTGAGAACCATCCCCAGATTGCTTTCAAGGGGAATCAAGTCGAGCTTATCGGCGAAAATGACGCCACTCTCATCGGCGAGCTGACGATTCGTGGAATCACCCGGAAAGTCGCACTTGCCGTCCGTTATCTGGGCCAGTGGCAAACTCCCTGGTGGGAAGGCGGCGTTGATAAAGGTCCAAAGACCCGAGCAGGTTTTATGGCGACCACGACAATCAACCGGCTCGATTTCGGCGTTAGCTGGAACGCCCCTTTGGAAAAAGAGGGAGTCGTTGTCGGCAATACAGTTGAAATCACGATCGACGCTGAAGCAATCTTAGAAAGCCCTTGAACATGCGACTCACCGTCTTGTGCCAAAGCGCGACGCACGTCAATCGCCCGCTCGAACTGGACAAGAGCGTCGACGCGATCATCGCCCAGGCAAGCGGGCGACATCCTCAGCGAGACGTACTCCGGAATGAAAGCACTTTGATCCCCTCACGGCCCGCACTCCCACTCTAAACGGGTCGGTGGCGATTCGGTAGCGTTTGACTCGCCCCTTGAAGGAGTGTTACACGTAAATACGTGGAGAAGCAGAATATCACCCTTTCCGTTCCCAAGGACGTTTTGCGTGAAGCGAAACATTTCGCCGTCGACCAAGGCGTCTCTTTGTCCGGCTTTTTGATTGAAGCACTGACGGAACGTGTCAAGCGACTTCGGGAAATCCAACGGGCTGGAGCGAGGCAGCGCGCCCTCATGCGCCGTGGTCTCAAGTTAGGGACGCGCGGCCAGGCGACCTGGAAACGGGATCAGCTCCATGCCCGCTGAGTTTGTCGACACCAATATCCTCGTTTACGCTTATGACCAAACAGCCGGCCTGAAACACCAATCGGCGCGGAAACTCATGGAAAGGCTGTGGGATAGTGGCGAGGGCATATTGAGCACCCAGGTCCTCCAGGAGTTTCACGTCACCGTCACCAGCAAAATTCCCAAGCCCATACCCGCCAGACGTGTTAGAGAAATCATCTCCGATTTAGGAACCTGGACGGTCGCTACACTAGATGTGCCGGAAATCTTGAATGCGAGCGAACTCAGCGAGCGTTATCGTCTCAACTTTTGGGATGCTCTGATCTTGGCTGCCGCTCAAAAAGAAGAAACCGATACCTTATGGTCGGAAGACTTCAACTCTGGTCAAGACTACGACGGGGTTATCGTTCGAAATCCTTTCCCCCGCTGATTGCATCCAGTAGTTCAAGGCGCGGGGTGTCCCGATTCCGCCCCCGCGTAAGCCACGCTTACGAGAAGTTGGAAAACACCGAACGCGACGACGCGCGCATCAATCGCCCGCTCGCTGACCCCAAGTTGACTAGCGAGTCATCGTCTTCCTCATCAGGTCAATAAAAGATCCCTTCTCGTCAATCTAAAGAATAGACATTTCGCCTGAAAGGTTACCGCGAGATCCGTATGTGGAGGCAAAGATAAAAATTATGGATACCCAGTCCGTGGATGGGAACTTCAATAATGGTCCTATCAGGAACCATGGGCGGAATGCAGACCCTGACCGTTTCCTCTTCCTCAATGATCCCTTGAGCATGGCAATTTACACAGGGGAAGAGCCAATCACGTCCGGAACCACCGCACTGGCGGCAGGTATAAAACACAGGCACACCCAAAGCAACAGTGACAGCGCGACCGGCTTCTTCAGGCGAGAAAATCACTTCGACATTTAGATCTTCGAGCCGCTCGCCTTTCGGAATATTTTTTCCGGTGAAGTTCCTCACAAAGCGCTCAAATAAAGGCTCGAATGATGGATGAATGGTTTCAAATCCGTGCAGCATTGACATAGGCTCAGGCATGAGGGGCTCAGACCTAAATTGCGGGCGGGAAAACATCGGTTCCGGACGAGGATGCACGCTTATTTCCTCCTGCTCAAGCTCTCGATTATACAATCGTCTTCTCCCGGGATTCGAGAGAATTCCGTAGGCCTCCTGTATATCTTGAAATTTCCGGGTTGCTCCGGGACCGGCCCGGTCCGGGTGGTATCTCTTTGCCGATTCCCGGAAGGCAGCCTGGAGGCCGCCGAAACTCTCTTCACGTGGAACGCCAAGAACCAGATAGTAATCCTTTCGTGACATAGGATGCACCTGCCCTTCTGTGATCTGTTTGAAAAGGGCTCATCGAGGCTTTCGTAGTTTTGCGTTTCGAGTGGAACTCGAAACGCGAGACCCGAAACCGGACGCCGGCGACAGGCGATGTGGCCGCAGCTTTCAAAGAAAGAGACAAAGCCGCCCGTCTGGACGATCGGCCGCCTCTACAGCGGGAGGATTTGGCGGTCCAACCGCAAAAAGGCCTAACCAAGTCTCATCACAGGCAAACACAATACTCGGCATAGTCCCGTCATAGCTCACGCCAAATAAATCAATTACGCAGATCTGGTGACTCTGCATCTCCATTTTTCGCTCCTGTTCGATCGGTTCGAGCATGGCTAGTTCTATAAAGTGGCAGGAGAGCAAGTCGAAGGCCAATCGGAGGCGATTGTAAAATAAGGCAAAGCGCGGTGAGGAATTGCGAACTATCATAAATTTGCGGATTCTCGCGAGAGACTCAAAGCCGCTTCTAGGGTAACTTGTAAAACGATATTTCTTGATTCTGAGCGTCCTAGTCTGTGTGTCTTGAAAGAGCGAAGCTATAGACATCGGCGAGATCGAGATGACTTGCCGCCAAACGATCTGAGCTAATTGACGATTATCACGTTGAGCTACGAGAGGACTTCATCGATACGAATACCACTACTCCAACCCCGCCTATTCCGAGCAACACATAACCCACAGTCGGCCAAACCGAGGATTTGGTTTCGTGGGCACTAATCTCCAGTGAGCCAACTGGCGTCTCCACTGCAGTCTTCTCAGTCTGTCCCCTGTTAAACCAGCCACCGGGAGCAAAACAAACCAACAGAAGGCCTGCTATGATGGCAAGCGCGGTCAAACCCAACACCAGTTTTCGCAGATCCATAAGACCTCCACCCAGAATAAGACTAGCCGACACCGATCGATCTGGTCAAGAAAAAGATTCGCGTCCCGTTTTCTTCTTTCTTGAAATCAAAAATCATCAGAGCGCCTCCGCTTTCCTTGTTCTTCCTTCTTTGGCTCGCCCCGAGATTGCGGTCGCGACACAAAGAGATGAAAAACTGCGCGCCAGATCGTAATCAAAAACCCGCTGAACTGGCCGGCGGGTCTGAATTTTAAACTGCTTACGGAATCGAACTTAGCGGTCAATAGAGCCGGTTTCCGTGGAGATGGAAAACATCGAGCGACAATAGGCGCATTCCGTTCGCTTCCGTACAGTCAATAAGGTCGCGCTTACGGATTTGGCGTCAAACTGCCGACCGCCCGCGCTCGAGCAAACCGCACTTCGTGGCGTCCAAATCACCTGATATGACAAATAAAATCCAATTGGGTTCGCTATTGCCAGGCTCGATCAGCTCTGCTGCCGGATGGCCAATCTTTTGCGTTCCTAAACGGCGACTATTCGGCCCGGAGGTAAATCAATGAGAGTTATTGCCATTATTTTTCTCTTTTTGTCGTTCGGAATGCTGCACGCGACGCCGACTGTTGCGGATGAATTCAAAAAGCGCGAAGCGCAAATGGCTCAGTACAAGAACTGGCTGGACACTCTTGGACCATCGGGTTCCAAATACTGGATCAGAATCGACGCAAAGCACCGTCCTCACCGTTTGTACCTCGGCGATGGCTTTTATCGAGCCGATTTCAAATCCCAGGAACGGTTTGTCGACACCTATTCGAACTATCTCGCCGGTCATCCGGAAAAGTTCATGCTCATCGATCTCTTCGATGCCACCACCAACAAACCGATCGGTGAGTATGGCTTCGGCGGATTCAAACTCTACTCGCCATCGGTTGGAATCGCTGAGGCGCGGGAATAAACGCGGCGAAGCAAAAGCACTTTGCAGAAAAGGCCCGCCATCTACAGGAGCGCGGGCCTTTTTTAAGCCTTCACTCTTCTTGCCACAAAACTAACGATCCGCATCGTATATCTCCGCCGAGCAAGGCAAAGCTTCGACGGTGTTAACCTTCAATGCCAGTGACTTTACGGCTCTCGGTAAAGACTTCGCCGTCGTCATTCCCGGAAGCGTTTAAAGGCACTCTCAAACACGGTTGAATAGCAAGATCCAAGACGCGACCTCACGGCTTTCACGCGTGAATTTCAAACTTGTTGCAGCCTCGAATTTTCGTCTTGACAGCTGCAACGGATGGGAGAGAGAATTCGCCCGTGAGAGAGAACAGTCGTAGTGGGGCGAACGCGAGGCAACACCGCTGGCTGGTTCTATCAGTGGCGTGCTCAACGATTGCGTTTTGTTTCTATCCGCCGCCCGCTTCGGCCGAAAAGGTTGTCGTCAGCTACCCAAGCAGGTCGCTCACCAGCTTCTTGATTCCTGAGATCGCCCGGCAACGAGGTTTTTTTCTCGCTGAAGGGATCGAAGCCAACCTTATCTATGTCCGGGGAGCTATCGACATAAAAGCTCTGGTGACCGGTGACGTGGACTATGCGATGGCGAGCGGCAGCGCCGTCAGCGCCTTTGTCGCGGGAATACCGGTCCGGTTGGTCTTGGGCCAGGTAAGCAGGGCGGAACACATGCTGATGGCCC
>Ga0209803_1001100_pt1 | contig 17857 bp, 16 predicted proteins | sample GraSoiAngelo_138_FD_185895 | JGI IMG/M metagenome (GOLD analysis project Ga0209803, IMG submission 185895) | Grasslands soil microbial communities from the Angelo Coastal Reserve, California, USA - 14_0929_09_40cm (SPAdes) (version 2) | ecosystem: Environmental > Terrestrial > Soil > Grasslands ...
AGACAGCGAAGTCTTCCCACGTTTTGATGATTCCACGAAAAGCCTCTAACTGACGTTCTTGATTGGGAGTGCTTAATAAAAAAGAGACATCTATTCCGATTTCGCCTGCGAGTCGCGCGATTTTTCGGTAGTGGTCCATCTCTTCGGCTGCGGTCCGGGCAACGATCAATTGATTGGCCTTGCCCGGAGCGCTAGGCAAAATGTCTTTCACGTAGAGGTGCGGTCCACCGATCTCGCAGTCTGCCTGTATGGTAAGAACTCGTCCAAGAAGATCTTTGTATTCAAGTGGCGTCTTATCGAAGTCTTTGAGTTCGATCTTTTCTTCAAACATCTCTTCTCTCCTCTCCTTTCAACCAGAAAGGATTGGTTACTCTGCAGGGCCAAGCCGGACAAGCGGCAAAGCGCCGCTGGGACACTTCTATGAAACTATGATGCAACCGGCGCGCCAAAGGTCCCTTGCCTTCAAATGTCGATACTAACGGTTTTAAAAATGGCCCTTTACAAAACCGCTGTCCCAAAAATCCGACAAGACTTGGCGCAATGGCTTTGCGCTCAGCGCTTCGATGAATTAACCTGGCGAACGGTTTTGCGTCGGCAGGGTAACGCGAAAAGTGGTCTGCGAACCGGGTTCGCTTGAGTATTCGATAGAGCCATTGTGGGCCATAATGATTTGCCTGACGATAACGAGGCCGAGTCCTGTACCTTCCGCCTTGCTGGAGCTAAAAAGCTCGAAGACGTTGATGTCCGGTGGAATTCCTTCGCCGGTATCAATAATCTCGACGCACACCTCTTCATCGGTAGCGTACGCCTTTGTGGTCAACGTTCCCCCGCGGGGCATCGCCTCGCAAGCGTTCTTTATCAAGTTGAGAAATGCTTGCTTGAGCCTATCGGCATCGCCGTTAATAACCGGCAGATCGCTGGCGCACTGCTCCACAATCTTGATTTTTTGCTTCAGACATTCCGGCATCACCAGTGAAGTAAGTTCATGCATCAATCGGGGCAGGTCGACAGGTTGAAAGGTGAGCCGCTGCGGATGCGAAATGGCCTGGAAGTCTCCGAGAAGAGATTGCAGCCGGGCAATCTCGCCCTTGAGATCCCGCATCGTCGCGATCATGGTCTCTTTGGTGGGTTGAGCATCGTTGCTCAGTGAGCGTTCCAAGAGTTGTACGGTCGTCGACATACCATTAAGAGGATTTTTAATCTCATGGGCCAGCATCGCGGTAGCGGTTCCTATGGCCGCCATGTGCTCCTTGTCTTTGAGTCTTTCCCGTATCTTTTTTTGCTCGGTATCGTCGTGCAACAAGATCAGATATCCGTTCAAAGTCCCCGCCTCATCGCGCAATACGAACACTTCGACTCGCGCGTAGAACCGCGATCCGTCCCTGCGAAGCAACCAATCGTTATCTCTGAACCCGTTCTGGACTTTTGCCCTGTCCAACAATCCTTGCCATTTTCCCCGCTCGTTCGGTTCGACGCGATAGAAGTTAGACAAATGCATTTGCTCCACTTCGTCGGATGTATAACCCAAAACGCGTTCCGTTCCCGTATTCCAGTGGAGAACATAGCCTTCGGGACTGAGAACCAAGATGGCATAATTGGTCAGGTTCCGCAGCAAAATTTCCAGCAGCTGTTCGGTTTGCCCTCCCTCGCGCGCCGTTTTTTCAAGCTCCCTGGCCGTGAACATCGACTCTGAACTACGTTGTGGAGCGCGCTGAGCTAGCTGTTGACTCAATCGATGAACAAGGTTTTCGATTTCCTTACGATCGGTAATGTCACGAACCACTACCGTCACATACGAGCCGTCATCTGTTTTAAGCAGCGTTCCGGTTGCCTCCCCTATAAACCGCGAACCATCGCGTCGACGCCATTCCACTTCTCCCCGCCAAAGGCCATTTTGTGCGATTTCAGGAAAAGCCACACCATCGAGTCGATCAAAGGATAATCGGTCGGTAAAAATCCGCTCCGCAGTCTGTTGAAGCATTTCGTCGGCCGGATATTTGAACAGCGCTTCCGCGCCTTCATTCCAATAAACGACACAGCGTGAATTGAACTCGATTACGAAAACAGCTTCAGTTAAGCCTTTGTAGAGAGAGGCGAGAAACTTCTCGTCGAGCGATGGAGGACAAATTATATTAGGCGCTAGATTCTGGGCGTTTTCCTGGCTCACGGCAATATGCCTCCCCGCTAGCATGATCTGACCTACATCAGTAGAGCCGGCGAGTGATTAACCCTTTTGAGCGCCGCTCAAAAACGGAGCTTGGTCTCGAAGCAGCGACACTAATTATAAAGATAAACAAGAAATTATCACTTTTGAATCACCCTATGCATTTTTGTCTCTATTTTTAATCGGACACGAGATTATTTCTCCAAAAATGAAGCCCGAGAAAATGTCGACGTTTCCGCTATTTGTGTCCGACCATGTACCAAAATCGAGATAAGCTCGCGAATGACATCTTAGCGATACGTGTTAAAAAGGCCTGGCATGGCCGTTGCTGGTCTTGCTTAGATAGTATCATGACTTGATAAACGCCATGTATCAGAGAGCTTTGCAGGACCCATTAAGCGACACTTTACGGGCTATAGTCTTGGCAGACGAACCCGAGCCGGTCGCGAATGATCTACCGGAGCCAAGACTTCCGCAGCCGTACATAAAAGTCATTGGCGCTCGTTCCATGTTGGAGCGCACATGGGAGAGAATCGAGAGACTCATTCCTGCGGAAAATATCTATACACTGGTCAGTGAAAGGCACTTAAGCAATCCCGAAATCCGGCGCCAGTTGTCGGTGCGCCCGCCCGGGACGGTTATTGTGCAACCCGAAAACAAAGACACCTGTCCCGGCATCTTGCTTTCGTTGATGTACGTCCGCAGCCGTTTTCCCGAAACGGGGGTGGCGATATTCCCAGCCGACCATTTCATTCGCGAGGAATCCTGGTACATATGTTATGTGAGCCTGGCCGCCCAGGCGCTAGCGGACGACCCGCGGCGCATCGTAATTTTAGGAGTCGTACCGCGTTATCCAGAAACGCAATATAGCTACATTCTGCCGGAAACATTGACCGACCGTTCGCCCTCAATTGCGTATCATCGCGTGTTGGGGTTTGTTGAAAAACCTCATCTCAGCACGGCCATAACAGTCGTGCGCTCGGGAGGATTGTGGAACACAATGACGATGATCTTTAAGGCTAATACAATTCTTGATCTCCTACACAAGGAGACACCGGAGCTTTACGCGATCTTTCAGTATTTTGGTAACGCGATCGGCACGGATGCGGAACGCGGCTTACTGAGGGAACTTTATGCTGACCTTAAGCCGATAAATTTTTCCAGAGACTTGCTGCAACGCTTCTTGGAAAAACATTCCAATTCTCTGGGCGTTGTTCCCGTCCGGGACGTATTTTGGAGGGTTTGGGGGTTACCCGATCCGACCGTCATCAATCTCTCATCAAAAACGAACTCTAAAAATCGCAAACATTGGCGAATTAAATCAGGCAAGCATTTCCAAAAAACCGCCAACCTCGTGGCTGTCTCCGACAAGAAAGAATGATTCCTTCCGGAAGCCACACGTATAAAGAACGTCGCTGATTTCCCCGACGCTTTTTTTGTAAAAAGCTTGACTGGTGTCATAAATATCCCACATCATAGGCGTCCCAATATTGAAACAAAAAGCTAAATCCCGCCTTTTGGGTAACTTAGCACAACTGGCATATAAATTGTTCTATTAGATTTATTTAGTGCCCTGAACGCCATCTAAAACTCTTCCTGGTTCATTCAATGAAACAAAACCTTTCTCCACTCGTGGATGCCATGTCGCGGAAGGAATTCTATCCCCACCGGCCTGCCGAGGTGGAAGTTCGGCAGAGTCACATTTCGTACGTTTTTCTTGCCGGGCCATATGTCTATAAAATAAAAAAGCCCGTACGGTTTCCTTTTCTGGATTATTCAACGCTACAGAAGCGTCAACACTTTTGCAGAGAAGAGGTTCGCCTGAACCGCCGGCTTGCGCCGGAAACCTATTTGGACGTACTTGGTGTTTGTAGATCGAATACGGGCTTTGCCCTGGCAGAAAATCTCCCGGCCGGCGACCGCGTCATCGAATATGCGGTCAAGATGAAGCGGTTGCCGGAAGATCGCATGTTAAGCTTCCTGGTTGGCCAAGAGGTTGTGCTACCAAGCCTCATGCTTGCCATCGCAAAAAAGCTTGCGTCTTTTCATGAAATGGCTTCGGTCGAAAACTCGCGCCTCTACGGGTCGCTGGACGCGATTGCTGCCAATATCCGAGGGAACTTCGAAGAAACACGGAGATTCATTGACCGCACGATCAGTTTGAAATTGTTCGAGCGGATTCGGGAGTATAACGAAACTTTTTTTCGCGAGAACGCCGATTTCTTTGCGCGCCGCATCAGCGAGGGTCGCGTTCGCGAGGGACACGGCGATTTGCGCGCAGAGCACATCTGCCTTGTGGACGACATCGTCATCTTCGACTGTGTCGAATTCGACGAAGGGCTAAGATATGGCGACGTCGCTTCCGAGATAGGCTTTCTTTCGATGGATCTGGACTTCCTGGGAGCCGTCGATCCAGCCGCCGAACTTGAGGTCGCCTATGCATCGGCGGCTCGGGATCCGCCCCTGGCGGCATTGCTGCCATTTTACAAATGTTACCGCGCCTACGTGCGCGGAAAAGTCGAAAGCCTCAAAAGCGAGGAGCGAGAGATTGCCAATGAGGGACGACGAAAGGCCTCCTTGCAAGCCCTGCGCTATTTTTGCCTTTCTTCCCGCTACACAAAACGTGAGAACAGCCCATTGCTTCTCGTCGTATGCGGCATGATAGCAACAGGGAAATCTACATTAGCATGGCTGCTTGCGGCTCTAACCGGTTTTCCGGTGATCGATTCCGATCGAGTTCGAAAGAAACTCGCGAGCATTCCGGCGACGGCGCGCGCCGGAGAAGAATATCAGCGTGGAATTTATAGCGCCGAATTCACGCAGCTTACCTACGAGACCCTTTTGATCTCAGCGGAAAAACAGCTGGCTAGCGGCAAAGGCGTCATTGTCGATGCGACTTTTGGCGACCGGAAACACCACCGCCTATTCCTAAATCGCGCCGGCAGTTTGAAAATCCCGGTGATTTTCCTCGAATGTCGAGCCGATGAAAATATCGTCAGACGCCGGCTCGAGGAGAGAGCCAAGAGCGTTAGAGAAGCCTCGGATGCAACCTGGGAGATGTACCAGCGCATGCGGAGAGATTTTCATCCGTTGTCCGAAATCCCCCAGGAGCATCACCTCCCGATCGATACGGAGCACGCGCTCCTGCACGATCTGGATCGAATCGAAGAATTGCTTTGAGGAAGACATTGGCAACCAGCCATTGAAAGAAATAAATCGTGTTTGTCGCGGGATCCTATAATATCCATGAGTGCGTCGGCGTGGACGGTCGACGTGACCCCGAGCGTATCTCTCGGGTCATTATGAGTCTCGAAGTCGACTTGATTGGCTTGCAGGAGGTCGATTCTCGATCAGCGGGTCCACCGCCGTCCGATCAGCTCGCCTATCTATCGAAAGCCACCGGTCTTCACGCTGTGGCAGGACCCACGGTGTGGAGACCCGACGGCCGCTACGGCAATGCTCTCCTTGCTAAGCGGAGGATTCTCAGTATTCGCCACCACGACTTGAGTTACCCGGGGCATCAACCGCGCGCCGCGATCGATGCTCAGGTCGACATCGATGGGCAGAGCACGGCGCGCGTTCTTGTCACGCACTTCGGATTGGGCCTTGCGGAACGGCGATACCAACTTCGAAAGCTCTTGGAGCTCCTTGATCACGACCACTCTCGATATACTCTCTTGCTCGCCGACATCAACGAGTGGTTGCCCGGTAGTGTCGTGATTCGCCGGCTTAATGCAACCCTGGGACGGTCCTCTTCACGCCGGACTTTCCCTTCACGATGGCCGCTGTTTCCACTCGACCGGATCTGGATGCGTCCAAAAGACATCTTGCTCGAAACCAGCGTCAGCGATACTTTTCTCGGTCGCACAGCCTCTGATCATCTACCCCTAAGGGCAAAGATCGCTCTGCCGTAGGTTTCCGTGAACTTAGTCAAGCCGACCATGAGCAGGGTAGTGGTTCAATTTGGTCAAGATCTCTCACTTCGTTCGAGATGACAGATCATTTAACGTGTCATTTCGAGCGCGGCGCGAGAAATCTTTCTTCGACCCAAAGTACGGTGTGTTCTACTGAACCACTACCATCAGTAGATAGCGGCTTGAAAAAACAGCACGCTGCGCTATATAGAAATTAAGATTGTCTTAATTCTCCAGAAGCTTCTTTCTGCCTTTTAGTAACGCTGGCTCAAGCGTAAATTCGGAATACCAACTATTGCGGGCCGATTGATGTGGAAAAAATCTTTTTCTGGGAGGCGTCTATGCGATTGAAAGAACACCCCAAGATCCCATGGCCACCTACTTGGTCGGAAATAGCGGAAAACTCTCCTGGAGCAGAAGAAGGAATGTTGAAAGATGTAGATCTCATCGAACCGGACAAACTTCTTATAAGCAACGAAGTAGATGGCAAAATCTATTTTGCCGAAATCTGGTGCTCTAATATGGCTTTCGCCTCCAGATTGGAGCAAAAAATCAAATCTATCGTCGGACGGCCGATGCGAGAGGTCGGGGAATTGGATCTCGACTCCTGACCAACTTCAATTTAAAGGCGATTAAATCCGCGTTTGTCGATCGCTGGAGGTCAACTCCCTCGCGACATCCTTTAAGTACACTCGTTGCGCAAGGAGGGAGGATTATTATGTCGCCATCGTTGAAACATTTGAGCATGGGAGCGTCTACATCGTCGTTCGCCCAAAGGTAGAAGAGCAGAGCCGCCGATGCGCTCGCAGATGTACAGCGGATGTTTGTTGTTTTAAGTCCCTCGCTCCGAAGAATTATTATTGTCGAAAACACCTTGAGAGCGATCGGTCTAGGCCCTTCTCCTCCCAAGATAGAGTGATAAAAAATAGTACAAATGAAGGGCAGTGTCTTCGTTGGCACAAGTGGATGGAATTATAAACATTGGGCCAACGGGCGTTTCTATCCTCAGGGCCTCGCTCAGAAACATTGGCTTTCCTTCTATGCCGAGAGATTCGGCACCGTAGAAATCAACAACACCTTCTATCGCTTGCCATCGCCGGAAACTTTGCCGGCTGGGCCAAAACTGTGCCGAAGGGATTCATTTTCGCCGTTAAAGCGAGTCACTTCATCACTCACATCAAGAGGCTCAAAGATCCACACAAGAGCGTGCAACTCTTTTTGTCCCGGCTGCCGCGACTCGGCAACAAACGAGGACCCATACTGTTTCAGCTTCCGCCGCAAATGCAAGCGGATCGCGACCGCCTCGATGGCCTGCGCCGCTCGCTGGCGAGGAGGAAAGGTCTCAGGGTGGTAATAGAGTTGCGTCATGAGAGCTGGTTCACCGACGAGATCTACGATCTCGTCGGGCAGGCGGGCTGGACGATTTGTTTGGCCGATGCGCCAAAATTTAGTCGCAAGATTCCTGTGCTCGGACCGTTCTGTTATATCCGGCGTCACGGCGCGACGGCGCGCTACGCTTCCTGCTATTCGGATGAGCAACTCTCGCAAGATGCCAGATTGATAACCGGCTTGGCGAAGAAAGGAAGAGACGTATACATCTATTTCAATAACGACGCCGAGGGTCATGCGGTAAAGAACGCCCTTACTCTCATGGAGATGATCCCGAATAAATATCTCCCCAATATCCCGGCAAGAACCAGCAGTACGTCGATATGATTTTGTAACCTTTCTCTGCCGAAAAAGTATGAAATGACCTACAGACGCTGACGATCTTCATCATTTATCTTCCCGAGGGAATTTCACACTAAAAATGGCGGCAAGAAAGGATCTCCATCAAAAAATCTCTAAGGAATTGCGAGTGGCACAGCACTTGCTCACTAATAAACATAGGTACGCATTCCTGTGATCCCAGGCGGACTGGCGGGCCGACCGCCTGAATGTCTCGGAGCATGGGCTGATAGGAGCACGATTCCATAAGTTCAAAAATTAAAGGAGGTAAAATAATATGCAAAAGCAAATCTACAAACCCAAGAGTTTCAACCTGTCCGGATTAAATGGAATCTCTGACCAAACACTCGAAATGCACTTCGGATTGTATGAGGGATACGTGAAGAGCACTAATCTCCTCACGGAACAACTGGCGGAGATGACCAAAAATAAGAAGGCTTCGGCAGCGAATCCTGCTTACTCGGAATTGAAACGCCATGTCGGCTTCGAATACGGCGGGATGGTCCTGCACGAGTATTATTTCGGAAACTTAGCTCCCAAAGGCAAAGGAGATCTCTCCTCGCAGTTGAAGCAAGCTCTCGGAGAGAGTTTTGGAAGCTTTGATGCGTGGAAGGCTGATTTCGTAGCGGTCGGCGGCATGCGCGGCGTGGGCTGGGCGGTTCTCTATCAAGATCCTTTGACTGGCCAGCTTTCGAACCATTGGATCGAACTTCACCAAGAAGGAGTTCCTTCTGGATTTAAGCCGATCCTAGTCATGGATGTGTGGGAGCACGCTTTCCTGCTTGACTACAAACCGTCCGAGCGGAGTAAGTATATCGAGGCATTTTTCAGCAATATTGATTGGGATGTCGTAAACAGGTGCTTTAGCAACGCCGCCGCCATACGGGCTGCGTAGCTACATCGCGACAAAAAGCTTAGCTCGACAGACCATGGCTTGGGGAACGAAAATCTCGGTTCTAATACCACCGTTCCCCAAGCCATCTTCGAAGTTCGAAAGCACCCCACCAAGATGATCGCCTTGACTTGTTCTGCACGAATTTTTTGCGCCGACCTGTCCCAATCTTGCGGATCAGATGATTTAGAGATGTTCTGAAGGCGGTACAATCATTGTTGAAAGAATCGGAAAGTCCTGTAATTGTCGTATAGGCTCAAAATTTGATGATCCTCAGCACGTTTCAATTTTCGATCGTTCTTTATTGGCACGGACGGTGCGCCGAAAAGAAAGTTGACGAACAGATTTTTTACGTAAACATCCTTCCATTTCCACAGGCAGGGCTGAACAGTGGTTTCAGGGTATGGAAGGTAACTTTCAAGACCCAACTGCCAATGCCCTCCAAGATTCTTTTCGGACATATCTCGGTTAAAGGTTTCAACACTATCACTGCCAATGGATTGCTTCATCTCCTATTTTTTGCAGGTGACAATACTTTGCCGTGCTCAGAGACTGTGTCGCAATGGATCACACATCAGGTTGTCATCCCGGAATGACAGTGTGGAGGGCGTGTGTCATCCCGAACAACGTGAGGGATCTTTGGCCAAAATCAGTCACTACCGGCAGCGTGAGACATGGGCCGGAAGGCATTCAGTTAAATTTCCCTTGACACCCATCCTGAATTTGCCCTACGTTAAGGCCGGTTTTTGGCTTACAACGTAGGCTGGGTCGCTGAGACTTCCCATCGACCCAGGTATTCAAAGGAGGCGTGATGAATCAGCTCACGCGGCGGCAGTTCATCGGGAGCGCCACAGCCGGACTAGCGGGGATACTTGCCTTCCGCGTCCCGCCGGCCATCGCCCAGAAGCGCGAAGTGACCATGCTTGGCTGGAGCCACTTCGTGCCGGAGTCGGACGCCAAGCTCAAGCAGCTCTTGGAGAAGTTTGCCCGGGAGGTGAACGTCGGGGCGCGTTCGGACCATGTTCCCAACGTACAGCTCGCCACCAAGCAGGCCGCCGAGGTCCAGACCAAAGCCGGCCACGACCTCATGATGTTCTACAACGAGCAGACCTGGCGCTACCGCGACCACCTGGTGGACCTGGACGACGTCGTGGGAGAGCTCAACAAGAAGTACGGCACCGACATCTACCCGTTCTGCAAGGAAGCGTTTTTCATCAACGGCCACTGGAAGGCGCTCGAGTCCATCTGGCCGGCTATCCCTGGCAACTACCTCCAGTCCAAGTTCCGCCAAGTGGGCGAGGGCCCGCCGGACACGTGGGCCGACGTGCTGCGCGCCGGTAAGAAGCTAAAGAAGATCGGCCACCCCGTGGGCATCCAGATCAGCCACTGTATCGACGCCCACACCACCTTTTGGTCCATCGCCTGGTGCTTCGGCGCCAAAGTACTCGAGGCGGACGGCAAGACCATCGCCATCAACTCGCCAAAGATGGCTGAGGTCATCGAGTACTACAAGGAGCTGTATTCGGACGCGATGGAGCCGGAGGTGCTCTCCTGGGACGATGCGGGCAACAACCGCTGCCTCAACGCCGGGAGGTGCGCCTGGATCCACAACCCCGTGAGCCCCTACGCGGTGGCCATCGACAAGAAACTCCCGATCGCCGACGACATCAACCACCACTCGACGCCAGCGGGCCCGGCCGGCCGCTTCTTCGCTCCCAATGCCCGTGGCTATGGCATCTGGAAGTTCTCGAAGAATGTCGAGCTTGCGAAGGACCTCCTCCGCTTCCTCTTCCGCGAGGATAATCTGCGCGAGTGGATTCAGGCCGGGAACGGCTTCAATCACCCCATGTGGCGCTACTGGGAAAAGCACCCGGTTTGGAACACGGATCCGAAGCTCAGGCTGCTGCCGGCCGAGGGGGTCTTCGGCCGGATGCGCGGCTGGCCGGCGTCGCCGAGCGATGTCATCGGAGTGATAGACGACCTCTATATTCTGCCCGACATGGTCGCGAAGGCGATCGGAGGAATGTCAACGAAGGACGCCATGGCGTGGGGGACGGACCAAGTAAAGCGGATTCTAGCGACCATGCGCTGATAGGACCACGATGAGCCTCGCGTCGAACCCAACACCGAAGTCGAGGGAGGGCAGCCTACTGCTCCCGGCGGTCCGGCTTACTGTCTGGCGAGAGCTTGGCCAGGTGCTCCAGCGGGAACACGTGATGGGCTACCTGCTCGTGCTGCCGGCCGTTCTGCTGCTCGTGGGTCTCGTCGCTTACCCTTTCATCATCGCGCTGTGGCTGAGTCTAACCGACGCGTACGTCGGGCGGGGCGGCGACTTCATCGGGCTGCGAAATTTCCTCACGCTGTTCATGGAAGACGATATCTTCCGCCAGACGCTTCGCAACTCGATCCTGTTCACCACCAGCGCGGTGGCCATCAAGACCGTGCTTGGGCTCTCCCTTGCGCTCCTGCTGGCGCAGAACCTTCGTCTGAAGCGGCTCATCCGCGGCGCGGTGCTCTTGCCCTGGGTGATCCCGACGGCGCTCTCCACGCTGGGCTGGTTGTGGATGTTCGACTCGCTCTACAGCGTGATCAACTGGACCCTGCTCCGTCTGGGGGTGATTGACAAAGGTCTCCAATGGCTCGGCACCCCCCACCTCGCGATGATCGCCGTGATCACGGTCAACGTCTGGCGCGGGCTACCATTCTACGCCATCACGCTCCTCGCCGGGCTCATGTCGATCAACCCCGAGCTCTACGAGGCCGCCGAGTCCGATGGTGCCGACGCCTGGGCCCGTTTTCGCTACATCACGCTGCCGTTGCTGCGGCCAGTCTTGGCGGTGGTAATCCTCTTCTCCACCATTCTCACCTTCGCCGACTTCAACATCGTCTACGTGCTCACTCGAGGTGGCCCCGTGAACTCCACGCATCTGTTCGCAACGTTCGCCTACCAGGCCGGGCTACAGGCGGGAAAAATCGGCGAAGGATCAGCCATCGCACTGTTCATGTTTCCGGTGCTCGCGGTGATCGTCTACTTGCAGCTCCACTACGCGCGGAGGGAGATCTGATGGCCATCCGCCGCTATCCCCGCCTCCGCCCGATCTTAGACCACGCCGCCCTCCTCCCACTCATATTCTTTGCGCTGTTCCCCTTCTACTTCATGCTGCTCACCTCGCTGAAGCGGGATGCGGAGTTGTACGATCTCACGGCGATCCCCTTCCTGATCCGCCAGGGCATCGTCACCGAGCACTACAGCTTCCTCCTGAGAGAGACGCTGTTCGGCCGCTGGCTTTGGAACAGCCTGCTGGTGAGCATCGTCGCTACCGCGACAGCGGTCGTCATCGGGACGATCGCGGCCTATGCGCTGGCGCGCCTGCGCTTCCGCGGCGCTGAGAGCTTCGGCCTCGCGGTCTTCATCACCTACCTGGTGCCGCCGAGCCTCCTGTTCCTGCCGCTCTCCCAGGTGGTCAACGCGCTCGGGCTCACCGACTCCATCGCGGCCCTGATGGTGACGTACCCGACCTTCCTCGTGCCGTTCTGCACCTGGCTTCTCATGGGATACTTCCGCACGATCCCCAAGGAGATCGAGGAGTGCGCGCTGATGGACGGCTGCAACCGCTTCCAGGCGCTCCTCCGCATCGTGATCCCAGTGGCGGCGCCGGGGATCATCTGCGCGATTCTCTTTGCCTTCACTCTCTCGTGGAACGAGTTCATCTATGCGCTTACCTTCACCTCCGCCGCCGACCAGAAGACGATCACGGTGGGCGTGACGAACGATCTGATCCGGGGCGACATCTACTACTGGGGGTCGCTGATGGCCGGGGCTGTAATGGGATCGGTCCCCATCGTGATCATCTACGTGCTGTTCCTCGACTACTACGTCTCCGGCCTCACTACCGGCGCGGTGAAATAACTCCAACTGAGGAACCGAAATCCATGAAACTCGTGCGCTTCAGTGTCAACGGCGCGCGTCGCGCCTCGGCACTGTGGAGGGGGCGAGCAGCAGATAGGTCAGCCAGGTGGCGCGTCCAGGGGGCGCGGGCCGGAGAACATTGCGGCCGTTCGATCTCACAGTGTCAGACGATCGCTTCCTCGGTCTGGTTGTCGAAGAAGCGGAGCCGCTCCGGGACGTAGGTCAGGCGGATCTTCTCGTGGAGCCGGGCGCGCACCGTGGGGTCCACGCGCGCGACGATGGTCTGGCTCCCCACCCGAGTGTCCAGCAGGATCTCCGATCCCAAGGGCTCCACCACGTCCACGACGGCGTCGAAGGAGAGGTCTTCGGCGTCGCTGCCCCTCGCCTCCCGGAGATCCTCCGGACGAATCCCGAGCGTGATGCTCTGCTCCTTGTAAGAGGCCAGCCGCGCCGCGCGCTCGAGCGGCACCTTCACACGGAGCCCCGTGGTCACCGCATAGAGCCTGCCGGCGGCTTCCGTGATCGTCGTGTCCATAAAGTTCATCGCGGGGGAGCCCATGAAGCCGGCCACGAACTTGTTCCGCGGCCTCGAGTAGACCTCCAACGGCTCGCCCACTTGCTGGACCGACCCATCTTTCATGATCACCACCCGGTCGCCGAGTGTCATCGCCTCCACCTGGTCGTGGGTGACATAGATGGCCGTAGTCTCCAGCCGTTCGTGCAGGCGCTTCAACTCGACGCGCATCTGAACGCGCAGCTTGGCGTCGAGGTTCGAGAGGGGCTCGTCGAAGAGGAAGACCTGGGGGTGTCGGACGATGGCGCGTCCCACCGCCACCCGCTGGCGCTGGCCGCCCGAGAGCTGCCGCGGCTTGCGCTTCAGGAGATCCGGGATGCCGAGGAGGGTCGCCGCCTCGCTCACCCGCTTTTCGATATCAGCCTTGGGGAACTTCCGCATCTTAAGCCCGAAGGCCATATTGTCGTAGACGGTCATGTGCGGGTAGAGAGCGTAGTTCTGGAAGACCATGGCCATGTCGCGGTCCTTCGGCGGGAGGTTGTTGACGAACTGGTCGCCGAGGTAGATCTCGCCCGAGGTGATATCCTCCAGTCCGGCCACCATCCGGAGCGTCGTGGACTTGCCGCACCCCGATGGTCCGACAAGAACGATGAACTCCTTGTCGCGGATCAGGAGGTTCACATCCTTCACAGCGTGCACCTCGTCGAACTTCCTGTTCAGATCCTTGAGCATCACCTGTGCCATCGCGTCGTCTCCTCTATCCTGCTAGCCCCCCTAAACTTTCTATCAAGGAATCCCATTCGGCTCACCGTTTTGAGGCAAAAACTATCCGAAAATGTGGGAAATCTCCTGTCCTCTCTGTACTTACCCGCCGAGCCGCTTCAGCGCCTCCTGGCGATACGAATCTTCAATAAACGTGGTCGCCGGGTAAGGCTTGGCCAACCCTTTATTCTCCACCTGGAGGTTGATCACCGTCTCGATGCCTTTGATGCTGGGAGCGGCATCATCGCGGATAGGACGGATCTGCTCCACTATTTCTCTGTAGGCCATTTCTCCGTACTTCCGTCCGATCTTGAAGTGTTTCACCATGGCCTGAATGGAAGCTTCCTTATTCTTTGGATCGTTGATGAACCGCATCGCCTTGATCATCGCCATGAGAAACCGGACGGTTTGATCCTTGTGGCTCTCCATCCACTTCGTATGCCCCCCGATAACGGTGAACTGATAGTCGGGAAGATACGTGGAGATGTTGGCCAACACATTCAAGCCGTCCTCTTTCGCCTCGTAGGACGTCGGGATTGTGACCATTGCGGCGGCAACCGCGCCTTTTTTGACCGCGGCATAGCGCGCCGGCGTTCCGCCTACGGTCAAAATATCGTAATCGTCGGGATACTTGAGCCCATGGGCGAGCAGGATTTTCTGCAACAGCACCGTGGACCCGGATTCTAGGTTGATCACGCCCATGGTGGTCCCTTTGAGGTCCTCTACCTTTTTATATTTCGGGCCGGTGATGAGGTCGTAGAGCGCCTTGGTGAAATTCCCCGCCACGATCTTCATAGGCGCTCGTTTGGTAATGGCAGTGATCAGCCCCTCCGTGTTCGCCGGAAACATCAGGTCGGTCGAGTTGGCGGACAGCGCCTGGACTGCCTTGGCAATCGAATCGGTCTGAAATTCGCGGACCTCGAGGTTTTGCTCTTTGAAATAGCCTTGCTCCCACGCCACCCATCTGGGCCAGTGGTCCCCTCCTGTGGAGAGAACCCCAAGTTTGATCTCGTCCGCCGCCCGGACCTCGGGCATGCCCGCACTTAGCATCGTAATCACGGTGATCAAACCAATCAATATTTTGTTGGAGACTGTTTTGTTGTCCATGATCTCTCCTCCTATCGCGATTAGAATATCGAGCACGAGCACGGCATTGTCCGATCACGAGCACGAATATTCGGTCGGCAAGGCTATGCCCTTATACTCTCTGCTCATACCAGGGAGCAATCTTTCGCTCCACGTACTTCAGGACTTCAAACGTTACATACCCGCCGATGCCGAGCAGAACCACGCCGACGAGCGCCTCTGCCGTTCGAAACGCTTCAGAGGCCGCCGTGATGAGATAGCCGATCCCCGCTCGTGAGCCGAAAAACTCGCTGACGATAGCGCCGATGATCGCCCGCCCAACGCTTAACCGCAGACCGGTCATCACCAGGGGTAGCGCGCCGGGCACGGTCACCTTGAAAAAAATCTGCCTGCGGCTTCCGCCGAAAGCCCGCACCGCCTCGACCAATCGACCGTCGACGGTGGTCATTCCCGTGTACGTATTGAATAAAACCGGAAAGACTGCGCCGATGAAAACAATCGCGATTTTCGAGGCGATCCCGACCCCAAGCGCAGTAATGAAGAGCGGCGCCAACAGAATGATCGGCGCGTTATACGAGATCGTCACCCAAGGGCTGAGGATGTCCCTGGCGGTCCGGCTGAGCGCCATCAGCACGCCGAGCCCGATGCCGATAGCCACGCCGACCAGATAACCCAGAATAAATTCCACGAAGGTCGCATAGACATGGCGCGCAAGCACGCCCCGGGAGAGAAGACTGATGAAGGCTTCGACAATTCCCCAAGGCCCGACGAGAACCAAGGGGTTATGGATCATGAGAGAATCGACCATTTCCCAGAGGATCACTCCGAGGATAACCGAGATGGCCGCGTCGAGCTTCTTTTCATGCGAGCGATAGATCTTCCCGATTGCGCTCACGGCTATTCCACTTCCATGCGGTAGACCTGCCGCTGCAACTGATAGGTGTACCAGGGAGAGAGCCAGCTCTGAATTTTCTCCAACGCCAGGAACGACAGAATGCCAAAAACGACCAGGACCACGATGCCGACAAATACCGGCCCGGGCAGAAAGCGCTGCGAGTAAAAATAGACCATGAACCCAAGGCCTGCTTCGGAGCCGAACAATTCCGCCACGGCCACGCTGATGACCGCGCGACCGACGGCGAGCCTCAGCCCCACGATAATTGCCGGCGTGGCATCCGGGATCATCACTTTGAAAAACACCTGCAGCGGCGATCCTCCAAAGGCCCTGACGACGTTGATCAGGTTCTCTCTGACCGATTTGATGCCCGTGTAGGTGTTCAAGAGTATAGGAAAGACGGCCCCCAGGAAAACCACCAACGAGTTCGGGAAGATCCCCAACCCAAACCACACCATGATGATCGGCGCCAGGGCGACGGTGGGTGTGGCGTAGATGCAAGACACCCAGGGGTCCAGGTAATAATTTATTTTTTTGTGTACTGCCATGAGAAACCCGATCGGGATTCCGACGACGATGGCCAAGGAAAATCCATAGACAAACTCCAAGAAGCTGAAATAGCAGTGCCGCAAAAGCTCTCCGCTTCGGTAAAGTTCACCGAACGTTTGGATCACCTGCCAAGGGGAAGCGAAGAAATGATTGATCGAATAGGCTTTAAAGTAGTAAGTCCGGGCCAGCCCCTCGTAACCAAGCTGCCAGATGGCGATTCCAATAATCACCGAGCAGGCGGCGATCATCCGGGACGAGCGCAACCATGCTGGAAGGAGCGGAGCTTTTTTGGCCACGGATTTCACAAGACCCCTTCCTCGCGCTCCCGCCCCATTGATTTGAGCACCTCCTCCTGAATGATGTCCCAGACGTGATCGGCAAGATCGAGGAACTCTTTGCTTCTCTTAACACTCAGCGAACGCGGTCGAGGGATATCCACTTTGACAATCTCTCGGATCCTGGCGGGACGCGCCGAAAAGACCACCACCCGATCGGATAGATAAATGGCTTCCTCGATCTGGTGGGTGACGAAGATGACAGTCTTCTTCGTATGGTTCCACATCTTTAAAAGTTCGGCTTGCATGATCTCCCGCGTCTGTGCGTCCAATGAGGCGAAAGGCTCATCCATGAGCAGCACCTGCGGATCGACGATCAGCGCACGCGCGAGGTTGACGCGCTGCTGCATTCCTCCGGAAAGCTCGTGGGGATAGTGATGCTCGAATCCGGCAAGCCCGACAAGCGCGATATACCGCTCCGCCTTTTTCCTTGCCGCCGAGTTATCGACGCCCTGAAGCTCAAGGCCCAGAATGACGTTATCCATCACCGTCCGCCACGGCAGGAGAGAAGATTCCTGGAAAACAAAACCCTTATCGGGGCCGGGCTTGATGACGGTCTTGCCGTCGAGCAGGATCTCGCCGTCATCGTGGGGAATGAGCCCGTCGAGAATCCGCAAAAAGGTCGTTTTGCCGCAGCCGCTCGGTCCCACCAGCGAAATGAACTCCGACGGATGGACTGCGAAGGAAATGCCTTCGAAAACCTGGATCGATTCTTCGGACCTTTGGCTGCGAAAACTCTTACGCAGATTTTGCACGACGAGTTTCGATGCGCGAATTTCCACGACCTGTCTTCCGCGATTATTTGTGCCTGTTAGGCCCCTAAGTCGTCGTCCGCGTTAACACCTCAGCGCAAACGATCTGCTGAGATTAGATCTCGGGAGGCAACCTTTAGGCCGAACGCTGTAGTATAAAAGCCAACCAGTTTCTCCACGTTCTCGGTGAGAATAGCAAGATGTCGAATGCGTGCCATTGTTTCGCCTCATTTGCTAGGCGCATCCTACGAATCTCCAACTTATCTGACAAGAGGTCTATTTCGATTGAGGCAAAGCATTGGTATCAGCCCGCAATCTCGACAATCTCTTTCTGAATCGCAAGCGGCGACAATCGA
>Ga0209803_1001102_pt1 | contig 17852 bp, 17 predicted proteins | sample GraSoiAngelo_138_FD_185895 | JGI IMG/M metagenome (GOLD analysis project Ga0209803, IMG submission 185895) | Grasslands soil microbial communities from the Angelo Coastal Reserve, California, USA - 14_0929_09_40cm (SPAdes) (version 2) | ecosystem: Environmental > Terrestrial > Soil > Grasslands ...
ACCTGCCTTTGGCTCTAAATACTGCAAGCGCGGAATGTGTCCGAAGTCGCGCCAGCTTGCAAGACCTGATATAAGGGCAAGAGTCACAGGCATTCCTGGTCCAAGGAAAGCCGTCCTAAGGAGACAAACCAATGTGTTCGAAGTTCGCGGCCATCAGCATGCTGAGCGCTGTCGTTTTGTCCGCTTTTTCGAAAATACTCGGTGCGCCCCCTGCTTACACGATCGAACAGGCAGTCGCTGTCGCCCAGGAGCGCAACCCCGAAATCCTGATTGCGCGCAAGAAAGTATTGGCAGCGCACGGCAGTTTCATCGAAGCGCGCTCTGGCTTTCTTCCCTCGCTGACCTCCAGCGGGCTGTACGATAAGCGACAGACTCAGAGCGAGACGAACCTTCGACAGGAAGATTACAACGCAATACTGAAGCTGGAACAAAACCTCTATACCGGCGGCGCAGTAACCAGCCAGGTGGCAATCGCGCAGTTGAACATCGCCAAGGCAAACTACGAGCTTCAGGAAATTGTCAGCCGCGTGACGATGGATGTGCGAATCGCCTTCAACGAGTTGCTGCTAAATCGGGCAAAGGTCCGCGTGCGCGAAGATTCCGTGCAGGTGTTGGACGAGGAACTCAAGAACCAGCAGGAGAGATTTAGCGCCGGCATCGTGAGCAAATTGAACGTTCAACGAGCCGAGGTAGCCCTGGCCAACGAGCGGCCGGAACTCTTCAACACGCAGACCGACTTGAAAAACTCCTACCTACGACTGGCGGAACTTTTCGGCGCTGATTTGCGCCCGGGAGCCCAGGCGCCGCCATTTGAGATTTCCGGCGAATTGCAATATCGACCGAACCACGCGGATCTAAACGGTTGCCTCGCCCGCGCCGACGCGAATCGGCCGGTCATCAAAGCGCGGCAGAAAGATATCGAGATCGAAGACCGCCAGTATGTTCTAGATCGGAGCGCGACGCGTCCGCATGTTCGCGCTTTTTCCGGGTACGAAGTTTACAGCGAGCGTGATCCGGAAGTAGGCCAGGAATTTAACTACGGCGGTGTCGTAGGAATAAACGCAACGTGGAACATCTTCGATGGGTTCGCGACCAAAGGGCGCATGCAAGCGACGCGCGCCCGGCGCGAGGCAGCCGTTCAAGCCCTGGCAGCAGCGCGGCGGAGCGTTGCCTCAGAAGTGCGCAGCGCGTTTTTCGATCTTCAACAAGCCCAGCGGGTGCTCGAAAGCGAAACAAAAAACGTGCAGACGGCCGACGAAGCTCTCGACACGGCAAAAAGCAATTTCGCCGCCGGGTTGGGAACACAGCTCGACGTCCTGCAAGCGGCATCCGATGTAACCCGGACGCGGACCACTCGATTGAGCGCGATCTATCTGCACAACGTGGGCCTCGCCCGCCTGGCACATGTTTGCGCCAGCTCAGCCGAAGCGCTCGATTTCGGATCGGACTTCAAAAACGCGAACAATGAAAATCGCAACGCGGCGCATGCTGCCGATGTAGCGAAGCCACCGGAGAAACTGAGTCAGCGATGATCACGACCGAACGTGTAATTGCAATTTTCATGATCTGCTGGGTATCCTCCGCGAGCGCCATCACGCTCGAAAGAGTTCTCCAAACCACACTGGAAAAAAATCCCGCTATCCAGGAAGCCAAAGCCGGCCTGGAGCAAGCGACCGGGCAGCGGCTGGTTTTTCGCTCCATTGTCTGGCCTCGCGCCGAGGTGGGCGTGCCGGCCGGCGTCCAGGCTGGTCACCGGGCTGGTGAAAGCGGAGTAAAAGGCTTTGGCATCGGGCGTGGCTGGCTCACGCAGACTTTGTTCGACATGGCTGTGCCGCCTTCGCTTCGGCGTGGAGACGTCGAAGTCCTAATCGCCCAACAGCAACTGAATGTCACCGTTGTAGAGCAGTTACACGCCGCGCGGCTCGCGTTTTACGCCGCGCTTTACAATCGGTCGCTGGAGTCCATTCGAGACGAACAACGACAAAAATTGCAACAGAACGTTACGACTCAGAAAGAGCGTTTCGAAACCGGGTTGGCTGATAAGAGCGCATTTACCAGCGCAACTGTCCAGGCCGACGAGCTTGTTCCGCAAGTTGAGAGGGCCCACCGCGCCTATCGGGAAGCACAATTGAAATTGGCGGAAGCGATGGCAATCGATCCTGCAAAATCATCGTTGCCTGAGCCCGAAGGCGAACTGGAGTTCATTCCGATGCGCGTCGATCTTGCTTCCGAAACAGTGGTGGCTTTGCAACGAAGGGCCGATCTCAAGCTCGCGCGTTTATTCGTGCGCGCTGCCAACGAAGATCAACGGATCATCGCAGCCGACTATTATCCTGCCGTCGTTGGAAGCATTCCTGGCGATTACGTCCCAGTCACAGGCATCCATCGCCAGGGCTCCACAAGCAAGACACAGGATTTTATTGGATCGGAGATTCGCGAAAAGGCGGCATACACATGGCGGGTAATCGATAACGGAAAAGTAGGCGGCGCAGTGTTGAAAGCGCGTGCAGCACGGGAAGAGAACGAACTGACGTGCAGGAAACTGGAAGCCAATGTCAGTCGCGAACTGTCGCGGATTGCCAACGACCTTCAGGCAATCGATGCCCGCCAAAGCTCGCTCTCGACAGCCTCAGTCGCCGCGGAAGAAAGCGCCCGGACGGTCCGGGAAAATGTCGCCAACGGCCTCGTCCCGCCGCTTGAATATCGCGTCACTGAAAATGCGCTTTTGACCACCAGAAGCGGGCTGCTGGATGCCGTTTATCGGCACAACCTGGCCGTCGCAGAATGGGACCGAGCCAGTGGGCGTTATTTTCAATTTTCAGACGACACCGCGCCAAACGTGCATTAGTTCCCGCAATTGAAATTGCCGGAATCAAAACGGATTTTGTGGGGCGGCGGAGCGGCGCTCGTGGCCCTGTTCGCGCTGGCGTATTATTTCCTAATGCCGGTGGCGGAAGTGGTGAACGTCCGCCGGGGAACGGCCATCTCCGCAGTTTACGGGACGGTGCGAATCGAACCGGCATTTGTCGTTCGTGTTCGAGCCCAAAATGCCGGTTTCATTCAGCTGGCGGAGGCTTTCTCGGCCGGTCGTGGCGCAATCGGCAAGAATGTGCAGAAAGGACAGTTGCTGGCAATGATCGCTGATGAGGAAACTTCCCGACAATTAAAGCAAGCGCGCGCCGATCTGGAAGCTGCCAGGGAGCGCGCAGCCCTCCCACTCCCCTCGTCGGAGTTACTCAAAGCGGCGGAGGACAATCTGCAGCGGCTCGAAAGGGTAGTCGGTTCGGGCAACGTGCCAGCAGTTGAATATCAGAAGGCGAAAAGCGAAGCGAACCGGCTGCGAGGCGCGGTGGAAACGGAGCGGATCGAGCGGGATCGCAATCTCAACTCGCTCGAAGAAACGACAAAAAAACTGGAAGCCCAGATGAAGAATTCGGAGGTGCGCGCGCCCATCGACGGGCTTCTTACCAACGTTCAGACAATTGATGGAGAGTTGGTTTCAGATGGCAACGAGCTTTTCACCGTCTCGTCGCATAAGAATTACATTCGCGGCGAAGTAAACGAAGAAGATGTGGGCGAAGTGAAACCGGGGATGAATGCAAAGGTGCAACTATACGCTTATCGGACCCGCACTTTCACCGCGCGCGTCACTTCAGTTCAGCCGGCCGCCGATCCTACCACTCAGCGCTACACCGTTGTGCTGGAGATGGAAAATCCGCCGGACAATTTGATGGTTGGAATGACCGGGGAGATGAACATCATCACCGGCACGCACCAAAATGCCCTTCTGGTGCCGACGCGCGCGCTGCTTGTCGATCAAGCGTTACTGGTGAAGCACGGCATTGTGCAATCTCGCACGGTTGGCGTTGGATTTCGCACCCTCGATTTCACGGAAGTGACTAGTGGCCTCGAAGAAGGCAGTCACGTGATCGTTTCTGACCAGGACAAATTCCGACCCGGAGAAGCCGTGCGGCAGCGAAAGGTTAGCTCACCGCCGCCGCCAAATGCGCCATGACGCCGCCGCTTTATATTGCCCTGCGCTTTTTGACGCATCGCAAGCGGGCATTGCTTCTGAGCCTGAGCGGTGTTGTTTTCGGTGTCGCCATCTTTATCTGCACGCAGGCGCAGACCCAGGGCTTCGCCCGCTATTTCATTGACTCGACGATCGGCAGCAATGGCGCGCTCGTCGTCAGATCACGTTTTCGTCCGCGCTACGAGCCGCTCATGGTCGCGGCGAAAGGCTCTAAAGGAACTACAGGGCGCCGTATCTACTTTGAAGGTATCACTAACCCGAATGAAATTATGCGCGTGAGCAGGCAATTTCCCAATGTGGTTTCCTGTTCACCGGTTCTGCGCGGAACAGTCAGCGCGCGCGCGGGATTTGAGAACGCGACTGTCGATCTTTATGGCATCGATCCCGCGCTGCACGCGCGGACCACCGATATTCTTCACCAATTGATTGATGGCAACTTTGACGATTTTCGAAACAACACGAGCTCAATCATTATCGGCTCGCGCCTGGCAGAGCTACTTCAGGCTGGCGTCGGCGACACACTGCAATTGCTGGCACCCAACGGCGAGTACTGGCGATTCACCGTGGCGGCGATCGCGCGCGCCGGCATTGGATCAATTGATTCGGTCCGGGTTTATTCGCATGCCCGAGTCGCCCAGGCTCTACTGCAACAACCGTCCGGTGCCACGATGATCATCTACAAACTACGCGATCCGAATCGCGCGCCGGTGTTGGCCAGCCGTTTCGAAACGCTCTTTCAGCACAACGCCACCAGCTGGCAGGAACGCGAGGAGAGCACACTACAACTTTTTCTGACCTTGAGAATGTCGGTCGCGATTACCGTTTCTCTTATCATCCTGCTCGCAGGCTTCGGTATTTTTAATGTCCTTACGATGTCGGTGCTGGCGAAAATCAAGGAGATCGCGATTTTGCGTTCGATGGGTTACCGGCGCATCGACATTTCCTCAATTTTCTTGTGGCAAGGCGCACTGATAGCCGCAGCCGGATCGCTGCTCGGTTGCTTACTCGGCGGATTGATGACGTGGGGCGTGTCGCACATTCCCATCCGTCTCCGCGGTCTGCTGTACACGAATTATTTTTTGGTGACATGGGATTGGCGACACTACGTGTTTGCCACACTGCTGGCCGTCCTGGCGGTGTTCATCGCGAGTTATGTTCCCGCGCGACGCGCAGCTGAGTTGCCACCGGTTGTCACCTTGCGAGGCTCGTCCGTATGAACTCGGAAATCTGTCTCAGTTGTGAAGCAATCGAGCGTTATTTGGGCGAAGAAGAGGAACGCGTGCATGCGCTCCGCGGAGTGTCGCTCGAGGTCGAGACAGGAACCATTCACGCGGTTGTGGGTCCGTCCGGCTGCGGCAAAAGTTCGTTGCTATATGTTCTGGGCCTACTCGATCTGCCCGATGCCGGCCGCGTTCGTATCGAATCCGAGCCAGTATCGCAGTTGAGCGATGACGAGCTGGCACATAAGCGGAGCAAGTTCATCGGCTTCATTTTTCAATTTCATTTTTTGATGGAAGATTTCACTGCACAGGAAAACGTGATGATCCCGATGCGGAAGCTCGGGCAGCTCTCCGATGCGGAAATGCGCGAGCGCGCTGCGGATCTTCTGAAAGCGGTGGGCTTACGCGACAAACTGCGCAGACCCAGCCGTCATCTTTCCGGAGGTGAACAACAACGTGTGGCCATCGCACGCGCGCTGGCCAACGATCCGCGGTTGATCCTAGCGGACGAACCCACCGGCAACCTCGATACCGCCAACTCCGAGCGCGCCTTCGAACTGCTACATAACCTTGTGCACGAACACGGCAAAGCCTTGCTCCTTGCAACGCATAACCCGGTAATTGCCGAAGCCTGCGATTGGATCCACGAGATGAAAGACGGCTGCATCACCGCCAGCCACCCGCTCGGTACGCGGAGATCGACTTTTTGAGCAGCTTGTGCTCAACAGTCACTGAGCCAGGCATCGATTGAACAGCAGCTGAAATTTGGCTCCGTGCGGCAACATCGTTAACCTCAATGGCGATGGAGAACATCTTGCCAATCCTAATCGCGGATGCCCCCGAGGCGTTGGTCGAATTGTGCGGCGTCAACTTACTGGAACGTTTGCTCCGCATTTTGCAGCGACTCGGATTTCGCCGCGCGATTGTTTTTTCCAGCACCCCGGAAATCGTTGGAGCTGAGTTGGCGAAGCGCTCATGGGCGCGGCAACAAATAACTGCCCGCCTTGTCCCAAGCGCAGCTAAACCTCTCACAGCCCAACTGTTTTTGGAACAAGGCCCACCCGGACGCCTCCTAATAGTCCCGGCAAACATTTATTGTGACGCACGTTTGCTTGCCGCTCTCTGCGCGAAAAATTCATCGGCCGCGCTTATCGATTCTAATCCACCCGAATTCGTGCGACACTTAATTCAAGACCCGTGCGGGCCGGCTTTGGTCACGAGGGACTTCCTCTTGGCGTGCTCGACCACCGCGCCGTTTTTTGAGGAGCTCAAAAACAAGATCGACATCGGTAAAATCAACATGGTCGATGCGGCGGAGGCAGATGATTACATCGTCAGCATGCGTCGGCACGCGCGGCCACTCTGTTTTCGTGCGCCGCGGAAGCAGAATCGTCGCTCGGTTGAGCGCATCATTCTGGATTCGGCGCAAAAGGGCACGCTCGATCTGCCCGCTTACATCCACGCGCCGATCGAAACCGCATTGATCTCGCTTCTTTGCAAAACGCAAATCACGCCAAACCAAATTACGATTGCAGGCTTCATCATCGGATGCGGCGCAACTGCGGCTTTTGTGCTTGGCCGCGTCGGGCTCGGAATCCTGGCTGCACTGGTGTTTGGTATCGTCGATGGACTGGATGGAAAGCTGTCGCGCGTCAAAATTGAAACCACCGAGCGTGGCAAGTGGGAACATCATCTCGATTATCTGATCGAGAATTCGTGGTGGGTGGTTATCACGTTTCATTTGTGGCGAAGCGGCCAATTTCCGAACGCGTTCTATTTTCTCGCTTTGCTCATCGCGTCGCACCTACTGGATGAATTCGCAAAGCGCCGGGTAAAGATAGCGAGAGGCCGCCTGCTGGACGACGTTATGCCGTTCGACCGTGCTTTCCGGCTGATCGCGGCTCGAAGAAACGTTTACGTTTGGATGCTGGCGTGTGGTTTTTTGTTAGGCGCTTTTCCGCAAAGTTACGCGATCATGTGCGGATGGGCCGCCTTTAGTGCTGCCATTCATCTTATGCGTTCCGTCTGGCTCTGTAACACCCAAGGACCTCATGTTGTTGGTTCGCGAACTTGAAGAAGGAGATAACATCGAGGGTACGCGCTTGGCACGCGCGATAATCTCCTTGCCCAACACTGCGATCGGCTTTTCCACGAGAAGCGAAGCACTCACTGCGCAATAAACACCGCAGCCTTCCTGGCACGACTTTTTGCGGTAGTTTGCATAGAGATCATCTAAGGTGACGTCCATGATGTGCTTGTCCGTGTGCACCATGCTGCAAATCCAAAATTTTCCCTGCGCGGAGACAAAGAATAATTTGTAGCCGGCCATGCACGTCCACTCGACGTAATCGCCCCGAAGGAGACTGCGTTGATAATTAAGGATCGCTTCGCTGGTGTGAATCTTTTCCCCGCGGCGTTTTCGTTCAATCATCGAATCAATAAAGCGTTCAAGTTCCTCACGCCGGCCTCGGTCGACGCGAAACCGACGTAAAGGGTCGGCATGCACGAGGCGAACCTCCGTCGGAATTCCGCGCGACAAACCGGTCTCAAGGACTGCTTGCGATTCGGGCAAAGTATCGGCACAAATCACTCCGGTGATATGGAGACTGATTCTTGAATCACGGAAATAATCGAGCTTGGGCAAGATCGTCTTAAACGACTTTTTTGTAATTGCACTTGGCGTCATTCGGTCAACGCTGATCTGCATGACCTGCAAGCCGGCATCTTCCAGTTCGGCAAGAAGCTTACGGGTAAGGAGAAAACCGTTAGTGGTCAGGCTGGTGGCAAAGCCCAGTTCGCGGCAGTAGCGAACGACTTCGACAATATTCGGATGCACAAGCGGTTCGCCACCGACGAGAGCGATCCGCATAGTGCCAAGCTCACGAATTTTCCGTATCCATTTTTTCAAATCGTCGAGGCTCGGATGCGGCCGGCTGTTGTCGTACTCAGTGCAATAAGCACAATCGAGATTACAACGATCCGTCACGTAAAGACTGCATTGCAGCGGTTTACGGTCGACGAGGCGCTTGCCCGATTCCAAAATGTTATAGCCGGAAAATTCGCGGCCGATTTTGTTCAAGAGCTTCATGCGACTAATCGGAAAGATTCAGTTTAGGGGCTAGTTACCCGCGACGCAATTTATTAGGAGCTTAGTTGCTCCCACGTTCAAACGCCCGCACGAACGAGGTCAGTACGATTCCCTGTTCCTCTAGAACCACCCGCGTTTCGGGCGCGGTCAGGGCCTCCAGTTCCTCAGCCCACCGATAGCCCCAATGACTGTATCGCCTCCGCGTACCCGCATCATCTTCGCCGGGATGGCAAATCAATTCATACAGGCCGTCAGGAATTTTCCGAAGTATTTGTTCGAGCGCAGAGCGAGTTAAACCCCCGCTGACTTCGAATCCGTACATACCATCCGGCATTTGCGGCAGGGGCGGGCCGTGCACACCTCGCGCTGACAGACAGGTTAGATTTAAACCAAGCCGCTGTACCCACCGCCCCATTCGGACGCCCGGCGATTTTCGCCATTGGCCAGCAGGATTGCGAATCCAAAGATCACCCATCCCGCAGGTAAGCCGCCTAACGATTTGGAATAAAGTCGGGAACATGTGGAGATGTTGGTGGCTATCAAGATGGGAAAGGCGCAGTCCTGTCTTCTGAAAACGCGCGATCTGCGCCGCGATCTCACGCTCGACCTCATCCCAGTTGATGCGTCCCAGAAAGGCGCGTCTGAAAAATTCACTACTCGTGCGGGGAAACCGTCCCGTTTCATCAACCAAGGTCGATAAGACCTCGCGCCCCAGGACGGCTTGCTCTTCCACCAGCGTCAGATGCAGGCCAACATCCAGTTCCGGGTTCTGCCGAGCCAACGCGACAGCCTCCTCGAATGCACTCCCCGTCACAAGCAACGAGGCACTCGTTACGATTCCCTCTTGAAAAGCCCGCAAGACCCCTCGGTTGACTCCCGGCGTCAGTCCCAAGTCATCAGCGTTAACAATCAGCTGTTTCAAGGCGCGGAGACCCGGGCTTCCCGGATTTCGTGTCGCATCTTCATCCGGAACCTAACCAGTTCCCGAACTATTTTGAAAATCACATCGGGGCTGGCCAGAGTGGATGTGCCTCGGTTTCGGGGAAAATAATCTACGCCGAATTGCACGATCTTGAACCCGTGCAATTTGCCCTTGATGAGCAGTTCCGCGTCGATGAACGAACCCTCCGCCTCTAACGCAACCTTCTCCAAGACCTCTCGCTTGAACAATTTGAACGAGAAATTGATGTCCTTCACCCTTAACGGAAAAAGGAAACGGATAAGTAAATTGTAAACCACGGAATATACGGTGCGAATAGGTCCTTCCGCGGTGCGATCGAAGCGAAAAGCCGAAATAATGTCGGATCTTGTAAACTCCATTATGTGTAACGCCCGGTTCAACTCCATGAGATCGACCGGCAAATCCGAGTCACAGTAAAAGACCAGTTCTTTCGTCGCATTGCTAAAACCGGTGCGAAGCGCGCCTCCCAGTTTCAAATTCCGTTCGTGATGGAACACCCTCACACAAGGATTTGATCGGGCCAATGCTTCCGCGATCTCCGCTGATCGGTCCGTGCTAGCATCATTGACGATGAGGATCTCATAATCAGACGTCATATCGGTCAGGACTGCCTCCGCGAAATGGACTGCGCGCTCGATGTTCTCTTCTTCATTGAACATTGGATAAACAACCGAGATGCTTGGTCTCCTTGTCGTCATGCGCGCTGTGTCGATTCCGGTGTCAAAGCCGACGATAAATTGTTCTGCCATTGATCACCGTCTCCACGCGATATTCCCCGAGGAAGGCACGAAGCACGGGATATCGCGTCATGGGATGCGCCGCCCAGAATCGGTCCACCGTTGACATGTCGATGATGAGCACCGGTGGGTGGGCTTCCCAGTCTGCCTGAAACATCTCCCAAGTCCCCGGAAGCAGGCTCTTCCCTTTGTCTGTTTCCTCCGGAGGCCGGCTGGCGTAGGCGCCAACCAGATGTGAGCAGCTCACGAAACGCGTCGCCATTCGCCGGTCGGAAAAGCTGTAGAGCTGCGGGCAACTTCCCCACACAAATATACGATCATTCGGGGTCGTCTCCTTGACAATGTGCTGAACAATCGGAAGAAAATTGAGCGTTTGCGTTCGCACTACGAAGGCCCCGACGAGAAAACCTATCGCCGGCAGGGCCGCCGCACCAATAATGCCTGCTCGGATCCATCGCCAGCGCGGCTGAGGAGAACGTCGCTGTTGCGCGACAAAGCGCGAGAATGCCTGGCCCGCGAGAATCGAAAGCGGCGGAAGTACTGCCAAATGATAATGTCCCGGAAATCGCCATCCAATAAAGATCGCCAGATAACTGAGAACCAACCACAAAATAAGCAGCACGTGCTCGGTGGGGACAGCCCTCCCGCGCCGAAAAGATCTGAGTGTGTCAATTACTTGCCGAATACCAAAATACCATAACAGGCCCCAGGCGAGCATCACAGCGAGATGAACGGTAACGAGACGTTTGAGAACATAAGCGAAGGTTGTTTCAGACTCGACATAGCGAACGGCAAACGCCCACGCCCACAGATACGCGTCATGCAGATTTCCCTGCCACTGGTAATACCAGGCCAGTCCCGCGATCACCGCGATGAATCCAGTTACCACACCGCTGCCTGCTGCCATAACACGTCCGAGTGATTGGGAACGGGGAATGAGCCAGACGTAAACGAGATACGCCAGCATTGCGCCCAAAGTCACGGCCGAAGGTTGCCGAATCAAAGTCGCCACCCCGACCAGCGTGCCACTAAGGAACATCCAACCCCAGCCCGCTTTTCTTTCGCCTTGCAAGAAGGCGAGGACACTCAGCGCGAGCGGAAGAGAGGCGAAAATCTCGGTGTTCGCGGCGAGTGTGTCACCCGGCCGGCTGTAGGCATGGACGAACACGGCGTAGCCAATGCCACTCCATGCCCCCGCCCAATCGTCCCCCACTTGCGCGCTAATCCGCCGTACGACCAAGGCGGTGGCTGCGACGACAAGGATGGCGAGGACATGAACGGCAAGAAGATTGTTCTTCCCAGCCACTTTGAAAACGGCGACGTAAATGTGATAGATGCCTGGTGGCTTCGTATCCACCGCCGTCTGGTAGAATGTCCCGCCGTCCAGGGTATCGTTCGCGATTATCCCGTAATAGCCCTCATCGCTACTGTACAGCGACGGCAAAAGCGTGGGCAAACGCAGGATGACAACAAGCGCGATGATGATCACGTTGACCCAGCGGCTTTGACGTCGGGTCATACGTGACGGCTCTGCTCAATGGCCGCTAGGTCTTTCCTGAAAAATTTGATTGTTGCGCGCAATCCTCCGGCAAAATCGCAAGCCGGCCTAAAGCCAGCCCTTTGAGCCTTATCCATGCCTGCGACTGAATGTTTCACGTCGCCCGGCCGCTCTGCGCTGTATTCGATCGTGGAGCAAGACTTGGTAAAGTTGCGAATGGTTAGGGCCAGATCGGTTATTGTGATCTGCCTGCCCCAAGCGACGTTGAAGACCCCGGTTGCCCGCAATTTTAACGCGAAGAACGCATTGGCTGCGACCACATCCTTTACATAAATGAAGTCTCGCGTCTGCCGGCCGTCTCCGAAAATCGTAATCGGCTCGTTTCTGATTGCTTTCACAATAAAAGCCGGAACGACCGCGCTGTATTCACTTCTCGGATTTTGGTAGGGACCAAAGACGTTAAAATAACGAAGGGAAACAGTGGCGAGTCGCCCTTCGTCCGTGAATGAGCGGCAATGCCGTTCGCCTTCATACTTGCCTGTGGCATAGGGACTTTTCGGCTCGGCCGGCATGCTTTCAATTTTTGGAATGGTTGGATTGTTGCCGTAAATTGCGGCCGAGCTGCTGAAGATCAGCTTTTTCGCCCGCGCCCGCGCCGCCTCTTGCAAAACAATCGCCGTACCCCCAGCATTGATCTCGGCGCATTCATTCGGCTTCTGCACAGATTCCTGCACACTGACCATAGCTGCGAGATGAAAGACAAAGTCCACGCCTTTCATAGCTTCCCTCACGAGATCGCGATCGAGAATTGAGCCTACGATGAGTTGGCATCCCAAGCCAGACAAATTGCTCTTAAAACCGCAGCGCAGGTTATCAGGGACGCGCACCTCCGCTCGATCCTGGAAGTGTTCGGAGATGTGCCGGCCGATGAAACCGGCGCCTCCCGTAATTAAGACTCGCATACTAGAATGAAGCAGAGCGACGCACCAATCCAGCGATCGGCGCGTTGTAAAGTTGAAATACCTACAGGGAGATCCATTCCCCGCTCTTCCTAAGATAGTCAATCTTTGCGAAAAAATTTTGGCGGTCCGAGCAGTCGATTGTAGCGTCGAGCCGATATGAGCGCGAATGTTGGTTTAGGCGTGTGCTGCTTTGAGCATGTTTCTGGCTAAAAATGAATCAAGGCGCGCTTGCTCATGATGTCTAACATCGAAATCGCCGAAGCCTCTGACCGGCTTCGCGACCAATTAGTGAGGACCACGGACGCTACACTGGACGTTCCACCCCCGGCAGTGGATGCCCCAGCGCGCGTAGACGAAACCGGAGTGGAGCTAAAACGCGGCGCGTTTTTGAACACGATCGCGATGTTGGCTTCGAATTTCCGCGGGATATTCACGTTTCTCGTTGCGCGGCTGCTCGGACCGGCGGCACTCGGCATATTCTCAGTTGCTTGGTCGACGACTGACATCATCAGCAAGATCGGTGTTCTTGGCCTCGACAACGCGATCACCACATTCATCGCGCGCTCGGAGGCTGTGGGCAATCGTGTGCGAAGCAGGGCGCTTTTTCGAGTCGCTGTAGTTCTGGGGGTTGCGCAGTCCGTTGTCACTGCTGCAATTGTGATAGTAGCGCTCCGGTTTTTTAACAACCGCCTCCACGTGCAGCCGCAGATGGTTTCTGCGCTTGCGCTGGTTCTCTGCGCGATGCCAGGTCTGGCGCTGTATCGCATCAGTACAGCCATCTCGCGTGGGATGAAGGTAATGCAGCACGACATCTACTCGCGCGGGATGACCGAGCCGATTGCAACGACACTCGCGTTCCTGCTTGCACTCGCCGTCGGCTTCAAAGAATCCTCGCCGGAGGTAGCTGCAATCGTCGGAACGACAGCATCAGGGCTTGTCGCGCTTGGACTCGCCTCAAAGTTGTTTCGCCATATTCCGGCACACAAGGACGTTGTTTCCACTCTCGGCGAAGCACGGTCGCTAATCGCGTATGCGGCTCCCATCAGCATTTATCAACTGATTAACGCGTTCATTGCCCGGTTGGATCTTCTCATGCTCGGCTACTTCGTTGGACGCGCGCCCGGTGTGACGCTTGTAACCGTCGGTATTTACAGTGCAGTGATCGGCACCGCGAACGGGCTCCGAAAAGTGAATCAGGCCTTCAACCCAATTTTCGCACCGGTCGTGGCTGGTATGACCGCGACGGGCAACCACGAAATCGCTGCCGCCACTTATGCTCGGCTTGCTCAGTGGATGCTCTGGATCTTGTTGCCGCTGGTGGCGGTGATGTCGCTCGCCGGCAGCACGATTCTGCTCCTGTACGGTCCGGCATTTTGGCAAGGCGGTGTTTGGCTCGGCATCGTCGCTCTCGCCAGTGCTATCAACGCGTTTGTCGCATTAGGCGAAACCGTAATCATGGTGCAGCGGCCACATTTGAATCTTCTGCATTCTTCGATCACATGCACCGTCGCTGCTGCCGGGCTGCTCTGGTTGATCCCGCGCTTCGGTGTGATAGGCGCGGCCTTCGGTATCCTTTTGCCCTACATCGTTCAAGGCATTCTACGCTACACGACACTGCGATGGGTCTTTCACTGGAAAGATTCATGGAGCGACATTCGCCCACCGCTAATCGCCGCGGGAATTGCGCTCATTCCCGCGCTCGTCTGCCGAACATTCCTGGGTGGAATTGCCGGACAAGTCGTCAGCGCTGCGGCTTTCCTGGCAGTCTTTGGTGTTCAATGGTTGCAGCACCATATCCATCGCAAGGACAAACGTCCTTAATGCGAAGCAAAGACGTCCCAGGCATCCCCGAAAAATGCGATCGTTTCGTTGTTGTTGTATTGACGTCCGTCAGGAACATCGTGCAGCGATAAGGTCCGCCGCTGGCGAAACACACTGCGCATCATGGCCGATGCAGGCACAACATATCTCTTCACGTTGCGACGAGCGAGACACCCACTGATCCAAATATCGTCCATGTAAAATGCTCCCTTTGGCGCCTGGGAATAATCGCAGAGGGATTCGTCGAAGAACCTCGGTTGGATCAAATAGCTTCCGCACCCTGTGATCACCGCTGCGGGTTGCGGTTGGCGAAGTTCGCTCGCGCGAATCATTTTGGCGTGACGCCAATCCAAATCTCGCGGCATTGCTGCACCGCGAAAACAAAGAACCTCCTCAGGTAATTGCTTGTTGTAATGGAGATACGTTTCAAGCGCGTCTCGCGGATATATCCGATCATCGTCCACCACCATGATCAATGTATTTCCCCGGCCCGCCGCTAATTCTTCTCGAACGATGGGAATAAATTTCGTGGCCGGCCCCCAATCCTTTTGACAATGCAAAACACGCATTCGCGGCCAACGCGAAACATGTTTCGGCACCGCATAAGGCCGTTGTTCCCGAATCGAAAATTCCGGGATGGCCAGGACGATCTCATCCGGTGGCCGCGTCTGCCTCAGCAGAGAGCGAACCGTCGGCCCTAGGTTGCCCATCCGCTCTGGTACCGTCGAAAGCGAAACAATCACACGGCGATCGCCTGATTTCTTGCTGCTTGCCAAGATTTCACGGATGAAACGGACTTGTCGCCGGTGCTTTCCACTACCAGGAAGCAGATGCTTGAGACCGAGCACACCCAAAATGACAAGGGCCGCGCAAATCAGCGGAAACATGGGGACAAGATCGACATCTTAAAGTCGGATGAGTCCTTCACACGACTCGCAATTACCGAGATTTGCTGCACAGGACATTCTTGCATCGGAGCAATAGTTAAAATAGGAATGAATGCGGTAGCAACACGCAAGGCCTCCGGCTGCGAAAAACCATTCTCCAAATCGTGAAAAGAGTTTTTCTCACTGGTGCGAGCTCGGGTATTGGCCTCGCCATTGCCAAGTTACTCGTGGCACAGGGTCACGAGGTTTGGGGCACATCGCGCAATTTGGAACGTATTCCGAAAATGCCGCGATGGCATGCGGTCCGTCTCGATCTGGCCGATCGGCTTTCGATCGAAGATGCATTCAATGCTGCGCTCACGGACGCTGGTTACTTCGACGTTTTGATCAACAACGCCGGCGCCGGTCACTTTGACCCCGCTGAGTTCCTGCCCATGGAAACGATCGCCAGCCAGTTTCAAATTCTGGTTTTCGGTCAAATCCAATTGATGCAGCTCGCCTTGCGCCACATGCAGGCGCGTGGCGAAGGTTTGATCATCAACGTCACTTCGCTAGCCTCCCGGCTTCCAGTGCCGTTCATGGCGGCTTACAACGCCGCAAAAGCAGCGCTGGCATCCTTTACCATGTCGATCCAACTTGAGTTGGGCGATTCCCGAGTGCACATTATCGATCTTCAGCCGGGCGACATTTCCACGCAATTTAACCAGAGCGTGATCCAGAGCGCGAAGGCCGAGCGCTACGACTCAAAAATCGCCAAGACCTGGGAAGTAGTGGAGCGCAACATGAAAAAGGCACCGGGACCGGACCTCGTCGCACAGCATGTTCTAAGATTAGTCAACGCTGTGCACCCGCCGCCGCGGATAACGGTTGGCAACGCGTTTGAATCCAAAATTGCACCGATGATTTTCAGATTTCTTCCCCAGCGCGTTCGCCTCTGGGGACTGAAGAGATACTACGGAATATGACTAACCCCGATCCCTGTACCTGTAGGGGAAGCTGACAGCTTCCCCTACATGTTTATGGCTCCTGTTTCCGAAGCAGTAGTTTTGACCGCCGGGGAAGGCTCGCGCCTGCGCGGTTCGGATAAGACTTTCCTGAAACCGCTCGTCCCGGTGCTCGGCCGCCCCTTAATCTCGTACACTCTGGACGCATTAACCTGCGCGGGGATCGAAACCGTCCACTTCGTGGTCGGCTACGAAAGCGAGCGCATGATTGCACAGCTCAAACGGTTGGTTCCTTCCGGCGTCAGCGCGTTCTTCATCGAAAATCGCGATTGGCGAAAACAGAATGGCATCTCGCTTCTTGCCGCCGCCGGGCACGTCTGCGCACCCTTTCTCCTCACGATGAGCGATCATCTTTTCGATGATGCCATCATCGGTTGTTTGCTTGAGAATTGTGAGCCCGGTTTGCTCAATATCGCATTAGATCGAAAACTCGATTCCGTTTTCGATTTGCATGATGCGATGAAAGTCCAAACGCGCGGCTACAGGGTCGCCACCATCGGAAAAGATCTGCGGGAGTTCGATGCGATTGATACCGGCTTGTTCGTTTGCCCGCTGGAGATCTTCGACTATCTCAAGAGGGCGAAGTCCGCCAGCCGCCAGAGTGATTGCAGTCTGGCCGATGGAGTTCGATTGATGGCCGGCGATGGTAAAGTCCGGGCCATCGACGTAGGCGAGAGCTGGTGGCAGGACGTGGACACGCCGCAGATGCTGCAAAAGGCTGAGAAAGCGCTAACCAACTGTAGGGGAAGCTGGCAGCTTCCCCTACAAAGCGACGCAAAATAAAATGCCTTGAATGCGTCAGTATGACCGACAGCCAGCAATTACGATCGCGGCTCGCGCGTAACGAAATCGCCATGGCCAAGCCCGGACCTGATCGCGGCAATCGCGCTAAGAACCAGGGTCGCCGCGGCGACAATCGTCCAAAGATGAAGGATCCAGTCAGCCAGGCCGAGTAACGCAAGCATAAGAAAGCTAAAGACAGCCATGTCCCGCTTGGTCAGCTGAAAGAGCCACCACACAAATCGTTCGCCCAGATTGAGCAAACCGGAATGCCCGATCATTCCGCGGTGTCTCGCGTAAAACGACTCATGCAACGCTGACGATGCAACCCACATTCCGCTCTTTCCACCTCGTAGAAGCCATTCGTTAGCCGTAATCAGGGCGGCACAGATGATCCCTTCCGCTGAACGATGAAGCCCCAACCCAAGCGCGAGAACATAAAGAAGGCTTGCAAGAAAATCGCAGAAGTTATCCAAACGTTCCCCGAACTTCGATTCCAAATTTTTGGCGCGCGCAATTTCGCCGTCGCAACCATCAAGAATACTGAATGCTTGAAAAATAGCGGCGCCGATGACAATGCTGACGTAATCGCCGCGTACCAAAAATACGCAAGCGATCAGCGGCAAAACAAAGATCGATATTGTCCACCAGTTGGGATGAATCGAAAACTTGAGCAGGAAACGCGTTATGCGGCGCGAAATCGGCCGATTCAAAAACCGCGAAACGAAACCGTCTTGGGGCTTGCTCATTAAGTCAGTGTCCTGTCAAAAATTCGATATGTCTTGTAGCGCTGCGCTCCGATTGTTTCGAGAAAACGGTTGATCATGAAATTGTCTTCGAGCGTCATGCTCAATTCGCCGG
>Ga0209803_1001123_pt1 | contig 17745 bp, 19 predicted proteins | sample GraSoiAngelo_138_FD_185895 | JGI IMG/M metagenome (GOLD analysis project Ga0209803, IMG submission 185895) | Grasslands soil microbial communities from the Angelo Coastal Reserve, California, USA - 14_0929_09_40cm (SPAdes) (version 2) | ecosystem: Environmental > Terrestrial > Soil > Grasslands ...
GCTCGCAGGTCTGGCAATGGGTCCATCACGGCGCCCGCTTGGAGGATGAGCGGACGGTCAACGAGGGACTCGTGCGGCAGATCGGCGACGAGGAGCTCGACCGGCTACGGATGGAGGCGAAGCCCTCAACGCAGACGCGCGGGCGATTCCGAGAAGCGCGAACGCTGTTCGACCAGATCGCTCTGAAGGAGCCCCTGGTGGATTTCCTGTCGATCCAGGCGTATCCTCTCATCGAGTGATCGATCTCGTTGGCGACAGTGCGACCGAGGAGGTCTCGCGGCCGAGCCGGGCCTACGTTGCGGCCTTGGCGCCACGCTTCGCGGACGGCTTGTTTGACGCAGGTTCCGAGAAGAGTTCGAGGGGTTTTCCTTTCCTCATCTTCTCGCCCGGGATCGGGACCGGGTACTCCCCCGTCAGGCACCCGAGACAGATGTCGTCCCGGGAATGCTTCAGCGCCGTAATCAGCCCCTTCATGGAGAGATATCCGAGAGAATCCGCATTGATGAAGTCTGCAATCTCCGGCACCGTCTTCTCGTTCGCGATAAACTGGTCTCGCGTCTTCATGTCGATTCCAAGATAACACGGGAACCGAATCGGCAGGCAGCCGATGCGAACGTGGACTTCCTTCGCGCCGGCCTGGCGGAGGATCTGCACAATCTTTCGAATCGTCGTCCCGCGGACGATGGAGTCGTCGATCAGCACGATCCGCTTGTTCTTCACCGCCGACCGAATCGGATTCAACTTGAGCATGACGCCGAGCTCACGCTCCCCCTGGTCGGGCATGATGAAGGTCCGCTCAATGTAGCGGTTCTTGATGAGCCCCTCGACGACCGGGAGGCCCGCGAGTTGCGCGTACCCTTGGGCCTGCGCCCGTCCGGATTCCGGGACGGGCACGATGATGTCCGCCTCGACCGGATACTCCTTCGCAAGTTGCTCGCCGATCTTCACGCGGGCGTCATAGACCAGACGGTCGTCCAAGACGCTGTCGGGGCGGGCGAAGTACACCCACTCGAACATGCAGTGCGCGGTGTGGTTCGGATGGGGGAGCCGCATCGAGTCGAAGCCGTCCGGGCGGAGCTCGACGATTTCCCCCGGCTTCAGGTCGCGGATGAACTTGAACCCGAGCGTGTCGAACACGACGCTCTCCGACGCGATCATGAACCGCCCGTTCCCTTCCCCGATGCAGAGCGGCCGGACCGCCAGCGGATCACGAACCGCGTAGACCGTGTCGTTGATCATGAGCGCGAGGCTGTATGCCCCGACGAGCCGCGAGGTAAATTCTTTCAAGGCTCGCTTGACGTCCCCGCCCGAGTTCACGATCTCGTTCGCGAGCAGTCGGACGATGACCTCGCTGTCGGAGGTCGTCATGAAGGCCCAGCCTTTCTTGCTCAGCTCCTCCCGGATCTCGTCCGCGTTCGCGATGTCTCCGTTGTGCGCAAGCGCGATGTCCCCATACGACGTCTTGACGACGATCGGCTGGGCGTTCTCGAGGACGCTCGATCCTGACGTGGAATAGCGAACGTGGCCGATCCCGTTGTTGCCGCGCAGGTCCATGAGGTCCTCTTTCGAGAAGACCTCGTGCACGAGGCCCATGCCCCGTTTCGACTTCATCTCGCCATTGTACACCGCGAGACCCGCGGACTCCTGGCCGCGATGCTGGAGAATTCGCAAGCCCAGGAAAAGGTCCGTCGTCACCGGCGTGGTGCCCGAGCAGCCGATGATCCCGCACTTCTCGCGTGGGCGAAGGTCGGAGATCTCCGCCACGGGCTGGTCGACGGACATCGTCAATGCCTCTTCGCCCAGGAGTAACCTCGAAGTTTCTTCATCCGTCCGAAGCCGCAGGCGGCACAGTACTTCTTCTGCTTGTGATACGCGCGCTGACCGCAGCGCCGGCACCGGATGTGGACGCTCTTCCGTCCCATCTTGCCAAGCGACGCGGTCCCCTTCGTCATGCAGGCCACCTACGTCATGGGGAGATGTAGATGACGTTGTCTCCTCGGACAATCGCGAGGTCCATCTTCCGTTGGGCCTGGTTGTCCTGCATCTCCTCCGCGTTGCGGAGGACGAGGTTCATGTGCGGGTCGAATCCATCGAGGATTCCGCGGTACCCCCGCCCGCCTTTCAGCTCAACCATCACGTTCGAACTGATCCGTTGGTTGAGGAGAGAAAGCGGCTTAATCATTGGACCACGGCGCAGCCATGGAGGCGGCGTACTTAAAGGTTTACGGGAGGCATGACGCGAGGACGCAACGCCGACGAGCGTTACGGATTTCGGCGAGCGCGCTTCCCCTCGTTCTCGCGTCCGTTGCCCTTCGACGGATCCACGAGAAAACCGGAATCCCGTAGGATATCCATGCCCACGATCATGTGATATCGCATGTCCTTCCGATCGGCGATCGCCACGGCGACATCGAACTCTCGTCCCGCGATCACCACGCGGGCGTCCACGACGTCTCGTTCTTCTGGCTCATGCGCTGCGGCCGCCCGAACGCGGACTCGATCAAAAACGGGGCCGAGGCCCGCCCGCGCCGCGAGGTCCGTGTCGAGGCTGGTCCGTGCCGCGCCGGTATCGATCCTCGCCAGCACTCGGATGTCGCCCTTGGTCCCACGGAGGGTGACCTCCTCGACGACGCCAATGCGCGTGTGTGTCGGTTGTTGCCGCCGCTCGGAGACCACGGGGTGCACCACCAACTCCCTTCGCGCTATCGATACACGTTCCGCGATATAGCCTTAACCGCGCCAATCACGGACTCGACACGTTTTTCTCCCGCGAACCGCATCGCTTCCTTCCGCGGGTGTGGCCTCCGATGAAGATCGGCGTGATTTCGAAGAAACCCACCTATTGGTCCACGAAGGCCATCCTGAAGTCGATCCGTGAACACGGCCACGAGCCCGAATTTGTGAAGACCGACGAGGTACGACTCGTTGTCGCGGGTACGGACGACGCGGTGTTCAACAGCAAGTCGTTGCGGTCCCACGACATCTTGATTCCGCGGATCGGCCGATCGATGACGGACTTCGGCAAGATGCTGTTGCGCCAGCTCGAGTTGATGGGAATCCGGACGACGCTGGCGAGTGACGGCCTCATCACCGCGCGCAACAAGTTCCTGGCGCTGCAATCTCTACGTCAAGCCCGCATCCCGATTCCCCGGAGCATTCTCCTCGCCTCCCGGCCGAATTTCGTGGAGGCCGCGCACTTGGTCCGTTACCCCGCAGTCCTGAAAATCCTCTCGGGGACGCAAGGAATCGGCGTGATGCGGGTGAAGAGCCTCGAGGAGACGGCATCGATTGTGGACACCCTGAAGTTCTTCGGGGAGGTCGTGTGCCTGCAGGAGTACATCCCGAACCCCGGCGTGGATATCCGCGCCCTGGTCGTTGGCGATCGGGTCGTCGGCTCGATGAAGCGGGTCGCGGCGCACAACGAGTGGCGGGCGAACATCCACCTCGGCGCAAAAGGCGTCGCGATCGAACTGTCGGACCATGCGAAGGAAGTCGCAGTGCGGGCGTCGAAGGCCGTCGGACTGGAGATCAGCGGCGTGGACATGATCTTCCGGGGCGACACCCCGTACGTCCTCGAGGTCAACGCGTCGCCCGGGTTCCGCGGACTCCTGGACGCGACCGGGGTGAACGCCGCGGACGCGATCGTCGAATACGCGGTCGAGAAAGTAAAGGCCGGCGAGCCGAAACGTCCTTGATGGACGCGTCCGTTGCGGGCGCCCATGGACGAGGCTCCCATTCCGGGCGCGCGCGTTCGGGCGACGACGAAGCACGGGGCCTTGAGCGTCGACCAGATCGCCGCGATGCAGCCGGGGATGGCGCGCCTCATGGACGAGCTGAGCCGGCGGTACTGGACGCTCTTCTACGCGGCGAGGGCGAGGAACTGGGAGCTCGCGGGCTACATGCTGAAAGAATCGGAGAAGACCCTCAAGACGGCGGCGCTGGCCCGGCCGAAGTACGCCGACGACATCGGCGTCTTTGTCCGAGAGACCCTCGGGTCGATTCGGAGGGCGATCGAATCGAAAGACTGGTCCGCGTTCGAGGAAGCGTATCAGAAGGGGATCTCTGAGTCCGATCGCCTCCATGACAAGTACAACAAATCGTTCCTCCGGTTTCGCCTCCCGGACCACCCGCCGGAGTGGTTCGACCTCACGCCGCGATAGGTTTTTGGCCCGGAGACGCGTCGGCCGCCCGGCGGTTGCATGGAGTATGTTTCGCTGGGCCGCGGCGGACCCACCGTTTCCGCGGTCGGACTGGGGATGTGGCAGGCCGGAGGCAAGGCCTGGGGCGCCGACGTTCGCGATGCCGACTGTCGGAAGGCGATGGAGCGCGCCGTCGATCTCGGCATCAATCTCGTGGATACGGCCGAGGCGTACGGCGACGGGCATTCGGAGCAAGTCATGTCTCGGGCGATCAAGGACCTCGGTCGGGACCGCGTCTTCATCGCGACGAAGGTCGGAGGGTGGCACCTTCGCGCGGACGACGTGAAGAAGGCGTGTGCCGGGAGCTTGAAACGGCTCGGCGTGCGGGAGATCGACCTCTACCAAGTACACTGGCCCGATCCGTGGAGCCAGGTCCCGTTGCGGGAGACGATGAAGGCCCTCGAGGCGCTGCACCGCGCCGGTAGAGTCCGGAACATCGGCGTGAGCAACTTCGCGGTCCGGGACCTCGAGGAGGCGCGCTCGCTCCTGTCGCGGACCGACATCCGATCAAATCAGGTTCGCTACAACATGCTCCAGCGGGAGGTCGAGGCCGAGGTGATCCCCTATTGCAAGCGCGAAGGGATTGCGATTCTGGCGTGGAGTCCGATCGGGAAAGGCATCCTCACCGGAAAGTATCACGACGGCAAGAGGCCGACCGACCGGATCAGATCGGATGAGGACCTCTTCAAGGCCGCAAACTTGCGCGCCGTGACCCCGCTGATTCGTGCGCTTCGGACGATCGGCCGTGCCCACGGAAAGACGCCCGGGCAGGTAGCGCTCGCTTGGCTCCGCCGCCACCGAAACGTCGTTCCGATTCCCGGCGCGAAGCGCCCCTCGCAATCGCAAGAGAACGCGGACGCCGCGGGCTGGTCGCTCAGTGCCCGAGAACTTCGGACGCTCGGCGCGGTTCTGGGCCGGATCCGGATTGACACGTTCTGAGGCTAGGGCTTCTTCCGCCGCATCACGATCGCGGCAACGACCGCCACAATTGCGACGATGATCACGACGCCGCCGATCAGCAGCGTTGTATCGATTCCGCCGGAAGTTCCGCCGCCACCACCACCCGTGGCCTGAACGACAAGCGATCCGTGCATGGCCGCGTAGGGGTGAAATCCGCAGAAATAATTGAACGTCCCCACGGTGGCGGCAGTGAACGTGAAGTTCGTCGCAACCGTGCTACTCATGAAAGAGGCAGAAGCCTGATCCCCCGCATTCTGGGTCATGGAATTGTCCAAATCGATGACGAGCATGTGGGCCATCCCGTCCTGAGAAAAGAGGTGGAACGTGATGACGTCACCCTGGTGGACCGTCAACGTGGGCCCCGGATCCGTGATGTTCGTCGACGCCCATCCCCAGCCTTGCGGCGCCGTGAAACTCCCATACAATGTGATGCTGACCGCGCTGGCGGGGCTGTTCGAGACAGCCGTGGTCGCCTCGGCAACCGGAGCCAAGGCGGCGAAGCCCGAAATTGATAGTCCGAGTGCCACGAGCAACAAAGTCTTCGTGAGCCGAGTCATTGATTCCAGTCCTCTGAGCCGCGGCGAGCCTGTCCCCCCAAATAAAGCTTTTCCGAAAACGCGTCTCCGATTTGTGTGACCGGTGCGGGGGATGGGACTTTCCGCCTTGCGCGGAGCGCGAGGCTTTTGAACCCACGGACTCCTGCGAGACCGGATCTTAAGTCCGGCGCCGTTGTCCTAGCTTGGCTACCCCCGCGTCGCGCCCATCGGGGCGTCGGTATAATGCCTTTTTGCGTGCCTCCGGGAAGGTCTGGCGGATCGCATGAGCTCCCTCCTTCCCGGGAAAGATGCGACCACGGACAACCTCGCGCGTCGAGAAACTTTTTCTCCTTTGCACCCCTTGCAGACCCGATGCGGGCTCGCGTCGTCTGGCTTGAAATATCTCTCATCCTCGTGACCCTCACGTTCGCGGAGCTCGGCGAGGTCCTGCGGGAACTCCGGACGGACGTCGTGCTCGACTGGTTCGTTTCTCTGGTGCCCCTGATCTGGATCAACGCCTCGGCGGTGGTCCTGTACGGCCTCGGTCGGCTGTACTTCAGCTCGGCCTTCGCTCCGCCGGCCCCGGACGCCTCGCGACCGCGCGCGCTGTCGTTCCTCGTCCCGAACTTTCGAATCCTCCGGGCCCGACCAAGCCGCATTCGGAGTGTGTGGGCGATCGCGTCGGTCGCCTATGCGGTCGCGTTCGGATTCCTGCAAGGCATCTTCGTGGTGGATTTATCCAGTTCGCTCCAGCCTGTGTTCGTCGTCATCGAGAGCGCGGTCGGCTACGGTCCCGGCATCGCATGGGCGCCAACGACGACGTTCGGCGTCCAGCTCCGACCGTATTCGGTCGCAGCTGCGATCGCATTGTCGCTCCTCTCCGGGCTTGTGTTCGCCCTCGCATTCCAAGTCGTCACGAGGAGCCGGCGAGCCACGAGGGCACTTCCCGCCCCGCTCCTCGGATTCGCGGTGATGTGCCCCGCCTGCGCAAGCGGTCCCCTAGCGGGGCTGTTCCTCGCGTACGTCGCGCCGATTGCGTTCATGGGCGGCATGGGGTCGGCGTCCGCGTTCTCGCGACTGCTCGGCTTTTCGACCGTGCTGCTCCTCGTGACCCTGACCCTGCTGTGGATCTTGATCTCATTCCTCTCGAACGTGTTGCCTTCCGGAGATCCCGCGAGCGCGCCCGGGACGCACGGCTCGAGTTCCGCCTGATTTGTCACCGCGACGCGCGGTCTCAGCAAGCGGGCGTGCAGACCCTCGTGCACATCAGGAGACGACGATCGTTCCCCACATTCCCTTGTCCTGGTGGATCTTCCAGGGGATGGCCGTCGTGTCGACTTGATGGCACGCGAAGAAGTAGGTGCCCGGGGTGTTGATCACGAACCAGAACACGAAGGTGGCGTCCGGGTCGACGTCGTGATCGACGCAGCCAAGCAGGGGATCGTTGCAGCCAAACCGGGTCAAGTTCCCCCAGGAGTCGTGGTACTCGGTATAGTTGTCGAGCGTCGCGTTCGCGGCGTCCGAATTCGTGGCCCAGTTGGGGTTGTTCGATTGAGCCTTCGCGAGGGCGTATTTCGCCGAATTCAAGACCGTCGTCCGGTCCCCGCTGAACAGGAGGAATTCGTGGGCCATGGCCCCGCTGTTGTTCATCGTGACCACGACGAGCTGGCCCGCGTTCACCTTCCATTCCGGATTGACGCCGGGTGCGTCGTAACCGACATCGAAGGTCATGAGGTGGACTTTGAAGTCATTCGATCCCGGCTTCTGGAGCGCGGGGAGGACCGCCAAGTCCATCACGGCCGCGGTGACGGCCACCGCGACGACGATCGCGATTACGATCCACAGAGCACCCTTCCTCGGCGCGGCTTTCATAGCCTCGCCCGAGGACGACCCAGCCTCCATCATGACCCCTCTTGGGCCGGCATCGATTCGCCCGACTTAAAGATTCTGAATTGGGCCGAGTCCGGGGCCAATTGAAACCTATTTACCGGGACCCGGGATTACCGGGCCTCGTGCCAGCTCTCGCTCCGTCGGCGGAGCAATGGCAGTCCCTCTTCACCCTGTACATCATCGCGGCGGTGATTGTCGCCGGGGCCGTCTTCGTGATGTTCTTCTACTTCCTCGCGAAGTATCGAAAGAAGCCGGGTGCCCAGGATCCCAAGGACGCCCCCCGCGTCGGCGTTATGGCCGACCGAGGGAATCCCGCCCTTGCCGCGATCTTGACCGCGCTGTTGATCTCCCTGTTCTTCGGATTGACCCTTAACACGTTCGCCCTCAACGCGTACCTCCAGAACCCGCCGAACGACCCGAACGCCCTCTACGTCGATGTCATCGGGTTCCAGTGGGGCTGGCGATTCGTCTATCCGAACGCCCGGGAACTTATCGGCGAACTCCGGGTTCCGGAGATCAACCGCACCTGCACGCCAAGCGTCCGCGGTTGCTGGAGTGGCACCGTGATCCTGAACATCACGAGCGCGGATGTATTCCACTCCTTCGGAATCCCCGACTTGAAGATCAAGCGGGACGCCATCCCGGGTCGAGTCAACCAAGCGTGGTTCGTGGCCGAACAGTCGGGCATCTTCCTCCAGGCGATTCGATGCTACGAACTGTGCGGGACGGGCCACGCGTTGATGATGGCGGACCTCATCGTTCAGAGCCCAGACAGCTTCCACGACTGGTACCTCACGGGGTCTAGCGAGGCTTCATCATGGTAGACTGGCACCCCTTGAAACGATGGCTTTTCACGACGAACCACAAAGACGTCGGCATCCTGTATCTCTTCACCTCACTCTACTTCTTCGTCGCGGCGGGCCTCCTCGCGCTGACGTTCCGGACGCAACTCGCGTTTCCGTCGAACACCTTCCTCCAACCCGATGAATACAACCAGGCCGTGACGACCCACGGCCTCCTGATGCTCCTGTGGGTCCTCACTCCCCTCGGGGCGGCGTTCGCGAACTACTTCGTGCCGATTCAGATCGGCGCGCGAGACATGGCCTTCCCGCGGCTGAACGCGCTGAGCTATTGGGTCTACCTATCCAGCGGCCTGCTCGCCTTGTCGAGCTTCTTCGCCGCCGGCGGGACCGCGGACTGGGGATGGACCACGTACGCGCCGCTCAACACGGTCGAGTTCAGCCCGCAGGTGGGCGGCTCGATGATGGGGCTCGCGCTGATGCTGCTCATGGCATCGAGCATCGTCTCGACCGTCAATTTCCTTGTCACGATCTTCCGCCTTCGCGCCCCCGGGATGTCTCTCATGCGGTTGCCCCTGTTCACATGGGGCTGGATCTTCACGAGCCTCCTGATGCTGTGGGCGTTCCCCTCGTTCGTGTCGGCGCTCAGCCTTCTGATCGCGGACCGCACGTTCGGGACGGTCTTCTTCACCTCGCCTCAGGGAGGATCCCTGCTGTGGGACCACATGTTCTGGTTCTTCGGACACCCGGAGGTCTACGTCCTCCTGTTGCCCGGCTTCGCCATCGTTGGAGACCTGTTCTCGACGTTCAGTCGTCGGCCGATCTACGCGAAGAAGATCGTCATCCCGTGCTTCGCCATCGCCAGCATCTTGAGCTTCACCGTGTGGGCCCACCACATGTTCATGACGGGCATCTCGCAGAGCCTCCTCGAAGCGTTCAACGTCACGACCGAACTCATCTCGATCCCGTTCGCCATCATCGTCATCGCGTACATCCTCACCCTGCGCGGCGGGTCCATCCGATTTACCACCCCGATGCTCTTCGCGGTCGGATCGCTAGGCCTGTTCATCATCGGCGGCGTGACCGGCGTGTTCAACTCCTCGGTCGCTCTCGACACGGCGTTCCGGGGCACCTTCTGGGTCGTCGGCCATTTCCACTACACGATCGTCGGCGGCGGCTTGACCGGGCTCTTCGCCGGTCTCTACTACTGGTTCCCGAAAATGACGGGCCGCATGTACAATGAGCGACTCGGCAAGATCCACTTCGCGATCTACATGATCGGGTTCAACCTGCTGTACTTCCCGATGCATCTGCTGTACGACATGCCGCGCCGCATCTTCACCTACGACGCGAGCACCGGATGGGGCCCGCTCAACCTGCTGATCACGATTGGAGGTTTCACGTTCGGCATCTCGCAGCTCATCATGTTTGCGAACCTGCTCTGGAGTGCGCGTCGCGGGCCGCAAGCAAGCCAGGATCCTTGGGGCGGTTACTCGCTCGAGTGGGGCGTCCCGTCTCCACCCCCGGAGTTCAACTTCCCCGAAGGCGTCCCCGTCGTCTCAGCCGAGGGCATCACGTACCGGCCGGTGGCAGCGGCAAATGGCGGGCATGCGATGGCGAACGGCGGCCACGCGTACGCCGGCCACGGCGTCGAGTCCAGCGAGGAACATTGGAGTCGCTGGCCCATTGTGACGGCGGCCGGCGCCGGGATCGCGCTCTGGGGCGTCCTGATGGGCCTACCCGCGCTCATCCTAGGAACCGCGGTTCTCGCGGTCTCCTTCGTCGGATGGGGGTACGAGTCCCTCCGCGGTCGGGAGACCATCGAGGCCATCGGGGAGAAATGGCCGTTCGACCGCCTGGAGAATCTTTCCCTCGGGATGTGGCTCTTCATCTTCGGCGAAATCGCGTTTTTCGGGACGCTCTTCGGCGCCTACGTGTTCCTCCGAATGAACAGCCCGCTCAGCGGATTCGCTTGGCCCCAACCGGGTTCGGTCCACAACATCTTCTGGGGCGGATTCAACACGATCATCCTGCTCACAAGCGGACTCACGATGGTCTTCGCACTCATGTTCGCACGGCAGGGATCGTACCGCGGACTGCAAGGATCGCTGGTCGCGACGTTCGCCCTCGGCGCGTTCTTCATGGTGAACAAGGCGTTCGAGTGGAAGGATCTCTTCGCGTCGGGGTTCACGTTCTCGACGAACCCCGCGTCGAGCATCTACTATGTCCTGACCGGCGTCCATGGGGCCCACGTCGTCGCGGGCCTGACGGCCCTGACGTACCTCATGGTCAAGGCGCTCAAAGCACGCTCGACAATGGAGGCGGGTGCCTCGGTCGAGATCTTCGGAATCTACTGGGGAATGGTCGATGCGGTCTGGGTCTTCCTGTTCCCCTTGCTCTATCTGCTGTGAGGCGGTGGATCATGATCGACGAGGCGAAGTACGCGGCGGTGTACAGCATCCTCATGCTAGGACTCATCGTCGAGATCCTGATCGCAATCGACCGGACCGCGCTCGGGGCGTTCGCCGATGCCGGCATCCTGGCGATCGCCGCACTCCAGGCGATTTTCATATTCATGGTGTACATGCATGGGCGTTACGGCCCGCGTCCCGTCGCGGTCTTCGCCGTGATTTCGCTCTTGACCGTCCTTCCCTTGTTCATCGCCTTACTGTACTCCGTGGTGATGCCTCACCATGGTTCGCTTCCGTAGGAGATGAGGAGTTTGGCAAAGAAGCCGTTGCGCGCGGATGCGGCCGCTGGGATCGGCGCCGGGGTCGTTGGACTCTTCTTCATCATCGCGATCTGGACGAACCTCGTGTTCCCGGCGCCCGTCGCGTTGGGGGGCGGGGGCGTGCTCACGGACCCAGCCGCCCTCCGCGAACACGAGTGGGGCTTCAATCAATTCGCGAAAGGCGGTCCCGAGATCTGCCAGGTGACGGGGAACACCGTAAACATCACACTCACCAACACCGGAATCAACTTTCACGGATTCCAGATTGTGTATCAAAACAACTTCACACGGGTCGACCGCGCGGGCCTCAACACGACGGACCTCCTTGGTCGTGGAGAAGTGCGGCTGATTGAAATCCACATCACCCAACCCGGGAATTACTACTACATCTGTCCCGTCGCGGGGCACCGCCAGAAAGGCATGATCGCGCCATTCGTGGTGCAGTCCGGTTGCTAAGGCTTCCGCGGACCGGTCGTGCCACGCGTTACGGACCGTTCGCGGGTGACGCGGAGCGACGGTCAGGTTTCTTCGCGTGGTTCGCGCGAACGACTGAGATGAGCACCACGCCGGTTGCGACCTCGACCGCTTTGGAGATGACCCCGAGGGGATCGACATCCTCCACGACGCCGATCGGCCAGATCGCAACGGTCCGCGTGACGACGAATGCCGCGATCAGGGACCCCGTGAAGACCAGCCACAACGGATCGAGGCGTCGCGGGAGGTCGATGAACACGATCCCACCCACGATTTGAATCGGGGAGACAATCGCAAAGAAAGCGGCCTGGGGGGCCGACCCGAGGTGTTGATTCATGGCCAGGAGGTGGAGACCGCCGTCCGCGAGCAGCAAGAACCCGACGACGTACCGCTTCCCGCGGGCCGGGTTCGCCATGAACTCGCGGTAGTTCGCTCCAATCACCCCGACCGTGGAGAACCCGAGTCCCTGGAACATGAGGAAGAGCCAGAGGTAGACATCGCTCACTCCGTGGCCCGAGCTCTGATCGCCGGCGATCGTCCCGAGCAAGTTGAGCGCCCACGCCACGAGCATGATGAAGACCCCGGAGAGGAGGAACGCGAACTCCGTGGAAATGTGAATGCCGCGGCCCATGCCAGCGACCCCTGACGCGCTTGGCGGGTATTTGTTTCTGCGGCCTCCACTCTCTTCGATGGTCCGAGGATTTATTACGCGGCGAGCGGGTCGGGTCGGTGTGGGTCGTCTCGATGGCCGTGTGGCCCTCGTCACAGGTGGGAGTGGCGGCATCGGCCGTGCCGCGGTCCTCGAGCTCGCGAGGGAGGGCGCCGACGTCGGCGTGCAGTACAACCGCGGGAGGGAGGCCGCCGATTCAACGGTGGAGGCGGTGCGGAAACTCGGTCCGCGAGCGGTCGCCGCCCAGGCGGATGTCGCAGACCCTCGCGCTGCCGAGCGTCTCGTCGCGAGTATCGTGAATAGCTTCGGCCGCCTCGATGTCGTCGCGTGCTTTGCAGGCCACCCATTCCGGGCCGAGGAATGGTACAAAGACTATGCCGCGCTCAACCCCGACGAGGTACGGGCCCCGATCGACATCGACTTGCTCGGGTCGATTTTCGTCACTCAGGCGGCCCTTCCGGGGATGGTCAAGGCGCGTCGCGGGAGCGTCATCCTCGTCGGCTCAACGCCGGCCCTGACCGGCGACACGGTCGGGATTCCGTATCTCGTCGCAAAGGGGGGAATCTTGGCTCTCGCGCGCGCCCTTGCGCAGGTCTATGGCCCGCGCGGAGTCCGCGTGAACGCGCTCGCCCTCGGGAGCATCGCCACCGAGGCGACCGAGCGGGCCACGCGACCGGAGGACCGGCAAGCGTTGGCCCAGGAACCCGCGCTGCGACGCTGGGGAACTCCCGAAGAGGTCGCGCGCGTCGTGGCGTTCCTCGCCTCGGATGATGCGTCGTACATCACCGGCCAAACCATTGTCGTCGATGGCGGATTCGCGCTCCGCTGATCCGTTCATGGAGTCGGAAGGGTGACGCCTTCCATGAGAAACGATCCGCGCGTTCCGCAGGTGTGGCAGGTGACCAGAAGGGACACGCTTCCGTCGCCGAACTGCTCCCGAACGATCCAGTGGCTGCGTCCACACACGCAGACGAGACGCACCTCGTCCGGCTGTCCGCGAGCTCGCAGGAACAGGCCATCCTCCGTGCTCCGCCAGCGCTGCACGACGATTCCGGGTACCGCGTCGACCCGGACATCGCGGATCGTCCCCATCGTGCGCGTCAACGGTCCCGCGCCTTAAGGCGCTTGCGCGCCGCCGGGTAGGTGACCCGCGTTCCGCGCGCCCGAGCGAACGGCGTGAGGCGGTGGTCCTGGGCCTTGCCCGGCGAAAGGATGTGGACCACGCGGAGGCCGCGGACGAGCAGCGCATCGGACAGGAGGGAGCGATGGCATTTCCACGGCACCGCTTCGGCGCACATGATCGCGGTCCGCCGCTCCGAAGCGATCGCGATGAGCCGATCCAGACCCGCCGAGAATTCGGCGGTTGCCATGTGGTCGGCGTATCCTCGGAATCCGCTGTTCCGCCAGCCGAGGTTCACGCTGTCCGGGCATGCCTTCCGGAAACCCCCAAGGGCCTCGACGTGTTCGTACGCAATCCCCCGTTCCGAGAGGGCCTTGGCCAATGAGGTCTTCGCGGTCCACGGCACGCGTTGGGAAGTCGGAAAGCGCCGGACGTCGGCGAGGAATCGGATGCGATGTTCGCCAAGAAGGGCGAGGAATTCCACGAAGGAACGGGTCGAGTGACCGATCGTCCAGACGGTCCCTCGGGATCCGCCGATCGCCGCTCGCGGGTGTTTGGCGTCCTCCACCTGATCCCCGCCCCCGTGAGGCTCACGGACGATAATCTCTCCGCTGGCCTTAAGAGACTCGGACTCGACCCCTTCGTTGCCGCGGGCCCTGCCCGGGCGTGTTCGCCATGTCCGCCCCGCCTACCGACCACCGTCGGGTCTCGCGTTGGATCGCCTTTGTCGCATTCGCGATCGCCGCCTTCATCGTGGCATCGGCCGTCGTCACCGGTTCCGGTCCTGATGGACGGGTCCGCGGGTTCGTGACGGACTCCGTCTCGGGCGTGCCGATTTCCGACGCCGCCATCCGGCTCCAGGCGTCCGACTTCCCGTGGGTGTTCGACACCTCCACGGACTCGACCGGCTACTACGAAGTGGCCGTTCCCTCGCACCGATACACTGTCACCACATGGAGCCCGGACCGCGACCAGGTCACATCGACCGTCGCCGTCGGGTCGGGCCAGACCATCTGGCTCAATCAGACCTTGCCGGTGGCGGGCCCCCGATCCGCTCGCCTCCAAGGTTACGTCACGGACGCCTCGACGAGTGCGCCTGTGGCCGTCGGAGAGATCGTCGCGGGCCACCCCTGGTGGAACCCCGGCCAAGGATACGTGAATCAGAGTTCGATGAACAGCTCGGGCTACTACGAAATGAACCTCGTGCCGGACGGCTACGAGATCATGAGCCACAATGTGTTCGGCTATGCGCCGTACGACTATTACACGGTGTACGTGGGCTCCGGGCAGATCCTCTGGTACAACATCTCGCTGACTTCGAATCCGATGGACGCATGGATCAACGGGACCGTGTCCGATGCGAACACCGGCGCCCCGATTGCCGGGGCCACCGTCATCGCGCAGGTCGACGGGACGATCCTGCCGTCCGCCGTCTCGAACGCGACGGGATTCTTCTCCCTCACCGTCCCGACGGGCAGCGTGGAGCTCTCGGCGAACGCCCTCGGGTATGCGCCGACCTTGACCTCGACATACGTGTGGTCGGCGGGCGAGTACGTCCTCAACATCGGCCTCACGCCGCTCGCCTTTGGCGTCCGCGGGTACGTGCGCGACGGCGTCACGGGAGCCGGCCTCTCCGGGATCGTCGTGACGGTCGATCCGCTCTTCGGGAGCGGGTACTTCGACCAGGCGACCACCGACGCATCCGGATTCTTCAACATCCCCTTCCCGCCGGACGACTATGTCGCGCGCGCGAGCGCCCCCGGATACACCACCTGGACGACGTGGCTCTTCTCGTTCTCGCCCGGGGTCGTGTGGGCGAACGCGACCCTGTGGCCGATCATCTCGACCGTGTCCGGGTACCTCGTGGATTCGCTCGACGGGAGCCACGTGCCCGGACTCGGGGTGACGGCGATCGACTCGCGAGCCGGGTATTCCACGTACGTCTACGCGGACGCGTCCGGGTTCTTCTCCCTCGCGGTCCCGCCGAGCCCCGCGATTTCGGTCGCGGTCCTCGGGCAGGCCCCGTACGCGGGCAACATCGTCTACGTCGCCACGCATCCACACCGGACGACCTGGGTCAACATCACGCTGGACCGCCTCAACGCGCACATCGAGACGAAGGTGACGGACGCCTTGACCGGGTTGCCCGTCTCCGGGGCGAGCGTCTATGCCGCGTGGTATTACGGATCCGACTGGGTCGCCTCGAATGCGACGGGCTCCGCGGTGGTTGACGCTCCCGCCGGTGCGAAGACGTATGTGTCGGCATGGGCGACCGGCTACCTGATCTGGAGCAGCGTCTTGACTCCGGCCGCGGGCTCCAATCCGCTGACGATTCGACTCTACCCGGATCTGCCGCAAGACGTCCGGATCCGCGGCTACGTCACCGACGCAGTCACGAACGCCAGCATTTGGCCAGCCACGATCCGCGTCACCGGATACGATGACCAGACGCCGTACGCCTACGCGGACGGAACGGGCTACTACGAAGTCTGGACGGTCGCGGCACCGCAGACGGTCCGCGCAGCGGCGACGGGCCACGCCGCCGGAGAAGCGAGCGTGGACCCCGCGTCGGGCGAGCCGCTCTGGGTCAACCTGACGCTGGCGCCGGACACGAATCCACCGCTCGTCGAGAGCTTCACGGCGACCCCGTCGATTGGGGTGTCCGAATCGAACCCGACAAGCCTCCTCGCCCACGTCAACGAAACGAGCCTCGACCAGGCGTACCTATCGATCCTCAAGCTCTACTCCGTTTCCGCGAACGTCGGGACGTTCCTGAACCTCGGGCGCTTCGACGCCTCGCGCGTGTCGGTCACGCAACCAAGCGCCGGCAACAACACGATCTCGGCGTCATGGGACACCCGGACCCCGATCGGCCACATGTCGGATGGCGTGAACTCCGTCTGGTGGCCCAGCCTCTACGCGTACGCCCCGTTCCAGACCGCCGTCGCGGGATACTGGGACAACGCGACGCTCTCGAGCCCGGTCCCCGCCGCCGCGGTCTTCGACGCGCGCAGCGGACAACTCCTGTACGTATACAACTCGTACGGTTTCTTCGGTCCGGGCGACCAGCCGACCTCGACGTTCCAACCGTATGCCTCCGGCGTCCGCATCGACCTGACGAGCGCCGCGATCGTCGGCTACGCGATCGTGAACGGTCCGACCTTCGCCGTTGGAAGTCTTCGGATGGACCTCTCTCAGGGAGTACCCGCCGGCCAGTACGGCGCCTTCCTGGAGCTGTACGACTCGGCGGGCTACTACACCCCGGCCGCCGTCCTCATCCAGACGACTCCGGACAATGTCCCTCCGGTCGCGAACGCCGGGCCCGACCTCGTCGTGGACGAGGACACGACGGTGACACTCGACGGATCCGCTTCGACGGATAACGTCGGAATCACGAGCTACAGGTGGACATTCATGGACGGGACGATGCAGACGCTCCAGGGCGTTAGCGCGTCGTACGTCTTCGCAACGCCCGGCGCGTACGTCGTGACCCTGACCGTGCGCGATGCGGACGGCAATGTTGGGACGGACACCGTGACGGTCACCGTCCGCGACGTGACGCCTCCGGCGGTCACCGTGTCCTCCCCGTCCGATGGGGCGAGCATCCCCGGATCGACGGTCATCGTCGCGTCCGCAACGGACAATCTCGCGGTCGTCCGGGTCGAGTTCCTCGTCGACGGGGTCTCCGTCGGCAATGACACGACCGCACCGTTCGAGTGGTCGATCGCGGCCGGAAGCCTGAAAGACGGGAATCACACCCTGACGGTCATCGCCTTCGATGCGGCAGGCAACTCGGCGTCGGCGATGGTTCACGTGACCGTTGCAAACGTACCGGGAGGCCGCGGACTCGGCTTGTCCGAGATTGCGGGCTTCCTCGGGATCCTGGCGGTGATCGCCGGAATCGTCGTCGCACTGCTCCTGATCGCGCGCCGAAAGCCTCGGCGGCCCGCGATGGCGCCCGTGGTCGCGGCGCCAATGGTCGCACCGACGTCGGCTCCGACAACCCCGGAAGTCCCTGCCGCTTCGGAACCCGAGCCCGAGCCGGCCGAAGAGCTCCCGGACATTGACAATCTCTGAACAGACCGCGGGCCATCCGATCTGCTGGTCGATTCGCGTCGCCAAGCCTGAGCTCGGCAGGGACCCGCAAGGCGGCCGGATGAGCGTGCCGTGTTCAAGTGTGTTGGACCCGACCACCCAGGCACCGTCTTGTGGACGGGCCGGCTAAGTACCGTCACGAAGCTCGCTCCCATCGAAGGCGTGAAACATGGGTCGAGGTCTCAAGCGGTTCTTCGAGCTAATGGTGCCGGCCGCTCTGGTCGTCTTCCTGCTAGCTTCGTCCTGGACGCCTGCGTCCGCGACGATCGT
>Ga0209803_1001130_pt1 | contig 17673 bp, 16 predicted proteins | sample GraSoiAngelo_138_FD_185895 | JGI IMG/M metagenome (GOLD analysis project Ga0209803, IMG submission 185895) | Grasslands soil microbial communities from the Angelo Coastal Reserve, California, USA - 14_0929_09_40cm (SPAdes) (version 2) | ecosystem: Environmental > Terrestrial > Soil > Grasslands ...
AGGACTCGGGCCGCGGCTGCCTCCGGGTCGTCGGCATCGCACGGCTCGAGGAGCGCTTGGGCCGCGAGGACCGCGTACGACCACGACGACCGCCGGAGTTGCTCCGTCGTCCGCTCGGCCAGCCGCGACGCTTCCTGGGCGGCGGTGAGCGCCGCCTCGAAACGGCGTTCCTGGAAACTCTTGCGGGCTTGCTCAAGGAGCTCCTCTACCCGATCGAAGTCGACGTCGGATTCTCGCCCGAGAGCGAGGGTCGCATCCCGCTCTGGCGCCGCCTCCGCCTCGAGTTCCATGAGGATCTCCGACGAGTCGGGGGCGCCCGCGAGGGCCTCGACGAGATCCGCCTTCCGCTTGAGCCCATGGAGGACCACCCGGTGGCGCTCCCCGAGTTCCCGGAGCTGCCGCGGCCGAAGCCGGTCGAGCTGGTACGCCATCCGACGCCGGCTTGCCTCCGGCACGAGGTCCTCGGCCCCGGGGAGCGAGGCGAGCGCTTCGATCAGCGAGTCGCGATTCGGATACCGGGTCGGATCGACGCCATGGGCCTGGGCAAGGCCTTGTAACACGTCGTCCGGCAGGGAGAGGAACGTTTCCCGCGGCGTCGATGGCATTCAGGGGTCTCCACGGAATCAAGCGGGCGGGGCGCGATAAACGTTGCGCAGCCTCACTCATCCGTCGGACGGTACCGACGCAAAATCCCGATCGCCCACTGGACCTTCCGGAACTCGTCCGGGTCGCCGCCCCGGTCCGGATGGTGCTGCCTCGCCTGACCTCGATAGGCCCGTTCGACCGCGGCCCGGGAAGGCCACCCGCGCCCGAAACGCGGCGGATGGACCCGGACATCCTCGAAGCCGAGAATGCGGAACGCCGCCTCGATGCCTTTCGTCTGGAGATAGAACTCCCGCAGGTCCGAGAAAATGCCGCCCGATTCGTGGCCACCCTCGATGCTGTACCGCGCGTGTCCCCGCGCAATTGCGGTCCCGGAACGATGGTCTCGCCCGCAGGCAAAACAGAAGAAACGGTCCGGCACGGTCCGCCATCTCCGGATCGTCTCAAGGCCTTTCGGGTTGCGGAGGCAAAGGTTATGCGCGGCCGCCGCCTTTGCGTCGACCGTGTCGTTCCGCTCGGGTCCCTCCGTGTTCAAGGACCAAGGGAAACTGTCGTTCGACTACCTCCCGGACAAGATGGTCCACCGCGAACAGCAGACGCAGCGCCTCTTCAGTCTCCTAAGGCCGATCGTTGAAGCCGGGACCTCGAGCAACGCGTTCCTGTATGGACCCGTGGGCACGGGGAAGACCCACACCGCGAAGCGGTTCTGCCTCGATTTCAAACGGCATGCGTCGGAATCGGACCGGGCGGTCGATTGGGACCTCGTGAACTGCCGCCAGCGGATGGGGGACGACGCGGTCTTGCTCAAGCTGATCCAGCACTTCGACACGCATTTCCCGGAGCGGGGATTCTCCATCGCAGAGAAGATGGAAACGCTGCGGCGGCACCTCGAGAAACACAAGCTCCACTTCATCGTGATCCTGGACGAGGTCGATGCGCTCCTGAAGAAGAGCGGGGCGGACCTGATCTATTCGTTCGCGCGGATTGCGGAGGAAACCATCGCGGCAAAAGGCAACATCTCGATGATCTTGATCTCGCAGCGTTCGAACGCGTTGGAGTACATGGACCGCGCGGCTTTGAGCACGTTCCGCCGATCGAACGTCGTCGAGTTCCCGAAATACGACCGAAAGGAGCTACGGGACATCGTCGCGGTTCGCGTCCTCCTCGCGATGCACCCTGGGACCGTCGGCGACGACCTCGTCGACCTGATCGCGGACCTCGGATCCGAATTCGGGGACGCCCGCTATGCGATCGAGCTGCTCGAGAAAGCCGGAATGCTCGCGGACGAGGAGCGAGCGGACGAGATCGCACCGGAGCATGTGCGCGGCGCGAAGGCCCACGTCCATCCGACGGATGTCCAAGAGCGCCTCGGCCTCCTCGACGTGCCGAAGAAGCTGGTCCTCCTGGCCATCGCGAGGAAGAGCCGCAAGAAAGCGTACATCACGATGGGGGATGCGGAAGACACGTACGCGATCGTATGCGAGGAGTTCGAGGAGAAGCCGCGAGCCCACACGCAGTTCTGGAAGTACGTCCGAGAGTTGGACGCCCTCGGCCTCGTCGACACGAAGTTGAGCGGCGAAGGCGTCGTCGGGAAGACGACACTGATTTCTCTCCCCGAGATTCCCGCCAAGGTGCTCAGTGATAATCTAGAACGAAGTTTGAAGAGACGATAGCGCTATGGAGAAACCGATGGGATGGGTGCAACCGCAGGAAAGCGAAATGGGCACGGAGGCTGAGGCACTTCGCTCCGCGATGCCCATGGAACTCGAGAAAGGGGCTTGTTACCTCGTCAAGGAGAAGAAGCCGGAGCTGAGCTTCCGCCTCTTCGAAATGCTCCTCGGTCAGAAGACTCCGGCCTTGTGCATCACCCGCCAGTATCCGGATCGGGTGCGGCGGGAACGCGGCCTGGCCGAGACGCGAATCATCTGGCTCAGCCACACGCCGGGCGAAGACTTCCACAACCCGACCGCGATCGGAACGCTCGCCAAGGTCATCCAGAAATTCATCGAGGACAACAACGGCGAGGGCGTGGTGCTCCTGGACGGCCTCGAGTACTTGATCATCAACAATGGCTTCCTCCAGACGCTGATGTTCGTCGAGCACGTGAACGAATTCGTGATGCAACGGCGCGCGGTCATCCTGTTGCCTGTGAGCCCGGACACGCTGGAGGAGAAGGAACTCGCTCTTGTCGAGCGGAACATGAAAGTCCTAGAGTCGCCCGCACTGAAGACGGACCTCGAGTCCCGCGAGGTCAGCCGGCTCCTCGACAATTACTGAGCGTTTTCGCTCGTCGAGCACGTGAACGAATTCGTGATGCAACGGCGTGCGGTCATCCTGTTGCCTGTGAGCCCGGACACGCTGGAGGAGAAGGAACTCGCTCTTGTCGAGCGGAACATGAAAGTCCTGGAGTCGCCCGCACTGAAGACGGACCTCGAGTCCCGCGAGGTCAGCCGGCTCCTCGACAATTACTGAGCGTTTTCGCGCGCGGCCCCGCGCTGCCGCTCGACGATTTCGTCGACCAGGGAGAGGAACTTGTCTTCTTTCCCTTTCGGGATCGTCGCGCCGGACGCGATGTTGTGGCCCCCGCCATTCCCGGAGACCTCGGACGCCGCTTCCCGGAGGGCGACCGCGAGGTCAATTCCCGAGGCGATGTGGGCGCGGCTCGCTCGGGCGGAGACCTTCGTGACCCCATCGAGGACCGAAAGGCCGAGGGTCGGCCGCGACGAATCGAAGAAGAATTGCATCCCTGTGCCGGCCACCACGCCCGCGAGACTCGCGTCATCGCAGTAAAAGAACTGAATGTGCTTCTTCGGGAACAGGCCCGCGGATTCGAGAGAGACGAGGTAGCCGAGAACCTTCGCGGTGTATTCTTCAAGGAGCTTCTCCGCTTTCGCAGTCGCTTCCCGATCGCCCAGGCATACCGCCATCCCGAGGCCTTCCTGCTCGAGGCGATCGCAGCTGTTCACATACGCTTCGAGATCCTGCGCGTACATCTGGTCCGGTTCAATCCAGAATCGGTCGGCCACGAGGACGTCGAGGGCCTCCGGCGTGGCGCCTTGTTCGACGAGACGCAGGGCGAGAACGGACGCCAGCTTGCGCCGGCCGGTCGTGTCGATCTGGCGGACCGTGGCCTCCGGATCGAAGCCCGCTGCCTGGAGGAACGCGGCGGCCGCGTCCGGCCGTCCCGAGAGGCCTCGGAAATACGGATCGATGGAGACGGCGAGCGCCCGGCCCAGCGGCAGGTCTCGAAGGGCGAGCCGGCGTTCCGGGACGACGACTTTCCGGTCGACCGCCTCGGCGAACAATGCCGCATGCTGCGTTGACGCCGAGGAAGCCACCGACGGCCTGCTTGTCGCCGATCGCGCCCGCCAACGCGGGTCCGGCGAGGTCCCAGTTGCGCTCGTCCAAGATGAGGGTGAACAGCCACGTCGTCGTGGCCCCGCACATCTCGCGCGCGCCGTCGACCCCGTCGAGATGGGGGTTGATGTGGACAATCGTTTCCGAATCGCGGATCGGCTTGTGGTGGTCCAAGACGACGACAGGATACGGCAGGCCCTCCAGGAGATCGAGCTGTCCCGAGCCCATATCGCTCACGATGAGCAATTCGTTCGTCTCCTCCCGCAGACGAGCCGCGGCCGCCCGGTCGAGCGCATGTGCCATGCTCGCATGGATCCGCTTTCCGCGGCGCATCATCGCCCGCACGAGGATCGCGGCCGAGGTTGTGCCGTCCGGATCGTAGTGGCAGAAGATCCGGACCCGAGAGGCGCTTTCGACCAAGGCCGCGGCGTTCCGCATGCGGTCGAGAAGACCCGCAGGTGCCAAGTCTTCGAGGCCCCGGACCATGGGCCACCTACTTCACTTGCGGCTCCGCGAGCTTCAACGAATATTCCCACTGGGCCGGGAGGACGCCTCGCTCCTTGTAGTACCGCGACAGCCGACGGATGCGCGATTCGATCAGCTGCAGGCCACGCCGGTTGCTCAGGTCCTTCGAGTGGTCCTTGAGGTGCGCCTGCAGGCTCGTGGCGCGCCGGATGAGACTCGCGAGATCCTCCGGCAGTGCGAACTTCACGCCTTTCGACGTGAGGATCTGGTTCACACTCCGCCCGGCGGCGAGCCGCACGTTCGGCACTCCGAAGGCATCCCGGAGCCGGATGCCGATCGCGGCTGTCGAGAGGCCTTCCTGGTGCAAGCGGACGATCGTCTCCTCGATTTCCGCCTTCTCCATCGAGACCCATTCCGGGTTCGCCTTCAGGTACGGGCGGGTCGAGCCGCTCTTTCCTTTGCGGTGCGCATGGAGGCGGGCCATCGGTTCCTCGGGAGGGGCTGCGCATACCGCGCGGACGTATTTAAGACTCACTTCGTACGCGCGACCGCCATGATGCGAAACGCGCTCGGGGTCACTCGGCGGAACCGCTTCCGTTTCGGCGTCACGGCGAACTCGCCAGTGCGATCAAAACCCGTCTCCCGGAGGAGCCGGCCCATCTGTGGTCGGGTATAGGTCCGGACGACATGCCGCTCGGAGAATCGATCAAGGACCTTGCGGCCTTGAAGTACGAGGAACCGAAAGTCCATCACGAGCTGGGATTTCCGCGGATCGAAATGAGACTCGGAAAGACGAATGATCTCCCGCCCCGCTCCGATTCGATCGATCCAGGACTGAATGCCGGGCCTTACGCCGGATGTCTGCCAGTACTCGTACACGAAGAGGCCGCGCGGGACCAAATGCGCGTGCACACGGCGTAGACACCCGGTGACCTCCTGAGGACTCAGAAGATAGTCGAATGCGCCGAACATACAGATGGCCGCATCGAACGTCTGTCGGAGGCGAAAGGAGTGCATGCGGGCGCGAATGAATCGAGGTGGCTGCCCGACCGGTATCGTTTTCTTCCGCGCGAGCGCGAGCATCTCCCGAGATTGATCGACGCCCACGACCTCGTAGCCGCGGCGGGCGAGTGGAAAGTCGTGATTTCCCGTGCCGCATCCGAGATCCAAAATCGTCTTGGGCTTTCCCCGAAAACGCCGGAAGACCCGCTCGAGAAACTCCACATCTCCCTCGTAGTCCACCAGCTCGTGATAGATCTCGTCGTAATACTTTGCGAACCGACGACCGTAGGAAGGCCGAACGGCCCGAGGCATCCGCGACGCGAACCCGTTCCTATCGGATGATGCTATGGCTTCTGCACCACCAACGCAGCGTGATCCGCCTGGAATGGGGACAGAATACGCAAGTCAACCGGTTTGTGTCCGGCCCCGACCACCGTTCGCTTCGCGGCGTCAAAGACGCGGCTGGGCGCAGCAGCCACATCTTGGGACCGGGCTTTGATCATCAAGTAACCGAAACCACCCGCCCGGACCAACGCGAGGTTCTTGAGAAAAATACCTTCTTGGTCTCGTTGGGCTACATCTTGGTAAAGGATATCCACGAAACCCACGTGGCTCGCGTACGATTCCGGGTTTGTCGCATCGCCCAGGACGGGGACGAGGTTTTCTCGGGCCTCGGCCAACGCGAGCAGGTCTCGAAAGGATCGAGACGCTACTTCGACCGCCGTGATTGTCCCCCGACGGCAAATGTCGGAGACATGGCTGACGGTGGTCCCGCTTCCCGCCCCCAGGTATAGTACGGAGGCCTCCTCGCGAAATTCCCAGCTGTGCCCGCCGCATTTCAGATAGGCCGCGAGCTTGCTCCGGTTCGCGTCCCATCGACGAAACTCGTCATGCCCGGATTGAACGAGCCCCTCGCCGTACACCGTCGCGCCGGGGACGAGATTGCGGGTCAGCAGCCACGGTCCCTCCGAGTAGACGCCTTCCCACTTCGTCGGCTGGACGGACATCAGGGAGGCGAAGGCTCGGGCGGCTTTGACCTTTCCGCGGGAGGAGCCTTACGGCTCCGTCGCTTCCGAGGCTTCGAACTGGGACTCGGCTTGGCAGCGTCGGACTCCGGTGGGGATTTCGTCTTCTTTCGTGGAGTGCGCTTTCGTGCTCTCGGTGGGCGGTCCGATCCTCCGACGTTCGCGAGGTTGAGCATGATTCGAGGGGAATCGGCGAGCTTCGCCGCGCGTCGGATGTTTCCGGCCGCACCCTTCGCTTGGCCGAGTTGGAGTTGCGCGACACCGAGGTTGTTTAGCGCCTCCGCGCAATGGGGGTCGATCTTGAGCGCCGCACGGAACGCCGCGATGGCTTCCCGAGTTCGCCCGGCGAGTAGGAGCGCGGCGCCAAGGTTAATGCGCGAGTCTGGATCCGTTGGCTCGGCCCGAGTCGCCTCCATCAACATGTTGACGGCTGCCTCGTGGCGGCCTGCTCGGAGGAGGGCAGTCCCGCCGGCGCGCAAGAGACCGGGAATCTCCCGGCGGGATTCTGCGGTAGCGCGGAACACGCGCGCGGCCTCTTCGCCGAAGCCGGCCCGAGCGAGGAAGTCCGCCTGCATCGCAAGGGCCCGGAGGTCCCCTACATGGGTGGCGAGGTACGACTCACACGCGCGTACGGCTCGCTCGTATTCGCCAGCTGCGGCCAAGACCCCGGCCCGATGAAGCAGGGCGTCCGCGTCGCCCATCCGGGCCGCACGGTCGAACGACCTGGTTGCCTCGGCGAGCGATCCGCCCGCGAGTTGGGCCTGGCCGAGGCCCAACCAGGGCGCCGGCGCGTCGAGTTGGATCGTCGACTCCCAGACATCCTGCGAGACCTCTGGGAATCCGAGTCGCGTGAGCAGCGCGGCGATGTGCTCCCGCTTGGCCCGCCACGGTTCCGCGCGGGCGTGCCGCCGCACATGATCGAGGACACGCATCCGGACGACCGCGCTCCGGCCTTTCGGGTTCAGTCCGAGGGACTCGCACATGTGCTTGAGGACCGGCCACTCCGCGTGCTCGACCTCCGCCAAGGGGGGGAGGCTCACGGCGTCACCTCTTGACATCGTGGGCGAATCTCGCACTCTGCGCAACCCGGATCGCCCGCGAGGTGCGTCCCGAAGCATTCGTAGACGCCGCGGTAGAAGTCCACCTTGTCCCGCATCTCCCTCGCGCGACCCAGCGCAGCCTTCGCTTCGGCGAGATTCGGATCAATCGTCAGCGCGCGTTCAAACGATTGGAGCGCCAACGTGGATTCGAGGAGCCCAAGATGGGCGAGGCCTTTCGCATACCACAACCACGCCGCCTCTCGAATCCGGAGCGCCCGGTCGGCCCAGAGGACCGCCTCTCCGTGGCGGCCCTGCTGCTCGTACAGGTACATCCGGTTCGCCATGGCGTCGAAGAAGTCGGGGTCGAAATGCAACGCCTCGTCGAAGCAACGTGCGGCCCCGGACGCATCCTCGAGGCGGAGCAACGCCGCGCCTTTGTTGTTCCATGCGGCGGCGCTCTCTGGGCGGAACGAGAGGACCTTCTCGTTGCAGGCAATCGCGCCTCGATAGTCCTTCAGCTCATGGAGGACCGCGCCTTTGTCGATCCAGGCTTCGACTGACCGGGGGTCGAGAGCCAACATCCGATCGTACGCCTCCGCTTCCTCCTGCGTCCGCCCGAGGTCGTGGAGGACCGACGCCAAGCCCATCCATCCCTCCTTCGACTCCCCGTTCGCCTTGAGGGCTTGCGCGAAGGAGTCGAGTGCGCCTTCCAAGTCGCCGGTCTTCCGGAGGATGCGGCCCCGGAGGATCCAGGCGGCGTCGTACTGCGGCTTCAACTTCAGGGCGACGGCGAGCTGCCCGAGCGCCCCGTCGGCGTTGCCGCGTTCGAACGCGTTTCGCGCGGCGTGCATCGCGGCTTCGAGCCGATCGACGCTCGGCAGGAACCGCCGGGTCTGGTCCGGCGGGAACGTCAGTCGCTCGCCTCCCGCTCCAGGTGACGGACGCATGTCGCCCGCCACTTCTGGGCGATCCCGTGATCCGGCTTGAGGGACAACGCGCGATCGTACGCTTCGAGCGCCTCCCGGTACCGCTCGAGGTGTTGGAGGACGATGCCCTTCCCCGTCCAAGCATCGGCGTTGCGAGGCTGCTTCTCGAGGGCTTGCTCGTACCGGAGCAGAGCCATCTGGGGATCGCCGCCCTCCATCGCGAGCTCCGCGAGCTGCAGGAGGACCTGGGCGTCCTCCCGGTCGGGCTCGATTGATTCGACGAACGATTGGAAGTCCGCGGACGCGGACGTCGGGACCGGCTCGGGCTCGTCCTCGATCGCCTCGAACGCTTTCGCGAGCGACGAAAGATCGGGGGCGCCCTCGTGCGACGGCGGCGCCGGTTGCGCCTCCGACCCAGGTTCAGCGAGCGCCTCCCGAGCCTCGCGAACCTCGGGATCGTCCGGACCCAGTTCGGTCGCCTTTGCCAGTGCGGCACGCGCCTCCCGGGCATTGCCCAGCACGGCCTGGGCGCGCGCTTGACCGGCCCACGCTGCGATCCGCTTCGGGTCGAAAGCAGCCGCCTTCTCGAAACACTCGAGCGCCTCCTTCGGATGATCGTGGGTCAACAAGATCCGGCCTTTCGCGAGCCACGGATCCGGGAAATTCCATTGGAGGGCGATCGCGCGGTTGTAGTACTGGATCGCCGCGCCCCATCGACCCTTCTGGTCCAGCAGCGCTCCTTTCCGATGGAGGATCGGGGCGTTCTGGGGGTTCTTGCCGAGGGCGCGGGTGAACAGGACCTCCGCGGCCTCGGAGTCGCCGAGATCCAAGAAGGCGTCCCCGAGGCCGAGGGTCGCGCGTGGGTCATCCGGCGCAACTTCGAGGACCGCTTGGAAGAGGGACACCGCTTCACTTGCATGTCGGTCCCGCCGGAGTTGCTCTGCCTTCTGCACGACGTCCCCCGATCTCGAGGGCTCGATGCGCTGCCTCGTTTGGATGTCGGTCCCGCCGGAGTTGCTCTGCCTTCTGCACGACGTCCACCGATCTCGAGGGCTCGATGCGGAGCGCCTCCCGTAACGCGGGGACCGCGTCCGCGAGCCGCCCCAGACCGAACAGCAAGTTCGCGCGCTCGTACCAAGCCTGACGATTCCCGCGGTCCACGTCCACGATTCGCGTGTAGCATTGGAGCGCCTCCTCGGGCCGGTCCAGGAGGACGAGAAGCTCGGCTCGGTCGAACCACACCGCCACGTCCTCGGGTCGCTCGCGGAGCAACCGGTCGTAGCAGTCGAGGGCCGCCCGATACTCGCCCTCTTCGATGAAGCCCTGTGCTTCCTCGCGCAGTCGGGTCGCGCGCTGCTCCTGCTCGACCTCGCCGGGGGCGAGCTCCAGCCGAATCGCTCGGGCGAGTGCCGCCGTCACGCCCTTGCATTGGGCGAGCGCCTTCGCATCCGCGGCCCCCAACGAGGCCATGTCCGGAAACGCGGTCGCGATCACGTCGGCTTGGTCCAACGAGACCCCCGGGACCGTCGTGAGGAAACGCAAGACCTCCCGACGGGCCGTGTCTTTCTCGAGCCCCGCCAGTCGCTCCGCGGCGGCATGGGCGCGGGCCTCGACGACTTCCTCCTTCGAGGCGATGGCGGCCTCTCGGCCGGCGATGCCTTGTTCCTTCGCGGTGAGCTCCTCCGTCCGCGAGCGGACGAACGCTTCGGTCTCCGCCCGCGCGCGATCCAAGGTGCGGCGCGTCTCCTCGAGCTCGGCCCGCAGTGCGGCCTCTGCCGCAAGCTCCTCGGGCTCCGGCTCAGGCTCCGGTTGCGGCTCCGGGACCGGACTCGGCTCCGGTAAGGGAAGCGGGGGGTCTGGCCGCGGGACCGGGTCGGGGGGGAACGGCTGAGGCGCGGGAAGCGTCACACGTTCCTCCTCCGGTTCGACCTCAACGGTCGGCGGTGGCGATCGAGCTTCGACCGCCGGGGCGCGTTCCGCGGGGACCTCGGGAACCGGTGGCGCGGAGGCGGCGGGAGCCTGGGGGCCAAGGTCCTCAAACGACGGGAGGGGCTCCTGGCTCTCTTCGATTCGCGTGTCCGCTCGGGGCTGTGCGGCGACCGGAGGTTCGAGGACGCTTGCTCGCAATCGGTATTCGGAGGCCAGGTGCGGAGGCGCCCACTCGCGAGTGCCTAGGTAGCGGCACACCGATGCGAGGGCCGCCCGGACTTCGGGGTCGGTGGGCGAGGACCGCCGGGCGTCCCGCAGGAACGTGTGGAGGACTTCGGCGTCGCCAACGCTCATCGGGGAGCGGGCTTCCGCGTCGAGATGGAGAAGCCGAACGAGGCGAATTCCATCCTGCGCCGATGGCTCGGCCGTCGACTTCCGCCACTCGATGTGTGACAGGTCCGTGCCGAGGACCGCCACCTCCCGGGTCCCGGTGAGATCGAGGAGCGAAGGCCCGGGCAGAAGGCCGGGGTCCAGCCAAAGAGGACGATCCGCGACGAGGAAATCGACGCACGACGCGCAGAGAAAATCGCGACTCGCGGCGCCGCATCGAACGCAGCGCGAGGGGAGCACGCGCGCATCAAGGGAGGAGGGTCATATAAAAGCTGGGCAGTGAGTGATGCCCGCTTGCAACGAGCGACGGAACCTCAATGGGCAGATTGAGGACGACATGTTCATCGCGACCGGGTGCTGTGCCGCATGACGGGTTCCGCCTTGGACGTCCGGATGCGACCGGCGCGTCGCAAAGACTACGCGGTAATCTGGGAGGCGACGCTCCAGACGGTCTGGGACGATGTCCCCGAGGACGAACGGACGCGGCTCGACCGGCGCAAATGGGAATCCCACTTTCGCAAGAAGATCGAACCGTATATTGAGGGAGACCGGACGGAGAAGTGGATCGCCGAGAACCCGGACCGCGAGTTGCTCGGCTACGTGATCGTCGGAGACAGCGGATTTCTCACGCCGGAGACGCACGGGTTCATCTACGACATCTGGGTCGTCCCCGCCCACCGAGGCAAAGGGGTCGGGAAGTTCCTCGTCGAATGGGCGGTCGATTGGGCCCGCCGGCGGGGCCATCGAAAGATCAAGCTCGAGGTGTCGGAAATGAACGCCCGTGCGCGCCATGTCTATGAGCCATGTCTATGAGAGCCTGGGATTCCACCCGGAGCGTCGGTACATGGGGAAGTCCCTGGAGTGACTCCAGCCCGATACTCGGATTTGCGACACGAGCCACCAAAGGGTTAAATAACGGGGAAATCGTGTTCGGAGGATGCGGGGTAGTACGATGATTCAGGTCACCCTGACCGAAACTGCAGCGAACAAGGTCAAAGAGCTCATCCAGCGGTCCGACCCGGAGACGGGCAAGCCGCTAGGCTCCCTCGACGACACATATCTCCGTATGTACGTGGCCGGCGGCGGCTGCTCCGGCTTCCGCTACGGGCTCGCGCTCGATCGGAACGTCCATGAGGACGACGACGTCGTCCAAGTTCATGGCCTGAAGGTCTTGGTCGACGGCAACAGCAAGGAATACCTGGACGGCTCGAGCGTCGACTACGCCGAGAGCGTCGCGGGGAGCGGCTTCCTCGTGAGTAACCCGAACAACTGGTCCACCTGCGGATGCGGCCAGAGCTTCAACCCGAAGGGAGAGGAAGCTCCGGACCACCAGGAAGGCCAGCACGCCCACGCGCACACGCACTGACCGACGGCCGTTGTTGACGACTTTACGGATTAGCGACCGCGCCGTGGGTGTTTGGCTCGATCGTCAGCGTCCCGTCAAGGACGGATCGCTGGCGCTGAAGGTGGCCCTTGTACGCGTCGATCCGCCGGAGGATCTGTCGGACCTCGGGGGTGTCCCCGGTCTCGAGGGCGTCCTGTCGGAGCGCGTCGAGGGTTCCGTCAACCGCGTCGAGGACGCGGACCGCATCTGCCGGGCGTAGCGAGTCAATCGTTTCCTCAAGGATGCGAGTCATTTTTGCACCGGCGGCCGACCGGGCTTCCTCTATTTAGCGATGATGGCGGAGAAAATTCCGCCGCGAATCCGTTCCGTTGAGCTCAGACGCCGCCGAGGACTTGCACGACCGCGCGATCGTCGTCGGGAGGATGCGACAGGATTGCCCAGGCGAGCTCGGCCTGCGGGGAACGCAAGCGGATTTGCCGGAGAATTTCCGCCGCGTCGGCGCCGCCATCCGGGGACGACACCAGGACGACCGCGTACCTCACTTCCTCCGGTAGCGACGTGAACCAGGGCGACGCGTACGCCTCCTCCACGGCAACGAAACAGCGGTGCTTCTCCCGTCCAGCGCCCATCCCGAACCGCCATTCTCGCACGCGACCGAGCATCCGGCGCAACCGGGCGACATCCGACCGGCCGAGGACGTCCGACAAGCTAGAGGCGGGCCGGGCCATGATTGCCCCCAGCGCCGCGAAGGCCTTCGTGAGGGGAAGGTCCCGGGCGACTTGGAGGAGGCGATCGTTGCTGAACGTGACGACGCCGTCCACGCGCTTCTGGAGGAGCTGGAGCTGCGCCTCCGCGAGTTGCCGTCGGATCGGCCCTTCCATCGTGAAGGGGACCGTGGCGAGGGCGAGCGTCGCATCGCCGAGAATCCGCGCGACGCGGCCGACGAGGCCCATCCCCCATCCGCCGAGCTCGCCGCCCAGTCCCCCGAGGATTAGAATCACATCCGACGGATGCACGGCATCGTTCAGCGCGATTCGGATCGCGGGCGGCGGCGACGTGACGTGACGAAGGATGTTGCACCCGGCACCTCCGCAACCGATGATCGCGACCCGGGCGCGTTCGTCCTCGGTTCCCAGCTGCCAGATGTCCGGCACGGCCCGTGCATCAGGAGAGCGCGGAGATAAAGGATTGTCACCGTGGGACGATATCTATTCAGGATTCTGGATAGAAATGGACCGAGGAAAGCGCGATAAGGAGACACGGGATGCCGGAGTCAATGGCGATCGCTCGGGTCCCGCGGCGCGCCGACGCCGTCGTGGTCGGCGGCGGCTGCATGGGAACGAGCATCGCCTTCCACCTCGCGCGGCGCGGGGTCGATGTCGTCCTGGTGGAGAGAGGCCATGTGGCCTCGGGTGCAACGGGGCACAGCGGCGCACTCGTGCGCCAGCACTACGAGGCGCGGATCGGCATCCGGCTCGCACGGGAAAGCCTGGGGTTCTTCCAACGGTTTGAGAAGGAGACGGGTTACCCGTGCGATTTCCGGACCACGGGATTCCTCTCTGGTACCCGCCACCGCGACCTTGCGGCCTTCGAGGCGCTCCTCTCCCTCCTCCGTTCCGAAGGCGTGAAGGCCGAGCGACTCACGTCTTCGGAGGCGAAAGGGATTGAACCGCAACTCGACGTCTCCGACTACGCTGCGGTCGTGCACGATCCGGAGGCAGGATACGCAGACCCCATCGCGACCGCGGTCGGGTTCGCTCGGGCGGCAGAGGCTCGTGGCGCGGTGGTCTTAGAGGACCGCGACGTGTCATCCGTGATCACCCGGTCAGGTCGGATCGCGGGCGTCCAGGTGCGCGGTCGCTCGACGATCGCGACGGAGCGCGTGATCCTTGCTGCAGGCAATTGGACGCGCGAACTCGCGCGTGCGTTGCGAGTGCCGCTGCCTCTGCGGTTCGTCCGAGGCGACATCGTAATCTTGCGGCGCCCCGTCGGCTTTGGATCGCCTCCAAAGATTCATTTCGACTTCTACGGCAACACGTACGCCCGGCCGGAGGGCGAGAAGGACATGCTGGTCGGCTACATGGACACGGATCCGCGGAAGACGATCCGCCGCCACCTGCTTCCGGACGACTCCGTCCCATCGTCGACGGTCCGCGACCTTCGTACGCGGCTCATGCGGCGCTTCCCGGTCATGGCCCGAGCGCAACCCCGCGGGGGGTGGGCCGGCGTGTACGATGTGACCCCGGACTCGTATCCGATCCTCGACCAGGTCGGCCCGGAGGGGCTGTACGTGGCCGCCGGCTTCAGCGGCCACGGGTTCAAGCTTTCACCGGAAGTCGGTCGGCTCATGGCGGAGTTCGTCGCGACGGGGCGGAGGCCCGAAACCCTAGTCCCGTTGCGCTTCGCAAGGTTTCGGGAGAACCGACCGATCGAGCCGGAGGCGCCGTTCCCCACGAAGCGAGGCTCGCGACTGCCCTAGGCACTCCGCGCGTCGTTCGATACTTTCGCAGACGGTCTCGTAGACATTATAAGTAGAATGGTGCCCTTGCGCACGCCAGGATGCACGAAATCGTCTGCGTGGGCGATGTCCACGAAGGTCTGAGCTTCGATTTCCGGCTCGATCCGGACACCGGAATTTCGGAGAGGGCCTTGGACCTCCACGGCAATTTCGCGAAGGCGGCTCGGTGGGCGATCGACCAGCGCGCCTCTCTGTTCTGCGTCCTCGGGGACCTGTTCGACCGGACCCACGTGGCCCCCGTGTTCCGAGAGATGGTCCGCAAAGACGTGATCGAGCCGCTCGGCGCCGCGGGAATCGAGGTGTGGATCCTCGCGGGGAACCATGACCAGCCGCGGAGGGCCGCCCGCTCGACGTCCCTCGATGACTACCGCGGCTACCCTCACGTCCGGGTCTTCCGGGAACCGAAGCGCGAGGTTCGAGAGATCGGTGGTCGGAAGATCGGCTTCATCCTCGTCCCCTACCTCCACCCGGAACAGGTCATGGAGCAAGTCCGCGAGAGCTTGGGGAAAGAGGTCCCCCGCGAGACCGCGTACGAAGTCGCCCGGCAGACCTGGAAGGAGTGGATCCAGAACCGCGCGCAGGAGCTGAAGGACGCGGACCTCCGAATCCTGTTCGGCCATTTCGAGTTCCAGGGCGTGCGGTATGCGACCACGGCCCCGCCCGAAATCGTCCCGAACGACTTCACGTTCACGCCGGACATGATCCCGGATGCGGTCGACCTCGTCGTCTTCGGGCACATCCACATGCACCAGGTCCTCGGGCGCCGCATCGTGTACACGGGCGCGCCGGAGCGAATCGATTGGGGCGAACGCCTCGACCCCAAGGGCTTCCTCGCGATCCGACCCGACGGCGGGTGGTCGTTCGTCGAGCTGCCGTCAAGGCCCATGGACAGAGTCGACGTGAGCGTGGGCATGGCGGACGACGCGACCGAGAAAGTCCTCGCCGCGCTCCCCAAAGATGTGGCAGGCCATCTCGTGCGAATCGAGATTGCGCTTCCCGACGAACTTCGAAACCGTCTCGATGAGAAGCGCCTCGCGGAACGTCTCCGAGAGGCGTTCCATTACGAGGTCAAGTTCCTCTCGACGAGCCGACCGCGCATCGTCGCCGACGACTTTACATTGGACCCGGTACGCCTCTTGGCGGACTACGTCGACAAAGTCCTCGCGGACCACCCGAGGCGCGAGGCGATCAAGGTCGAGGCGCGGCGGGTCCTGAAGGAGGCGCTGGCGTGAAGGCCGCTGACGCCGTCGAATCCGTTCCCGAAATGGGCGTCGAACATGCGCCGGGGGGCGAGGGGTTCGTGCTCGAAGAGATCGAGATGCGCCGGTTCATGCGATATCTCGAGAAGACGGACCCACCGTTGCGATTCCCGGAGAAATTCACGGTCATCACGGGCCGCACCGGCGCGGGCAAGTCCTCGATCCTCGATGCGATCACGTTCGCCCTCTACGCGAAGACGACTCGGACGGACATCCTGAGCGTGAAGCTCGCGGACATCTGCCGGCCGGGCGGCTACGTCCGGATCGCCTTTCGACAGGGCGATGAACGGTGGGACGTCACCCGCGGCTTCACGACAAAGAAAGAGTCGTACCTCGAGGTGACGCGGGACGGCGAGACGATCCAGGGCACGATCCCGGACAAGGAGCGGACGATCCGCGATGTGGTCGGACTGGACTACGACGGCTTCCGGAATTCGACCTTTGTGCGTCAAGAAGAGATGAAGGAGCTCGGCGCCGCGAGCGGGGCGCAACGTCTCGCCGTCTTCCAGAAACTGTTCCGGCTCGAGATTTTCGAGCAAGCCCTGGAGCGGGCGAAGGAGCACTACGCGACCGTGAAAGGGGACATCCAGGCGAAGGACGCGGAGATCGCCGCGCGGCAGGAAGGCCTGGCCCGGCTCCCCGTGCTCCGGGAGCAACTGGCAAACCTCGACGCGGAACGTACCGCCCGCGGGACGCGGGTTTCCGAGCTCCAAACGGCCTTCGAGACCGTCGCGCGGGACGTGAAGGAACTCGAGACGAAACACGAGCGATGGGGCCAGGCCACCGCCGCCTTCGAAGACCGCGTCGCCCGGTTGAAGACCTTGGACGTGCGAGCGGACGAAGTCCGTGCGCAAGGTCAGATCGCGGCGGAACTCGAGCCGGAGCGTTCCACGTTGGAGAAAGACGTCGCGGACCTGGACCGATTGCGGGAGGAACTCGACCGACTCAAGGAGTCGAAGGCGCTGCACGACCAACGCGAGGCCGCGGCACGCGCCACGGAGCGGGAGTTCGACCTCGCAAAACGGGAGCACGAAAAGCGGCGGGACGAAATCAAGAACCGCATCGACGAGCTGCATCGCAAGATCGCCTCCCTCCGGACGGATGTCGACCGGGAGGCCGCGTTCAGTTCCCTCCGCGATGAAGGCCGCCTGGAGGAACGGGTCACTCGGATCGCGCGCGAGCTCGCATGGCTCGCGGATCGCGTGGACCTCGTCCGAGAGCTAAGCGAAGAACAGGCCCGTGCGGAGAAGGCGCTCGCCCGGGTCCACGAGAAGGTTGCGTCAATCGACCAGGATTCGTTCGTCCTCACGGAGTACAAGAGGCAGCTCCTCGCAAAACGGGAGCACGAAAAACGGCGGGACGAAATCAAGAACCGCATCGACGAGCTGCATCGCAAGATCGCCTCCCTCCGGACGGATGTCGACCGGGAGGCCGCGTTCAGTTCCCTCCGCGATGAAGGCCGCCTGGAGGAGCGGGTCAGTCGGATCGCGCGCGAGCTCGCATGGCTCGCGGATCGCGTGGACCTCGTCCGAGAGCTGAGCGAAGAACAGGCCCGTGCGGAGAAGGCGCTCGCCCGGGTCCACGAGAAGGTTGCGTCGATCGACCAGGATTCGTTCCTCCTCACGGAGTACAAGAGCCAGCTCGAGCAGCTGAAGGAAGACCTCCGGCGGGAAGCGGACGAGAGCCACCGACTCATCCAGCCCCTCGACGACGCGAAGATCGAGGCGCTTCGACAGCTCGACGCGGTGCGTTTCACGAGTGAGGATGAGAAACGCGTGGAGGCCGTGAGCGCCGCGGTCCAGGAAAGGACGACA
>Ga0209803_1001145_pt1 | contig 17540 bp, 17 predicted proteins | sample GraSoiAngelo_138_FD_185895 | JGI IMG/M metagenome (GOLD analysis project Ga0209803, IMG submission 185895) | Grasslands soil microbial communities from the Angelo Coastal Reserve, California, USA - 14_0929_09_40cm (SPAdes) (version 2) | ecosystem: Environmental > Terrestrial > Soil > Grasslands ...
CCACGACGCAAGACCGTCTCACGGTCCACGCGTTGGACGCGGGGGGACGCACCTTCCATCGGGAGGTCGCGCTGCCCCAGCCCGTCGAGCCGGACGCCGCCAACGTGACGTACCGCAACGGAGTGGTCGACGTCACGCTCCGTCGGATTCGGGCCCATCGCGTGCGGATCAAGCGAGGTACATGAGATGAAAGAGAAGTCTCCCGCGTTCCAGGACGAGGAGGACCAAGAGGCGTCCTCGCCCGAGTCGAAGGAGGCCGCACCGCGCGACGAACTCGCCGAACTGCGCCGCCAGAATGAGGAGCTCGTGACGAAGCTGAAGTATCTTCAGGCGGAGTTCGAGAACTACCGCAAGCGGGCGGACCGCGATGCGGAGACGGTCGTGAAGTTCGCCCACGAACTCCTGATTTCCCGCCTGTTGCCCGTCCTCGACGAGATGGACGCCGCGGTGGCGGCGCTCGACGGAAAGGCCGCAGAAGGGGTCCGGATGGTCCGCGCCAACCTCGCGAGGGCCCTCCACGACGCCGGCCTGAAGGAGATCCCCGCCGAGGGTCGGGTCTTCGATCCGTACGAGATGGATTGCATCGAGCAGGTGCCGGAACCGGAGGGGAAGGACGGAACCGTGAAGGAGGTCGTCCGGAAGGGGTATCGGCTCCACGATCGCGTTTTGCGTCCCGCTCAAGTGATTGTTGTCAAGAACAGAGGTGAAACGAATGGCTAAGATCATCGGAATCGACCTCGGCACGACCAACTCCGAGGCCGCGTACATGGAAGGGGGAACGCCTCGGATTATCCCGAGCGCCGAGGGCAGCGCGTACGGCGGGAAGATGTTCCCGTCCGTCGTGGCCTTCACGAAGGACGGCATCCTCGTCGGCGAGCCGGCGAAGCGCCAAGCGGTCCTGAACCCCGACAAGACCGTCATGCAAATCAAGCGGAAGATGGGGACGGACTACAAGGTGCGGATCGAGGGGAAGGACTACACACCCCAGGAGATCTCCGCGATGATTCTGCGGAAGATCAAGACGGACGCGGAGGCGTTCCTCGGCCAGCCCGTCAATCAGGCCGTGATCACGGTGCCTGCGTACTTCAACGACAACCAGCGGCAGGCCACGAAGGATGCGGGCAAGATCGCGGGCCTCGAGGTCCTCCGACTCGTCAACGAACCGACGGCGGCCGCGTTGGCGTATGGCCTCGAGAAGAAAGGAGAAGGCAAGATCGCCGTCCTCGACCTCGGTGGCGGCACCTTTGACGTGACGCTGATGGAGATGGGCGAAGGGGTCTTCGAGGTCATCGCGACGGCGGGGGACACCCAGCTCGGCGGCATGGACATGGACAACGCCATCGTTCAGTGGCTGGTGGCCGAGTTCCGCGCCGAGCACGGCGTGGACATCTCGAGCGACAAGCAGGCGATGCAGCGCCTCCGGGACGCGGGCGAAAAGGCCAAGATCGAGTTGACGAGCGCGACCGAGACGACGATCAACCTGCCGTTCATCGCCCAGAAGTCCGGGCAGCCGGTGCACCTAGAGAAGAAGGTCACCCGCGCGAAGCTCGAGCAGCTGATCGAGCCCACGCTGAATCGCCTCGACGCCCCGATTCGCCAGGCCTTCAAAGACGGCGGGTGGCAGTACCGGGACGTCAATCATGTCATCCTGGTCGGAGGGCCGACGCGCATGCCGGCCGTCCAATCCCGATTCGAGAAGATCCTCGGTCGGCCGGCAGAGCGGACGGTCGACCCGATGCAGTGCGTCGCGCTCGGCGCGGCGATCCAGGCCGCGGTCCTCAGCGGCGAGGTGAAGGACATCCTCTTGCTCGATGTGACCCCCCTGAGCCTGGGTGTCGAGACGAAGGGCGGCATCTTCACGAAGCTGATCGAGCGGAACACGACGATTCCCACACGGAAGAGCGAAATCTTCACGACCGCGGCGGACGGTCAGACGAGCGTCGAGGTCCACGTGCTCCAAGGCGAACGCGCCATGGCCGGGGACAACGTGAGCCTGGGTCGGTTCTACCTCACCGGCATCCCGCCGGCGCCCGCAGGCGTCCCGAAGATCGAGGTCACCTTCGACATCGACGCGAATGGAATCCTGAACGTCTCCGCGAAGGACATGGCGACCGGGAAGACGGAGAAGCTCACAATCGTGGCCCCCCAACGGATGGATAAGGGGAAGATCGACTCCGCGGTCCGGGATGCGGAGAGCCACGCGGAGGAGGACCGGCGCCGGCGCGAGTTCGTCGAGCTGCGGAACCACGCGGACCAGCTCGTCTATGCGACGGAGAAGCTCCTCAAGGAGCACGGCTCCACCGTTTCGGAGGCGACCCGCAAGGCCGTCGAGGAGAAGCTCGAAGCCCTTCGAAAAGTCCTCACGACGGATGATATCTCGGAGCTCCGAGCCGCGATCGACGCGCTGAACCAGGCGGCGCAGCAGATCGGGGTCGAGATGTACGGGAAGGGCGGGCCGACGGAAGCCCCACCGCCGGGTGCCGGCGATTCCGGTGGCTCGTCCGACCCGGGCGTCGTGGACGCGGACTTCGAGGACGTGGACAAGAAGTGAGCGGGGACCATCCCGCGGGAAGAGCGCCAGATGGCCGACGATGACTACTACGAGAGGCTCGGCGTCCCTCGCGGGGCGTCCAAGGACGAGATCAAGCGAGCGTACCGGCGGCTCGCGAAGCAACACCATCCGGACCTGAACAAGGACAACCCGAAGGCCGCCGAGGAGAAGTTCAAGCAGATCTCCGAGGCGTACGAGGTCCTGGCCGACGACGAGAAGCGCAAGATCTACGACCAGTTCGGCGCGGATGGCCTCAAACAGCAGGTGTGGGGTGGCGAGGGCTTCGACTGGTCGCGCTTCACCCACGCGGGAGACGTCGAGGACATCTTCGGACGAGACTTGTTCGAGTCGTTTTTCGGGCGCGGTGGCGGTCTCAGCGGGTCGCTATTCGAGCAGTTCTTCGGCGGGGTCGGCGGGCCGGTCGGCCGACGTCGGGGCCCGGCGGCCGGCCAAGACGCACGGCTGGAGGTCGAGTTGAGCCTCGAGGAGGTCGCTCGGGGGGGTCGGAAGGAGGTCACGGTCCACTACCCGATGACCTGTCCGGCGTGCCGCGGGACCGGGGCGGAAGGGGAGCGACTCGTCACCTGCCCGACGTGCAACGGCCGCGGCCAAATGAGCAACGCCCAGCGGCGAGGCTACAGCCAGTTCATCACGATCACGACGTGTCCGAAATGCAACGGCCGCGGACAGTGGCCGGAGCGCCCGTGTCCGCGATGTTCCGGAGAGGGGCGAATCGCGGAGCAGCGGACGATTGCCGTGGAAATCCCGCCGGGCGTCCCGGACGGTGTCCAGCTTCGGGTCCCGGGTCGCGGCCTCGCCGGGGACGCAGGCGCCGCACCGGGCGACCTCTACGTGGCCGTCCATGTCCGGCCGGACGAGCGGTTCGCCCGCGACGGAGACGATGTCATCTATGAGTTGCCGATCACGTTCGCCCAAGCCGCCTTGGGGGCGGAGGTCGAGGTCCCGACCCTCGATGGCACAAGCCGGCTGCGGATCCCGGCCGGGATCCAATCCGGCACGGCCCTTCGCCTGCGCGGGAAAGGCCTTCCTCGGTTCCAGGGGCCCGGGCGAGGCGATCAGTTCGTCCGGGTGATCGTCGTAACGCCGACGCGGTTGTCGGCGGAGGAGCGTCGACTGTTCGAACAACTCCGGGGGACCCGGGAGGACTCCGGCCACCGGGGGGCGTTCGATCGGTTTCGGAGACCCTAAGGCGAGGGGATTCCTGCCAGATAGGACACGAGCTTGATCATCCCGTAGAAGGCCACGAGGGCCCCCACGACCGTCACGATCGCCAACGCATCCCGAAGGAGCAAGCCCTTCGCATCGAGTTCCGCCCCGACCTGAGTCTGAGCGCCCTGATCTTGCAGAATATGTATCTCCTCCCCGCAGACATTGCGGAAGGTCAGTATGAATCGGTTCCGCCTTGGAAATCAGCCATGTGAATCATTTCTGGTAGCGTCTGAATCGGACAGGATTATGAGCCCGCCATCGGTTTCCCGGACGCCGATGCGCAAGGTCCTCGGGATCCTGACGGAGGATTTCCGCCTTTACCACGACCTCGTGGCGGCGCTGAAGGCGCGCGACGTGCCGTTCGCCAGCCTCTCGTTCGCGCGGCGTATCCCGGACACGGTCGGAGTGGTGCTGACGTCACCCGCGGAAGCCCATCGGATCCGCCGAGGTCGTGTCGTGCCTGTCGACGACATCGACTCGTCCATCGGCCAGGCGCTCCAGCTCCTGCGAGGGAAATCGGAATGGGAGGAGCTCCGGATCGGCGTCGACCCGGGGCGAGAGCCCGGGGTCGCGATCATCGGGGACGGCGAGGTCATCGATACGCGGATCGCCGCGAGCCCCGAGGCGGTCGCGTTCCACGTGCGGCAAGCGATTCGAACGTTCCCCGCGAAGGATGTCCGCGTGCGGATTGGGCATGGCGACCCGACGAACCGCGACCGAGTCCTGAACGCGCTCTCGAGGGACGGCCTTCGCGTCGAGATCGTCGACGAGGCGGGGACCACCCACCGCAGCCGGCAGCCCGACGTCGACGCAGCGATTGACATCGCGCGGACCTCCGGCCAACGCGTCGAACCGCCGTTCGAGATCCGACCGACGCCCGGCGAGGTCCGCGAGATCCAGCGCCGATCCCGCCTCGACAGCGGTGGTGTCGTCACGATTTCCTCCGAGCTCGCTGGGGCGGTGGCGCGCGGGGACCTCTCCCTCGAAGACGCCATCGCCCGCGCTCGACGGAAGGAGCAACGGTCAAAGGGCTAGGCTGTAACGAGCCTCGAGTTCCTTTCGGCGCTTGAAGTACATCTCTTCCGCGATTTCGCCGGCGGCAAGCTTCGCCTCCAAGGTCTCGAGTTCCCGATCGAAGTCCGATTTGAAGGACGTCGTGTACTCCTTCACGACGCGTTCGAGGAGATCCAAGAGATCCTTCCCTCGTCGCGTCACCTGGTACACGATCCGCGGGCGTCCGTTGGGCGGAAAGATGGCAGCGCGGTCCACGAGCCCCCACCCGAACAGTTCCGCGAGTTGTTTGTCCACGGAAGTCCGTCGAATTTTCATCTTCTTCGCGAGGTCTTCGGGGTGGTCGAACCCTTGCAGGAGCAACCGGAGGATTTGTCGTCGGGTCTCCGACGACGCGATCCTCACCAGTTCGAGGGGCTCCGGCATGGTGTCGCGGCGAGTCTCCTCAGCATACTTCAACGTTCTTCCGCTGACTCGGATAGCGCATCTCCCTGCAAGGAGACGGAGAATCCTCAGCGGCGGAGGTTGTCATTTTTATGCGCGAACTTTGTATAAATATCCAGGAGGACTTGCCACGGTTCATGTTCGTAAACAAGTCGGCTGGAATCGTTGGTGGAACGGCTCGCCTCCTCTCCTCGCGGAAGGAGAAGCGCACGTCCGCGGGTCTGCCTCCCCCGATTTCGCCGCTCCAGACGGAGCGAGCAATCCGGGCGCGGACGGAAAGGTATTTTGTGCAGATGCAATACCTATGGAGCAAGCAATAATGAAGCGTAGCGAAGTTCTGCAGAAACTGGAGGAACGTCTCGCCCGCGGGGAGATCTCCGAGAAGACGTACCTCGAGATCAAGGCCCGGTACGAAACGGAGCCAGAGGAGCGATCGGTGACAGAGGAGCCAGCCCCGTTCGGGCCGGGCTTGGAGTCATCCATCCAACAGGCCGTCGCTCGAGCGCAGCAGGAGGCTTCGCGTGCCGCGCAGGAAGCGATGCGCGTCGCAGGAGACGCGATGCGTTCTATTGACTTCGCGGGGTTTGGCGCGAAGGTTAGCGGGGAATCGATTCGGATCACGGGATCTGGGATGGTTTCAGGGAATCCTGTCAAGACCATCGAGTTCCGTGCTGCGGGAAGCGCACATGTCCGCGGAAACCTCGAGTGCGAGTCCGCACGGGTCTCCGGAGCGTGCGACTTCGACGGGGATGTGCGCTGCGTGGAGTTCCGTTCCGCGGGCTCGAGTCGGATCGCGGGTTCGCTCTTCGCTCAGGATGTCGATGTGAGCGGGTCCGCCGAGATTGCAAAGAGCATCGAAGCAGTCGACGTTTCGGCGAGCGGGTCATTCGACGTCGCCAGCGACGTCAAGTGCCAAGACTTCCATTCCTCAGGCAGCGTGAGGATCGACGGAGCCCTCAAGGCCGTCGATGTGAACATCGAGCTCGGCGGGGCATCCCGCGTGAAGTCAATCGAAGCGCAGGACATTTCGGTGCGGGCCACGGGAGGCTTCCTTCGCTCCCGCGGAGATCTCACCGCGGATTCGATCAAGGGCCAGGACATCGACCTTGAGGGCACGACCGCGGGCTATGTCGAAGGTCAGGATGTTCGCATCGGACCGCATTGCCGCGTGGACCTCGTCGTCGCGCAAGAGCTCGTCGTCCACGAGTCGAGCGAGGTCAAGGAACGGCGCGTGCAGACCGGCTGAAATCATCTTTGCGACGACCGATTTGCGCATCTGGGTATTCGGGCCATAACCTTGATATAAGCCCGGGGAGTTCGAACTGTCGTGCCGGAGCGGATTATTCTCAAGGTGGCCGAAGCGCCCCAGTCCGATGTGGGGCTCGGCCGCGCACGGGTTGACACGAAGACCCGCGTGGCACTCGGCGTGGACGTCGGGGAAATCATCCAAATCCTGGGCAAGAAGTCCACTGCGGCGAAGCTGTTCCGGGTCATGCAGGAGGACGAGGGCAAGGGGATCATCCGGATCGACGGCCTCGTGCGTCGGAACGTCGGCGTGAGCCTCGGCGACAAAGTCGAGGTCCGCAAGGCCGAGGTCCTGCCCGCGGAACGCATCACGATTGCGCCGATCATCAGCGAGGGCCACAAGATCTCCTTCGGTCAAGGGATCGAGAACTTCGTGAAGCGCGGTCTGCTGAAGCGTCCGCTGAACAAGGGCGACGTCGTCATCGTCCCGGGGATCGCCCTCATGGGCGGCGCGCTGCCCTTCATGGTAATTAGCACGGCCCCGAAAGGCGTTGTGCAGATCCAGGACGACACGATCATCGAGATGAAAGAGGAACCCGTCCGCGAGGGCGAGGTCCTCACGCCCACCGTCACGTACGAGGACATCGGCGGGCTCAAGGAGGAGCTGATGAAGGTCCGCGAGATGATCGAACTCCCGCTGAAGCACGCGGAGCTGTTCGAGCGCCTCGGGATCGATCCGCCGAAAGGGGTCCTCCTGTACGGCCCGCCCGGGACCGGCAAAACGCTCATCGCGAAGGCGGTCGCCAACGAAGCCGGCGCAAATTTCTATTCGATTCAAGGCCCCGAGATCATGTCGAAGTACTACGGACAAAGCGAGGAGCGCCTCCGCGAGAAGTTCGAGGAGGCCCAGAAGAACGCTCCCAGCGTCCTGTTCATCGATGAACTCGACTCGATCGCGCCGAAGCGGGAGGAAGTAACCGGCGAGGTCGAACGGCGCGTCGTCGCGCAGCTCCTCACCCTGATGGACGGCCTCTCGGGTCGCGGACAGGTCATCGTGATCGGCGCGACGAACCGCGATGAGGCGATTGATCCGGCGCTCCGCCGGCCGGGTCGGTTCGATCGTGAGATCGAAATCGGCGTCCCGGACCGAATGGGCCGCAAGGAGATCCTTCAGATTCACACCCGTGGCATGCCGATTGAGGGCGCCGAGGAAGAGCGGGACCGCCTTCAGTCCGAACTCGCGGACGTCTGCCACGGCTTCGTCGGCGCCGACCTCGCGGCGCTCGCTCGCGAGGCGGCGATGAAGGCGCTCCGGCGGTATCTCCCGGACATCGACCTCGACAAGCCGATCCCCGCAGAGACCCTCGAGAAGATGCGCGTCACGCCGGACGACTTCAAGCAGGCTCTCAAGGAGGTCGAGCCGAGCGCGATGCGCGAAGTCCTCGTCGAAGTGCCCCGTGTGAACTGGTCCGACGTTGGCGGCCTCGAGGAAGTCAAGATGAAACTGCGGGAGGCCGTCGAGATGCCCCTGAAAGACCCGGACGCGTTCAAGCGGATGGGCATCCGGCCGCCGCGGGGAATCCTGCTGTACGGACCCCCGGGATCCGGGAAGACCCTCCTTGCGAAGGCCGTCGCGACGGAGTCCGAGGCGAACTTCATTTCAATCAAGGGTCCCGAGGTCATGTCGAAGTGGGTCGGGGAGTCCGAGAAAGCGGTCCGCATGATCTTCAAGAAAGCGAAGCAGGTCGCCCCCTGCATCGTCTTCCTGGACGAGCTCGACGCGATCGCGCACGTCCGCGGGTTCGATACGGACAGCGGTGTCAGCGAACGGGTCGTGAACCAGCTCCTGACCTCGATGGACGGTCTCGAATCCCTCGAAGGCGTCTGCGTCGTCGGCGCAACGAACCGACCGGACCGGCTCGACCCGGCGATGCTCCGGACGGGCCGCTTCGACCGAATCCTCCTCGTGCCGACCCCGAACAGGGACGCGCGCCTTGCGATCCTGAAAGTGCACACGAAGACGATGCCGCTCGATGGAGTGGATCTGGAAGAGCTCGCCGTCGACCTCGACGGCTACTCCGGCGCCGACATCGAAGGCCTGTGCCGCGAAGCGGCGATGATCGCCCTTCGCGAGACGAAGCACGCGAAGAAGGTCGGCACGACGCACTTCCAAGAGGCGATGAAAGTCGTCCGCCCGAGCATCGACGCGGATACGATTAAGTTCTACGAGGAGTTCGACAAGAAGTTCCGGAAGAGCCTCGAGCGGAGACGGCCCGAGGAAAACATCCTCTACCGCTAACCGCCAGCGCCCTGGACCGACCGGTTTTTATCCGCCGGCTTCCTTGTCGGGGCCCGATGCCTCCCGCGGCGCCGTGGAGGGCGTGGGCTGCCCGGGTGATCGCCCTCAAGCCCCCACGTCTCGCCCTCGGCCTCGCAATCGTGCTCGTCCTCGTATCCCTCGCGCTGCCGTTGTGGTCCTTGGGCCGCGTGGCCGGCTCGGAACAGGACATCGGTTCGTTCTCGTGGACCGCGATCACGACGACCACCTACATTAGCGGGGTTTGGGACCGAACGACGATCTTGCCGTACACGTCCTCGCAGAGCCCGTTCCCTAGCCCGTTCCCTTCCCCTGCCTTTCGCGCGGTCGGGAGCGCGCTCGCCACCGCATACTTGCTCAATGTCGTCCTCCTCGTCGTCCTCGCGGTCGTGTTTGGGCTCTTCTCAATCGGATATTCGCGCACGATGCCGACCCTCAGCCTCTTGATTGTGACCATGATCGTCTTGGGCGTCGCGCTTCTCGCGTTGTTCTATCCCATCGTGGCCGTGCCCGGCGCCGCCACGACGGACGTCGGCACGTTCACGATCGACGGGTTCTGGGGCTCCGACAGCGTCTCCGGGGCGCTGTGGTCATGGAGCCCTGGGCTCGGATGGTGGGTGCTCCTTGTCGCGGTCATTCTCGGGACGGTCGGCGCCGTCCTGCCGTACGTGAAGAGCATTCGCGCGATGGTGCCCCCGGCTCCCGAGGATTGGCGCCCGCCCGCCTCTTGAACGAGTCGATGCCGTCGGAATCTTCAAATAGAATGCGTCAGATGTGTGTCAGACAAAGGGATGGGACCCGTCGCAGCGGTGCTGCGGTGGACCCTCGCCGATGCGGGTGATGGGATGAAGAAATTTGCCACGGAGCTCCGGGGCAAGACCGTGATGACGAATGACGGCCAGATCCTCGGGACGATTGAGAACTTCATCGTGAACACGAAAAGCGGGAAGCTGTCCGATGTCCTCGTGCTTCCCGCCGAGAACGTCCCGAAGAAGGGTTTGAAGACGGACCCCGAAGGTCGCCTCATCCTGCCCTTCCAGGGCATGCGCGCGGTGAAAGACGTCGTCGTGATGAATCTCTAGCCGGCGTCCCGCGTTCAGAGGAGGACGCGGCGTTCCTCTTTCACGACGTTCAGGACCACCTGAGTGTACGTGTTTTCCACGTACTCCATGGAGCCGAGTCGTTTGATGAACGCGTCGAGATCCCGTGTGTTTCGCAGACGCACGACCACGATTGAGTCCCACTCGCCCGTCACATCGTAGACATGGGTGACTCGGTCGTCCTTCGCGATCCGCCGCTGGACCTCGAGCAGCTTCCCCTTGTGGATCTTGACGCCAACGACCGCGAGGACGTCGAACCCTAATCTCGCCTCGTTCAGCACGGGGACATATCCGGAGATGACACCTTCCTCCTCGAGTTTCCGCACGCGGTTGGACACGGTGCTCAGGCTCGCATCCGCCTCCTTCGCGATGTCCCGATAGGACTTCCTCGCGTCCGCGTTCAGGAGCCGCAGGATGCGCAGGTCGAGTTCATCGAGGGCCGTCGGGGTCGTCATCGTATCCGCCTGGATCCCGCCGGCGTTCGAATGCACGCCTCGCTCGCGGGGCCAATCGGACATTGTTCCATTATCTATTAGCATTTCGGCCGTTTGTACGATTTCGTGTCGGAACACTTTATATATGTTCAGATTTCTCCCCAAAGCGACGGACACGACGGTGGGTCCGTCTAGGCGGGAAGGCGATGGCAATTTCTGCGAGTACCCCGGCGAAATCCAGGAAGATGACGGTGGCATCGGTGCTGAAGCAAATCGAAACGGATCGGATCCGCTGGGTCGATCTCCAGTTCGTGGACGTCCTGGGAGCCCTTCAGCACATCACGATCCCTTCGACGTCGCTGGGCCCCGAGGAATTCAAGCGGGGCGTCGGGAAGCTCGACGGCTCCTCGATCAAGGGGTTCAAGGAGATTCACGAGTCCGATATGGTCATGGATCCGGACCCGTCCACGTATGCGGTCCTCCCCTGGTACGACGACCTGCACAAGACGGCCCGCTTCCTCGTCGACGTCTACGAGGGCGGCAGCCATGAGCGGTTCACGCGCGACTCGCGGTACATGGCCCAGCGGGCGGTCCAGTTCGCCGCGGACCAGGGCTACGACATGACGTATTGGGGTCCGGAGATCGAATTCTTCGTGTTCGATGGGATCCGGTTGCTGCCGACGGCGGACCACGTACGGAACCCGTGGTCCGGGGCAGGGTACGAAATCATCTCGCGCGAGGCGCCGTGGCAGGCGACCGACGGAAAGAACTTCCCGATCCGCTTCAAGGAGGGATACTACCCCGCGCCGCCCGTCGACAGCCTTCAAGACTTCCGCAACGAAGCGTGTCGCATCCTAATCGATTCGTTTGGCATGACGCTTGACGCCCACCACCACGAGGTCGCGACCGCGGGCCAGTGCGAGATCGACATGCGCTACGACGAGCTCGTGCCGATGGCGGACAACGTCGTCACGTACCGCTACGTGATGAAGATGGTCGCCCACAAGATGGGGATGATGGCCACCTTCATGCCGAAGCCGATCTTCGGCGACAACGCGAGCGGGATGCACGTCCATCAGAGCCTGTGGACGAAAGGCAAGAACATGATGTACGACCCGAACGACGAGTACGCGGAGATCAGCCAGACGTGCCGATACTACATCGGCGGGCTCATGGAGCACGCCCGGAGCCTGTGCGCGTTCACCTGCCCGACGACAAACTCGTACCGTCGGCTCGTGCCGGGTTATGAGGCGCCCGTCTTCATCGCTTGGTCGAAACGGAACCGAAGTGCGAACATTCGCATTCCGATGTACTACAAGGGGATTGAGGCCGCGAAGCGGATCGAGTATCGGACGCCGGACCCCTCGTGCAACCCGTACCTCGCCTTCGCCGGCATGCTCTGCGCCGGCCTGGACGGCGTCAAGAGAAAAATCGAACCCGGTGACCCCGTCGATGAGGACCTGTACCATCTCAGCGCGAGCAAGCGGAAAGAGTATGGCGTCCGCGAACTGCCGGGTTCCCTGAAGGAAGCCGTGGAGCACCTGCAGACGGACTACCTGTTCCTAAAGTCGGTCTTCCCGCAAGACCTTCTCGAGAAGTACGAGGAGCTGAAAATCGACGAGCACCTGCAGACCTCGCTGCGGCCCTCCCCGTACGAGTTTTACCGGTACATGGACGCGTAATCCTCCGTTCCGAGCGGCTTTCGCGCCCCTTATCCGAGGCCGGGCCCTTGGCCGTACGGTCGATACCTACCGGTCCTTCAAGTACGGGCGAGGGGGTCGATTCAGCGAGGCAGCGCGATGGCTTCCATCCAGGTGTACTTGGACAACTGGTTCGTCCGGCATGTCGGATCTCTGAAAACAGCGATCCGGGTGGTTTTCGGCCTCGTTTGGGCCATCGACGGGGCCCTCAAGTTCCAGCCGGGGTTCGCCGACTCGCTCTCCGGCATGATCTCCGACACCGGCCAAGGACAGCCCGTTTGGCTTCAGCCGTGGTTCGGCTTCTGGAGCCAGACGGTGAGCGGGAATCCCGCGTTCTTCGCGACGACGATCGGTCTCTTCGAGCTGGCCGTTGCTTTCGCCCTCCTCCTCGGATTCATGCGCAAAGTCGCGTACACGGGCGGGATTCTCCTGAGTCTCGTCATCTGGTCCGTGCCGGAAGGGTTCGGGGGACCCTACGGTCCCGGTTCCACGGATATCGGGACGGGGATCATCTACGGCTTCGTGTTCCTCCTCCTTATGGTCATCAACGCCACCTTCGGCCCGAGCCGATGGTCCCTCGACTATGCGATCGAGCGGCGCTGGCCGGCGTGGAAAAAGATCGCGGAGATTCGGAGCGCGAAGGAAACGGTGAGCGGTTCGTCACGCGAAGTCGCCGCCTGAGGCGCTGGTTTAAGTCGAACGGTGTGTGTCCCGCTGGGCACCATGGCGGAGCTGAAGGACGACATCACGGAGGAGCGCCGCATCCTGAAGGAAGCAGGCATCCTCGACGAGAAGCTCCTGGAGAAGATGGACATCTATCCGGGGGACCGCGTCCGGTTCCGCTTCTACTACCCTCATTCCGGCTTCGAGGAGATGATTGGCCATTTTCTCGGTTTCTACACCCTCTACGAGGGCCCCGAGGGCGGGGGCGATTTGAACCTCGTGATCCGGACCGTGAAGGACGGCCGCACGACGGTCGTCTACAAGGACCGGAACTACCTCGAGGAGTACGAGATCCTCGAACCGAACCCGAAGGTCCGCGACAAGATCCGGGATCTGGATGCCCGCCACGGCCGGCACGTCGGACACGAGTTCGGGTGAGCTCAGTAGTTGTCGACGCCCTGGGCGAGCGCCTTCAACCGCGCGATCCGCTCGTGGATGGGCGGGTGGGTGCTGAACATCCGCACGAGCGCTCCACCGGAGAACGGATTCACGATGAACAGGCTCTGCGAGGCCGGGCTTCCGAAGGTCAGGGGCCGACGCCGGTTCGCGATTTCCAGCTTTTCGAGGGCCGACGCGAGGGCGAGCGGCTGCCCCACCGTCTTCGCGCCGCTGTAGTCCGCTTTGTATTCGCGGCTCCGTGAAATCGCGAGCTGGACAAGCAGGGCGGCGATTGGCGCGAGGAGCATGCCGACCAAGGCGAGGATCACAGTGATGGCATTGCCGTTGCGGTCTCGCGAGCCGCCGCCGAGCAGCATGTTCCAGCCGAACATCCGGGCCATGAACGAGATCGCGCCCGCGAGCGTCGCGGCGACGGACATCACAAGGATGTCGCGGTTCCCGACGTGGGAGATCTCGTGGGCGAGGACCCCGCGGAGCTCATCCTCGGAAAGGAGGCTGAGGATGCCTTGGGTGACGGCGACGACCGCGTGCTTCGGGTTGCGGCCCGTCGCGAACGCGTTGGGCGTCTGGGTTGGGACGATGGCCACCTTCGGCATCGGGAGGTTCGACTGCAGCGTAATCTCGCGGACGATGTGGTAGAGTTTCGGGACCTCCGCCTCTGTCACGAGCTTCGCGCGGTACGACCACAGGACGATCCGACCGGAGGCGAAGTATGCGATCGCGTTCATCGCGCCCGCCAAGAGGAGGAACGTGACGACCGCGCCGACCCAGTCACCGAGCCAGACGGTCCCGATTACGTAGCCGAAGAACACGAAGATGCCGGTCAACAGGGCGAACAGGGCGAACGTCCGCAGATGGGCTCCCATGGACTCCACACCCCACAGTCGTGGCACCCGGATTCACTCGGACGTCCCATATCAACTTGATGCGGGAACGCCGCGCCCGAGACCTAAAGGCCGAGGACCTGGGCGTATCCTTCCATGTCCATGAAGCCGTGGCCGCTCACGTTGAAGGCGATGACTTTCTTCTCGCGGTCTTCTTTGGCCTTCAGGGCCTCATCGATCGCACACGCAATCCCGTAGGCGCTTTCCGGGGCGGGGAGGAAGCCCTCTGACTGGACGAACATCCGGGCGCGTTCGAACACGTGGCGTTCGTCCGCCGGATAGGCGATCGTGTCGATGAGGCCGCGGTGTCGCAGGAGGGAAAGGATGGGCGAGCATCCGTGGTACCGCAGCCCATCCCCCCGGACGGGCTGCATCTCCGTGCGATGGCCCAGCGTATACATCTTCAGCATCGGCGTCAGCTCCGCATGATCCGCGAAGTCGTAGCGGTACTCGCCTTGGAGGTTCGGCGCCGCGGCGCTCTGGGCCGCGATGAACTGGATGTCTTTGCCTCGGATCGCGTCGGCGAGGAACGGCAGGGTGAACCCGCCGAAGTTCGAGCCGCCCCCCAGACAGGAGATCATGAGGTCCGGATACTCGCCAACCTGCTCGAACTGGCGCTGCGTCTCGAGCCCGATGACGGTCTGATGCAGGAGGACATGGTTGAGGACGGACCCGAGGCAGTAGATCGCCTTCTCATCGCGGCGAGCGTCCTCAAGGCCTTCGGAGACCGCGATTCCCAGGGAACCTGGATGGGCCGGGTGCTCCTTGAGGAGGGCCCGTCCCACGGACGTCTCGGGGCTAGGCGACGCGTGGACCGTCGCGCCGTACAGTTTCATGAACTGGCGGCGCTGCATCTTCCAGTCGTGCACCGCGCGGACCCAGTAGATCGTTGTCTTCAGCCCGACGAGGCTCGCCGCGTACGCGAGCGCGGTTCCCCACTGCCCCGCACCCGTTTCGGTCGTGAGCCGTTCGTACCCTTCCCGCTTCGCGTACCAGGCCTGGGCCAGCGCCGTGTTGACCTTGTGACTCCCCGTCGGGCTGTAGAATTCCGCCTTGTAGTACAGCCGCGCCGGCGTGCCGAGGCGCTGCTCGAGCCGCCGAGCCCGGATCAGCGGCCGCGGTCGACCCGCCTGGCGGTACAGATCCTGGATCTCCGGCGGAATCTCGATCCACCGCTCGGTCGAGGTCTCTTGGCGCAAGCACTCAGCCAGGAGCAGCTCCGGCAGCGCCTTGATGCGGGACGGACCGGTCTCCGGGTCTCTCGGGGGCGGCAGTGGCTCCGGCAGGTCCGCCTGAATGTTGTACCACTTGGTCGGTCGCTCTTCCTCGGGGAGTTGGACGACGAGTGCGTCGGCCTGAGACATGACCCCACCAAAATCCGATTGGCGGCGGTATGGTCCTCCGACGTATCAGACTTTGTTGGTGCGACGGGATCGAGCGGGCTAGACCTCAATCGCATGTCGCTCGACGATTTCCACGCCGCCCGCAGGCATCGCGCGGGAGATCTCCTCGATCGGGACGGCGAACGCGGTCGCGAGTTTCTTCGCGGCGGCTTCTCGGTCTTGCTTCCCGGGCACCAAGACGACGTACCGGGAAGATCGAGCCGTGACCGCGCCGACGGGCCCACCCATGATCTTGCGGTGGCCCTCCACCTCGGCCTCCCCGATGGCGACGCGGACCGGCAAGTCGTGGAAGTAATTCCGCTTCCCGCGGATCACGAACGCGCCGCGCGGCAGGAACTCACCGGATTCCGCCTGCTTTGAAACCTGCTCCGGGAGGACCCAGTACGCGCTCCCGCTCGAGAGCCCCGAGGACCATGCCTTGCTGTAGGCGAGCGCGAACTCGCACGCCTCCCGAAGCGTGACCTCGTTGGCCTTGGCGCCGTCTTTGATCACGGTGGACGGCGCTCCGTGAACGTCCGCGTGGGCGTAACGGTCTCCTTCCTTCAGATGTTTCTTCACAAGCTGGTCGTTCGTGCGCGCATCCCGCCCGCCGAGGATCAGGTGGCCTTCCGACGAGATCGTCCAGCGGTACGCTTCGAACCACATCGACTTCGTTGCTTTGACCCGCGGGCGTTTCGCGACCTTGATCGCCTTCGCTTGGGCCGACTCGATCTCGGTCCGGGTTGCGGCGATCGCCTCCTCGACCCGCTGCGCCTTCATGAGCGCGTCCTTGCGGCGGTCGTACAGCGCCTGGGCGTTCGCGGTCACGTCGTTGTCGTATTCCAACGTGATCGCGTCGAAGTCACCGATCGCTAGGGTGACCGTGTGAGCCTTCCGGTCAATCGATTTGATCTGCGCGTGTTCCGGCGGGGTGCGGCCCTCACGGATCGCCTTGAGGAGTTCGTCGAAGACCGCGTAATGTCCGTAGAGGAAAACCGCCTGGGCTTCGAGCCGCACCGCGTCCTCCCGCAATGCGTCCAATGATTCGCGCTGCTGCGCGATGCGCCGTTCGAATTTCGCGGGGACATCCTCAACCGTGGCCATCTCCGGCTCGGCGACGGTCAGATAGTGTGAGAGGGCCTCGTTGAGCGTCGGGAACTCCCGCCTCTCGAGGTCGCGGTATTGGAGGAGCTCGATCGGGGTGGCGTCGATGGCTCGACCGTCTTGGAAGACCACCCCCGGGCGGCGTTCCTGGTCGACGGCCACCGCGACGTTGTTGAGGGCGGTGTAGAGCCCATCGACTTGTGCCTCCGCGAGGTCCTTCACCTTGGTCGTCTTCTCCACGTGTGCTCGGAGACAGATTTCTTCCGCGTACGTGCCGCCGAGGTTCAGGACGCTGGCGAGGACGCGGACGACCTGCCCTTTCGCTCCACGGAGCGCGTTCGCGAAACCGCCTCGGTCGAGTTCGAGGGGGTCCAACCCTGCCTCGGGGAACCGATACGGTTCGCCAAGTTGGACCGATCGGTCCTTGAACGTCTGCGGGAAGAGGACCGCGGCGATGGTGGCTCCCTTCACGACGACGAGATTGCCTTTGCCAAACACCTCGAAAACGAGGTCGTTCGATTCCCCGCTGCGTTCGAGATGGAACACGGCAATGCGGTCAAACCCTCGTTGCTCGATTCCTCGTACCCGCGCGTTGTCGAGGAGCCGTCGTAACGTTTGTGCGAAGGGGGGCGGGGTCTCTGGCTTCGTCTCAACCTCGTGGACGCAGAGCCAACGGCCGGCCTTGTAGAACAATTCGGCCTTGCCGCGGACGGGTGCGTTGATTCGAAGGATGACTTCGTCTCCCCTCTGGTACGCCTTGTCGACGTGACCTCCGACGAGGTCTTGCCACTCCGCCACGAGGGCTCGGAGATCGAAGGAGGACAGGGCCGTTTTCATTTCGTCCGATGCGAAGCCCAGCACGTTACTTAATGATTAGTTCGCTGATTTTCTTGGATCCGTCAGCGACGGCCCGCTGAACTTTGGCGTCACGGAGCCGCGGGGAGGGCCGGACAGGCTCGGGACTTGCTTCAACTTCGATACTTGGCCGCCAAGACTCTTATAGCCCCTCGGACGAC
>Ga0209803_1001160_pt1 | contig 17417 bp, 17 predicted proteins | sample GraSoiAngelo_138_FD_185895 | JGI IMG/M metagenome (GOLD analysis project Ga0209803, IMG submission 185895) | Grasslands soil microbial communities from the Angelo Coastal Reserve, California, USA - 14_0929_09_40cm (SPAdes) (version 2) | ecosystem: Environmental > Terrestrial > Soil > Grasslands ...
CGTTGGGATCGGCGACGATGCGGCGGCGTGGCGGGCGGGGGGTGAGGTGCTTCTCGCGACGACGGACACGCTGGTGGACGGCGTGCACTTTTTGCCGGAGTTCGCGCCCTGGGCAGACGTGGGCTGGAAGGCGTTGGCCGTCAATATCAGCGACATCGCCGCCATGGGAGGCGAGCCGCTGTTCGCGCTGGTTACCCTGGAACTCCCGCCGGAGGTTGAGGTTTCGCGAGTGGAAGAACTGTACGGCGGACTTATGGAGTGCGCGCGGGAGTACGGCGTTACGGTGGCAGGCGGGGACATCGTGCGGGCGCCGCAGATCTGCGTCACGATCGCGTTGATCGGGCGCGCACAGATGCGGGAGGGTGAGCTGCTGCTGATGCGTCGCGACCGTGCGAGAGCCGGCGACGTCGTCGCGGTGACGGGTACGCTGGGGGATTCCGCGGCGGGGTTGTGGCGGCTGCGAAAGGGGGCCACGGAGGAGGACGCGTTGGTGCGTGCGCACCTGCGGCCGCTGCCGCGGTTGAAGGAGGCGCAGGAGGCGGCGAGGGCTGGTATCGAATGCGCGATTGACGTATCGGACGGGCTGATGAGGGACCTCGGACACATCTGCGAGATGTCGGGTCTTGGCGCGGACATTCGAGAGGAGTTGTTGCCGCTGAGCGATGACCTGCGTTCGGCTTACCCAGAGGACGCGGTGGTGCTGGCGTGCAGCGGCGGGGAGGACTACGAGTTGATAATAACCGGCGATGAGGAGACAGTGGAGCGGGTGGGCGACCAGATCAGCGCCGCGCTGATGGTCATCGGCCGGATGACCGAGTCAGCGAGGCACCGGCCCCGGCTGCTGGACAGGGCGGGCAAGGAGCTTCCCGTGGCGGTCCACGGCTGGGACCACCTGCTCCAGGCATGAGCGCGTCCCTCACGCTCTCATCAAGCAACCCGAATGAGACCCAACATATAGGTGAGCGCCTGGGCCGCCTCCTGGAGCCCGGCGACGTCGTACTGCTGTCGGGCGAGCTGGGCGCGGGCAAGACGGTGTTCGTGCAGGGAATTGCTCGCGGTCTTGGTTTCGACAGCTCCGTATCGTCGAAATCGTTCGTGCTTCTGGGCGAATACGCGGCTCGCGTGAAGCTCTACCACGCGGACCTTTACCGGCTCGACGACCCCGAGCAAGTCGCCGAGCTGGCTCTCGACGAGATCAGCGCAGACGGCGTTCTCGTCGTCGAGTGGCCGGAGCGCGCCGGAGACAGCGTGCTGCCGAAGGAGCACCTGCGCGTGCAGTTCGAGGTAACGGACGCGGATAGGCGGGAGTTGCGCTTTATCGGCAAGGGCGAGCGGGCTGAAGAACTAGTCGGAGGGCTCTCCGATTAATGGAGCTCTCTATCGATACTGCGTCCGAACTCGCCTCGATCGCGCTCTCGCGGGAAGGCCATGTTTCGAGCGACGTTGCGTGGCAATCCAAGCGCAACCACACGGCCGAGCTACTGCCGAGGATCGAGCAGCTGCTGGACGGGTCCGGCGTCGATAAATCTGATCTCAGCGCTGTTTTCGTCTCGATTGGGCCCGGCATGTACACCGGCCTTCGTGTTGGACTGAGCATCGCACAGGGGCTGGCGCGGGCTCTCGTGATACCAGCCATTGGCGTCGGACGGCTCGAACTCGACGCGTATCCGCACCGGGACTTCGATGGGCAAATCGTGGCCGTTCACCGCGCCGGACGCGGCGAGCTTGCATGGGGGTCGTACCAGGCCCGTCCCTGGCGAGAGTTGAGCCCACCGCGGATCGCGCCACCGGAAGAACTCGCGTACGCGCTTCAAGAACGCACGCTTGTCGTAGGGGAGCTTGACGAGAAATTGCTCGCGTTGCTCGAAGGCCGCAACGTGACCATTAAAGCCCCGGCCTCCGAGGGGCGCGCGCGGAGCCTGGCACAACTGGGATTCAAACGGTGGCGCGCCGGCCAGACCGCTGACCCGGCGCTGCTGCGTCCCGTCTATCTGCGCCCGCCCGCGATCGGGCCGCAGGAGCGACGAAAGTAGGAACTGGCCCCCCGCGAAGTTCGACCAGTCGAAGTCGCGACACTATTTGCATCGCGCTACAATGTGCAAGATATGCCAATGGAGCGCACGCTCGTCATTGTCAAGCCGGATGCGATGCAGCGCGGGCTCGCAGGCGAGATCATTTCCAGGCTCGAGGGCCGCGGCCTTCGCATCGTCGCCGCGCGCCTCTTGCAGATAGACGGCAATCTCGCCGCCCGGCATTATGCTGAACATGTCGAGAAGCCGTTTTACGAGAGTCTGGTGAGCTTCATCACGGCCTGCCCCATCGTCGCGGCTGTATTGGAAGGGCCAAATGCGGTCGAGTTGGTCCGGGCCACCATGGGCGCTACCGACCCGCGTAAAGCCGCGCCCGGTACAATTCGCGGCGACCTCGCTCTTAACATTACGCAGAACCTGATCCACGGGTCCGATTCACTCGAGTCCGCCCGGCGGGAGATAGCCCTTTTCTTCGAGGAGCCTGATATCTACAATTACCCGCGCGATATAGACCGCTGGTTGTTCGATACCCCGGACTGAGCCTGTAAATCGCCTGTGATCAATCCGGACACACTCCGCATCCCGGTCGAACAGCTCCGGCGCGAGCAAGACCCGAATACGTTCCAGTTTGACTGCACCGACGAGCTTGTACCCTTGCTCGAATTCATCGGGCAGGAACGCGCACTGCGGTCCCTCCAGTTCGGCCTCGGCGTGGATAAGCCCGGATACAACATCTTCGTCACAGGGCTCACCGGCACAGGCAAAACCACGGCGATCCTGGAGCATATTCAGCGTGCCGTCGAACAGAAGCGCTCTGCCGCTGCTACCGAGGTCCCTTCCGATTGGTGTTATCTCTTCAATTTCGAGGATCCTGACCGTCCGAAAGCCGTTCGGATGCCAGCGGGCGCCGGAAAGCAACTGCGCCAACAGCTCGAGGGACTTCTCACTTCCGTGCGCAGGAGCCTGACGAACGCCTTCACCAGCGAGGAGTACAACCAGCGACGGCGGGAGATTCTCGAAAAAGGCCAGCAGGAGGCGCAACCGCTGATCGACCAGGCCGAAAAGCAGGCCGAAGAGGCCGGCTTTGTGCTTCGCTTCTCGCCGACCGGGGTCAATCTGATACCGATGACTGACGGGAAGCCGATGACGCCGGAGGAATTCACGGCGCTCGACACTGCCCGTCGCCGCGAGATCGAAGCGCGCCAGCAGCCGATTTCCGAGATGATCGAGCAGGTCCGCGAGCGCTTACGCGCCATCGAGTCGGGCGTAAGCGACAAGCTGCGGCAGCTCGACCGGCAGACCGCAGAGTGGGTAGTCAGCGGCGCTTTTGGCGACGTGCTAAAGCGGTTCAATGAGAATCCGGAGATAGTCCACTTCCTGGAACAGCTCAAAGAGTTCACCCTGGCTACGGCTGATGCGCTGCGCACGCAGCCCGAACAGACAGCAGCCATCGCACCGACCCCGGTGAACCCAATCGCTGGCCCGCCGGGCCAACCCGACCCCTTCGGCGCCTTTCGCTGCAACGTCTTCGTGGACAACTCGAACGCCACCAGCCCGCCCATCATCGTCGAGCCGAACCCCAGCTGGACGAACCTCTTCGGCCGCATCGAACGGCGGGCGTATCTGGGTACCTATGTCAGCGACCACACCATGCTCAAGCCAGGGTCTGTGCACCTCGCGAACGGCGGCTACCTCATCCTCAATCTCGTGGACATCATGATGAAGCCGGGCGCCTGGGAAGGCCTTAAGCGCGTGATTCGCACCAAGGAAGTTCGCCTCGAGGACCCCATCGAGCAGTTCGGCTTCCTGACACCGCAGGGCCTGCGGCCCGAGCCGATCCCCCTTGAGGTCAAGCTCGTCGTTACCGGTGACCCCATGTCTTACTTCCTGCTGTCCGCTTACGATGAGGAGTTCTGGGAGATATTCAAGGTCAAGGCCGATTTCGACTACCAGATTGACCGCACCATGGAGAACGTCCTCGGCTACGCCGGCTTCATCTGCGCCTGCGCAGAGCGCGAGGGCCTCCGCCACTTCGAACGCGACGCGGTCGCCGTCATAGTCGCCCACGGCAGCCGGATGGTCGACGACCAGGAGAAGCTTTCGGCCCGCTTTGGGCGCCTGCGCGATCTAGTCGTCGAAGCCGACTACTGGGCCGGCGCCGAGGGGGTGCAGCGTGTGAATGCAGCCCACGTCGAACGAGCCATAAACGAGCGCGTCTACCGCCTCAACATGATGGAAGAGCGTATCCGCGAGATGATCCAGCGGGGCATGATCATCGTAGACTTGCACGGCTCGGTTACGGGACAGGTGAATGGCCTGGCCGTGCACGACTTCGGCGATTTCAGCTTCGGACGGCCGTCACGGATAACGGCGCGTACCTTCCTGGGCCAGCGCGGCGTCACCAGCATCGACCGCGAGTCCCAACTGAGCGGCAAAATCCACGACAAAGGCGTTCTCATTCTCGGCGGCTATCTCGGCTGGAAGTACGCTCAGGATAAACCGCTGTCCGTTTCCGCCAGCATCTCGTTTGAGCAGGGATACGACGCTGTCGAAGGGGACAGCGCATCTCTCGCTGAGCTCTGCGCGATCCTATCCAGTCTGGCGGACGCGCCCATCCGGCAGGACCTGGCGATTACCGGGTCTGTGAGCCAGAAAGGTGACGTGCAGCCAATAGGAGGGCTGAACCAGAAGATCGAGGGCTTCCACGCTGTCTGCAAAGCCACGGGGCTTAGTGGACGGCAGGGCGTGATCATGCCCGCCCGCAACCGTCAGAACCTGATGTTGCGCAAAGACATCCTTGAATCGGTCCGCTCAGGAGATTTCCACGTCTACGCGGTGGATAGCGTCGATCAGGCGATCGAGCTGCTGACCGGCGAGCACGCCGGCGAGCGCCGCCCGGACGGATCGTATTCGGACGGGAGCATCAATGCTCGCGTCGATAATCGCCTTAGGGAAATGGGCGAGGCGATGCGACACTTTGGCCGCCGGCCTCGTGAGGAGGCCGAGGCGGCAGAGAAGGAGCCGGCGACAGCCACCGCCACAGAGGCGAACGAAGCGGTCCCAAGCGAGGACAACGACTACTAGCCTCGCGATTGTACGAATAACCGATAATCAATAACGGACAAACTCGTCCTACTGAATCCGCACAACGGGCGTCGCGGCGTGCCAGAGGCCTTCCAGGTCGTAGTAGGCGCGCTCATCCGGCGCGAAGATGTGGACGATGACGTCGCCGTAATCGAGCAGGACCCAGCCCGATTCCGGTTCGCCTTCTTTTCCGAGCGGCTTCACCCCGTCCTTTGAGACGGCCTCTGAGACTGTGTCGATTATCGCCTGAAGCTGACGGACTGTCTGGCCACTGGCGAGCACGAAATAATCGGCGAAGGACGCGACATTACGGATGTCCAGCAAGAGAATGTCTTCCGCCTGCTTCTCAGAGGCCGCGTCGATTATCTTGCGCGCCAGCTCGTCGGGTTCCAGACCCCTTCTTCCTCTTTCCGCTTCGTGTTCCCGCGTAGGATAACATTGTAGTCGGAATGTCTGGAAAGCGTGTTGTAGTCGCCATGTCCGGCGGCGTCGACTCTTCGGTAGCGGCCGGCCTGCTCACGCGGGCGGGCTATGAGGTGTTGGGCGTGACGATGCGGCTGTGGACGGCCGAGAACGGGGACGCCTCGAGGCACCACAAGCGTTGCTGCTCCGTCGAGGATACGGACGACGCACGAGGCGCGGCGGACGTTTTGGGCGTCCGCCACTACGTACTCAACCTCGAGAAGGAGTTCTCGGCGGGCGTTGTCGACCATTTCGTGCGCGAGTACGCAATGGGCCGCACGCCGAATCCGTGCCTGGCCTGCAACGACCGAATCAAGTTCCGGCCGCTGCTCGAGCAAGCCCGGGCGCTGGGTGCTGACTATCTGGCAACGGGCCATTACGCTCGAATTCGCTCGAACGGCCACGGTTTTGAGCTGCACCGCGCGATCGACCCCTCGAAGGACCAGTCTTACGTCCTCTACACGCTCGGTCAGCGCGAGCTAAGCCAAACGCTGTTCCCGGTCGGCGAACTGACGAAGGCAGAGATCAGGAGGCTCGCGCGCGAATGGCGGCTGCCGAACGCCGAGAAGCCGGATTCCGCGGATATCTGTTTTATCCCCTCCGGCGATTACCGCGCCTTCGTCCGTGAGCGCGTTCCCGCCCGCGCGGGTGCGATAGTCAATACGACCGGAGAGAACATCGGCGAGCACGGCGGCATTCAGAACTTCACGGTCGGCCAGCGGCGGGGTCTTCCCGCGCGCGGCGGAGCCGAGCCGCTCTATGTCGTGAGTCTGGAGGCAGAAACGAACACCGTAATAGCCGGTGAGAGCGGCGATCTTCTGGCTCACGGGTTGATCGCGGACGAGCTTTCTTTCGTGAGCGGCGAGGCGCCCGCCGGAGAGGTGCCGGTCGACGCGCGTATCCGCTACCGAAGCGAGCCGGTGCCCGCGAGCCTACGAATCGAGGAAGATCGCGCGGAAGTGCTATTCGAACTGCCCCTGCGAGCGGTGACGCCGGGGCAAGCAGTCGTATTCTACGCCGGCGGGCGCGTGGTCGGCGGCGGGACAACAGTCAGACGGTTGTAGACCGTTTGCTATAATGGCCGCCGTCTTCTAGAATCGCGCACTAGACCGTCGCCCTCAGAAGGAGATGCTAACGTGAGCCTGCAAGAATGGCGTGATGTGTTCGTCATCGCCTACAGCATCGCCGGCACAGTGGCCTTCGTCCTCATTATCTTCTTCACGTTCGCAATTGGGATATTGAGCTGGATGACGCTCAGCCGTGTGCGCGGGATGTTGAAGAACAATGTGCAGCCCACGCTAGAGAGCGTGCGTCAAACATCGGAGAGCGTGCGCGGAACGGTTGAATTCGTCTCGGATTACGCGGTCGCTCCGGTCGTGAAGACGTACGGTACCGTCGCCGGCCTGCGCCAGTTCGTGGTGGTCCTATCGCGGTTGGGCCGCTCGCGAAAGAGCGGGTAGCATTTGATGCGCCTGCTAATCGGGCTTGCAATCGGGTTCGGTATCGGTTTTGCTGGGGCGGTCCTGTTCGCGCCCGAGCGCTCTCGGCGGCGAGAGGTTGACTGGCCTGCGGGAAGCGTAGATTCCGGCCCGACGGCGATCGAGACCGACCACAACATCATGGCCGCGGTCAGACGCGCACTCCGCTCGGCCCAGGAGCAGCTCAACGAAGCGCTCGACGAGGCGAAGGAGGCGCAGGCCAAGGCGGAAAAGGAGCTTCGCGCCCGTTACGAGCGCAAAGTGCACCAGGCGGGCAAGTCCGAAGAGATCGAAGAGAAGAAGCGCAAGTAAGGACGACGACTACCCGCACTGGCGCCAAGCGCCGTTGACGCCGCAGCCTTCAGCGTTCGTGTTTTGGGGATCGCGCTGCTGTCATGGCGGAGGGGGTGGGATTCGAACCCACGGTACCCAAAGGGTACACACGCTCTCCAGGCGTGCCCAATCGTCCACTCTGGCACCCCTCCGGAATGTGCGCCGGGAACCAGCAAACCTGCCAAACAAACTCTGCCAGACAAACTTGCCAAATGGCTGCCGCTCATCGGACAGAGTGCTGGCGGAGGGGGTGGGATTCGAACCCACGGTACCGCAAGGCGGTACAACGGTTTTCGAGACCGCCCCGATCAACCACTCCGGCACCCCTCCTTGGCTATTCTAGCAGCGAATCGCCGGGTTGCCCGGATATCAATCGTTGCTTCAGAGCTCCGCCAGCTGCCGTCTTGAAGTAGCGTTCACGCGCCCAAGCTTCCTTCTTGTCTCCGAACGACTCGGTGTACAACAACCGAAGGGGCCTCCTATGACGAGTCGATGCCACTTTCCCGGCGTCGTGGCCCCTTAGCCTTTGTGTCAAATTCGCCGTCACCCCAGTGTATAACCACCGGTCCTTATCGATCCGAAGTACGTAAAGAGTGTGCTGGACGTAGCCTCCGGTAGAGACGCCTCGCTGATTTTCTTGGCACAACAGCATCGCGCGAAGCGAACCCCTGTATCGTACTGATGTGATAACGCTTGGTCTGAGGCGTCTCTACACGGAGCGTTGTGGCTTATAATCTCCAATCGATATGCCCGACCGCTCCGTCAACGTCACGATCGCTCTGCCCCTTGCCGACGAACTTCACGACACAATCCGAACGACTGACCGGCGCCTCAACGTCACCGCCCTGACTCGCGCCCAGCGCCGCGTCTACCGCGACGGCCGCCCCCTTTGGGCGGGCTATCCGGAGCCGCCGCGGGCCGAGGATGAGAGTGAAGAGGAGGCGCGCGAGCGCCTGCGACCGATCCTGCGAGAGACCGAAGTGCTGCTGACGAACCCAATCGTCCCAGACGATATCGTGGAGCGCGCGCCGGCGCTCAAGTGGCTCCAGCTGACCAGCGCCGGCGTCGACCGCCTGCTCGACGCGCCTGTCGTGCAGTCACACGTCACGGTGACGACGGCGAGCGGAATCCACGCCGTGCCTATAAGCGAATATGTGATCGGCGCTATGTTGGCTTTCGCAAAAGGCCTTCCCCGCGCTTTGCGGTCTCAGCAGGAGAGAATATGGCGGCCCTACTGGCCGGACGAGTTGGAAGAGAAAACGGTCGGCGTCCTCGGCATGGGAGCCATCGGCGCGAGGGTGGTCGAGCTCGCAAAGGCTCTCGGTATGCGCGTGCTCGCGATGCGGCGGTCTGTCGAACGGCGGACAACCGGCGCGCAGGCAGGATTCCCCGCTGCAGATGAGATGCTGCCTCCTTCGGAACTCAGGCATCTGTTGGAAGAGAGCGATTACGTCGTCGTTGCCCTGCCACTAACGAATGAGTCGCGTGGACTGATCGGCGAACCCCAGCTACGAGCGATGAAGCCCAGCGCTATCATCGTAAATATCGGCCGGGGGGCCATCATAGACGAACAAGCGCTCGTCCAGGCTCTGAAGGAAGGACGGATCGCCGGAGCGGCGCTGGACGTCTTCCAGCAAGAACCACTCTCCGGCGAGAGCGAATTGTGGGGGCTGGAGAACGTGATCGTCACGCCACACATCAGCGGAGGCACGCCGCGCTACATGGAGCGTGCGGTGGCGCTGTTCTGCGACAACCTGCGGCGGTATCTGGCGGATGAGCCGCTTCGAAACGTGGTGGACCCAGCCCGCGGGTATTGACCGCAGAGTCGGCGGCTAGCTGCCTAGCGCAGCCAGCTTCGGCCGATCGTGCGCCTTCTCTGAGTGAAGAGCCGCGTTCAGCACCTCGTCTACGTGCTCGACGAGAAGGAACTCCAGCTCGCGGCGCACGTCTTCCGGCACCTCCGCTAGATCGTTCTCGTTGTCGCGGGGCATCACGACCCGCTTGCTCCCCGCGCGGTGAGCGGCGAGGACCTTGTCGCGGATCGAGCCCACGGGCAGAACCTTGCCCCGGAGGGTAATCTCGCCCGTCATCGCGACTTCCTTGCGGATCGCCCGGTCCGTGAGCGCGGAAACGAGAGCCGCCGCCATCGTTACCCCCGCCGACGGGCCGTCCTTCGGAATGGCGCCGGCAGGCACATGGATGTGTATGTCATTCTTATCGAATGCGGCCGCCGGGATGTTCAGCACCGAGGCACGCGACCTCGCATAGGTAAGCGCAGCCTGCGCCGACTCCTGCATCACTTCGCCGAGCTTGCCCGTCAGGATGAGGCGGCCTCGTCCGGGAACCGTGGTCGCTTCGACGAACAGCACGTCGCCGCCCGCCATTGTGGCCGCCAGGCCGGTCGCGACGCCAACTTCATCCGCCTCCGAGGCAAGCTCCCAGCGAAAGCGCGCCGGGCCCAGGAATTCCGCGAGATTCTCTTCGCGAATGGCGATCGATCCGTTCTGGCCGGCCGCCACTCTTCTGGCTACGGCCCGGCAGACGCTCCCAAGCTCTCGCTCAAGGTTCCGCACGCCGGCCTCGCGGGTGTGCGTGCGAATGATCTCGGTGATCGCGCTCTCGCTAACATGGAGGACGCCGTCGGGGATCCCGTTTTCCTGGAGTTGCCTGCCCAGTAGATAGCGCTTGCCGATCTCGAGCTTCTCGCGCTCTGTATAGCCAGGCAGCTCGATGATCTCCATGCGGTCGCGCAGGGGGCCTGGAATGTTGTCCACGATGTTCGCCGTTGCAACGAAGAACACACGGGACAGATCGAATGCCGTATCAAGATAGTGGTCCGTGAAGGTCGAGTTCTGCGCGGGATCCAGTACTTCCAGAAGCGCCGAGGCGGGGTCTCCGCGAAAATCGACGCCGAGCTTATCGACTTCGTCGAGCATGAAAAGAGGGTTGCGCGAGCCGCAGCGCCGTAGCTCCTGGATGATCCGGCCGGGCATTGAGCCGACATAAGTGCGCCGGTGTCCTCGTATTTCGGCCTCATCCCGCATACCACCGAGAGACATGCGGATGAACTTTCGCCCAAGGGCGCGTGCGATAGACTGGCCGAGCGACGTCTTCCCCGTTCCCGGCGGACCCGCGAAGCAGAGGATCGGGCCGCGGGTGTCGCCCTGTCGTAGCTTGATGACAGCGAGGAAGTCGAGGATGCGGCGTTTGACCTTATCGAGGCCGTAGTGGTCTTCGTTCAGCACCGCCTCGGCTCGGATGATATCCAGCAGGTCCTCTGTGCTCGTATTCCACGGGAGGTCGGCCAGCCATTCGAGATATGTCCGTGAAACCTGGTACTCGGGGGAGATGGATGGAATACTGGTGAGGCGCTGCAACTCGCGGTCAGCCTCGCGCTGGGCCGCTTCCGGAAGGACCGCTTCAGCCAAACGTAATTTCAGCTCCGATAGCTCCGGAGTGATGTCGCCTTCACCCAACTCCTTCTGGATCGCCTTCATCTGCTCGCGCAGAATGAACTCGCGTTGGCGCTTGTCGAGCTCGCCGCGAACGTCGGCCTGGATCTGCGATTGGACCTCCAGTACCTCGATCTCGTGCTCAATCAACTCCTTGACGATCGTGAGCCGCTTGTTGACGTTCAGCTCCTCGAGCACCGCGTAGCGCTGTTCCGTGCGGATCTGGAGGTTGGCGGCGATGAAGTCAGCGAGCGCCGACGGGTCTCCCAGATTGCCGACGGCTGCCGCGAGTTCCTGAGGAAGCGTCTCGGACAAGGTGACGATCCGGACAAAGCCCTCCCTGATCTCCCCAATGAGGGCGTCGAGACCGGCGCTGCGGTCGACTGTTTCACCCAGGCGCTCAATGCGGCCCACGATCCAGGGTTCGGCTTGCTCGAGGCCCAGCAGCTTGATGCGCCCGACACCCTGGAGAATCGCATGGACTGTGCCATCCGGCGCCGTCGCCATTCGAACAATTGTGGCAGCCGTACCGAGCTGGTAAAGGTCTCCTTCGTAGCGTTCATCATCCAGCACGTGCTGCGGAAAGACGCCAACCATCTTGGCCTCGGACGCCGCTGCCTCGCCAACAGCCTTAACGTCGATCTCGTCCGTAGCAAGCAGTGGCAGCAACTGCTGGGGGTACATGACCGTTCCGCCGCCCGGAATCAAGGGCAGCAGCTCAGGGATCCGGGGTCGAGCGCTCGCTGTCGCTCTCGTACGTGTTTGTCGACGTGTTTCCGCATGCTCCATTGGAGTTTGCCTCCGTTTGGACTGCTGCGGGAGAAAGCCCTTAGCGAACGAGAATCGTCAGCGTTCGGCTGCGAGCAGGTGATGCCTTGGGCAGCGCGATTTGCAGCATTCCGTCCTTATAGACGGTCTGAACCGCGTCTGGGTTAACTGCCGCGGGCAAGAATAGTTCGCGCTGAAAGGGGCCGTGGCTAATTTCCACCTGCCGATAATCGCGTTTTGCACCCTGCGATGCCGGCTTTCGCTCGCCGCGCAGTATGCACTTCGACCCTTCCACTTCTAGCTCCAGGTCCTGGTCACCAATGCCGGCGATCTCCGCCACTATCACCACCTGGTCTTCTGTTTCGTAAATATCGACGGCCGGCTCGATGAACGGAACGGAGAAGCTCGGCCTACCCGGCGCGCCGATGACGCGCTGGCGGGCCTGCTCCATGCGCTCGCGGATGTGTTCGAACTGCGACGACGGCTGGGAGGTGCGTTTTATCGTCCGACCCTTCACAGCGCCGCCTCGACGATCATCTCGACTTCGACCGCTATATTCATCGGCAGCTCCGCCATCCCAACCGAACTACGGGCGTGCCTCCCCTTTTCGCCGAATAGATCGAGCAACAGCGAGGAGGCCCCGTCCATGACAACATGCTGCTGATTGAAACCGGGCGCGCTGTTCACAAACCCGAGGAGCTTCACAACTCGGCTGATCTTGTCCAGGTCACCGATCTCTTCTTGAAGAGCGCTCAGGCAGTTAATGACACATAGCTTGGCAGCTTCCTGGGCAGCGGGGACATCTACCTCCGCGCCCACTTTGCCGGTGACGCTGCCGTTCGAGCCAATCGGCCCGGCACCCGAAACGAAGACGAGATTTCCCGCACGCGCCGCGCCGGCGTACTTGCCGAATGATCGTCTCGCGGGAAGCGATATTTCGAGCTCTCGAAGCCGCTCGGCGACACCTCCCATCGGATGCCTATTCGCTCTTCTTCGGCCGCGGAGTTCTCTTTCGCGGCTCTCCCGCGGAATCTCCTTGCTTGGGTTTGTCACCGTCTTCAGCCGCGGCGACTGTTGCGCCGGTCGGCAGGCCATCCGGCGTGTCGTACTCGCGCTGCATGTCAATCACGGCAACGGCAGCGACGCGGTCCCCCTCGACGTCCATGAGCGTGACGCCTTGCGTCGAACGAAGCTGTTTCGAGATGTGCTCGATCGGCGTGCGGAGCACTATGCCTTCTTCCGAGATAAGCATCAGTTCGTGGCCCGGGTCCACCATTCGCGCCGCCATCAGCTCGCCGGTTTTGGGCGTCGTCTTGAACGTCCGAACTCCCTGACCGCCGCGCCCGTGCCGCGGGTACTCCTCAACGTGCGTTCGCTTGCCAAAACCGAACTCACTTACGACAAGCAGCGCCTCGGCAGCGCTTGCGATTTCCATACCGACGACGCGGTCGCCGGACGCCAGCCGAATTCCGCGAACACCCCCCGAAAGGCGGGATGCCGAGCGAAGCAGCTTGACCGGGAAGCGGACAGACTGGCCACGCGCCGACACGAGAATCGCATCGTCGGCATCAACGGCCAGCTTGGCTGAAACCAGCTCGTCGGCGGGCTCCAGGTCCATCGCGTTCAGTCCATCGCGTCGGACGTTCGCGAAGTTCTTCAGCGGCGTCTTTTTGACTTCGCCCAGCTTCGTTGCGACAACCATATACTCGTGGTCCATGTCCGGGGGTATACGGACGACGGCCGTGATCCGCTCCCTCTGGTCCAGCTGGAGCAGTTGCATCACGGACTCGCCGCGTGCCTGACGCGACTCGTCGGTGACTTCGTAGGTCTTCACCTGGAAGCAGCGGCCGCGATCAGTAAAGAAGATGAGCTTGTCATGCGTATCCGCGACGACCAAATGCCGGACGGCGTCGTCCTCGCGCGTCTTCATGCCGATCACCCCGACGCCGCCGCGACGCTGCGCGCGGTATGTGCTCAGCGGCAACCGCTTGATGAACCCACGCTTGGAAATAGTGACCACAACTTCCTGGTGCGCCACCATGTCCTCTTCTGAGAACTCTTCCGGCTCCTGGTCCACGATGATCGTGCGGCGGTCGTCGCCGTAGGTCTTCTTGAGGTCGACCGCATCGTCCTTGATCAGGAAGTCGATCTTGCGCGGGTTAGCGAGCAGGTCCTCGAGGTACGAGATCAGCTCGATCAGCTCCTTGTACTCGTCCTGGATCTTGTCCCGCTCCAGCTTGGCCAGGCGGCGCAGCTGCATGTCGAGGACGGCCTGCGCCTGCCGATCGCTTAGCTGAAACGGCGCGCGCATCAGACGTCCTTTCGCCTCCTCGGCGGAAGGAGATCCGCGGATCGTCTGGATGACCTGGTCCAGCATGTCAATCGCTTTGAGCAATCCTTCGAGAACGTGCGCCCGATCGCGCGCCTTCTCGAGGTCGAACTCCGACCGCCGGCGGATCACATCGCGCCGGTGGTCGATGTAGGACTCGAGCATCTTCTTGAGGCTCACCGTGCGCGGCTGCCGGTCCACGAGAGCGAGCATGTTGACCGCGAAAGCGGACTGCATGGCCGTGTGCTTGTACAGCGCGTTCAGCAGCTGGCGCGGCTGTGCCTCGCGCTTCAGCTCGATTACGATGCGCATGCCGTGCCGGTCCGACTCATCCCGCAGGTCAGCGATTCCGTCGATGCGCTTGGCCCGGGCGAGGTCAGCGATCTTCTCGACGAGAGTAGCCTTGTTCGTCTGATAGGGCAGCTCGGTAACGATGATCTGGTTCCGGTTGCCCTTCGCCATCTCCTCGATGTGCACGCGGGCGCGCGTGACGATGCGGCCGCGACCTTCAAACGCGCCGCGGATGGCGTCTCTGCGTTCGGACGTGGGCCCCTGGCCGTTGACAGCGGGCAAACGCACCGTTTCGTAGCGGAAGATGACCCCGCCGGTGGGGAAGTCCGGCCCCCTTACGATTTCGGCCAGCTCCTCCATCGTCGCTTCGGGATGGTCGATCAAATGGGCGATCGCTTCGCACAGCTCGCCGAGGTTGTGTGGCGGTATGTTCGTAGCCATTCCGACGGCAATACCCGACGCACCGTTTGCTAGCAGGTTCGGCACCCGCGCCGGGAGGACTACGGGCTCCTTCAGCTCATCGTCAAAGTTCGGGGACATGTCGACGGTGTTCTTGTCGATGTCCGCGAGCAGTTCGGTCGCGATCCGCGTAAGGCGAGCCTCGGTGTAGCGGTAGGCAGCCGGCGGGTCGCCGTCCATCGAGCCAAAGTTGCCCTGTCCATCGACCAGCGGATAGCGCAGCGAGAAGGTCTGGACCATACGCACGAGCGCGTCGTAGACGGGGGCGTCGCCGTGCGGGTGGTAGTTCTTGAGGACCTCACCGACGATACCGGCGCACTTTCGGTATTTCGTGCCCGGGTTCAGGCCCATCTGTTGCATCGCGTAGAGGATGCGGCGCTGGACCGGCTTCAGCCCGTCGCGGATGTCCGGCAGGGCGCGCTGTACGATCACCGACATCGCGTAGTCGAGATACGACGAGCGCATCTCCTCTTCGATCTTGATCGGACGCACACTCAGCGCGGGAATCGGCGGTGGTTCGAGGGTCATGTAATCTCCTTGGGGCGGGGCTCGGTGAGCATCGGCGGACGGGTCATCCGCTCAGGGCGAGCACTCTTGAGACCGGCAAGCGGATCGTGGATGGAGGTCTTCTGGCCTGCGGGGTACGCCCTAAGGCCTCCATTCACGAGGACGCACAATGTCACATATAAATTATACCTGATAAGGCGTTCCTGTTCGAGGGTGGGTCGTTAAGTGACGGGCTGCGGCTGGGGCTTGACCAAGTCGCAGTTTGTTTGGCAGAATCAAGGCAGATCGTTCTGCCAATTCTAAACGATGAGTACATGGCGCGACCGCGTAACACAGTCGTTGGGCGATGCTGCCAGCCGCTCCGGCGTGCTGTCGGAGACGGCAGGCAAGATCTTCGCCGTGTTGTATCTCAGTCCCGGTCCGCTGTCGCTCGACGAGATTTCCCACGAGGTGGGCACGAGCAAAGGGAACGCGAGCGTTCAGGTCAGGGAACTGCTGGAGCTGGGGATGGTGCGTAAGGTCTGGGTGCGGCGCAGCCGGCGCGACTACTACGAGGCGGTGACGGACCTCTGGTCGATTGCAGCGGAGGTGATAGGCAGGCGACTGGAGCAGGAAGCGCGGTCCCTATTGGCAGCGGTCAGCGAGACGGAGAGGGAGCTTCCAGACGCAACTGAGGACGTGGTGAAGGCGAGAGTGAGGTCGATGCGCTTGTTCCTCGAGCTCGTCGCCGCAGGGATCGAAGGCTTTCGGCGAGGGGAGGTGATGAGCCCGGAGGGGCTTCGCAAACTTGCGAGCTAGTTCTCTTTTTTTAAGGACACCGTTCTAAAGTTTTAGAAAGGAGGAAAGGAAACTACGATGCTTCTCGATGATTTCCTTCCCGAATATCACTTCTGCGAGCGCCACGAGACGTTCATCCAGGCACCTCCGGACGCCGTGCGCCGCGCCGTCCAAGAATGGCGGCCGAACGAATCATTCCTTTGGCGCTGGCTGGTGCGGCTCCGGGGACTGGGCTCGCCGAAGGGCACGTTGCGGGAATGGGGAGAGTCGAACGGCTTCCTCTGCCTCGCCGAAACGGAGCACGAGGTCGTGTACGGCCAGGCTGGGCGCTTCTGGTCCCCAAACGAACGCGCCGCGCTCGTCTCGCCACGGACGATCGAGGAGTTCCACGGACTTACTGATCGGGCGTCGCGGTCGCCGCCATGAACTTTGTCGTCGAGCCGAGTGCATTCCGCCATGGCACCCGCCTCTTCACGGAGACCCGCGTCCGCTGCTTAGGCGCGTCTTCGCGCCGCTGGTTCCGGCTGTACTGGCTGGTGATCCGCCCGTTCAGCGGACTGCTACGGCGCGCCATGCTCCGCGGGATCAAGGCCGCCGCTGTCAGAGACGCGCAGCACGCCCGGCTGACGGTCGAATACTGACCGGGCGGAGGGTCGGAGCCGAATCCAGAAAGCGCCAAATCATCAGACATGTAACAAGAAGGAGGAAGGCGCAAATGAACGAACCGTTTCTCGTCACAGGAGCCTTGGCCGCCTTCGGCGGACTCGCGCACGCCTATCTGGGCGAACGGATGATCCTCATTCCCCTCATGGAACGGGCGCATTTGCCGGCAACTCGAATCGGGCCCCCGGCCGCCACCGCGATGATGCTGCGCTTCACCTGGCACTTCTTCAGCGTTGTGATGCTCAGCCTGGCGGTTGTGTTCCTCGCGCTGGGAGCCGGGGTCATTGGCGGCGGTGACTGGACGGTGGTGCGGGTACTCGCCGGGTACTTTGCCGTTTTCGGTGTGCTCGTTCTAGTGCTCTCGCGCGGGCGTCATTTCGCGTGGCTCCTCGGCCTTGCGGCCGCGGTCGCCGCGTGGCTCGGCACGCTCTAGGCAGGGGCGCTCGATCCGACTGACTATCCGACGAGACGGTGCGCCGAGGGCGGTATTGGATCAGTTAAGCGTATGACAGATTAGCGCCAAGGCCACCGGAGGCCGATCCGTGTCCTGACCTCTGCCTCATCGAGGGCGCGGCGCTCTTCCTCGTGCCATAGCTCTTCGCGTACCCCAATGGTGCTCTTCTTCTTCGGGAGTGCGGGGCCATCCGATGATCCGGTGCAACGTTCTAATATCCAGCTTGCCATTACGATGCCTCCCCGCCGTCAGTTGCCGCGCAGTAGCGCGCGTTCGTCCACGGTGAATCGAGCGCTCGCGGCTTCATAGCGCGCCTTCGGCGTTAAACGG
>Ga0209803_1001162_pt1 | contig 17396 bp, 13 predicted proteins | sample GraSoiAngelo_138_FD_185895 | JGI IMG/M metagenome (GOLD analysis project Ga0209803, IMG submission 185895) | Grasslands soil microbial communities from the Angelo Coastal Reserve, California, USA - 14_0929_09_40cm (SPAdes) (version 2) | ecosystem: Environmental > Terrestrial > Soil > Grasslands ...
CCCGCACTTCACCGTCCTCTTTGAAGGGCCGTCGGAGCAACGCCTCGCAGCGGCCGCATTGGATGCACTGGAGTCAGCATACTGGCGCATCGGAACTGCGCTGCTGGCCTATCCATCTGGGATCATTACCGTCGTCTTGTATACCGATGAGCAGTTCCGTGACATCACGCGCAGTCCGTCGTGGGCGGGCGGGGTCTTTGACGGCAAGATCCGCGTGCCGATGCGAGGCGCGCTGAACGACCCCAAACAGTTAGAGAAGGTCCTGGCCCACGAGTTTACCCATGCGCTGGTCAAGAGTCTGGTTCCGCGTGGAGTCCCGACCTGGCTCGATGAAGGACTGGCGGTCGTGTTTGAGGCCGGCGATCTTCGCTGGGCCGAGCGGCTGGCCCGGCAGGCCCCATCCCTGATCCCGCTCCCGCGCCTTCACGACGGCTTTCTGAGCTTGCCTGTGGATCAAGTCCAACTGGCCTATGCCGAAAGCGCGCTGGCCGTGCGGATGCTGATCGAGCGTGGCGAGGCCCTGTCGCTGGCCTCGTTGCTCCAAGACCTGGCCCAAGGCCAAGACTTCGCCGCGGCCTTCGAACGTCACTTTTATCTCTCCTATTCAGACTTTCATTCAGACTTTCAGGTGGCCTGGGGGCAGCGGGCCCGATGACACGTGCATGGAGTTTCCGTTTTCGGTATAATTGGAGTTTCCTAAGCAGCTTTGATTGAGACTTTAAGAGGAGTCGAGCTTGAGATACCGATCGGGTCTCTGCTTCGTGATTGCAGCGGCCCTGCTGGCCGGGTGCGCGTCCTTCTATGCTCCGGACACTACGCTTGCCGACCGGTTGATGCAACAGGGCGACTGGGAGGGGGCCATGGCGGCCTACCAGGAGGCCCTCAAAGACGATGCGTTCAATCCCACCATTCAGGCCAAGTTGAACGCCGCCAAAGGGCGGGTCGCGGCGGCGTATCAGGAACGGGGCCGGGCCGCGCTCAAAGAGCGGAATGTCCCGCGGGCGATTGAAGCCTTCAAGCGGGCGCTCAGCCTGGAGCCATCGAATCCAGACCATCAGGCCGCCTTGGCCCAAGCGCTCCGATACAAGGAAGCCCAGGACCGGCTGACCGTCGGGCAGAAGATGCTGAAGGGAGGCCGGCTGGAGGACGCGGCCGAGGCTTTCGAGCGTGCGCTGGAACTGGACCCGGACCTGAAGGCGGCGCAAGATGGGCTCGTCCAGTTAGCGGAGAAGCAGAAGAGCGTTTCGTCGCCGCTAACTGGCTCCAAGCAACCCATCACGCTCAAGTTCCAGAACGCCCGGACCAAGGAGGTTTTCGAAGTCCTGGCGCGCGCAGGCGGAATCAATGTCCTGTTCGAAAAGGACATGAAGGACGATCCCATCACGATCTTTGTGAAAGACGCCTCGTTTGAGGAAGCCCTCAACCTGATCCTGGCCACGCAGGGCCTCTTCGTCCGCCGGTTGTCGGCGGACACGATCCTTGTCATTCCCAAGACGAAGCAGAAGCTGGACCAGTACCAGGACCTCCTCATCAGGACGTTTTACCTCTCGACCGCCAAGGCCAAGGACATGGTGAACCTCCTGCGCACGATGCTGGAGACCAAGCGGATCTTCGTGAACGAAGACTTGAACGCGATCGTCATGCGGGACAGCGCGGACAAGGTCAAGCTGGCCGAGCGCATCATACTGGCCAATGATCGAAAGCCGGGCGAGGTCATGTTCGAGATCGAGGTGCTGGAGGTGGATAGGACCCTCTCCGACAGGTTTGGCGTGAACATCGCCAAGCAAGCGAGCGCGGGGGTCGTCCCGTCTGGCACCACGCCATTACCACTCCCCGGCGCGACCACGCCCTTCACGTTTCAGGAACTCACGTCTATCGGAACCGGCAGCTACCTCTTCACCTTGCCGACCAGCGTGCTGCTGGATTTCCTCAGGTCGGAATCCGCCACCAAGACTCTGGCCAACCCACGGGTCCGCGTGGTGAACAACAAACAGGCCAAGATCAATATCGGTGACAAGGTACCCATCCTGCTGTCCACCACCAGCACGATTCCCGGCGTCGTGCCCGGCACCATTCCCACTCAATCCACGGTGACCTCGATTGAATTCAAGGACACCGGGGTCAAGCTCACGGTGGAGCCTAACATCCACCTGAACCAGGACGTGACCATCAAGCTCCAGCTCGAAGTGACGCGCCTTGGCGATCTGGTTGTTCTCCAGACCAATCCGTTGATTCAGCAGTTCAAGTTCGGGACTCGCACCGCGGAGACTTCGCTCTCGTTGAAAGACGGGGAGAGCGTGGTGCTCGCCGGCCTGATTCAGCCCGAGGACCGGACGACCGTCCAGAAGGTGCGGGGGCTGGGTGACATCCCGGTGCTGGGGGAGGTGTTCAAGACCACCACCCGGGATGTGGTCACCACCGACGTGATCCTGACCATCACGCCGCACATCGTCCGAGCCCTGGAACTCCCTCCTATGGATGATCAAGCCTTCTGGTCAGGAACCGAGGAGGCCTATGGGCTGAAGCAGTTGTTCCCTGACGCCGGTGCAGGCAAGGGGATTTACGGCGCCGCGCCCATAAGTCCGGCGCCTGCGCCTCCCGGTGCGCCATCCTCACCTAGAAGCCAAGTCCCGCGGCAGCCCCCTCTGGGAGTGCTTTCCCTTCTCCCGCCGGACAGAACGGCATCAGTGGGCGAGGAGATCAGGCTGGATGTGTTGGTTACCAACATCGAGGATCTTGCCGAAGGCACGCTGACCATCAGTTACGATCCCAAGGTCTTGGAGTTCCGCCAGGCGTTCGAAGGCGAATTTTTGAAGCGAGAAGGCACGGCTTCTGTCACCACAGCCGCCAATCCGGCGACGGGTACAGTGGCCGTCCGGCTCACGCGGCCGGAGGGATCAAAGGGGGTGACCGGCACCGGTGTCCTGGCCACGCTGGCGTTTGTCGCGAAAGAGCCCGGTGCCTCGCCGGTGGCGATCCAGACATCACAGTTGCTGAGCGCGGCGAAGGCTCCGCTTTCGGCAACGGGCGGGCAAGGCAACGTGAGGGTCCAGTGATGGGAAACGAGGCTGAGATCGGCCAGTCTGGCGCCACGCTCCTCGAACTGCTGATCACGATCACCATCATCATGGTGCTGGCGTCGGTCGCCATGCCGCTCTCCAAAGTGTCGGGGAAGCGGGCGCGCGAGCTCGAGCTGCGTCAGGAGCTTCGGACGGTCCGGGCGGCCATTGACGCGTTTAAACTGGATTGGAACCGGGAGGGCGATGTGTCGCTCGGTCCTCTGTGCGTCAAGAACAAGCTTTCGTGCAAGGAAGCGTCCGGTGTGTCCGGGTATCCTAAGACCCTTCAAGCCTTGCTGGAAGTGAAGCTGACGGGCGAAGAAGCGACCGTGAAAGGGGCGACACTCAAGCGCTACCTGCGGAGGATCCCGGTGGACCCGTTGACCGGGAAGGCCGACTGGCGGTTACGGTGCTTCACGGATCCCCCGGACGCGTCGTCCTGGTGCGGAGATGATGTGTATGATCTGGCCTCGACGAGCCCGGAGGTCGCGTTGGATGGGACGATGTATCGTGACTGGTGAGCACGGCTTCACGCTCCTTGAGCTGATGTTCATCGTCACGATTGTCGGGATTCTTGTGACCATGGCCGTGCCGTCCTATCAAACGTCCGTGGTGAAGGCCCGCGAAGCGGTCCTCGTGCGCGATCTCTTCACGATCCGGGACCTGCTGGACCAGCACCGGGCCGACAAGGGGAAGTACCCGGACTCGCTGAATGATTTGGTGAAGGTCGGCTATTTGCGCGCCGTCCCGATGGATCCCCTCACGCGATCCACCTCCACCTGGCAGGAAATTTATGAGGCTTCAGAAGGCGGTGTCTTTGATCTCCACTCCGGGTCCGACCTCGTGGGGACCAATGGCGTGCCGTATAACCAATGGTGACCCGATGACGAAGCATGGCCACGCGGTCGATGCTGTATTTCTCATTGGACTCTTCCTGTGGGCCGGCTGCGCGGGGCCCCAACCCTCGGCCCGTGATCTCCAAGTGATCGAGTCCGCTAGTAAGGCGGAGTCCATGCAGGCCCAGCGTACCATTCTGGACCTGCACGCTGAGATCCAGGGCCTGCAGCGTGACCTGGGCGCCGCCCGAGCCGCGCAGGCGCGACTGGAAGGCGAACTACGGGAAGCTCAGCACCGCGTGCAGGAAGCGCAGCATCAGGTCGACGCGCAGCGCGAGGAACTGACGCGAGTGCGAGAAGAACGTGACCGGTTGGCGCAGACTGGGCGCGAGGTACAGGGACAACTGGTCGAGCTGGGTCGGCTCCGCCAGCAGGCGGCCGATGCCGAGGGTAGCCAGGCCCGCCTGCAGGCCATGGAAGCGGCTGTCGAAAAGCAGGCCAGGGAATTGGCCGAACTCAAGGCCGGTGCGCAGAAGTCAGCGGCGAGACTCAAGCGCAAGCTCTCCACGGTCGAGCTCGCCGTGTCCAGCACAGAGGGCCCGCTCGATCGGCCCGTTTCGACCGGGGCGCCGCCGTCCTCATCGCTTCGCACGGTGATCGTGCGACCTGGCGATACCTTGTGGGACCTTGCTCGGAAGCATCGGGTGCAGTTGGCGGAGCTGATGACGGTGAACAAGCTCGCTTCCGACCGCATTCGCCCGGGGCAGGAGCTCATCCTTCCTGAGCCGTAACCTTTTTGCATGCCTTCGTATCTCTACAGGGTGGCCCGGGCTGACGGAACAACCATAGAAGGCCGGGCCGAAGGGGAGGACGAGCAGACGGTCCGGACCGAGCTCGAGAAGCAGGGGTTGCTGGTGTTCCACCTGCGGTCCCTGGACGCGTGGGGGATGTGGCCGGCGCTCGTGGGGTCCGGGCTGAAGGGGAAGCGCGGCATACCCCTTCAGGAGTTTCTGGTCTTCAATCAAGAGTTCCTGGCCCTCGTGAAGGCCGGGCTTCCGATCCTCAAGATCTGGGACCTGCTGATCGAGCGGGCGAGGCGCCCCGCGTTTCAGGCGGTCTTGCGGGCCGCGCGCCAGGACATTCGAGGCGGGACTGCCGTGTCGGAGGCCCTCACGCGCCACCCGCTCTTTTTCCCGGAGCTCTACATTGCCTCGCTGAAAGCCGGCGAACAGGCTGGGAACCTGCCGGAAGTGCTGCAACGCTATATTGCCTACCTGAAGCTGGTGATGGGCCTTCGCCAGAAGATGACGAAGGCGTTGGCCTATCCGGCGTTTCTGGTGATCGTGGGCGTCGCCGTGGTGGCCTTTTTGTTGACGTATGTGCTGCCGACGTTCTCGGCGATCTACGGGGAAGCCGGGACGGATGTGCCGGAAGCCACGAGGGCGCTGCTCACCCTCATCGAGGCGATTCAGTCGCATCTCGTCGCGATTGGGCTGACGATAGGGGCGCTGGTCCTGGCGTTCAGATGGTGGGTCCGCACCGAAACCGGCCGGGCGCTCTGGGACCGCACCACGTTGACGCTGCCGCTCATCGGCGACGTGCTCGTCAAGCACCAGACCATTCAATTCACGCGGACCTTGGCGACTGTGCTGGCCGGCGGAACGCCGCTGGTGGCTGCGCTCCAAACGGTCCGTGGGGCTTTGACCAACCGGTTTCTGGCGGACGGGCTGGCCACGGCCACCGAGCGAGTGCGGGAGGGGACCACGCTCTCCGCGGCCTTGGAAGGGGTGAAGGTGTTCCCCCGCATGGCCTTGGAGATGTTGGCGGTTGGGGAGGAGACCGGCTCGCTGGACGCGATGCTGCGGGATGTCGCTGAACTCTACGAAGGCGATCTGGACCAGCGGCTCAGCCAGCTCACGACCTGGATCGAGCCGGTGTTGCTGTTGATCATGGGCATCGTCGTCGGCGCCGTCGTCATCATCATGTACCTGCCCGTCTTCCAGATGGCCGGGGCCGTCAAGTAGTCCACCTCGAGCACGTCCGATCTCCGGAAACAGTGGCACGCGCGGGAGAAACTCGGTACAATTCTCCCAGCCACCACCCACTCACCGGAGCGCCTATGGACCTGAAAGAACCCCTCAATCAACTGGCAATCCCGCCAACGCACTTTACCCGACATCTGAAGTTCCCGGACCCTGCAAAGATCCGCATCTACGACGACACCTTGCGGGACGGGGAGCAAATGCCCGGCGTGGCCTTCTCGCCCGAGCAGAAGCTGGAGTTGACCGAGCTGCTTTCGACGATCGGCGTCCACGTCATCGACCCGGCCTTCCCGGCCGTTTCTGAATCCGACCGCAAGGCCTTGCAACTGATCGTGCAGGCCCAGCGGCGGGGCCAGATCCGTCAGGACATCGAGGTGCTGGCCATGTGCCGGAGCCTCAAGGAGGACATCGACGCGGTCGTGGACACCGTCACGGCCGTCGGAGCCAAGCCGGACGACGTGAGCGTGCTGGTGCTCTCGACCTTGTCTGACCTGCACCTGAAGTACAAGCTCGGCAAGACGCTGTTGCGCCGGGCAGGTCAGCCGGAAGATCAATGGCTGGCGAGGCCGATGGACTACTATAGGGAGCAGAACCTGGGCCTGATCACCGGCGCCATCCGCTACGCCCGGGAGCGTGGGTTCTCGCGCGTGGAGTTCGCTGCCGAGGATGCGTCGAGGTCGGACGTCGCGTACGGCGAGGTCTGGGCCAAGGCCTGCGTGGCGGCCGGCGGGACGCGGATGTGTTTTTCGGACACCTGCGGGGTGTTCACGCCCGAAGGGGTGGATCATTACATTCCGCGGCTGGTGAAGGTCCTCGGACCCGTGCCGATGACGGCGCACTTTCACAACGACTTCGGCCTGGGGGCGATCAACACAGTGCGGGCCATCAGCCACGGCGCCTTGTACGCCGGGGTGACGGCGAACGGCATCGGCGAGCGGGCCGGCAACTGCCCGCTGCATGAATTCGTCATGATCCTCAAGATGCTCTATGGTGTCACGCTGCCCGGCTTCCGCTACGATCTCTTGACCGAGCTGCGCCGCAAGATCGAAGTGTATTCGGGCATCCCGCTCCAGCCGCACGAACCGATCGTGGGCGAGGGGGTCTTCAAGCACGAATCCGGGATCCATACGGCCGCCATCGCGATCCATCCGGCCATCTACCAGTTCATCGCCGAAGAATCGGTCGGGGGCGAGCAACGCTTTGTGTTCGGCAAGCACAGCGGGGCCGCTGCGGTGGAGTCCGTCCTGGCAAAGCACACCAAGGCCTTGCGGGAACGCGGCGTGGAGATCAGTCCGGACCTCGTCAAGCAGGTCCTGGATTGTGTAAAAGCCCTGCGCGAGCAGATGCTGCCCGAGAAGGGCTATCCCGAGGCTATCGAGCACCACTACCGGCACTACTACGCCCTCGGCCTGTCCGAGGAGCGGATCGTCGAGCTGGCGCTGGAGACGCACGCCCGGACGAAGGCGCCTTGAATGAGCGAGGCGCCCGCACTCATCCTTCCTGACAAGACCCGCTCCATCGGCCACGATCTCCGGCGTACGCTCGGCGCCGACAAGGTCAAGGACGACTTCCCGACCATCACGGCCTACTCGGTCGACGCCAGCATCTACAAAGTCGTGCCGAAGGCTGTCGTGACGGCTGAGACAGAGGACGACATCGCCGCCACCGTTGCCTACGCGGTGTCCGCCGGCGTGCCGATCACCCCGCGAGCCGCGGGCACGAACCTCACCGGCTCGGCGGTCGGCGAGGGGATCATCCTCGACTGCGGGCGGATGAATCGCATCCTCGAGTTGAACGTCGAGGAGCGCTGGGTGCGGGTCCAGCCGGGCCTGAACCTGAACGAGTTCAACAAGAAGCTCGAGCCGCACGGCCTCATGTTCGGGCCCGATCCTTCCAGCCGCGACATGTGCAAGCTGGGCGGCATGCTCTCGAACAATTCGGCCGGTCCGCACACGCTGCGCTACGGCTCGGTCAAGGACAACGTCCACGCCCTCCGCATTCATCTCACCACTGGCGCGTGGCTGGACGCCGAGACGCTGGCCGACGGCGATTCCGCGACCGACGCGCTGCTGGCCGCCCACCCGCCGCTTGCCGAGACCCTCACGCTGGTCCGCGCGCGCGCCGACCTCATCCGCAGCAGGAAGCCCAAGGTCAGCAAGAACAGCACGGGCTATAACCTGTTCGGGCTCGTGGACGGCCTGGATCAAGGCCTCGTGGACCTGCCAAAGCTCTTCGTCGGCAGCGAAGGTACGCTGGGCGTGATCAGCGAGGCGACGCTCAAGCTTGTCGAGAAGCCGACGGCGACGGCGACCGCGCTCATCCATTTCCGTCACCTGGAGGAGGTGGGCCAGGCGGTCTTCGACCTCCTGCCCCTGACCCCGATGGCACTGGAAGTGCTGGACGCCAACACGCTCGATCTGATCGGGCGTGCGGCCCACAGCGTGCCGGCTGATGCGGCGGCCATGCTCCTGGCGGAGTTTGATGGAAGCCTTCTTCCCATTGCCGCGATTCTGGATCAGGTCAAGGCGATCTGCCGGAAGTACCGCCTCTGCCAAGACCCTACGATCGCGGTCGAAAAGGAGCACCAGGAGCAGCTCTGGAAGGCCCGGAACGCCCTCTACCCGACGCTGTACCGCTACGATGCGAAGAAGAAGCCCATCAACTACGTGGACGATGTCGTCGTGCCGGCCGATCGGATTGCGGAGCTCGTGTCGTACCTCTCCACATTCTTCAAGAACCAGGATGTGAATGTCGCCATCTTCGGCCACATCGGCAACGGCAACGCCCACATCGTGCCCCTCCTGGACGTCAGCGACCAGCACGATTTCGAGGCGATGGTCGCGGGCTATCATGAGATCCACCAGACGGTCGTCACGCGGTTCGGCGGCTCCATCTGCGGCGAGCACGGGGACGGGCGCGTGCGCGCAGAGTTCGTGCCCAAGTACTTCGGGGAGGAGCTCTACACGCTCTTCAAGCAGGTCAAGGCGGCCTTCGATCCCCGGAGCGTCCTGAACCCCGGTGTCAAGATCAGCACCACCCCCTTCACCGAGCACATCGACTATGTGCGGCTCTCCAAACCCTGCGCGACCTGCGGCAAGTGCAACTCGGTCTGCCCGGTCTACGACGTCTTCCAGTCGGAGGATATGAGCTCGCGGGGCTGGTTCGAGATCGTCACGGCGCCGGGCTACGACTATCTCAATTCGAAGCGGGTCGTGGAGGCCTGCGTCAACTGCAAGTCCTGCCGGACGATTTGTCCGGCCGGGGTGGATGTGTCAGACCTCATCTTGCAACGGCGGGCCGAGCATCCCAACAAGCTAGCCGGGGTCATCTTCGCCTGGCAGGGGACGCCGTGGCTCTTTGAGCCGTTCATCAAGCTCATGGGAAGGACGCAGGGGCTGTGGGATCGGCCTCTGCCGCGCAAGTTGCTGGAACTGGGGTGTGCGCCCGTGCTGCGGTTTCTTGCCCAGACGGCGAAGCTGCCGGCAGACATGGTGTTGCCGCGGCTGGCGTCGCGGCTGCTTCGCGAGCGGCACGCCGAGTTGACGGAAGAGCAAGGACACCAGGGGCCGGTGGCTTACTTCCACGGGTGCGCGGCTAACTATTTTATGGATGGCGTGGGCGATGCGGTGATCGCCGTGCTGCGAAAGAACGGCATCGAGCCGGTCCTGCCTCGGCAGAAGTGCTCGGGGACGCCGATCGAAACCTACGGCCACATGGATCGCGTGAAGACCTACGTCCGGTTCAATGTCGAATCACTGAGCCGGTACGAGACGATCCTGACCGGCTGCGCGTCGTGCACGTTGAGCCTGAAGGACTATCCGAAATGGCTCCAGGGCGAGGAGCGCAAAAAGGCCGAGGCGGTTGCCGCCAAGGTCAGGCACATCTCGGAGTTCCTGGCCGGCGAGGGGTTGAAAGTCCGGCCGACCAAGCCCTGCCCGAAGACGGTCACCTACCACTCGTCATGCCACTTGCGGGCGGCCGGGGTGAGCAAGCCGCCGCGGGATCTGATCAAGCGCATCCCCGGGGTGACGTTCGTCGAGATGCCGGACGCCGACCGGTGCGCCGGCGGGGCGGGGACCTTCATCGTCAAGGATTACGACACCTCGCAGAAGATTTTCGAGCGCAAGCGCGCGGCGATCCGGGACAGCGGCGCGCAAGTGGTGGCGACCTCCTGCCCCGCTTGCATGATTCAGCTCAAGAACGGGCTACGCGGCGAAGTGGACGTGCGCCACATCGCGGAGTTGCTCCGAGAGGCATATGGAGATGAACCCTTCCGCATGTAGGGGCGGGATTTATCCCGCCCGTCATGGGCGCAATGAATTGCGCCCCTACGATTTGTAAATGTCCTTCAAGAAATCCGATCTCGTTGCCATCGGGTTGGCGCTGGCCGTCATCATCGTGCTCATGCTGCTGCCCTCGCCCAAGGACAACAATCCGCCCGTCCCGCCGGATTCCAAACACCGAGCCCTCAAGATCGAGAAAGACTGTGTGGTGTGTCACGCTCCGCAGGGAGAGCGCCCCTTGTCGGTAAAGCATCCCAAGCGTCAGGACTGTTTCCGCTGCCACCGGATAGGAGGAGCGTAACAGTCTCACAGACTCAATAAATACGGATTGACAGACTGCTCTCTCCCGCGTAGTATGAACCATGACGTGTTGAGCTCCGCTGGCTATCCGATCCCTCGCGTTTCTTGATCCTTCCTGACGCGAGCGATTCCCCGGTCTCCGCCGCTCCTACGCCCGAGTCTCTCTGAAACGGTGTGCTGACACTTTGAGCTGTGTCGGCCCCCGAGGGAGGTCCGCAGTTGAACTGCCTACGTTGTCATGGATTGATGGTGCCTACCCGGTTGGAGGAAGCGGTCGGCGCCACAAGCGGCGAATCCATCTCCGGGTGGAAATGCCTGCTGTGTGGTGAGGTCATCGATTCCGTCATCGCAGCCAATCGAAAAGGTCACCAGGAACCGATGGCTGGCCGGGCCCGTCTTCCCTATGGCACCGTGCTGGCGAAGTCTCGTGGTCCCAAGGACCTACCATGAACGAGACTGAATTAAGCGAGTTACTGACCGCGCCGGGCTTCTTCCGATTCCTGGCCCAACAGGCGAAGCTGAGCCCTGAGGAAGTCAAGCGGATCTACCTGCGCGGGAGGCCATGGGGGCTGTGGCCGCCGGACCTAGACTTAAGTCGTGAAGCTGCCGAGACCGGTGTCGATGTGTTCACGTACCTTGCCGCACTGCAGCCGCTGCTCGACATGGATACACAGGAGAAAGAGGCTCAACTTGCTGCCTACGAGACCACGCTGACTGTGGATGAGACCACGCAGCCGATCCCAGCTGTTCGTGCGCACGTGGAGAAGGTGGCTGCTTTATCTGGAGAGGACGAGGAAACCATTTGCAGCCTCCTCCATGCGCTGTATGCCTATCGCCAGCGTGTCGGCCAGTTGTCTATACAGAAGGTCGGCGAGTTGTCGAAGCTGAAGATGGAGCAGGACAAGGCGGCCGCCATCGCGAAACTTCAACGCGCCATTGTCGCGGAGAGTGAACAACGCAAACCGAGCTGATCCCTTCAAAAGGGGCCCGGCATAGCCTGTAGGTAGCGACAATAGCTGGTGATTAGGAATTTAATTTAAATAATTTGACAATCAGGGTTTGATCCAGTATAGTGTCGTGCAGTCATCGCCGAGACGGTCCGGCGGCGGTGGCGTCAACCATACTCCGGACCCGCGATCGCATCGCGCTCAGGTCCTGTTTGGAGCAGTTTCCCTCCCGATCCTGACTCCCCTCAGTTTTCTGAATCCGTGACAATGCGATCTTAACGAAAGGATAGTTTTGTGCAGACGACTGTTCACTGCAGTTTCCAAGGGCTCGGCTTGTCCGAGGCCCTGTTACATGACCTCAACAAGGTGGGGTTCCATGAGCCCACGCCCATCCAGGCCCAGGCCATTCCACCCGGGCTTGCGGGACGCGACGTGCTCGGCTGCGCGCAGACCGGCACGGGCAAGACCGCGGCCTTCGTGATTCCGATGATCGAGCGGCTGGCCGGGAGGACCGACAGCCATCCTCGCGGGTTGATCCTGGCGCCTACCAGGGAGCTGGCCATCCAGATCCAGGACACGATCGCCAAGCTGGGCCGAAGCCGGCGCGTCTATGCGACGACGCTCGTGGGTGGCGCCGACATGAACGCTCAGATCCGGGGCCTGCGCCAGCGCCCGGACATCCTCGTGGCGACGCCCGGTCGGCTCCTGGACCATATGTGGAACGGGACCGTGAACCTGATCAAGATGCAGATCCTGGTCCTGGACGAAGCGGACCGCATGCTGGACATGGGGTTCGCGCCGCAGATCAACCAGATCCTCGAGGCGTTACCGGAGGAGCGGCAGACCTTGCTCTTCTCCGCGACGATCCCGACCGACCTGGCCGATCTCGCGCGGGCCAGCGTGAAGGACCCCGTGCGGGTCATGGTGGCGAAGCCCGCGACGCCGGCCGAGCGGGCCGAGCAGGCCCTGCACCACACCAGTCGGGAGGACAAGACCAAGTTGCTGCTCACGCTGCTCGATGCGGACCGCGATTCGGTGCTGGTCTTCACGCGCACGAAGCATGGCGCGGATCGGCTGGGACGGGCGCTCGGCAACGCCGGCCACAAGGTGGCGGTCATCCATGGCAACCGGAGCCTGTCGCAGCGGCGGGGGGCCTTGGAAGGATTCCGACGCGGCACATTCCGGGTGCTCGTGGCGACGGACATCGCGGCCCGCGGCATTGACGTCGCGAACATCGGGCATGTGGTGAATTACGATTTGCCGAACACGCCGGAAGACTACATCCACCGGATCGGCCGCACCGCCCGCGTGAAGGCGAGCGGCCGGGCCACGAGTTTCGTCACGTCGGACGACCACATCCAACTGCAAGCCATCGAGAAGCTGCTGGGGCAGCCGATCCCGCGTGCGTTGGATAGCGCGCCGCCCGCACCGAGCACGAGACACAACGGACAGCGAGACGCCAGGCCGGGACGGCCCTCCGGGTTCAGACCCAGACAGCCCGCCCACGCCAGGCCGTCTCACGGGGCGTAAGACAGGGGAGCGACGATAAGCGAACGGTCTCCGGAGGACAGCCTCCGGAGGCCGTTTTGTTTCTCCATTACGGTCTGAGGCGGGTCTGGTTGATCGAGAGGACGCGGCCCCCGCTGAACGTGAGCTCCACGATCCAGTCCCCGCTGGAGTACACGAACCGGTTCGCGCCGAAGATGGGCCAGAACGGATAGGGCGAGTTGAACGGGTAGGCGGTGCCGATGTACGTCGTTTGGGGCAGCCCGGCGCGTCCCAGCACCTCCGCTTCGGTCATGCCCACCGACAGCATCCGGTAGGTCTCAAACGGGATCTCCCCGACCGGGGCTAGCATTTCAATCGCCGGAGGCATTGGAGGCGGAGTACTGATGATGATGTTGATGGTGATCGGCAGGGTCGAAGACGGCGCCGTCGGCTCTTGCGGCGCTGCTGTCGGCTTCGGGACTTCCTTCTTCGCCTCGACGGTCCCTTTGAAGAAGCCCAACTCGGTGCGGAGGCGATATTGGCTGCAGCCGGTCAAGTCCTGGCTCTTGTTGGTGAACATGATGCTGCCGTCCACCCGGTTGCACGTCCAGAGCTCGGATTCGGCGGAAGCTGGGAGCGGCAGGAGCAACGCGGAGAAGAAAGCGACGAAGAGAGGAATGCCGGCGCGCTGCATAGGGCGTATCCTCGGGAACGCGGCGAAACCCTATTCCTGATTAGCTTACCTCTTTGCACGGGGCGGCGCAAGCCCGCTTTCTCACCCGCCCACCCCAGGCGCGCCGAGACGCGCCCCTTCCCGTTAGAGCAGCTCCACAGTGCCGTTGAGCGCGTTCACCTTCACCCGCTGGCCGGTGGAGATGCGACGGGTCGCGTCTTCCACGCCGACGATCGCCGGCAGGCCGATCTCGCGGGCGATGACGGCTCCGTGGCTCAGCACGCCGCCGATCTCGGTGATCAAGGCCCCGGCCGTGAAGAACAGCGGCGTCCAGGCGGGATCGGTGTAGCGGGTGACCAGGATCTCGCCCGGGCGCAGGTCGGCCCGGTGGGGGTCCGTGATCACCCGGGCGAGCCCTTCGGCTTTGCCGGGGGAGACCGAAGTCCCGTGCAAAACTTTCTCCGGGCTGCTCGCCGCAGGGCGCGCCTCCGCGGCTGGCTCGACTTCACGGGTGCCGATCAGCAGCGAGGGGGGACGCAGCTTCGTCCATTCCTGCCACTCGCGCTCTCGTGCCTTCAGCATCTCGTATCTCCACGAAGCGATCCCTGTTTCGGCCCAGGAACGGACCATGTTCAACTGCAGCCAGAAGACCTCGTCGGCTGTCTTGAGATGGCCGGCCAAGGCGAGCCGGCGTCCGAGTTCCAGGTAAACCTGTCGAGCGTGGGCGAATCCGATCAGCCAGACGTACTTGGCGGCTTCGCGGAACGGGAGCCACAGGACATAGCGATCGTAGAGCCACCCGAACAGCCATTGCAGGGGCCTGGGCAGGATGGACCGGATCATCGCGGCAGCTTCTTCGCGGCGGCGGACGCCCTGGGCCAGCAGTTCAGGCGGCGTCGGGACGTCGCTCGGGTGCCGCAGGTAATTGGCGACGGCCTGCAGCAGAAAGGTGGGGTCTTCGGCCCAGCGCGGCGTCGAGAGATCCAGTTCCACTTCCCCGCGGTGGCCATGCCGCGCGAGGAATTTTTCGAAGCGGCTCCACCAGCGGCGTCCGGCCTCCGTTGCCTGGAGGACTGTGGCCAATTGGTCGGCCGGGGTCTTCTCGAAGACGGCAGCCATGGGGCGGGCCTCCTGGGCCAAGGCCCACAGGTCCAGCGAAATGACGGTGGTGGGATTATTGGGAATGCCTTTTCCCAGGTCGGCGAGCAGCGAGGGGGAAACGTGCCGCGCGCAGAGCCGCTGAATGGCCGTGTGGAGGAACATCGCAACGCCCAAGTGGCGGAGGCCCTCCCTGGTCGGGTCGTCTTCGTGCTCGACCCAGCCCTCCATTTTGGTGAGCAGCGCCGCAGACGGTCCCTGTTCTAGCGGGCGCCGCGTCAATTCGCGCAGACGGTCGGTCCTGCTCTGGTAGGCGGCGAGCAACTGCACCGGCGTCCGGCGTCGGAGGAGCCAGCCCAGCGAGCGCAGGCCCATTCGGACATAGGCCAGGTGCAGACGCGCCCGCGCCTGCGGCGGAATCGGGACGGGGAGCAGCCGTCCGGCCCGCACGAGCGCGATGATCGCGTGTCCTTTCGCCTGGTCGACGGCTTCCAGGCTGTCCAAGTGATAGCGGACCGCGGGCATGTTCAGATACACGGAGAGGTCCATGTAGGACCGGCCGGCGACGAAGGCGATCGGGTTCAGGTCCAGAACCAGCGGGTCGGTACGCGGCAGGCCCGCAAACTGGCTCCCCAGGATCGGGCCGAGGTAATCGGCAAGGTAATCCTTGACCAGCGGCTTGGCGACGAACGGCAGGACCTCCCCAAAGTTGATGTCGGAGAGCACGCCGTCGGTCTGCCCAGCCGCCAGCAGCGCCGTCCGCTCCACGGGCCAGTCTCTGCCATGCCGCTCATCCACGTTGAGCGAGTAGCGTGGGGTGGCTACTTCTTCTTGAAGAGGTTGTCAAAAGCGCGACGAGCGTCTTCAGGGCGTGCTGACCCCGACGCTGTCTCGCGCTCCACCGTGACATGCAGCGAAAAGAACGTGCACGCATTGCCAGCGCCCTTATTGGCGATGCGCTCCGGCACAGGCTGGGTGCACTCAAAATGCTGGCCAGGGTCGAAGTGGGCGCATTGCCGGCAGGAATGGAGTTCTGCCCTGCACTTGGGACAGTGGCCGAGCGAATCGGTCAGGGGTGGGAGTGGTGTTCCGCAGTCCACGCAGCGGGAGACGGTCCGGGTTTGAGGCATCGCGGGCGCGCCCGATCGGGAAGGCTCCTTGGTCTTTCCCGGCCGCTCCTTCTCGTGTTCCCTGTAGCCCCGCTGGCCGTATCTTCTGTCTTCCATGGCCGTCCCCCGGGTTTCCGCCTACTGGCCGCCCAGCGCCCCCATTCGCCGGTACTTCTTAAAGCGCCGTTGGAGGAGGTCGTCGAGCGGGAGCTCGAGCAGCGCGCTGAGGTGGGCCTCGACGGCCTTCTTCACGGCGCCGCATATGGCGGTCGGGTCCCGGTGGGCCGCTCCGGGCGGCTCGGGCAGGATCTCGTCGATCACACCGAGGCGCAGCAGGTCCTCGGCGGTCATCTTGAGCGCCTCCGCCGCGTCCGGCGTCTTCTTCGGATCGTCCCAGAGGATCGCCGCGCAGCCCTCGGGGGAGATGACCGAATAGACCGCGTGCTGGAGCATCAGCAGCCGGTCGGCCACGCCGATCGCCAGGGCCCCGCCGCTGCCGCCTTCCCCGATGACGACGGACACGATCGGGACCCTGAGCGAGGCCATCACCTGGAGGTTTTTTGCGATGGCTTCGGCCTGGCCGCGCTCCTCGGCGCCGATGCCGGGATAGGCGCCGGGCGTATCGATGAAGGTGATGACCGGCTTGTTGAATGTCTCAGCCAGGCGCATCAGGCGGAGCGCCTTGCGATACCCCTCCGGGTTGGGCATCCCGAAGTTCCGCTGCACCCGTTCTTTCAGCGTCTTGCCCTTTTGCTGTCCGATCACGACGACGGAGCGGCCGTTCAGGCGGGCGAGCCCCGCCACGATGGCTTGGTCGTCGCCGTACAGGCGGTCGCCGTGCAATTCCAGGAAGCTGTCGCAGATCCGCCCAATGTAGTCGAGCGTGGATGGCCGTTGCGGATGCCGGGCGACCTGCGTGCGCTGCCAGGGGGTGAGGCGGGCGTAGATCTCCGCCTGGAGCTGGTAGAGCTTCGCGCGGAGCTTGCGGAGATCGTCCTGCACGCCGGGCCGACTCTGGCCCGCGGCGGCCAGCTTCTCGATCTTCTCTTCGATCTCCGCGATGGGCTTCTCGAAGTCTAAGTATTCGCGCATGCGGCCGCTCGCTTAGTCGAGTGAGATCGTGCCCTGACCGATGAGGGCTTCGACGTCGCCGATGAGCTGGGCGCTCGGCAGGACGCGCAGGGCCGGGCCGACCGCGATCACGGATTCGGAATGGTCGGCGATCGCGAGCGTGAGATAGACCGGGCAGGGGCCGGCATGGCGGTGGAGCACGTCCCGGAGCTGGCGCAGCGTCCCGGCCGACGTGGCCTGCGTGGTGACGCGGATCGAGACGCATGACACGCTTTGCGCTTGGAGGTCGGCAAGGCCCGCGAGCTTGGTCGCCTTGATCCGGGTCGCCTTCTCACCCCGGTCCAGCGTCCCAGTCACCTGCACCACCGATTCCGGGAGGATGAGGGCGGCCGCAGTTTTGTATAAGTCGGGAAAGGCGATGACCTCGACGGTGCCGTGCAGGTCCTCCAGCGTCAGATAGGCCATGCGGTCGCCTTTCTTCGTGATGGTC
>Ga0209803_1001172_pt1 | contig 17309 bp, 21 predicted proteins | sample GraSoiAngelo_138_FD_185895 | JGI IMG/M metagenome (GOLD analysis project Ga0209803, IMG submission 185895) | Grasslands soil microbial communities from the Angelo Coastal Reserve, California, USA - 14_0929_09_40cm (SPAdes) (version 2) | ecosystem: Environmental > Terrestrial > Soil > Grasslands ...
AGTTGGCGAGCGGACGCATATCGATTGCGCCGGACGTTTTCGAGGCGGCATTGCCGGAAAAACATCGCGGCTTGTTTCAGGCCGACGAGGTGAAAACACCGGTTGCATTGCCACTTGAAGAAGTGCTCAAGAATTTGCCCGCGACGATATTAAAACTTCGCGATGATCAGGAAGGTTTCGCGCTCGACACCGATTTCGAGACGCCGTTCTCAGCCAAAGCAAAAGAGGATGCGCGCCGTTTCGCCACCGATAAGGCGTCAACCGAGAAAATTTCTGACCAGGCAACGGAGCAACCGAAGATCGACATCGCGCCGGTCGCCGAGAAAAAGGTCGACCCGAAAGAACTAGTTGCTCAAGTGTCCGCGCTGCCGGGCGTGAAAGCCTGCGCGATCACATTTTCGGATGGCTTGAGTCTGGCCGGAGAACTGCCCGGGGAAATCGCGGCGGAAGGTTTGTCCGCGATGGCGCCGGCGCTAGTGAAACGGATTGCCCAACATGTCCGCGAGACGAAGATCGGTTCGCTCGTGGCCGTAACGCTGTATGCAAGCCGATCGGCGGTCAGTTTTTTTGCGCAAGGAAATATTTGCCTGGCGGCGGTCCATGCCGAGGGCTCACTGCTCGCGCAGACCCGGACCCAAATTGCCGAACTGGTGGAGAAGCTTTCGCGCGTTTACGCGCAATCGGAGACCCCACATGTCGATCATTAATTACGCCAGCCGCGAGATTCAGTTCAAAATCGTTTACTACGGTCCCGCGTTGTGCGGCAAAACCACGAACCTCAATTATATTCATCAGCGGATTAATCCGCTGAATCGTGGCGACCTGGTCTCGCTCGCGACTGCTACCGAGCGAACCCTGTTTTTCGATTTTCTCCCGCTGAACGCAGTCGTAATCAAAGGCTTCGTTACTAAATTTCAGCTCTACACCGTTCCCGGCCAGGTCATTTACAACGCCACCCGGCAACTGGTTTTACGGAGCGTGGATGGGATTGTTTTCGTGGCCGACTCGCAGTGGGAGAAAATGGAGGAGAACGTCGAGAGCTTCAAAAATCTCAGCGACAACCTCGCGCTCCAAAACATGGTGCTCGATGACGTGCCCTGCGTGCTCGAGTACAACAAGCGCGACCTTCCGAACATCGCGCCAGTCAATTACATGGAATACGCTTTGAACAACCGAAAGAAGCGGTCGCAAAGCTTTGAAGTAATTTCGAACACGGGACAGAACGTGTTCGCCACGCTCAATGCGGTCTCGCAGGTCTTGCTCCACAAATTCAGCAAGCAGAGCCAAGCGGCCCAGGGCGCGCTGTTGCCGGTAGTGATTCCGGTGGAGCCCAGCGCACCCGAGACCCAACGACTACCCGCATGAACGCGATCCCGGTTCTCACAATCGAAGATGTAGCGGCGCTTGATGGCGTGCTCGGTGAGTTTTTGAAAAAAACCGAGTCCGATTTGACCGTAGTGATTGACCGCGGCGGTAATGTCATTTCGCAGTGCGGCGATATGGAGGTAATGGACGTGACCGTGATCGCGGCGCTCGCTGCCGGCTCGTTTGCGGCCACCCGCGAACTCGCCCGGCGCATCGGCGAAGTGGAGTTCAATGCTCTCTATCATCAGGGTAACGGCAATCACATCTTCATGAATTCGGTCGATGACGAAACGATCATGATCACCGTCTTCGGTTCGCGCACGACGGTGGGGTTGGTGCGCTTTTATTCAACCGCCACTGCCCAAAGCGTCGCCGCTGTTCTGAAGCTGCTGCGCCGAACATCGCATGGACTTTCTTTCGACGCGAAAGACATATCGGCAGCGCCGGTTTTTGTCGATCATCCCTAAGCGTTTCGACGGTTGATTGGAGGGACACGCTCCGTCGTGTCCCATAATTCGGGCGCCGACCCGCCTTCGCCAATTTGCCAGTCCAGTCCGGTCGCCGCGGCGACACGGACTCGTCCTGTGGCGAGATCGGACCTTCGGCGCGGCGGGCAGGGGGGCGCCCTCCAGGAATTACGAAACAGAAAAGGGACGGACCTTTCGATCCGCCCCCTCCCTGCCTACGAGCTTCTCCTAGCTCTTGTCCTGGGAAATCAATGTCCTGATTGGTTTTGTGAGACCACTTCGTTGAGTTTGAAGATGGGCAGAAACATCGCGATCACGATACCGCCTACGATGAGACCCAGGAAAACGATCAACATCGGTTCAATCAAAGACGTCAGCGCGTCGAGCATCGCTTCGATTTCTTCGTCCCAGAAATCGGCCATTTTCTCGAGCATGGTGTCGATCTTGCCGGTCGCTTCACCCGCCGAGACCATTCGCAGGAGCATGGGCGGGAAAATCGATTTCTTCGACATCGCGACCGAGAGGTTGTCGCCTTTTTCGACATCTTCGCTCACAGATTTGATGCTGGTCTCGATGACGTGATTCCCGGCCGATCCGGCGACGATATCGAGCACTTCCAAAATCGGGACGCCGCTGCGGATAAGCTGGGCGAACGTGCGTGCGAAGCGCGACATGCAGATCTTGTGCACGAGCGGACCGAACACCGGCAGCTTCAGTTTCCAGCGATCGGCCAGTTGCTTGCCGCGCGTGGAACGCAGAAAGGTTCGAATCCCGAAAATCAGCGAACCAATTCCGACCACGAGAAAATACCACTCGCTCCGGACAAAATCGGAGACGTCGATCAGGAACTGGGTTGGAGCCGGGAGCTTGGCGCCGAAATCTTTGAAAATTTCACCAAAGATCGGCACGACGCGGACAATAAGAAATGTCGTGATCGTGAATGCGATGCAAACCACGATGACCGGATAGGTCATGGCCGATTTGACCTTTTTCCGCAGCCGGGCGCTGGCTTCGAGAAAACCGGCAAGGCGCTCCAAGATTTCCGCGAGCAAACCGCCGCTTTCGCCGGCTTTCACCATGCTTACAAAAAGTCGGTTGAAAACGCGGGGATGTTTCGCGATCGACTCGTGAAATGTTTCTCCGCCTTGCACGCGTGTGGTTACGTCACTGACCACGTGGCGCAGACTGCGCTGGCGTTTGGGATCGCACTGGTCGTAGAGAGCGGTCAATCCTTGAACCAGCGAAATGCCGGCATCGATCATGGTCGCGAGCTGGCGGGTAAAGAGGACAAGGTCCGTTTCTTTGACCGTCCAGATTTTTTTGCGGGATTTGCTGGCGACGGATTTCTTTTGGAGCGACAAAACCATCAGACCGCGGCTCATTAGGCTGGTGACGGCGTTGTCTTCGTTCAGGGCGTCTTGAATGCCGGAGACGATGCGGCCGGAGGCGTCTCGGGCTTGGTAGGCAAAGGTAATCATGTTATAATTTCTATAACTAGCAGAGCACCTATAGTGCCACCACCTTGCTAACCCCCCGGTTTCAGGCACTCTCCCACCGTGCTTCCGCCCGATTTTCATCATCTTTTGCCCGGCCTCTGGCTCTGGCAGGCCCATGATTCCTCCGTAAAAGCTGATCTCTTTTCTAGCGCAATCTTGACCGGCAGCGGCGTTTACATTGTCGATCCGATTGTCCTGGCCGATGACGAGTTGCGACAGCTTTCCGAGGCCGCACCGATAGCCGGAATTGTCGTTACCAACGCTAATCACGCCCGCGCCAGTTCGGCGTATTCGGACCGCTTTTCAGTCCCAATCTGGGCAAATCCTCGCAGCTTCCCCGATTTGAAACCGGCACGGTTCACTGAAGCAAAAGAGGCAACGCCGATCGCCGGCGAATTAGAGGTGATTGAAGTCGAAGGAGCTGTCGCGGGTGAAATTGCACTTTATCATGCGCCGAATGGCGGCACGCTGATCGTCGGTGACGCGTTGATTAATTTTGAGCCTTACGGCTTTACTTTGTTGCCGCGGAAATATTGCCTGAGCGAAAAACAGATGCGGAGTTCATTGCACCAACTTCTGGCGCGACCGGCCGAGCGGATGCTTTTCGCTCACGGCACGCCGATTCTTTCCGGGGCAAATGCGCGTTTGCGGCAATTGCTGGATGCCGATCTTTGATTCGTGATGCCTTCGCCAGATCGACATCGTCAGATCGAAGCGCCATCGGGCAATGCGCTCAGTCGTTTTCTGCGGTTGATCCGTTTCTCGCACACCATTTTTGCACTGCCATTTGCTCTCGGCGCACTCGTTGTGGCGGCGAACGGCCTGCCTTCAGCTCGAACACTGTTGCTTGTTCTTGTCTGCATGGTTTCTGCGCGCACCTCAGCAATGCTTTTCAATCGGTTCGTCGATTGGTCGCTCGATCAACGCAATCCCCGGACCGCTTCGCGACATCTGCTGCTATCGAAACCGGCCATCGGCGCGCTGCTCGTCCTCAGTTCGGCTCTGTTTCTGGCCGCCGCCGCTGCAATCAATCGGCTGACCTTTGTCCTCTCGCCGATTGCGCTCGCGATCGTTTTCTTTTATTCGTTGACCAAACGGTTCACGGCTGCGACCCATTTTTTTCTTGGGTTGGCGCTCGCCATTTCGCCGATTGGCGCCTGGATTGCTCAACGAGGAGAACTCGACCTGGCCCCGATTGTTTTGGCGATCGGAGTGATTTGCTGGGTCGCCGGATTCGATCTGATTTATGCGACCCAGGATTTTGAATTCGACCGGCGCGAAGGGATTCGTTCATTGGTCGTAACAATGGGGATCGCGCGCACCCTTCGGGTTGCACAGCTACTGCACGTGCTCATGCTCACGATGTTAATAGGTTTCGGTTTCGCGGCGAATCTTGGGCCCATCTATTTCCTTGCCATGCCGGTGGTGGCCGTCGCGCTCGTCTACGAGCACCGCAGTGCCCGATCACTGGATGTGGCCGGCATTAATCGCGCATTTTTCCAAAGCAATGCTTTCGTCAGCGCGGTGTTTTTGGTGGTCGTCTGTTTGGACCGACTGGTCTGAAAAATGCCAGTCCGGTCCGGTCGCCGCGGCGACACGGACTCGTCCTGTGGCGAGCTCGGACTTACATCGCGTTTAACTGGGCGACGCGTTTCTCGTGGCGACCGCCTTCAAACGGCGTTTCCAGCCAGATCCGCACGATTTTCAGCGCCAGATCTTCGGGGATCATGCGCTGACCAATTGAAAGCACATTCGCGTCGTTATGCTGGCGCGAGAGACGCGCGGTCTCTTCGTTCCAGCAAAGCGCGCAGCGGACAAGATGAACCTTGTTTGCCGTCATCGCTTCGCCATTGCCGGAGCCGCCGAAAACAATGCCGCGCTCGCATTCGCCGCGCGCAACCGCCTCCGCCGCCGGTCGAATGAAGACGGGATAATCAACTGGGTCCTCATTGAAAGTGCCGCAGTCTTTCACTTCGTGACCGAGCGATATGAGAAGTTCTTTGACCTTTTCCTTGTAACGAAAGCCGGCGTGATCGCTCCCGAGTGAGATTTTCATACGTTTGTCATGTCGAGTCCCGCGGTGGGCGGGAAGACATCTCTTACTATTTCCGACCTACTTGAAGCCAGCTCAGAAAATTATCTAGAGATTCCTCCGCTCCGGTCGGAATGACAAGATGTTAGCTCCCGTGCAGCTTCGCGAGCTGACTCCAGATCTCGCGTTCTCGCTCCGACAATTTCTTCGGAATATTGATTTGCACGACCACATAGAGATCGCCGCGTTTGCCGGAAATGCTCGGCAGGCCCTGTTCGCGTAATCGAAATCGCTGACCGCCCTGCGTTCCGGGCGGAATTTTCAGGCGAACATTTCCTTCGAGCGTCGGCACTTTCAATTCCGTCCCAAGCGCAGCCTGCCAGGGAGCAATCTTCACTTCGTGAATGAGATCGCTGCCCTCTACTGAAAAATCGGGATGCTTGGCGAGGCGCACGCGCAGAAAAAGGTCGCCACTCTTTCCGCCGCGGGCACCGGCTTCGCCCTGGCCGGCGAGGCGAATGCGCTGCCCTTCGTGAACGCCGCGCGGAATTTTGACCTGATAATTTTCGACTTTGTTGGAGCCGGCGCGGCGCAGCGAAACCGTGCGGGTCGATCCGTGCAGCGCTTCCTCAAGCGTGACCATAATGTCAGCTTCGACATCCGCTCCGCGCTCGGCGGTTGCTTCTCGTCCACCGAATCCGCCGAAAGCCGACCGGCCGCGGCCGCCGCCGAAAAAAGCTTCGAAGAAATCGCTAAATCCGGTGCCGCCGAACTCGAACTCAACTCCGCCGCCATCACCGCCCCATTGATAAGATCTGCCGCCGGGTTGACCGCCCCATTGCGGCGGCGGTTGAAAACCGCCCGGCTGGTTCCAATTCGCACCGAGCTGATCGTATTTCTTGCGCTTCTCCGGATCGCTTAAGACTTCGTAGGCCTCGTTGATCTGCTTAAATTTTTCCTCGGCCGCTTTTTTATCCTTGGCGACGTCGGGATGATATTTCCGGGCCAATTTCCGAAAGGCGCTCCGGATCTCGTCCTCCGTCGCTGTCTTGGAAACGCCGAGCGTCTCGTAATAATCTCTGAACTGCACCGCCATCGAGCCTCAACCTTGTGCCGCCCACCAATTCGCGCAACCTTCCCAGTAATGCGCGAGCTTGGAAAATTCCTCGTCATTGCCGGCGCGATGACCATTCTGCTCGGTGCGATCCTGTGGAGCGGCTTTGCTCCCAAATGGCTGGGACATCTGCCAGGCGACATTCGGATTGAGCGCGAACATTCCGCTTTTTATTTCCCAATCGTCACCTGCATCATCATCAGCATTGTGCTGAGTTTGCTCTTCTCGATCTTTCGGCGCTGATGCCGGCTTCTTCCAGACAATCCGCGTTAGATCGACATGTCTCGCGGCTGATTCGATGCCGGCGTTGTCCGCGAATGAAATCGACCCCGGTCTCTGGCGGCGCCGTTGTCAGCGAGGTGATGCTAATTGGACAGGCGCCGGGTCCACGCGAGCCTGCTTTGAAACGGCCGTTTGCGCATACGGCTGGGCAAACACTCTTCCGTTGGTTCGAGCAATTTTGCGGAATGAACGAAGCTGCCGTGCGATCGACCATTTATTTCGCCGCCGTCTGTCGCTGCTTTCCCGGCAAATCTCCCGGTGGAACTGATCGCGTCCCGGCGCCGGACGAAATTCGCAACTGTTCGTCCTGGATGAACGAAGAGATCAAAATTTTGAAGCCGCACCTGATTATTCCGGTCGGCCGATTGGCGATCGCGCAATTCATTGAGTGCCCGAGATTAGAGCAGGTGATCGGTCGCAAGTTTCGCGCGCGTCGCGCCGAACACCTTTTCGATCTTATCCCGTTGCCGCATCCTTCCGGCGCCTCGCCTTGGCACAAAATTCCGCCGGGAAAACAATTGTTGGAAAAAGCGATGCGCAAAATCGCGCGCCATCCCGCGGTTAAAGAACTCGCACAAAGATCACCACGGTAAAGTTCTGGTGTTCCTTTGCGCCCTTTGTGGACTTTGTGCGAGAGTCTGTCGTGGATGTTCCAACGCGCGCTGAAATTCCCGAGTCCGATACATGGGACCTGGCGCCTCTGTTCGCCGATGTCGGCAAATGGCAGGAAGATTTTGTTTGGGTCCAGAAGACATATCCGCGAATCAAAGAGTGGAAAGGCAAGCTCGGCGCGTCGGCAAAAAATTTGGCGGAGTGTTTGGAATTCGAGAAGGAGCTCGATCTAAAACTGGAACGGCTTTATCACTTTGCCTCGCTCCAACTGTCGGAGGACAACGCCAACACTCAATACCTCGCCCGGGTCGGACAGATTCGAAACCTGTTCACCAAGATCGGAGAAGCATTCGCGTTCGTTGTTCCCGAAATCCAAGCGATCGACGATCAGACTTTCACTAAGTTCATGGTCGATCCGGCGCTGGCGGAGTGGCAGATCAAACTGCACAAAATTCGCCGACTGAAGCCACACGTGCTCTCCGAGCCGGAGGAACGAATTCTTGCGCTTGGGGCGGCGGCTTTAAACGGCTACGACGACACGTTTTCGCAGCTGACTGACGTGGACATGAAATTCGGTGTCTTGATCGACGATACCGGCCGCGAAAAGCCGCTCACCCAAAGTTCGTTCAGCTCATTCTTGGTGAAGCGCGATGCCGGACTCCGCCAACGCGCGTTTGAGCAGTTTTACGTTGAGTTTCAGGATCACCAATACACGCTCGCTTCGTCGCTGGCATATTCCGTGAAAGCGGATGTTTTTCGCGCGCGCGCCAGAAATTATCCGTCGTCGCTCCAGGCCGCGTTGTTCCCCGACGATGTCCCGGTGTCGGTTTACGAGGGATTGACCAAGTCGGTGCGCGCAAATTTGGCGCCGCTCTTTCGCTACTTCGAATTGCGGCGGCGGGTGCTCGGTTTGAAGGAGCTTCATCACTACGACACCTACGTGCCGATGGTGGCGGAAATTGAGACGCACATTTCGTTCGATCAAGCGGTCGAGTACGTGGTCGCGGCATTGCGACCGCTCGGAAAGGAATATGTCGACGCTTTGGAGAGCGGTTTGCGCGGTCGTTGGTGCGATCGTTACGAAACCAAAGGCAAACGCAGCGGTGCGTTTTCATCCGGAAGTTACGGCGCACCGCCCTACATCCTGATGAATTACAAGGAAGATGTGTTTGCCGATGTTTACACGCTCGCACACGAGGCCGGCCATTCGATGCACACCTGGTTCTCCCAAAAATCGCAGAAGTATCAGGATTACGATTACCCGATTTTTCTGGCCGAAGTGGCGTCGACCTTCAATGAAGAATTGCTCACCCATCATCTGCTCGGCCAAACGCGCGATCCAAAAATGCGCGCTTACATCATTAATCGGCAGATTGACGACATTCGCGGAACATTGTTCCGGCAAACAATGTTCGCCGAATTTGAAAAGGTCATCCACGAGATCGAAGAAAGCGGCGACGCGCTGACCCTGGATACTTTCAAAGCTGAATATCACAAATTGCTCACGGCCTATTTCGCGGAAAATTTCGTGCTCGATCCGCAGCTCAATCTCGAGTGCCTTAGGATCCCGCACTTTTACGGCGCCTTTTATGTTTACAAGTACGCCACCGGCATTTCCGCAGCCGTGGCCCTTTCCGAGAAAGTTTTGCGCGGTGAGGCCGGAGCGGTCGAAGCCTACCTGGGGTTTCTGAAGTCCGGCGGATCAAAATTTCCGCTGGAAACGTTGAAAGCAGCCGGCGTCGACATGACGACTCCAAGGCCGATTGAGAGCACCCTGGGGTTGTTTGAGAAGCGGCTGGCCGAGCTGGAAGAGCTTCTTCTGTAGCCGCTTCGCTCTAGGAAGGGCTCTGAGCCGCAGCAGGCTTAGCCCCGCCCGGAGAGCGACGGCTACAGTTGGCAAGGTCTTTGCTTAAAGCTATGCGTGGACTTCGAATGGCGATTACGGGCGGCGGCCGGATATGCCGAACTCGGCATGGACCGCGAGTCAATTGCCGAGTTAAATGCGATCGAAACGTCATCTCAGAATCAGCCGGAAGTTCTGCAACTGCGTCTCCATCATTTGATGCGGAAAAAAAAATGGACGCGCGCTTTGACGGTCAGCCGGAAGCTTTGCCAGGCCGCGCCGACCTGCAGCGCCGGATTTCTCCATGCTGGGTTCTGTTTGCACGAGCTCGGGAAAACTCTCCAAGCTAAGAAGCTTCTCCTCAAAGGGCCGGCCGCGCTCCTGCGCGAGCCAATTTATTATTATAATATGGGCTGCTACGACGCGCTTCTCGGTAATCCGAAATCGGCCCAGGTCCATTTGCTCACCAGTTTCAGAATGGATCCGTCATTTCGCGAGATCGCGAAGAAGGACCCTGATCTCGAATCGGTCCGAAAACTGATCTGAAATTGTAGGGGCCGCTGTCCTCAGCGGCGAACCGGCGGTTTCTTCTTGCGGCTGAGACAGCCGCCTCTACAGCATCCATCGATGCAACTGGATGCAGATAAGCTTCGCCAACGCCTCGAACCTCTGTTTCAAGAGAATTTCGAGACATTTGGCGAGCTCGGCGCCGCCATTTCCGTTTGGCAAAACGGAAAGGAGCTGATCGAGCTTCACGGCGGATTTCGCGATGCCCGACGCGAGCAGCCGTGGACCGGAGACACGATCGTTCTGATTTGGTCGGCGACGAAAGGGATCGGAAGCGCTTGTCTGCTGCACGTCTTGCAGGAACACAAGATCGACATCGAACGTCATGTGGGGGAGGTCTGGCCGGAATTCGCGCAAGCCGGGAAAGAAACGATCACGCTGGGGCAATTGCTGTCGCATCAGGCCGGGTTGGCCGCGCTCGATCGAAAGGTAGATCTGCTTGATTATGCCGCGGTCATCGATGCCTTGGCCAAGCAAGAGCCGAACTGGCCACCGGGAACCGCGCACGGATATCATGCGCGAACATTCGGCTTTCTCGTTGACGAACTTGTCAGGCGAATCTCTGGAATAAAGCTAGCCGAGTACTGGCGAAAAACTTTTGCCGAGCCGCTTGGTCTCGATCTTTGGATCGGTTTGCCCGAAAAGGAAAATGCGCGGGTCGCGACGATGTACGCTCCCAAAGCAGGCAAACAACCGGAGCCGAAAGACCGCCAGTCCGGTCCGGTCGCCGCGGCGACACGGACTCGTCCCGTGGCGAGCTCGGACTTTTATGCTGATCTAGCAGCTAAGGGAACCTTTGCCCACAAGGTTTTTGCTTCGCCCTTTGGATTGAACGCGATCAGCGCGATGAACAAACCGGAGATCCGCGCTCTGCCGATCGTTTCGTTTGGTGGAATTGGCAGTGCAAGCGCGCTCGCGAAATTTTACGCGATCCTGGCAAATGGCGGACGAATGGACGGTCGAGAGTTTTTTTCCGAAAGAACAATCACTTGGATGAAAATGGCGTTATCCGATGGAATCGACCGCGTGTTCCAAATTCCGACGGCATTTTCGGCCGGCTTCATGAAAGACTCGCGCCCTACGCGCGAAAACTTGACTGCTTTAAGCAGTCAAGTTCCCGAGCGTCCCATTTTCGGAAAGTCGATGGAGGCATTTGGCCATCCCGGCGCCGGTGGCAGTCATGCGTTTGCGGATCCTGAAAACGGGATCAGTTTCGCCTACGTGATGAATCAGATGGAGCAATCGGTTTTGCCGAACGAAAAATCGTTGCGCCTGGTGGACGCGATTTACGCGATGTGGTAGCCCCGGGCCGGCGTCAGCGACGTCGGCTACAGGATTTAGTGGCCGATCATTGTGACTGACACTTTTCGCTGGTGGGATTCACGTCGGTGTTCGAAAAGAAAAATTCCCTGCCAGGTGCCGAGCTGCATTTTGCCATCGATGATTGGGACCGTTTCGCTTGTGCGCGTCAGGACCATACGAATGTGCGATGGCATGTCGTCCGGGCCTTCGTCATCGTGCTCGTAGTCCGCGTCTTCCGGTACCAGCTGCTCGAAAAACCGTTCCACATCGCGCCGAGCCGCCGGAGCCGCGTTCTCCATCATGGTCAGGCTGCAACTGGTGTGCTGAACGAAAATCGTCACGACCCCGTTTCGCACGTCGGATTTGTCGATCTTCTCCTGAACCTCATTCGTGATCTCATAGGTGCCTTTGCCGTTGGTTCGCACTTCGAATTTTTCGTGCTGGACCTGCATGGCCAACAATTAGCATTTGAAGACGGAGGAGTCGCGCGTTGATCTTTCGCCAAAGGGGTGGCCTAGTATTGAGCAGTGCAAGGCGATCTTGAGCGCGTTCTCTTTGATGAACGGACGATTCTGCGTCGCCTCGACGAAATCGCCGCCCAGATTTCGAATGATTATCGCGATCGTGACCTGACGGTCATCGCGGTGTTGAACGGCAGTCTCGTTTTCATGGCCGATTTAATGCGGCGAATCCAGCTGCCGCTGCGCCTGGATTGCCTGAGCGTCGCGAGTTATCACGGGAAAGCTGAGACGAGTGGAGAGGTGATTTTTAAGCAAGTCGCGCCTCCGGACGTGAAAGATCGACATGTTCTCATTCTCGATGACATTCTCGACAGCGGGCATACGCTGGCCGCGATTCGCGAGAAACTTGAGACGGCGCATCCGCGGAGCATTCGCGTTTGTGTCCTCTTAAGCAAAAGGAAGCAGCGCGCGAGAGAAGTCGATGCCGATTATCTCGGCTTCGAGATCGCGGACGAATTCGTGGTCGGCTACGGACTCGACTACGACGAGCGGTATCGCAATTTGCCTTGCATTGGTGTTTTGCGAAAAGAACTGATGGCGCAGCCGAAGTGATTAGCGATGAAAGTTCGAGTAAGGTTTTATTCGCAGCTCCGGGATTTGGTTGGGGCACCGGAGCTGGATGTCGATCTTCCCGAAAAAGCGCCGGTGGCCGAATTGCTGGAGAAAATTTATACCAAGGTGCCGGCGCTACGCGCGCGCGATAAGAGTCTCCTGGTCGGCGCCGGTGTCGAATTCGTCGATCGGAATTACAGACTGAAATCCGGTGACGAAATCTCAATCATGCCTCCGGTGCAAGGCGGGTGACAATTGATCCGTGGCATCCGCGTAATCCGCGGTTGGCCTTAGTCGCGAAAGTTTTTGAAGTTCGTCGTGACGCCGAAATCGCGGCCGCGGACGAACTGAATCACGGTCTGGAGCTCGTCCTTCTTTTTTCCAATGACGCGAATTTGTCGATCTTGCAACTGGCTCTGCACTTTGAAGTTTTGCGCCTTGATTGCTTGGATAATCTCCTTGGCTTTGTCGCCTTCCAAGCCTTGTTGAATTTTTAGTTCCTGCCGGGCGTGGCCAACTGAAGAAAGCACTGGCTCTTCCTGTTTCACGTTGCGCAGATCGACCCCGCGTTTGGAAAGCTTGCCGACGACGATTTCGCGGAGCGCCTTCAAATGGGCGGCATCATCGGCCGTGAGGACAATCTTGTCCTTTTCTTGAACAATATCAGTCTTTGCGCCTTTAAGATCGAACCGGGTCGTGAGCTCTTTCCGCGCCTGATTGAGCGCGTTGTCGATTTCCTGTCCGTCGACTTCAGAAACAATATCGAACGAAGGCACCGTTGACGATCTGGTTATGGGTTGTGTTCGGCAATCTTGACGTTGCCATCTTGGGTCTCGAACTGAAAGGTCGTTTTACCGCCGCCACCGACCAACATGTCGATTTTGTTAATTGGTTCGGTCCGTCGTTGCTCCTTCTCCGCAAAATCATTGGCAATTTTACCGGTGGCGGTGTGTGCGATCAGGTGAAATGCCGCCTCGGTTGGAATGTAAGCGAATGCATTGCCGTCTTGGATGGTGGCGTGAATCGAGAACTCACGTTCCTCCCACCACTCGTAAACGATTGCCAGATTGCCGGTCTTGAGACTGAGATTGAGATTGCCGAAACAATTATGGGCGAACAATCGGCCATTGCCCAGTTGTGCCCGTGCCTCATCGCTGCGTATTCCGTCCAGCTGCATTTCACCGTTGGTCAGCTCTAATTTCGAAATACGGATTGTGTGTGGGACAACAATTACGTAATCGACTGTCCCGGACCGGTCGGAAAATCCTGCGTCTGAATTGGGCGGATAGATCGTTTCGATCGAAATCGAACTCGGTTGCGCTGACACCTGGACCGAAATCGCTTTCAGTCGCTCGGGGCTATAGGCTTTTTTGACTGCTTCCACTCGCACACTACGCGTCTCACTCCCGGCCGCGTAAACTCGAATGGAGCCATCGCGATTACTCACGCTCAGAGTCGCGGTTGGCTCGACCGGATAAACGTGGTCGATCATTTCTTCCACGGTTCGGTCGACAGCTGGGCGACAACCCAGGAGCACACAGGCCGTGATCGAGATCGACACGAAAAGAATCGCTCGAGTGGTTGGCATGTTTCTCAGTCGTGTCCGACTCAAGCGGCGGGGAGATGAAGGAAATGAATGATCGCGCTCGCGCCGGTGATGAATGTCGCTGCGAGAATGGCGGCGATGGCGAGAAAGAACGCGACTTCCACGAGAAAATTACGCCGCGCTTCGTAGCGGAAATATTCGCGACTGATGTTGAGGAACGACGGCTGTGAACTACCGGTTGAACCGCCGTAATAGCGATCGAGCGAGAAGACTTGAAAATCACAATCTGTAACAGGAAACCGAGTGTCAGTTCGGCTTCGACAAAGATTCCCGCCTCTCCGTCCCGCGTTTCGTTCGCAGCTCGGTTTCATCGTTTCCTCACGTTCCTTTGATGAGACGCAGCCGGCCTCAAACCTGGATTCAACATTCCTGCAAAATTCTTTTTCGCAAACTGTCCAAAGCCCGGTGCCTGCGGTTCAGATCCAGAGCGTGCGATCGAAGGTGCGATATTGAATCGCTTCGCTGACGTGTTCCGGTGCGACGTCGATCTCGCCACGGGACGAGTCCGTCCGATTGGCGGACTTGTCGGCCAAATCGGCGATCGTGCGTGAGACCTTCAGGATGCGATCGTAAGCGCGCGCGCTCAGGTTCAGTTCCGTCATCGCGACGCGGATGAGATCCTGCGAATCGGCGCTGAGTTTGCAATGCGTTTTCAAATGCCGCGTGGCCATCCGGGCGTTGCAATTCGTTTTCGCGTCGCGGGCGAAGCGCTCGTTTTGTTTCTGCCGTCCGTGAGCAATTCGTTCGCGAATCGCGGTGGAATTTTCTTCCACACGCTCGCTCGAGACATCGCGATACTCGACCGCCGGCACTTCAATGTGCAAATCGATCCGGTCGAGCAGCGGCCCCGAAATTCTTTGGCGATAGCGCTGCACTTGCACTGGACTACAGCGGCATTCGCGTTTGAGATCGCCGAAATATCCACAAGGGCAGGGGTTCATCGCCGCGACCAGCATGAATTCGCTTGGAAAGGTGAGGCTGCCGGCTGCGCGCGAGATCGTTACTTTTCCGTCCTCGAGCGGCTGACGCATTACTTCCAGAGCGGATCGTTTGAACTCCGGCAGCTCATCGAGAAAAAGGACGCCATTGTGGGCAAGGCTCACTTCACCCGGAGTCGGGAACGCTCCGCCGCCGAGCAGGCCGATGTCGCTGATGGTGTGATGCGGCGAGCGAAACGGCCGCCTCGCGACAAAAGATTTTTCGCCGTCGAGAAATCCGGCAATGCTGTGGATCTTGGTGGTCTCGATCGCTTCATCAAGCGACATCGGCGGAATAATTGTTGGGATCCGCTTCGACAACATCGACTTCCCCGAACCCGGCGGGCCAATCATGAGAATGTTGTGCCCGCCGGCGACCGCCACTTCAATTGCGCGTTTGACGTGGCGCTGCCCTTTCACGTCTGCAAAATCGACGTCGTAACTTTGGTGGGTCGAAAAAAATCCGGTGAGATCACCGCGCGTTGGAAGAAGCGGAAGTTCGCCCTGAAGAAATTGGAATGTCTCGCGCAAATTATGCACGCCGTAGATGTCGATCTTGTTCACCATCGCGGCTTCGAGCGCGTTTGCTTCCGGCACAAAGAGAGCCTGTTTGCCGCGGCGTCGCGCTTCCAATGCGACCGGGAGCACGCCTTTGACCGGACGAACGCTGCCGTCTAAAGCGAGTTCGCCGACGAAACTAAATTTTTCGAATGCCGAAGTGTTGAGTCCTTCTGCGACCGCAATCATTCCGAGCGCGATCGGAAGGTCGAAGCTCGGCCCTTCCTTTTTAATGTCGGCCGGCGCCAGGTTGATCGTGGTGCGCTTGCGCGACCATTTGTAGGCGCTGTTCGCAATCGCTGTTCGGACGCGATCTTTGCTTTCCTTCACGGCGGCATCGGGCAAACCGACGATGACCATCTTCGGATCACCCGCGCCGGCGTTGACCTCGATTTCGACCTCGTAAGCGTCGATGCCATAAACCGCGGCCGAATAAATTTTTGCCAGCATGGAGGGAACGAACTGGACAGAAGACTTGCAGAAAATGATGACAACGAAAAGAGCAAATACCCCGGCGTCAGGGCCCCCTTTGTCTTGGCAAAAGCAGCCTGGCAAATGTTTTGAGAAATATTGAACAAACCCAACTTGGGGAATGTCAAAATTCGGAATATTTAACCTTGTTAAGTAGTTTTCCTGATGTTAAGAAATCCGATTAAGGAGCCAGCCACGAACATAAAAGCCGGCAACTTGTCGGCCCTACCCCCATTTTTTCATGAAGAAAGGCTATATGGCCGCTGAAGATAGCGATACCGGAATAAAGATTTACCTGCGCGAGATCGGGCAAATCCCGCTTTTGACGCCGCAGCAGGAGATTGAGCTCGCCGCCAAGATCAAGAGAGGCGATCGGGAGGCGCGTGCGCTCATGATTCGTTCTAACCTGCGTCTGGTCGTCAAGATTGCCCACGATTATGCGAATCTTGGGCTGCCGCTGCTTGACCTGATTTCGGAGGGAAACATCGGTTTGATGAAAGCGGTCGAGCGTTTCGATCCGGCCAAAGGCGGCAAGCTTAGCACCTACGCCGCATGGTGGATCAAACAATCGATCAAGCGCGCGCTGGCGAATCAGTCGAAGACGATTCGTTTGCCGGTCCATCTGGTCGACAAGATTTCCAAGATGCGCCGCGTCTCGTTGCAGATGAGCGAGGAACTCGGCCGTGAACCGACTGACGACGAGCTCGGCGAAGAGATCGGAATTGCTGCCGGAAAAGTTTCGCAGCTCAAGACGGTGTCGATCCGTCCAGCTTCACTCGATGCGCCAATCAGCGACGACGATTCGACTGAGTTCGGCGAAATCGTCGGGGACGAGGACGCCCAAACGCCGTTCGAGCTGTTGCGCGACAAAAATCTGCGTAACGAAGTCGGCGGTCTCCTCGACGTCCTCGACGACCGCGAAAAGAAAATCATTTTCCAGCGCTTCGGTCTCGACGGCGGAAAGCCAAAGACTCTCGAGGAAGTCGGAAAGAAATTCGGCGTGACCCGCGAACGCATTCGACAGCTGCAAAACATTGCGCTTTCGAAACTGCGTCGCGCGTTGAGCAAAAAAGAGAAGCCGATCGACGTCGAGCTGCCGGTCGAAGCATAACGCTCGCCATGGGGCGAGTCCGTCCGAATGGCGGACAAGATCGGCATCTCAATTTGCTTTCCCTCGGAATTATTGCCAGATCCCTCGACTTCGCTCGGGATGACCCGATCGAGCGCTCGGGTCATTTTGCTGTGCGCAACTGGACGCAATCGACCAACGCATCCCGTGCCCGCACGTCGCTGATCACGACCAGATTGTCGCCCGTCGTAGTCAGTTTTTGATCGCGCAAATATTTCTGCGCGGTCTCAATTGTTACATTCGGATCGTCGCTGAATTCAATCCGCACCGAACAGACGCCCCAGCAGATCGACAACTGTCGCCGCACTTCTTCGCTCGGCGTGAAAGCAAAAATAATGGCGCGCTCCGGCCGCAGGTTTGAAGTATTGCGCGCCATTCTTCCGTGTCGCGTGAAGACGATGATCTTTGATCGAGC